>Ga0070708_100003149_pt1 | contig 12857 bp, 13 predicted proteins | sample KBSK5503metaG_FD_65469 | JGI IMG/M metagenome (GOLD analysis project Ga0070708, IMG submission 65469) | Corn, switchgrass and miscanthus rhizosphere microbial communities from Kellogg Biological Station, Michigan, USA - KBS K5-50-3 metaG | ecosystem: Host-associated > Plants > Roots >...
CGCCGTCGCGCACCACGAGCACCGGCGCGTCGGGACCGAGCCACTCCGCCGCTTGGCCGAGCGAGCCGAAAGCCGGCGTCGTGATCGCCGGGATGTCGTCGGGAGACAACACATCGACAACAAACTTCGGGTTAAAACCGGGCAAATCCGGACCGGTTATCGCCGGAGAACCGCCTGAAGAGCACCCGCACAGCGCTATGAGCAGCGCGCCGACGGCCTTTTGCCGACCTGACGCGCGCGTCAGTTGGGGTGTTGCGTGAATTTGACCCCCCCTTCACCCTCTGGCAGCCTTACCGCCCAGTGGCCGGCCCCCACTGGATCCTCGTATGACCGAGCTGGGCCGGTAACTACCGAAGGCCCATGAGGACCCGGACGAGGTTGACGCTGATCATCGTAACGGCGATGGTCGCACTGGGTGTCCCCACAGGACCCCCCGCTCAAGCCCTGACGCTCGGTCAGATTCAGGCTCGCATCAAAGTTCTGAACTCCTCGCTCGCCAAAGTCGCCTATCAACTCTCGGATGCAGACGACCACCTCGTCTACCTTCGGACGCAAATCGCCCAGCACTACACCGCGCTCCGGACGGCAAACGCGCGCCGCGCGCAACTCCAGCAAGCGCTGGGCGCGCGCGCAGCCCAGCTGTACGTTCTCGCCGGCCAAGGCTCGCCGGACTCCTTGGCTGCCGACGGGCTCGCGACGTACGTGCAGCGGATGACGTACCTCGAGCAGATCGGCTTCACGCAGGAAGGGCTGCTCGAAGAGATCCGCGCGCTACAGGCGGACGCGAAGACAGAATCGGCAACGCTCTCAGCGGAAGAGCAGGACGCGCAAAAGACGGTCAATGTCTATGCCTCGCAGCGCGCGGTTCTCAACTCACAGCTTGCGGAGCTGACCAAGCTGAATGCATTCCTTGAGTCAGTCATGCCTCGCCCGGCGGCCCGCGGATCGCGCGGCGCCCGCAAAGGCATGGTGTGTCCGGTCGTGGGCCCACACGTTGTTGTGAACAACTTCGGCGCGCCACGCCCCGGAGGCCCGCACCAAGGTGACGATATCGATGCGAACACCGGGCAGTACGTGCGCGCGGTGTTGCCGGCGACGGTCGTCGATACGCCGACGGGCAGCTGGTGGGGCATCGGGATAAAGATCCGCGATCTGAGCGGCACCGAGTGGTGGTACGCGCATCTAAGCGCCCGATGGGTTCACATCGGTGAACACGTCGACGGCGGCGAGCTGATGGGACGCGTTGGCTGTACGGGGAACTGCAGCGGGCCGCATCTGCACTTCGAGTGGCACCCGGGCGGCGGACCCGCGCGCGACCCGTACCGTATCTTGAGCGCGGTCTGTTAAGCGCGCTTCACGTCGTCTGCTGAATCCGGAGTCGCGGTGGGACCCTTATCCGCAGCGGCTTCTTTCTCTTTGCGTCGAGCAGCCTCGATCCGCTGCTGGAGACCCGAGCTCGGCGTCCGCGACGGGAGCTGCCGTGGGGGCTCGTGACGCGACGCGGCGGGGGCGACGTACACAACGTCATCCTTCCCCATAGCGGCAGCGGCCAATGCGGACTCGGCCTCCGCTCGCTCGCGCGCGGCCAGCTCGATCGCTTCCCAGCGAAGCCACCGCGCTCGGTTCTTCTCCTCTTCACGTTGACGAGCCTCGGCCGCATCGCGGTACTTGCGCGCGCGATCCTGGATGTCTTTGTCGTTGAAGACCGTGTGCCCTTGAAGGAGGGTTTTGTTGGTCGCGCGGAGCAGCTCGTACGCGGCCGCCGCTTCCTTCATCCTCCGTTCGGCCTCCGAGCGGACGTCTGGGGGCTGGCCGGCGAATCGGTCGGGGTGATAGATCCGGGCAAGTCGGACGAAGGCGGCACGGATCGCCCGACCGTCGATGGTCGGCTCGATCCCCAGCGTTTCGAACGCTTGACTCTGCATGGTCGGCCCCTTCAATGGCTCTCTCGGCCAGCCGAAGGGAGGGCTTTAGGGCGGGCGGCGAAGGCCCTACATCTGTCCTATCGAAGACCCGGCCAAGGCTTACGAGGTGGGCTTGATCTTATGGTTGACGTGGAAAGGGTTCCCGGGGTTCGTAAGCCTTCTTCGCCTGGCTCAGCCGCTTCTCCATTTCTTGACCCGCCGGGCCGGAGGGCTTACTCTTTGTACGGCAATTGTCCGTACAGAGAGGAAGCGCTCAAGTGGCTCGAACGGGACCGAGATCGGAGACGCGCGGAGAGCGGGTCGAGCTTCGGGCGAGCACCCGCCAAACGACAGTCATCAAGCAGGCTGCCGACGCGACTGGCAAGACCGTCACCGCATTCGTCCTCGATGCAGCCTATCTTGAAGCGCAGCGAGCTCTCACAGACCGGCGCCATTTCCTCCTCGACTCCAAAGACTGGACCCGCTTCACCCGCGCCTTGGACCGTCCCGCCCGATCCCGCCCTCGCCTGCGGAAGTTGATGGAGCGACCGAGCATCCTCGACTGAGTTGGATCTCTCGAAAGTCGAGCTCCTTACCTCGGATCACGACGTCGCCGATTTCGAGTGTGGGAAGCCGGAACTCGACCAATGGCTCGATCGGTATGCCTTTGCGGGACAGCAGTCCGGAAGCGCGCGGGTCTACGTCGTTCGTGATGGACGGCGAGTTGTCGCCTACTACGCGCTGTCTGCCGCGAGCGTCGAGAGGGCCGGCGCACCTGCCCGGGTCCAGAAGGGACTCGCCCGTCATCCGATCCCGGTCATCTTGCTAGCCCGACTTGCAGTCGATCGACGAGCACAAGGACAGGGTCTGGGAGCGGCTCTGCTCAAGGACGCTTTGCAGCGAGCCGCATCCGCATCCGGTCAGATCGGCGCGCGCGCCGTTGTCGTGCACGCGAAGGACGAGGAAGCTCGAGCTTTCTACGAGCGATTCGACTTCGAGCCCTCCCCTACTGACCCGTTGCACTTGTTCTTGCTCATGAAAGACCTATGGGCCTCACTTGGAGGCCCGTAGGTCTGGTTATCGTTGCCGATTTACGCGGCGGCTATGGAGGGCTGCTCGAGTGCGATCTGCAGCACCTCAGCGACGTCACTCACCGGGTGGAACGTCATCTCGTTCCGCACCGACTCCGGCACGTCGTCGATATCGGGCTCGTTGCGCTTCGGCAGGATCACTTCGCGCAATCCAGCGCGGTGCGCCGCAAGCACCTTCTGCTTCACGCCGCCGATCGGCAGCACCCGTCCCTGCAACGTGACCTCGCCGGTCATCCCGACGGTGCCCCGCACCGGACGGCCGCTCGCCAGCGATGCAAGCGCCGTCACGATCGTCACGCCTGCCGACGGTCCGTCCTTCGGGACGGCGCCGGCGGGCACGTGCACGTGGACCCGCTTGTCGTTCCACACCGGCGCGATGCCGAGGTTCTCGGCGTGCGCGCGCACGTACGACAGTGCGATCTGTGCCGATTCCTTCATGACGTCGCCCAGCTGGCCGGTCAGGGTCAGTCCTCGCTCGCCGTCGGTCACGGCCGCTTCGACGAACAGCACATCGCCCCCGAAGCCGGTCACTGCGAGACCGGTGGCGACACCGGGGACCGCGGTGCGGTCGGCCGCTTCGAACTCGAAGCGCGCCTTGCCGAGGTACGTGCGAACGTCGTCCGCGTCTATCGCGACGGGAGGCGTCAGCTCGTTGCCGGCGATCTTGGTCGCGACCTTGCGCAGCACCTTGCCGAGCTCGCGCTCGAGGTTCCTCACGCCGGCCTCACGCGTGTAGTCGCCGATGACTCGCTTCAGCGCGTCTTCGGTGAACGACGCTTCACCTTCGCTGAGACCGTTCCGTTCGAGCTGCCTTCGCACTAGGTGGTCGCGCGCGATGCCGACCTTCTCGTGCTCGGCGTAGCCGTCCAAACGGATGATCTCCATCCGGTCGAGCAACGGCCCGGGGATCGTGTCGGAAACGTTCGCCGTCGGGATGAACAGCACTTCCGACAGGTCGAGGTCGACGTCGAGGTAGTGGTCGCGGAACGTGTGGTTCTGCGCCGGATCAAGCACCTCGAGCAACGCGGACGACGGATCGCCGCGCCAGTCTGCGCCGACCTTGTCGATTTCGTCGAGCATCACGACGGGGTTCTTCGTGCCCGCCTCTTTGAGCGCACGCACGATGCGACCCGGGAGCGCGCCGACGTACGTACGCCGGTGCCCGCGGATCTCCGCCTCGTCGTGGATACCGCCGAGCGAGATGCGAACGAACTCACGTCCGAGCGCGCGCGCGATCGACTCACCGAGAGACGTCTTACCGACACCCGGCGGTCCGACCAGCGTGATGATCGCACCCGAGCGGCGTCCGGTCAGCGGCCCCATGCCGCGGTCCTCGCGCAGCTTCATGACGGCGAGGAACTCGATGATGCGTTCCTTCACGTCGTCCAAGCCGGTGTGGTCCGCGTCGAGCACGCGACGAGCTTCGACAAGATCGAACTCGTCGTCCGATCTCTTGGACCAGGGCAGCTCGACCATCCAGTCGAGCCACGTCCGGATCCACCCGTGCTCCGGCGACTGCTCCGAAGTGCGTTCGAGGCGCTGGATCTCGCGCTCGACCTCTTCACGCGCAGCGTCGGGCAGCCCGGCCTCTTCGGCCTTGCGCCGGTACTCCGCAGCGATGTCGTCGCCGCCTTCATTCAGTTCTTTCTTGATCGCGTCCATCTGCTGGCGCAGCATGTACTCGCGCTGCTGGTCTTCGATCCGGTCGGTGACGTCTCGGCGGATCTTGTCCTTCAGCGAGATGTCGGCAAGCGTCGCTCGATACCACTCGAGCAGCTTCGTGAGGCGCGCTTCGACGTCGATCGTCTCGAGCACCTCGACCTTTTGCTCGAAGGTCAGGTCCGGCGAGTAGCCGGCCATGTCGGCCAAGTGGCCGGGGTTACGGATCGAGCGGAGCATGCGTCCCGCGTTCTGTTCGCCTTTGGCCTCCAGTACCGACTCGACCACCGCGCGGAACTCGCGCCCCAGTGTGAGCGCGCGCTCGGTCGGCTGCTCGGGATCGGGAGCTGCGTCGGACTCGACCCAGAGGCCTGGGCCCTTGTCGGCTGCGGCGACCGTCACGCGCGCGCGGTGCAAGCCGCGCATCACGGCGATCTTCTGGCCGCCGGGCAGCTCGCCCGAGTCTTCGAGGCGCGCCACGGTGCCGACGCGCGCGTAACGCCCGTCGATGCGTGGCACGAGGAGCAATAGGCCGCCGGAGCTCTGGGCTGCGACAACCGCTTCCTTGGCTTCGGTGGTCTCGAGCGCGACCGTGACCACCATCTGCGGCAGGATCACTCCGCTTTCGAGCGGCAACACCGGGAGTGCTTGGGTCTTGCTTTCGGTCGTCATCGGAATCCCTCTTTGTAGGTTTCATCAGGGCCGTGTGGCGCCCTCGGAGTAGTCAAACGGCTGCGCGCGCGGCTTTTATGCCCGTCCCTGTGTCGCCTGCCGCCGGTAGAGTGCCTGCTCATGGCCGTGCGGGCTCTTTCGGAGGGTGAACGGTTCCTGGCTCGTCGCGACCCGGTGATGAAGCGGCTGATCAAGCAGGTTGGGCCGTCGGTGATCGGGATGCGGCGGAGCCGCACCTCATTCGAGGCGTTGGTGCGCGCGATCGTGTTCCAGCAGCTCGCTGGGCGCGCCGCCGTCGCGATCTACGGCCGGGTCGTCGCGCTCTTCCCCGGCGACCGTGTCTCGCCGGAAAACGTGATGGCCGTCTCGGAACAATCACTCCGAGGCGCGGGACTATCGGCGGCGAAGGTCGCGTCGATCCGGGACTTCGCGACCAAGGCGCTCGACGGAAGTGTGCCTTTGCGAACACTCGGCCGGCTCCCCGACGAGGCGATCATCGAGCGCCTCGTGACCGTCCGAGGCATCGGGCGGTGGACGGCCGAGATGTTCCTGCTCTTCCAACTCGGCCGCCCCGACGTGTGGCCGGTCGACGACCTTGGCGTCCGGAACGGCTACCGGATCGCGTACGAGCTGCCTGCGATGCCAAGCGCGAAAGAGCTTGGTCCGTTGGGGGATCGGTACAAACCGTACCGAAGCTACGCAGCCTGGTACTGCTGGCAGGCGGTCCACCTGGCGCGTGGCGATCTCGTCACTCCGGGGGGCTGAAGCACCGGGTTGGTAGACAGGCCGGTCCATGTTGCGCTGGGGGGTTACCGTGTTACCGTCAGCGATTCCGGCCGGCGCACATCAGGGGGGACCATTTCCATGCCGCCACAAGCGAGCGATCGCACCTCGTCCCCGTCCTCAACCGGTGCAGCACCGGGGTTGTCTCCGATCGACCGGGACATCCTCGATGCCGCTGCTGACCTTTTCTACCAGCGCGGGATCCAAGCGGCTGGTGTCAATGCGATCATCGCTGAGGCTGGTGTGGCCAAAGCGACGTTCTACGGTCACTTCCCATCGAAGGATGCTCTGGTCTTAGCCTGGCTTCGGCAACCGGAGACGCGATGGCTGGACAGGATCCGCGCCGAGGTCGAGCGGAAGACCCGCTCCCCCGAGCGCAGGATGCTCATGTTCTTCGACGAGCTGGGCAACTGGTTCTCCTCGAGCGGCTTCCGCGGGTGCCCGTTCTTCAACGTTGCGATCGAGGTGCCGGATCCGAAGCATCCCGCGCGCAAGGCGGTCGTGGACTACACGTACGAGGTGCAGAGTTTCTTCGCGGATGAGGCAGCTCGCGGACACTTCGCCGACCCGCAAAAACTTGCGTCCCAACTCTTCGTGCTCGTGCCCGGCGCGATAATGGCTGCAACGATACGTCGTAGTTCAGAACCGGCTGCGCTTGCGCGCGCGGTTGCGAAACGCTTGATCGACGCGGCGCCGCGTTCCTAAGGCCACCACGCCCACGGAGTTTGCGCGTACAGACCGGTCTGTCTAGATTGGTGAGCATGATGGATGGAACCCACTTCTTGCTACACTTCTGATGGCACGACGAGACACCGACTGGTTCGAAACGGTTCGAGAAAGCGTCGAAGCAAGCCACAAAAGCGCAGTTGAGAAGATCCCTCTTTTCTTCGAGCTCTTAGACCGTCAGTTCGCCCACGAGGACCTTCAGAGCCCTCCGGCTATCGCTGCCTTGGCCGATATGACCTACCCGGCACACAAGATCCCACGTTCGATCCGAGACGTGAGCGCCCAGATCCGAGACTACCTGGCTCGGTGCGCGGCAGAGGCCGGCCTCGAGGATCCCTCCGGTCTCGCGGAGCAGCTGTTCCTTCTGGTCCCAGGCGCGATCGTTGTCGCGCGCACGCAACGTACCGAGCAGGCCGCGAACGCCGCGCGCGCGGTGGCCGAATGCCTGATCGCCGCGGCACGGCGCGATTGAATCATTGAAGGAACTAGACAAGTCTGTCTACACTCGTGCATCGTGGCCGAGCCCGATGTGCGATCCATGGCGATGAAAGAAGCGGGCGGGCGCGCCTCGATTGCGGTCGAGAAGGCGTCGACCCTGGACGAAGCCGTCAGCGTGATCGCCCGGATTCTCGGTCGGCATCGACCGATCGATCGTGTAAGCGTGAGGGTGCTCTTGCCAGAGGGAGACCTGCTGGAGGTCGCAGCACTGTGGTCCCGCGATCGAACGGCGCTCACTCCCGGGACGCGGATGACGGCCCTGGCATCTTCCTTGCCCGAGGTGATCAAGACGGGGGCACCGGTCGTGGTCGAGGACAGCGTCAAGGCAGGGTTCGCCGGGACCGTTCTTGCGACGGAGGGGATCACTTCCTGGGTGACGACCCCACTGCACGACGGAACCCGCGTCGTCGGCTTGCTGAGTTTTTCGAGCAAGACATCGCAAGCATTCCGAAGTTCGGATCGAGCCTTCTTCCGCGACTTCGCCGCGGCGGTCCAAATACCGCTTTGCGCCTTATTGGAGGCAAGGGCAAAGAACCAAGCAGCCGGCGAGGTCTAGCCGATACCGGAACCATCTCGCCCATGTGAAGTCTCGAGCGCCGGCCGCGTCGTCGACTTCGCTCGCGCGCGCTGCCATACACCCAGGCCGCTTACGACGACGGTCGTCCATAACGCACCGAGCGCTTCACCGCCCACAACATCGGTGAGCCAGTGCACGCGCAGGTACAAGCGCGAGAAGCCGATCAACGAGACGAAGACGAAGACGACCGTCCAGATCATCACCTTGAGCTTCCATGAGCTCGTCGCGCGTGCGAGGAGGAGTGCGACCGCGCCGTAGAAGGCCGCTGCCATCGTCGCATGGGCGGAAGGGAAGCTGGAGCCGGTGGCGTGGACGAGCGCATGCACCGGCGGCCGTGGCCGGTGAACGATCGCGCGCACCAGCCGCTCGAGGAGATACGCCCCCGCGGGCGCAGCCGCCATCAAGAACGCGCGCGGCCAAGCCCTCTGCGTAACGAAAACGATGAACAAGATCGCTGCAACTGCGGCGATGAACACGGGGTTTCCGAAGAGCGTGATGACCTTCATCGCCAGGGTCACACCGCCCTCGGTGTGACGGATGAGGAAGTCGAGGAACGGACGATCGAAGTGGACGAGGTCCTGTTGCTGAGCAACGTCTTTCAAAACGATCCCGAAGCCGACGCCGATCAAGGTGATGCTGATCAGGCCGGCGGTGAGACCGAGCCCCAAGGCCTCACCCGGTCGAAAGCGGCGGCCGAGGAATTCCAGCGGCGCGCGGAACCATCGAAGGACGGGACGTTCGAGTTGCCTCGACCACCACGCGCGCAGCCGCTCGGGATTGCGCGCGATCGCGCGCGCGATCGCGGTGATGATCAGGATCGTTACGACGAGACCGAGAAGGAGCGCGCTCGCACGTCCGGCAGTGTGCTGCACGCGCTTGTACCCGTTCCCCGCCAGGTACCCGAGCAGCGTGAAGCCACTTCCCCACGCTGCTCCCCCCAGAGCGTTATAGAGAAGGAAGGTCGGATACGGGATCTGTGCGATCCCGGCCATCCCGGGGATGAGCGCGCGCAACGCTGCGGTGAAGCGCCCGATGAAGATGGCTTTCCCTCCGTGGCGTCGAAGGAACGTCGTCGCGCGCTCCTGGTGCTCGACCTTGATGAAGCGACGCAACGGACCCGCGAGCAGCCTCGTGCCGTAGTGCTTCCCGACCTCATACCCGACGGAGTCACCGATGATCGCTCCGGTCACGGCCGCTGCGATGGCGCCCGCGAGGGTGATGCGCCCTTGGAAGGCCAGCACGCCGCCGAGGATCACCGCGATCTCGCCGGGGAAGACGAAACCGAGGAAAACCGACGATTCGAGGGCCGGCAGCGCGAAGATAAGCGCGTATGCCAGTGCGCCGTGCAGGTGCAGGATCCGTTCGATCATCGGCTGGGACCGTTCTCTCGCCTGGGAAAGACGATAGTCGCCGAAATCGGCCAAACGGCGGAAGCCGACGACCAAATTCGGCCTCTGCCCGGTGCCGCTGCCCGAACGTACCTATGTCGAGCAGCCGGAGGACGTTACCGTCGGGCGATGAGCTCCTCGATGCTCAGCAAACTTTCCTTCGCCGCGGCCGCCGTCTGCGCGGTCTCGGGGATCTTGTACGAGGTCATGGGTCCGGACGTCCTTAGCCTCGGGCCTCCACGGGGTCTGGTGCTCGCCGCCTCCTTGGTGGGTGCCATCGCCCTCGCCGTCGCCGGCAAGTGGCAGCAGGGGGCTCCGCGCGGCGCGCGCGGCCTGCAGCTCGCGACGCTGACCGGCCTCTCGGGCGGGTACGTGCTCGCGAATGTCGGGGGGATCACGCTGACTGAGGTGGGGGCGTGGCGCGCTATGTACTTCGTCGGACTTGTTGTCGGCGCCGCACTCTTCGCTTCCGCTGCGCACACGCTTCTGAAAGATCAGCGCTCAGCGCAAAACGCCTGACACCGGCTACTGAAGATCCTGGCCGCAGTAGTCCTGCACCAGTCGGATCCGATCGGTCACCACCCCCTTGCCTCGCAGGAGCGTGGCCTGCGGCGAGATCGTTTTCGTGCCACACCGACGTGCGCAACGTCGCTCGAGTACGTATTGGTCGCCCGCCGACACACTCGCGTCCGTGAGCAACGACCAAAGCTGCTCATATGAGCCTCCGCGCGCCATAGAACCGGACTGCTCGTCTGCGGCCGCTTGGTAACGCTCTTGGAGATACGCGCTTTGACTTCGAGCCTGTGCAGCGGCTCCCGCGGTCACCTCCGAGCTCCCGTAAGTCAGATGGCTCACCTTCCGGCACACGATCGCGGCCGTTCTCGCAGGATTGCTCCCCAACGCATACGCGAGGGAGATCCCGCCGACGAAGAAGGCGATAACGACGAGTAAAAGCACCCGCACTCGAACGGTGCTTACGCGCGATCGGATACCGACCAGGCCGAAGGCCGCAGCAAGACTGAGGAATGGTGTAGCCGGTAACAAGTACCGGTAGTCGAACATGGCCGTCACGAGGGGAAGCAACAAAAGGGCGATCGCGAGACAGACGAAGAGCCCCGCCTCCAGGCGCCCACGGCGACGAAGCACGAAGGGCGCAACGACGCCGAGAGCGAGAACCACCGCGAAGAACGGTCCGTCTGGAAACATCGCAGCCTGATATCCACGGACGAACTTCGCGACGGGCCGGGCGATCACTGGGTTTGAGTTGTCGTGGAGCTTCACCGCATTCCGCCACGTTACGGCGTGGTCGAGCGCGCGCGAGAACCGCCACGTTGCTCCGGGCTCGTCGAGCCGGCCGGATATGTGGGCCGGGCGGAAAAAGTGCAAGAAGTCAAGAACGACGGCGTGTGCATAATCGAGCGGCTGTCCCTCGACCGCGCGCAGCGAGAACGACCTCAACATGCTGTTGCTTCCGATCCCGGGCGGCGGCGAGACAACATGAGCCGGCGTGTTCTTTCCCCAGGTGTAGTAGTTAAGGTTCGGACGATCCCCAACAGGGATCGCGTCGCAGAGTCCTTTCTCTGCGAGCGGGATCTTGAGACGAGTGCAATCGGCGAATGTCTGCACGCGTCCGTAGAAGAAATAGCCTTCGTTCCCCTCGACACCAGGACGGTGATTCGCGCTCGCGAACCAGAAGGAATAACCCGCCACGACAACCGCGAAGCCGGCTGCAAAAGTTGCCAGCCGCACGATGCCGATGCGACGGACGATCAAGAACACGAACACGACCGGAAGTACCCCCAGGCCGACCGTCCGGGATAGGGCGGCGAGCGCGAGCAGGACACCAGAGGCAACGCAACCGAGGACGGAAGGCTTCTTGTTCCAAAGCGACAAAGCCACTCCCCCGAGGAGCAACGCCTCGAACAGGATCTCGGCCATAACGAAGTGCTCGATATTGACCTGGTACGCATTCAGCAAGACGGGAGCAGCCGCGAGGGTGGCCGCCCAGCGCGGCAGGTCGTATCGGCGCGCGAGGGCATACACGAGTACGCCCAGCCCAAGCCCCATCAGATGCTGAACCGCCGTGAGGAGCATCAGATTGTGCCCGCCCGGCGCCCAAGAGAGCGCTCGGATGAAAAGCGGATAGACGAGCGGTCGGGTTGGATCGGGCTTCAGCGTTCGCGACAAGTTGAGATACAGGTACGAGTCACCGAAGAACATGAGCGCAGGGCGGTAGGCGATCGATGCGACGATCCGGACGAGCGCACCGGCCGAGAAGACCCCGACGAAAGCGCGGTTCTGTCGGACGAAGTTCGTGAAGCGCTTCGCCGCGCTTCGATGCGCCCGATCCCGGTCGGGTTCGCGGAGGGGCTCGTCGATATCGAGCGTCTCGGTGGTCACGAGTTGAGCCGGAGATCGGTCAAGAAGCAACGCATCATGGTTTGCCTCCCCCGACGATCCTGCCGTTTGGGTGCGACCGCTCAAGCCTCCTTGTGTTTCCTAACTTACCTCTCCGATCCGATAGGACATCAGCAACAGGAAAGCCCAGGCGCCGGACCTGAGTTCTTATTGCGGCCGTGGCTTTTTTGCCTGCGACCTCTCGGGTATCTCTACCTGAGTGCGTAGTTGATGCTGTCCACGAACGCTTCGACCGGATGCCCAGCGGCCGTGAAATCATTATGTACGTCGGAGGTTGTGAGGGAAACCTCTAAGCGATAGGTCCCGGGCGGCAACTGAACGTCATGGTACATGGACGTTACCCACTGCGAGCCTCCCTGTCGCAGCAGGCCGCAGCCGAGGAACGGCCCCGGCGCCAGTGGTGTTCCAGGTGCTTGCGATGTTTGGCGGATGACCTCAAAGCACACCCCGATCGTGGCGGGCGAGTTCGGCAGTGGATCGGCATCTCTGACCCGTGCCGCAGCTGTGATGATTCGGCTCACCCGCGTGCGGAAGACGACGCCGGCCACCGAGCTCTCCCCTACGCTGCCGGGGAAAACGAACGGCGGCCCGTACAGGACGCCAACGAAGGGCACCGTTACGGTGTCGAGCCGCCCTTGCCGCGCTGGGTCCCACTGGACCGGACACGGCACGAGAAGATCCTCGGGCCTGACCGGGCAGCCGTAGTCGTACGGCGGGGTTCGTGCGAAGTAAGCCGTTTTCGCGCTCGCGCCTTGGAAGGCCACTATGAAGAAGAGAACGCAGATGAAGAGACTAAGGATCCGCTTCGCCCCCAAAGCTTCGCCCTTCCTACGATGCCTTCTGCCTCAGCGGATTAGTTTCGCGAGGGATCCTGAGACCCCTCCATCCGACTCGGACATCTCCGACAAACGGTACACCAAGCTCGATGGATAGTCAGGATCTTTCCCAATGAAATCGCCTCACGCGGCGATCAGAATCCTCACCGCGCTCCTTCCTAGAAGCATCGGCAAGAGAAAAGCTCAGATCGCCTCCGGTTCGGTTTCGCCGGTGCGGATCCTCACGAAGGCACGATCATCGTGTCGTAGAACGCTACGATCCCTCCATGGGATCCAACCGAGATAAGCGGATCGATGCTTATATC
>Ga0070708_100003150_pt1 | contig 12854 bp, 13 predicted proteins | sample KBSK5503metaG_FD_65469 | JGI IMG/M metagenome (GOLD analysis project Ga0070708, IMG submission 65469) | Corn, switchgrass and miscanthus rhizosphere microbial communities from Kellogg Biological Station, Michigan, USA - KBS K5-50-3 metaG | ecosystem: Host-associated > Plants > Roots >...
GTCGGCTCTGGCAGGTACGCCAGTGGACAGAAGAGATGCCAGATATGCGAGATATTCATAAAGTGGGATGGACTCTGGTGTCCATGTTGCGGCTATAGACTGCGAACAAAGCCGAGGAATCTGAAGTACAAAGCAAAACTTCGGGCCAGAACTAGCAGCAGGTACGGAGCAACACCGTTGCTGACCGTCAAGCGAAAATAATCAACTTTTTAGGCCGCCATTTGCGGCCTTAAACAGGAGCTTTCGTAGCTTTTCAAGATGCTGCATATCACTTGATAGGTTGAGCGCAAGCTTGACAAGCTTTGCATATTGGCTGTAGAATAGCTCTTTCCTGCCTGCAAGGTTTCTCGCAGCAACCTTGCCGGCATAATAGTATGAATCTGCTAACATGCTGCGGCCAAGCAGATGATTTACTTTTGAAACAAAAAGATTTCTGTCATAGTCCTTTGATTTTAGCTCCTTGATGGCATTGACCGATCGCGATATCGCCGGGCGGGTGGCCCTCTCAATCCCGATGCATTCAAGCGCGACTTCAACCCCTTCTGCCATGCCACCTGCATCGGCCCGCCTCACCTGCTCTAGCTCGTGTAACGGCATTGGTCTGCTTTGAGACAGTGCAAGCATCCCACCCATGAATTCGTAAGCCGCAAGTTTGAGCCACATGGCGGCCACCGTAGGGTGTTTGGCCTGTCGCATTTTTTGCTGGAAAAAAAGTGAGCTGATCAATGATTTTTTGCCTGCGGCAGATAGTGCCTTTCTGTATTTTTCCGGCGCAATACCCCTGACGGCTGACGACAGATCGAACTTGTTGGTGTCCTTGAGCACATGCATGCCGCCCAGATCAACGATGTAGTTTCTTGCCGGCCCCGCCAGATGCAAGAGCTCGAATGCGAGGCCGTCCACGTGCATGACCTGGTTGTCTTGGCTAGCAGGCGCAAACACGGCCAGATCGAACTCGCAACACTCGAGCGACATTTCTGACACGCGGCAGCCAATCAATGCTATTGGATGCGGAATGCTCTCGGCGAATTTCCTCACTGCTACTGGCACCGTGGGCAATTACGCGGTATTGGAAACTTCAAGAATTTAACCTGTGTTGTGAGATACCAAAATCAACTCTAATATATGAACAGGAACTATATGTTAGCGCAATATGAAGCCCGGCAAAGCAAAGGCAGTTTCCGCCAGCAAGTACAATGGCAATTCAGATCTCGGAAGAAAGGTCAGATCGGGCGAATTCAAGATCGCAGTTTACGGCCTCGGGCATGTGGGATCTTCTCTTGCTTCTGTATGGCTCCGAGCCGGCGCGCATGTTCTAGGCGTCGACAAGTCTCCTAAGGTGCTTGAAAACGCAAGGAAGGGCAGGACTCATGTGCCAGAGCCTGGAGTGAACGAGGCATTTTCAAAAGGCCTTAAGGATAAGAAGTTTCATGTTTACGACGATCTTGTGAAGGCGTCACTGGACGCTCATATAAAATTGATATGCGTCCCTGTATTGCTCACCGATTCATTTTCTGCAGACCTAGCGGCGATAAAGCAGGTTGCGTCTGCAATCGGGCGCGGTCTGAAAAAGGGGGACATTGTATCGCTCAACCCGAGCGTGCCGCCTGGCACGTCAGAGGACGTAATTCTGCCGGTCCTGGAGAAGGAAAGCGGGCTGAAAGTCGAGCGCGACTTTTACATGGTATACAACCCGGAACGGATCTACGAAGGCAGGGCTATCGAGGACATCGAAGACAGATACCCTGCTGTCGTCGCAGGTGCAGGCCCAGAGAGCCTGGAAATTGGAAGGAAGCTCTATTCGCTAATTGCAAAGAAAGGCGTTATCGGTATGAGCAGCTTGAGAACCGCGGAGACAGAGAAGCTCCTTGAGGGAGTCTACCGTGATGTCAACATTGCCCTTGCAAACGAATTAGCAAAGTTTTGTGAAAAGGTAGGGGTGGACTTTTGGGAAGCAAGGGAAGCGGCCAACTCGCAGCCATTCTGCCAAATACATAAGCCAGGAGCTGGAGTCGGCGGCGCGTGCATACCAGTATACCCACAATTCATACTCCACAGCGCAGACATTAACAAGGTCGAGTGCAACATCACCCGGCTTGGGAGGAACGTCAACGACTCGATGCCGGCCTATTGCGTTGACCAGGGTGTGAAACTGATTGATGGGACGGACGTTTCGCAATCCACTATTGCCCTGCTCGGTCTCGCATTCCGGGGCGGCGTGTCTGACACACGTATGTCTCCCACCTACAAGATAATTGAAGAATTGAAAAAGTTAAAAGTGAAAGAGATCCGCGTCCACGACCCGCTTGTGGCAAGCGACCCAAGCCTGCCGACGGACATCGTGCTGATGTCAAGCATCTCAAACGCGGTGCAGGGCGCCGACCTTGTGATTCTGGTTTCTGACCACCCGGTGTACCGCAACTTGACGCAGCAAGACCTTGGGGGCGTGCCGGTGTACGACGGCCGTGGCGTACTCGACAAGTCCAGGTTTGCGGGCGGCAGATTTGCCTCGATAGGCAGGCCTAGTTAGGTTTAATACTGCCAGAAAAAAGATTTCACATACTTGGCGCGCAACCTGGACCTTTTGCTGACAGTCGCCTGGAAGAATAATTCTGTAGTGCTCATAGACCAGACAAAGCTACCGAACAAGTTGGTCTATGTAAAATGCAAGGACTACGGGGAAGTGGCCGACGCGATAAAAAAGCTTGTAGTCAGGGGCGCGCCTGCTATCGGAGTCACGGCCGCTTTTGGGCTTGCGCTTGCCGCGCAGCAGAGCAAGGCCAAGACGCTACCGGAGTTCATGACCGACCTTGACACCGCATTCAACGTACTGCGGGCGACGCGCCCTACGGCCGTCAACCTGTTCTGGGCACTAGACCGGGTAATGGGCAAGGCGAAGAGAGCGAGAACATTGCAGGAAGCGAAAAAAGTTGTGCTTGATGACGCTCTCAAAATGTCCGAGGAAGACATCGATGCTAACCGGCAGTTGGGGGCAAACGGTGCAAACCTGTTCAAGGATGGCGACATAGTGCTCACCCACTGCAATGCCGGCTCGCTTGCAACAGTTGCCTACGGCACTGCACTTGGCGTGATCCGGGCAGCGAGAGAATCCGGCAAGCGCCTCAGTGTCATTGCTACTGAAACCCGGCCAGTGATGCAGGGCTCGCGCCTTACAGCGTTTGAGCTGCAGCATGACGGAATCGATGTAAGCCTGATACCTGACACTGCAGTAGGGCACATGATGGCAAGGGGCGCCATCAGGCGCGTGATCGTCGGAGCAGACAGGGTATTGCGCACAGGACATGTGTTCAACAAAATTGGCACTTATCAAGTGGCCATCCTTGCAAAGGAGCACAAGGTTCCGTTCTACGTTGCAGCTCCTTTGTCGACATTCGATTTTGAAAGCAGTCCAGAAGACATTGTGATCGAGGAAAGATCTGTCGATGAAGTAGTCAAAGTTGGCAAAAAGAGGATTGCGCCCAAGAGGGTGAGGGTCTTCAATCCGGCGTTTGACATGACGCCGCCTGAACTTATTACAGGCATAATCACAGAGCGCGGGGTGCTCACGCCTCCCTTCGAGAAGAACCTCAAGACACTCATGGGCTAGCCTGTTGATAAAGTATTTATCATGTTTTTGCCCACCTTAGTCTAGCAAGCATGTCACAAAAGGCGGTCACAGAAGCGCAAGTGTATGACGCTCTCAAAAAATGCATGGACCCGGAAATCCCGGTCAACGTAGTTGACCTTGGGCTCATTTATGGAGTCAAGGTTGCAGGTGGCAGTGATGTGGACATCAAGATGACAATGACCACAAGGGGCTGCCCTCTTCACGATACCCTGGTAAGCGATGTCAGGCGCTATGTCGGCAAAATAAATGGGATCGGCAGCATCAACGTCGAGATTGTATGGGACCCGCCATGGAGCCTCGAGAAGATGAACCCGGATGTGAGAGAAAAGCTCGGCTTTGGAAAACCCAAGCTGCGCTTTCAGATCGACTATGAAAAGAGCAGGCCGCTCAAGGTTGGAAAGTTTGCAAAGCAGGAAGATGGCTCGCTTATTATTGCAAACGACAAGGATCAGGGGTTCATGGTAAACGAAGCTATCGTTGAATTCTGGAATACTTGCGACGGCACCAAAACGATAAATCAGCTTACCGACCAGTTTTCAGCAAAGCTTGGCATGCCTAGGCAGCAGGTCGAACAGGAAGTCGTCCAGTTGGTGCAGCAATTGCTTGAAGCTGAGCTGCTAAAAGCCTAATGCTGGAAAGGTTTTCCTCTTATCCAAGAATAATCGTAGAGCTTGGCATGGGCGATGGCAGGCTTCTTGAGAGCCTTGCCCAGCGCGATGTCAACTCGCTATATGTCGGCATCGAACTTGACAAGGAGCAGTGCCGGCTGGCGCAATCAAGAATTACTCTTTCGAATGTTGTGATTTTATGTGGCTCTTTTGAAGATATTCTCCTGACATTTCCAGATGGCTCGGTTGACCGATTCATAGCAGTGCTGCCAGATCCCAGATTCATTGACGAAAAAAAAGAGAACAGTTGGAAGCCATTCTACAAAGCAGTTTATTCAAAGCTGAAATTTGGCGGGACGCTTGAACTTGTCACTGAAATGACTGACGAGCTTTTGCAGCCTGTGAGCGACGAGGCATATATGAAATGGGCAACCGAGCTCAAGGCTAGCTTCACCTCAATTGGGTTTGACCTGATGGACCAGCGCGAAGGCGCGCCGGCACAATATTCGTCGCGCTGCCTTGATCAGTTCAGGGGAGACCCTGAGCGCGTCCGCATGGCAACGCTTGAACTCGCAAAACGGTGATCGAAAATTTCGTTTATTATTTGATGCCTCTTCGTTAATACTGCTTAATGCTAGAGAAGCTGGCTAGTTTTTGTGTCGTATTGTCCTGTGCTCAGCCATGCAGCCCCTTGAACAGAACTCAGCGGTGCAGCCCTCCTGGCTGCACGGCAACGGCTCGGTGTGATTGAATTTCTTATTGCAATAGGTGCATATTGCTTCCAGCTCGGGAAAGTCGCGATTAAGGAAGGGCTCGCAAGACCGCTTTTCACGGAACCATAGTACTTCGAGGTTCATCTTTTCGGCGTAAGTCAGAACAGTGTCGTAGGCTTCATAATACCCGGGGGCGTAGAACTGGCGAATAAAGACAAAGCCTCCAGGGCGCCTTTTTGAAGCAGGGTTGCGGTACGCGACAAGCCATTTTTCTGCCGGTATCTCGTCGCCAGACGCTATCCCTTTTCGGCTTTTCACGCTGTTGCTTGCTCGCTTGCGATTTTAATTTATTGCTGCTTCCAGCGCGTTCTTCAGGTACTGCCGCAATTCTGACGTCTTGACCCTTTCCTGCTGCATCGTGTCCCTGTGCCTTACTGTTACGGTGTCATCCTGCATCGTGGTCTGGTCGATTGTAATCGCGAACGGCGCGCCGACCTCTTCAAGCCTGCGGTAGCGCCGGCCGATGGACCCTGACTCATCGTAAAAGGTGTCAAAGTCAAGTTTCAAGTCTGAATGGATCTTGCGCGCCTTTTCGCCGAGCCCGTCCTTTGTCATAAGAGGCAATATGCCAACCACAACGGGCGCGAGGTAAGGCTTGAGTCCCAAGACGACCCTGTCATCGTGATGCTCGTCTTTATAGTAGCAATGTTCCAAGATTGTATAGATGCTCCTGTCTATTCCCATCGACAGCTCGAACACGTGCGGCAACACCTTGGTCTGATCTACAGTATCAACTACCTCCAGGTTTTGCTTGCTGGTCGCGCCGTGCCCCTTCAAGTCATAGTCAGAGCGGTAGTTGCATGCTACGAGCTCGAGCCACCCTATGCTCGTCTCAACTTCAAAATCAAACGCAACAGAAGCATAAAACGCCTTTTCCTCGTCAGACAGTCGGCGGTACCGGCTGCGTTTAACATCGACGCCGGTCTTTTCGTAAAATTCAACAAGAAGAGCGAGATAGTAGGCGACAAGCATATTTGGTATCAGCCCTTTCTTGAGCGCTTCGTCTGCCGTTACCTCGGTTATTGACGACCCGTCAGACAGCCGTAGGATAGTGTCATTGACTTCCTCGAACTTTGGCAACTCGTTCAACCTGTTCGGGTTGCAAAATACCTCGATCTCGGCCTGATAGAATTCCCTTAGCCTAAGAAGGCTCTGTCTTGGCGCGATTTCGTTGCGGAAGCTCTTGCCAACCTGTGCGACTCCTAATGGCAGCCGGCCGCGCATTGTCTTGAAAACTCGGGCAAAGTCCACGAATATGGTCTGACAAGTTTCCGGTCGCAGGTATGCTTCCTCCGCTGCCGGTCCGATGCCAACTCTAAACATCATGTTGAACCTGCTGACGCCTCCAAATTCGCCCTTGCAGTTTGGGCAGCGCAAATCGTGTTTCTTGACAAGAGCGTTTATCTCCTCATCTGCCATCCTCTCAGGCACATTCTCGCCAGTCTTTTCCGTAACGTAGCGATCTGCGCGAAATGTAGAGTTGCACTTTGTGCATTTCAAGATGGGATCAGTAAAGTTGCCGATGTGGCCCGATGCAACAAAGACGCTCTTGCTCATTATTTGGCACCCGTCGATCTCCATCATGCCGTCACGCCTCACTAGCTCACGCCGCCAAAGCTCGACAAACTTGTTCTTGATATTGACACCTGTCGGCCCGTACTCCCAAAAACCTGCAGGGGCATCCGAGTAAATCTCACAACTTGGAAAGTAGAAGCCGCGCTCCAGCGCAAGTTTCATTACCTCATCGTAGTTGGCCACCATCTGCAAGGAGCAGACATGCCAAACAGGCTTTAAGTTTATTGCCCAGATATTGTGCAAAACTGTTTTATTGTGGAGACATAACATTTTATCTCGGTCAAAATCCTCTTTAGGTATCTGGCTTGAAAGTATCTGACAGGACGCACGGCGTGGAATATGCCATCCGAGATATCACCACTTACGCGCGAAAATACAAGACATCAGGCAAGGAGATAATCTACCTCAACATAGGAGACCCTGTCAAGTTTGATTTCAAGACCCCCGACCACATAAAGAAGGCACTTGTTGACGCGGTCATGCGGGACGAGAACTATTATGCCGATTCTGAAGGGCTGCCGGAGCTCCGACAGGCAATTGTTGAAAAGGAATCAGAGAAAGGGCTAGACGTTACCGAAGAAGACGTCGTCGTCACAAACGGAGTGTCTGAGGGCCTTGACATGACGATGGCGTCCATAGTTGACCCAAACAGCGAAGTTCTGATGCCCGGGCCGTACTATCCGCCGTACTCATCGTACGCGAAATTTTATGGTGGAAAGCCAGTCGAATTCAAACTGCACACAGACGGCAGACCCGACCTTGAAGACCTGAGAGCCAAGATAACGCCACGGTCGCGCGCACTGTGCATCATCAGCCCGAACAATCCAACGGGCGAGGTTTTTGACAGAAAAAGTCTCCAGCAGTTGATAGACATTGCGACAGAGCATGATCTCTATGTCATTTGCGACGAAATATACGACAAGATCGTTTTTGATTCGCAGTTCACCGGCATCGGCAAAGTCGCCAAGGACGCGCCGGTGATCCTGCTCAATGGCTTTTCAAAAGCCTACCTTATGACCGGTTGGCGATGCGGCTATATCGCTATGAACAGCGGCTGCAAGAAACTTGCAGGTCTTCGCGAAGACATACCAAAGCTCGCGCGCGTGCGAATAGCCTCCAACCTGCCGGTGCAGATTGCTGCGGTGCAGGCGCTTAGAGGATCACAAGTGCACATTCCAAAAATGGTCGAGAAGTTGAGAGCACGACGCGACTATGTGGCAAAGCGCCTCAACGCGATGGGAATGCAGTGTAGGGTTCCTCGTGGGGCTTTCTACGTCTTCCCGAAGATCAACCTTGGGCACCGCTGGAAGGACGACCAGCAGTTTGTAATCGATCTATTGAATCGTACTGGTGTCCTGACTGTCCACGGTTCCGGCTTCGGCTCTACCTACGGCTCGGGCCACATTAGGATCGTATATTTGCCACCAGAAGAATTGCTCGAAAAGGCGATGGACAAACTGGAACATTTTGTTAATGGAAAATAGTCTATTTTTTTTCGTCTGTTTTCGCCGCGCCTTCATGGGCTAAAGCAGGGACTACTTTTCTTCTGCTCACCGCCAGCGCAAAGGCAACCGACGCCACTGAGATCAGCGCGGCTGTAAGAAATATCAGGTTGTACGCTTCCTGCGTGGGGAATCGCCCGGCCACTCCCTCCACGGTTCCTTGATACATCTGTTGGAATACTCCGGCTAATGCCGGACCTACTGACATTCCGACTAGGTTTAGCAGCAATGTCATTCCAAGGGCTATCCCGGTCATTTGCATCGGCACCGAAAGCAGTATTACGTTAAATCCACCGGTAATCGAAAGCGAAAGTCCGGAGGCGAGTATCACGAGTCCAACTGATACCGAGGTTTCGGTCGAATGGAAAAGGAATAGGCAAAAGAATCCGATCGCGCTGATAACCGTCCCAATTAGTGTCAGCTTGGTGTTTTTGAGTTTATTCAGGATGAATCCTGACATAATTGTCCCGATTAGCAACACAACCATGAAGGGCAATTGAACCCTCGCAACGGCAATGGCGTCACCTCCGAATCCTAATGGCTCTGGGCTTCTTACCATGACAGGGATCGTTAGGTATACCATGAAAATGGACAGGAAGACTAGCATGAGGATGATGGTTGGAGGAAGGAAAGTCTTGCTAGTCATTAACTTCAAATCAAGCAGTGGGGAATGAACTCTCTTTTCAATGACGATAAATGCTGCAAGCAATACTCCAGATGCGGCAAAAAGGCCGGCGACCTGATACCCTGCGCTAGTGCTATCACTTTCTAGGAAGGTGACGCCGGCCAGAAATGAGATTATTGTTGCGGCAAGAATCAACGTTCCCTTTATGTCAACTGTCTGCCGACTCAATGGATTGCGACTACCCGCCTCTTTATTAGCTTCTATTGCTACTGGACCCCGAACGCGCACGAACCTCAATATTATCAGCCAGAGTGCGATTGCGATAGGAAGTATCGCCAAGAATGTCGCCTGCCACCCAAAATTCTGGATTATGGCTGCGCCACCCACAAGACCGACAACGGCCCCACCGGAAAATGTGGAGCTGAATATCGTCTGGCCTATTCCAAGCTTTTTCTCCGGTAGGACTTCTCTAATGATTCCAAAAGCAATCGGGAACATAGCCATCCCAACGCCCTGTGCCGCTCTTGCAGCGAGCATGAATTCAATGTTGGTGGCAAAACGTCCCGCTAAGACGCCTACCGTGTAAGCTGCCATTACTATGAGCAGAATCTTTTTCTTGCCATAGATATCAGAGAGCCTGCCTCCAATTGGCGTCATGACGGCCGCTGCAATTATGTAAGACGAAAGTAGCCACGATGAAGTGCTATATGAGATGTTGAAATTGTGAATGAAATCCGGAATGGCTGGCAGTATCATTGTCTCGTCAAACATGACAATCAGGCCCAAGCAACTCAGAATGATGAGCGTTTTCCATCCTGAACTATTCGTGTCTTGTTTTTTTACGGTAGCCAATTGAATATCAACAACCTATCTTGAGTTTTTCAAAATTCCGCGAATCGAATTGGATAGACATCCTCGACGGAAGAAATTCACTAGATCTTATGATCCTTTGTGTTTAATAAATTATGTAGTATCCTCTTGCTAACCCGGTTAACATAATCTCCCAAAGTAAGTATTACCTTACCGTCATGCCTAGCTGCAGAGTCCACATAACAAAGTAAAGCTTCAGCCTATAACTTTCTTCGGAGAGAAGAGGTGCAATCAGAGGTGATGTAGACAGCAAAATCCTGCTCAAACGGCGCTGCACTTGCAATCAACTATGCATAAACAAGAATGATTATAAAACAAATCCTACATAGAGTACGTGTGTACACGAAAAAAGCTCCTTGGCAGAAGAGGGACAATGGCCTTACAGCGAGGATAATTGTCAGCTTTGCTGTGCTCGCTCTACTCTACCTCGTATTCCTCAGCGTACTTGCCTACGTTGGCTTTGGCGCCATCCCTATAGCTGTTATCGCCGGTATCATGATACTGGCTCAGTGGTACTTTTCCGACAAGATAGTATTGTGGAGCACCGGCGCGAAAATAGTGAACAGGGAGCAGTTTCCGGAGTTGCATGACCTAGTAGAGCGCATAGTGGCGCGCAACAATCTCCCCAAGCCAAGGATTGCAGTCATTAACACTAAGATGCCAAACGCGTTTGCAACTGGCAAGACCCCAAAGAGCTCTATCGTCACAGTTACTACGGGCTTGATGGACCAGCTTGAAACGGAGGAGCTGGAAGGCGTAATTGCACACGAGCTTTCCCACATTAAAAACCGCGACGTTTTGGTGCTTACCCTTGCGAGCCTATTCTCTACAGTCGCGTGGTACTTGATGCAGTTCAGCTTTTACGGCGGAATGTCTGGGGGCTACGGAAGGCGCAGGGACAGCGGAGGCGGAATGGCACTTGTGCTGCTTGTGGCGATCATTACCTGGTTTGTCAGTTTTCTGATAATCAGGGCGATATCTCGATACCGCGAGTTTGTTGCTGACAGGGACGGTGCGCTCATGACAGGCAAACCGAGCAAGCTGGCAAGCGCCCTTCTCAAGATAAGCGGCACTATGAAACGAATGCCTACGCAAGACCTGAGGCAGATGGAGGGCATGAACGCTTTCTTTATCATCCCGGCGCTCTCTGGCAGCTCGTTTGCAAACTTGTTCTCGACTCATCCTCCGGTTGATCAAAGGGTGAAAAAGCTCTTGGAAATGGAGGCTGCTATGAGCTGAGCTTTTTCAAAAGAATACGCGACAACATCAACAGCAAGCGCCTGCCAAAAGCCGATTCTGAAATATTGTTTTCAATTGCTTCTGCTCACATTACCTTGGAGGTGAAGCTTGGGCTTAAGGTGACTGGTAGGTGTGCCGTCACCTTCAAGACAGTTAGCGGCACGTTCTTTTACGAAATGGAGCAGGACATCAGGCGCTTCCTTGCCTCTCTGCAGCCTGAATTCGACCTTACATACAGCGCAGTCACCGACTCGTACGGCTACATGTGGATAATATTCGAGGGCAAGAAGATAGAGGATCTCTTGGCAGCCCTGACCGCTACAGGGGACATAGTGGAAGAAAAGGGTTTTTCAGATCAGCTGCTGGCAGCGGTGTTCGAGTTTGCAAGTGAGAGGCAGGGTGGCCACCAGTACCTAATTTATAATTACAGGCGCAACAACTTTTACCCATTCGTCCCGACCGGTCAGAAAATAAGGGACACAGATCAGGAAATGAAAATGATGTCGGCTATAGGCGAAGAAATGCCCTTTGAAAAAGACATGACGCTGTGGTATCCGCTGTGGGACCTTCCCCTTAAATCTCTGGGATAACGCCTTCTCCTCTGAAGAGCCTTTTTGCTTCGTCGATCGACAGGTCCGCGCTTGGCAGTATGATGTCAGACTTGATTATTTCCCGCGGGTCTAGCGGCTTGCCATTCTTTACCACAATATTGTTCAGCTCGGTTAGCCTCTTCTTAAATTCTAGGTCATCAGATCTCTCTTTGCCGACCAGTTCAACCATGGCATTGTCAATGTCATTAAGCTTCTTCAAAGTCTTGCTATCTACGGTGAATTGTCCGTGGCCCATTATCCTGACTATTTTTTTTGCTGTCGGGCCTGCGCTTCTCGGCTTTGTCTTGGCAAGTATGGTCTTCTTCGATGTCTTCTTAGCCGATTTTCGTGCAGAAATAGCTTTTTTGGCGCGCAATTTGCCTCTTGATTTGAGCTTGCTAGCGGCCATCCTGCCTTTCGCCTTTACTTTTTTACTCATTGTTGCGCTTCTTGCTCCACTTCTTGCTTCTTTTTACGTTGTTTCTCTGACTTTAACTTTGCTAATTCTTCCTCGACTGAATCTTGTACTGTAATTTTTTCTAATTCCTTCTCAATTTCATCCTTATTTGATGTATAATCTGTCAAAACTCCCGAATCTATCATGTCGTCCAGGGCCTGAGCTTTCGCTTTCATATTCTCGGTCTTTTCCTCGGCTCTGTCCATCGCCATTCCGACATCGGCCATCTCCTCCGAGATGCCAGTTACGCTCTCTTTTATCTTGACCTGGGCCTCCGCGGCTGAATATCTCGCCTTAATAACCTCCTTCCTAGATTTGAACTCCTCCACTTTGGTTGCCATGCGCTTTTCCGCTTCTTCCATCTTTTGCCCCTCTTCTTGAAGTTCTGTTATCTGCTTGTCAAGGCTTTGAATCTGCATCAGATTGGCGTTCTTGCGTTCAAGCGCGAGCCTTGCGAGGTCCTCCCTACCAACATCAAGCGCCCGCCTTGCTTGCTCATCAAGCAGCCGCATGTTGTCCATTAGCCTTGACTTTTGCATTTCTAGCCTCTTGCGTGACGTAATGATTTCTGCCAGGCTTCTTCGTAGCTTGTTAAGCATTTCCAGCTGCTTGACATAGGAATAATCGAGAGCTTCCCGCGGATCCTCAAACTTGTCAAGAAGCATGTTTACCTTTTGCTTGATTACGGTTGAAACACGGTTCATCAGACCCATTTTTTGTTCAAGCTATTATTCAGAGTCTGGTTATTAAATTATGATGCTAGCGGTTGAGCCTGCGCCATTCGTGTTCGTCTGGAGGCCCATAATCTTCCTTTGTCTTAAAGAATCCCCAGTAAAGCAAGATCCCACCTGCTGCAATCATCGCAATCGCAAATTTTTCGTTTGTGATCTGGGCGTTGACAAAGTTGTCAAGGAACAATTGCGTTCCGTCCCCGATAAAGCCGGCGGAATGCTGGATGTTGAACAACACAACGTTCCTTATTAGGAT
>Ga0070708_100003152_pt1 | contig 12849 bp, 14 predicted proteins | sample KBSK5503metaG_FD_65469 | JGI IMG/M metagenome (GOLD analysis project Ga0070708, IMG submission 65469) | Corn, switchgrass and miscanthus rhizosphere microbial communities from Kellogg Biological Station, Michigan, USA - KBS K5-50-3 metaG | ecosystem: Host-associated > Plants > Roots >...
GCCCGCCGCGCCGACCAACCTCGTCGCCGCCCCGTCGGCCAACGCCGTGCGGCTGTCGTGGGCGGGAAGCGCGGATCCGAACGTCGCCGCGTATGTCGTCTATCGTGCGGCGCCGGGCGGCGTGCCCGTCCGCATCGGGTCCGTCCGCGCCCCCGCGACGACATTCACCGACCGCGACGTGCCGCGCGGCACGTACCGGTACGCCGTGACCGCTCAGGACGCGAGCGCGCGGGCCAACGAGAGCGCGCGCTCCAACGAGGTGACGGTCACCGTGCCGTGATCCCGGCGTCCGCGCCTTGACTTCACATGGGCCGGATGCGACCGTTATGCCGTCGCTGCCGGAGGCGGTTCAACGAGGGTTTGGGAGCCGGGGAGGAGACGTCATGAGCTACGCCTTTCATGGGTCGCTGGTCGCGATGGTCACCCCCTTCCGGAACGGCAAGGTCGACGACGCGAAGGTGCGCGAGTTGGTCGAGCTCCACGTCAGGAGCGGGACGGACGCGCTGGTGCCGTGCGGAACGACGGGCGAGTCGCCGACGCTGTCGCACGACGAGCACAAGCGCCTGGTGGAGACCGTGGTCCAGGCCGCAGCGGGCCGGATTCCCGTCGTGGCGGGAACGGGCTCGAACTCGACGGCGGAGGCCGTCGATCTCACCCGGCACGCCGAGCGCGCGGGCGCGCGCGGCGCGCTCGTGGTGAACCCGTACTACAACAAGCCGACGCAGGAAGGGCTCTACCGCCACTTCCGCACGGTGGCCGAGGCGACGAGCCTGCCGATCCTCGTCTACAACATCCAGGGCCGGACGGCGGTGAACGTCGAGACGGACACGATGGCTCGCCTGGCCCGCGACTGCAAGAACATCGTCGGCGTCAAGGAAGCGTCCGGGTCGCTCGATCAGATGAGCCAGGTCATCGCCGCGTGCGGCCCCGATTTCGCCGTGATCTCCGGCGACGACAACATCACGCTGCCGCTGATGGCCATCGGCGGCGCCGGCGTGATCTCCGTCATCGCCAACATCGTTCCGCGCGAGACGGCCGAGCTGACGCACGCCGCCCTCGAGGGCGACTGGAAGCGAGCGCGCGACCTGCACTATCGCCTGTTCCCGCTCGCCCGGGCAGCCTTCCTCGAGACCAATCCCATCCCCATCAAGGAAGCCATGGCCATGGCGGGGATGATCGAGCCGGAGTTCCGGCTGCCCATGTGCCGCATGTCCGACGCCAATCGCGAGCGGCTGCGCGCGATCCTCACGCCCTACGGCCTCGTGAAGTAGCGGAGCGCGATGGGAACGAGGAGCGCCCCGGCTGCGCCGGAGCGTGACGAGCGTGGCAGTGCGAGGTGAGCCGCGCCCGGGCGGCGAGCCGAGCGGTGAAATGATCGAACGTGGATTCGCCGTCATGTCGGGGCCCCCCCAATGATCGACGTGGTGGTCGCGGGCGCAGCGGGACGCATGGGATCGCGCGTCGTGGCGTGCCTGCGCGACGCGGCCGACCTCCGGCTCGTCGCGGCGCTCGAGGCGGTCGGTCATCCGGCACTCGGTCGTGACGCCGGCGAGCCGGCCGGCGTGGGATCCGTCGGCGTGTCGATCGGCGCCGATGCCGCGGCCGCGATCCAGCGCGATCGCGTGCTCGTCGAGTTTTCCCTGCCCGAGCCCACGCTCGAGCATCTACGCCTGGCCGCCACGACGGGCGCGCGGGCCGTCATCGGCACCACCGGCTTCGTGCCGGCGCAGCGCGACGAGATCGCCACGCTGGCCCACCGGACGGCGATCATGCAGTCGCCGAACATGTCGGTCGGGGTCACGCTCGCGCTGCAGGTCCTCGCCACGATGGCCAGGGCGCTCGGCGACGACTACGACGTGGAGATCACCGAGGTCCACCATCGCTTCAAGAAGGACGCGCCGAGCGGAACGGCGCTGCGGATGGCGGAGGTGGTGGCCGAGGCGCTCGGCCGCGACCTCGCGTCGGTCGGCGTGTACGGCCGGCAGGGCCAGCCTGGCGAGCGCTCGACGAAAGAGATCGGTGTCATGTCGCTGCGTTCCGGTGACGTGGTGGGCGAGCACACCGTCTCCTTCGGGACGCTCGGCGAGCGCCTCGAGCTCACCCATCGCGCCCATAACCGCGATACGTTCGCGCGCGGCGCCGTTCGCGCCGCGCGATGGATCGCGACCCGCCCACCCGGCCTCTACTCCATGCAGGACGTGCTCGGCTTGTGATGGCCGACAAGCTCCTGCTTGAGGACGTGCGGTTCTGGGCCCAGCACGGCCTGACCAAGGCCGAGCAGGTGGTGGGCGCGTGGTTCTCGGTCGACGTCGAGCTCGGCGTGGACCTGCGGCCGGCCGCGCTGTCCGACGACGTCGCCACCACCGTCGACTACGGCGAGGTCATGCAGCGCATCGTGGAGATCGGCACCAAGAACCGCGTCAACCTGCTGGAACGCCTGGCCGGGCTCATCAGCGAGGCGATGCTCCGCGAGTTCCCCGTCTCCGGCGTCCGTGTGCGCGTGCGCAAGCTGACTCCACCGCTGGGCGGTCTCGTCGGGACCCCGGCGGTGGAGGTGACCCGCGAGCGGTGATGGCGCGTGTTTACCTGAGCCTCGGCTCCAATCTCGGCGACCGGCTCGCCCTGCTGCGGTCGGCCATCGAGCATCTCCGTCGCGCGACGGAGATGCGCTTCGTCGGCGCCTCGCCGCTGTACGAGACGGAACCCTGGGAGAGCGAGCCCGGCGAGCCGCTCAATCGTCGAACGTGGTATCTCAACTGTGCCGTCGCGCTCGAGACCGGCCTGTCGCCCGAGGATCTGCTCCAGCACCTGCAGGCCATCGAGACCGCGCTGGGCCGCACGCGGCCGCCGGGCACGCCGGAAGCGACGCGCTTCGCCGCGCGCTCGGTCGACATCGACATCCTCTTCTACGACGACCGCGTGATCAGCGTGTCGGACACGCTGCACGTGCCGCACCTGCTCCTGCACGAGCGCGCCTTCGTGCTGCGGCCGCTCGCCGACCTCGCGCCCGAGCTCGAGCATCCGATTCTCTACCGCACGGTGCGCGAGCTGCTCGATCAGCTGGAGGACGATCACGACGTCAGGCCCGGAGACTTCCCCTCGCGGTGGTTCGACTGACGTCGTCATGGCCGACAGCGAGTTCGAGCGCCAGGCGATCACCCACCTTGACGCGCTCTACAACTTCGCCGTCTACCTGACCCGCAATCCGCCCGAGGCCGAGGATCTGGTGCAGGAGACCTACGCCCGGGCCTTCCGCTTTTCCCACCGCTTCGAGCCGGGAACTCACCTGCGGGCCTGGTTGTTTCAGATTCTGAGGAACACGTTCCTGACGTTCTACCGTCTCCGCGAGCGGGAAGCCGCCGTCGCGGAGGACGGGGTCCCGGACTGGGATACGCCCATGTTTCACGATGCCCCCGATGAGGGCAGTGGCGCCATGGAGGCCCACACCGATCTCGAGCGCGCGCTTCGCCGGCTGCCCGAGGAGTTCCGCACGGTTCTCCTGCTCGCCGAAGTCGAAGGTCTCCCGCTGGAGGAGGTCGCGCGCGTGATGACCTGTCCGGTGGGAACGGTCAAGTCGCGCATCTTCCGGGCCAAGGAGCGGTTGCGCGTATTGCTGCGGGACTACGAGAAACGATGACGGATCCGCTCTCCGAGCTCCCGGACGAGGCGCTCGGCCGGCGCCTGGCCGCCGATCTGCCGCGGCACGGTGCGCCGGCCCGGTTGCGACAGACGATCGCGGTCGCCGGCCGACCCCAGTCCGTCGTCACGCCGTGGCTGTCGGCCGGCCTGGCCGCGATGGCGACCGCGCTCGCCCTCCTGCTGTTCTTCGTGCCGCTCCTGCCGCGCATCACCCCGGCCGATCCCGTGCAGCGACTCGTCCGCGCGGCGGTGGCCGAGCACACACGCACGCTGATGTGGGGCGCGCGTCGGCCCGACGTCATTCCCACCGCCCTGCCCTGGCTCACGCAGGAGTCGGGCATCGGACTGCGGCAGGTGTTCTCCGGCGACGAGCGGCTCACGCTGCTCGACGCCGAGCCGGTGTACCTCGAGCAGCGCCGCGGCATCGCGCTCCACTACCGCGACGAGGACGGCCACCTGCTCACGTATTTGGTCTTGCCCGCGCCCGGCCTGCCGATGCCCGATCGGCAGCGCGTGCAGATCGATCGGTGGAGACCCGCCCTGATGCACGACGGCGGCTTCTCGGTCTGGGTGTGGAAGCAGGGCGACCTCGCGTGCCTGCTCATCTCCGACATGATCTCGGAGACCGACCTCGGCCACTTCCGCGACTACTTCGTCCGCGTCCGCGTCGCGACCGAGCCCGTACCGGCGCACTAGCTCAGCGGAGACTTCGCCGCTCAGTACGCGTTCTTGTTCACGAAGCCGCGCCAGATCGTCTTCACGAGGATCTTCACGTCAAAGGCGAGACTCCACCGCTCGATGTAGTACAGGTCGTATTCGATTCTCTTCTCGAGCGAGGTGTTGCCGCGCCAGCCGTTGATCTGGGCCCAGCCGGTCATGCCGGCCTTCACCTTGTGACGGAGCATATAGCCGGGGATGCGGTGACGGAACGCCTCGACGAAGACGGGACGCTCGGGGCGCGGTCCCACGAGGCTCATCTCGCCGCGGAGCACGTTCAGCAGCTGCGGCAGCTCGTCGAGGCTGACCCGTCGCAAGAACGTGCCCATCGGGGTGCGGCGATCGTCGCCGGCCGTCGCCCACACCGGGCCGCTGTCGGCCTCTGCGTCGACGCGCATGGTCCGGAACTTCAGCATCGAGAAGGCGCGCCCGTCGAGCCCCATCCGCTCTTGACGCAGAAGCACGGGGCCGGGTGAGCTCAGCCTGATGGCCAGCGCGATCAGCAGGAGCAGTGGCCCGAGCGCGACGAGCGCGACCGCGCCGACGACCACGTCGAGCGCGCGCTTGAGGATGCGGTTCCACCCGTAGAGCGGCGACTCCCGCAGATGCAGGACGGGGACGCCCTCGAACTCCTCGATGCCGCCCCGCATCGAGACCAGCCTGTAGACGTCGGGCACGAGATGGATGGCCAGCGGATCGTCGCCGATGTCCGTGAGAATCGCCCCCAGGCGCCCGTACTCGTCGTGCGGCAGCGCGATGAGGATGAGATCGACCTGCTCGCGATCGAGGATCGCCCGGAGGTCCTCGAAGCGGCCGAGCCACGAGGCGCCGGCGTCCGCCTGCTTGTCGCCCACGAGCCCCAGCACACGCACGCCGATGTCGGGTCGGCGGCGCAGCGCGGCCAGGATCTCCACCGCGGGGCCGCCGCCGCCGACCACGATGGCGCGGCGCAAATTCATCCCCTGGCGGCGGGCGAAGCGGAGCGCCTCTCGGAACGTGGCGCGCCACAGGCTCACGGCCACGATCGAGAGCGCCCAGAAGTACACCATGACCACGCGGGAGTACTCGGTGTCGCGGAACGCGAAGCGCATGATGGCGATGAGCACGAGCACGCCCAGCGTGGAGGCCTTCGCGACGTCGACCCACTCGGAGACGTAGCTGCCCAGGCGCCGCGGCCGGTAGAGATCGAACCAGTGGAAGGCCGCGCCCCACACGATCACGATGGGCACGAGCTGGAGCAGGTACTCGCGGAACGGCGGGATCTCGGGCGTCACGAGAGCCGGACCGATCACGTAGAAGCGCAGGCCGTAGGCGGCGAGCCAGCAGAGGCCGATCAGGACGACGTCGATGGCCAGGGTCAGCTGCTCGAAGACGCGCGAGTGCGCCTTCAGCACCGCGCGTCTCCCGCTCCGCGGCCGTGGAGGAAGGCCGCGATCCGCTCGCGGAAGCGCGGCCGATCGAACTCCTCGGCACGCGCGCGGAGCGCCTTGGGATCGAAGGCGATCGCACCGCTCTCCAGGCGGCGCAGGGCGTCCACCAGCGCGTCGACCGTCTGCACGTCGAAGAAGAGCCCGGTCGGTGGAGCGTTCGTCCCGGGCGGCACCACCGTCTCCAGCGCGCCACCCGCGGCGAAGGCCACGACGGGCCGGCCCGCGGCCATGGCCTCCAGCGGCACGATGCCGAAGTCCTCGACGCCCGGGAACAGCAGCGCGCGGCAGCGTCGGTAGAGATCGGCGACCTCGGCGTCGGAGCGCCAGCCCAGGAACTCGACACCTGGGCGAGCGACGCCGCGCAATGCGCGCTCCTCCGGCCCCGAGCCCACGACGACGAGCCGGCGGCCGAGGCGATTGACCGCCTCGATGGCGAGGTCGACGCGCTTGTAGGGAACGAGGGCGGACACCACGAGGTAGAAGTCCCCGGCGTCGCCGTCGGCGAGGTCGAACCGCTGGACGTCCACCGGCGGGTAGATCACCTCGGCGGATCGGCCGTACCAACGGTGGATCCGCGAGGCCACGTGGCGCGAGATGGCGACGAAGTCGTCGACGCGCGCGCTCGATCGGCGGTCCCAGCGGCGCAACGCGGAGGCCACGGGCGGCATCAGCGCGCGGACGAGAGGTCCCGCGCGGTGACCGAAGTAATCGTCGTAGAGATCCCAGACGTACCGCATGGGGGTGAAGCAGTACGAGACGTGGCGCGCGCCCGGCGCCCGCCGCGCGCCCTTGGCCACGCAGTGGCTCGAGGAGAGCACGAGATCGTAGCCGCGGAGGTCGAACGCCTCGACGGCCCTCGGAAACAGCGGCAGGTAATTGCGGTAATGGCGCGCGGCGCCGGGCAAGCGTTGCACGAAGGACGTGGTGATGCGGTGGCGCTCGATCGTCGGCGAGACGCTGCCCGGAACGTGCAGCAGCGTGAAGACGTCCGCGTCGGGAAACAGCTCGCAAAAGACCTCGAGGCATCGCTCGCCGCCCCGCATGCCCGTGAGCCAATCGTGGACCAAGGCCACACGCACGGAGCTATTCTGACGCACTTTGCTCATCCAGCACGCCATGAAGTATCGACTGGACAGCGCGGGCGGTCTTTGCCCAGGAGAAGAGGCGGGCGCGGGCGAGGCCGAGCGCGGCGTGCGTGCGTGCGAAGACGTCGTCGGTGAAGACGCGGCGGATGGCGGCGGCCAGCGCGGCGCGATCGTCGGGGGCGACGAGAATGCCGGCGTCGCCGACCACTTCGGGCAGCGAGGCGCGGTCGGACACGACGACGGGCGTGCCGCACGCCATCGCCTCCAGCGCGGTGAGCCCGAACCCCTCGTAGAGCGATGGCAGCACCAGCATCCGCGCGCGCCGGTAGAGATCGGGGAGCTCGGCCTCCTCCGCGTAGGGCCGCCAGTCCACTCGCCCGTCGAGGCCGAGCGCGGCGATGCGCTGCTGCAGGGCCCGCACGTGCGCGTCGCGGCCCCAGCCGCGGATCACCAGGCGACCGGCGATCCCCGCCACCGCGTCGGCGAAGGCCTCGACCAGCCGCAGCAGGTTCTTGTGCGGCATCACATTGCCGATGAAGAGCGCGTAGGGATCGCCGGCCGGCGGCGCCGACGGCGCCGCCGCCGTGAAGCGCGCGTCGTCGTGTCCGAGGAGGACGACGCGCAGCGTCTCCGGCGGCAAGCGGTAGAGCTCGAGCAGATCGCGCCGCGTGCTCTCGGAGCTGACGATCACCGCCCGCGATTGGCGCAGCACCGCGGGCACGTAATACCGGAAGTAGTATTGCTGGCGCGGATACTCGGCGGGATAGCGCAGCGGCAGCAGGTCGTGCACGACCGTCACCTGGGGCACCCGCGGCCGCAGCACGCCCTCGGGCATGAGGTTGAGGAGCAGCCGCGGCCGCGTGCGTGCGATGCGGCGGCGCAGGCCCGTCTGGGTCCAGATCAACCGCGCCAGGTGACCGGCCGCGCCGCGCTCGGGCCGCAGCGCCGCCGGCACGCGCTCGATGCGCGCGCCCGACGCCCCGATGAGCTGCGGGCGCGAGGTGTAGACGACGAGCGGCTCGCCGAGGGCGTCGAGCGCGCGGATCAGATGCAGGGCGTAGAGACCGAGGCCGGTCGGGCGGTCGCCGAGGATGGCGGCGTTGACCGCGATCGCGCCCCGCGACGTCACCCGAAGACGCGAAAGACGAAGATGCGCCAGAGGGCGGCCACAGCATCGCGCCAGCCGATCTTCTTGCCCTCGGCGTAGGTCCGTCCGTGATACGAGATCGGCACCTCGTAGATCCGCACGCCCAGCTGGGCGGACTTGATGACCAGCTCGGGCTCGATGTCGAACCGGCACGCCCGCAGCCGAAGCTGCTTGAGCACGGACGTCCGGAAGACCTTGTAGCCGACCTCCATGTCGCTGAGGTTCAGGTCGGTGGCCACGTTGCAGATCATGGTGAGGAGGCGATTGGCCACGAAGTGTCGGTAATAGAGGACGCGATGCTCGCCGCCGTGGAACCGGTTGCCGAACACGATGTCGGCTCGCCCCTCGAGGATCGGCCGGAGCAGCGCCGGGTAGTCGCGCGGATCGTACTCGAGGTCGGCGTCCTGAATGAGCACCACTTCGCCGGTGACGTGCTCGATGCCGCGGCGGATCGCCGTGCCCTTGCCCTGGTTCCGGTCCTGCAGGACGAGCCGCACGGCCGGATGGCGGGCCGCGTGTTCGCGCAGGAAGTCGCGGGTGCCGTCGGTCGAGCAGTCGTCGACGATCACGAGCTCCATGTCGCAGTCGATGGGCGCGGCGCGCACGCGGGCGAGGATCTCGCCGATGGTGGCGATCTCGTTGTACACCGGCATGATCACCGACAGCTTCATCGGGTCGTCACGGGCGACCGGTCGCCGCGCGATAGGCATCGAGCGTGAGCCGCGCCGTCCGCTCCCAGGAAAACTCCCGCGCGCGCGCCAGCCCCCGCGCCCGGAGATCGGCCCGCAATGCCTCGTCCTGCCACACGCGGCTCAGGGCCGCCGCCAGGCCGTCCACGTCGTCGGGGCTCACGAACAGCGCGGCGTCGCCCACCACCTCGGGCAGCGACGAGACGTTCGTCGTCACCACGGGCGTGCCGCAGGCCATGGCCTCGAGCGGCGGCCAGCCGAACCCCTCGTAGAGCGAGGGGTACACGAACGCCCGCGCGCCCGCGAGCAAGAGGGGCCGCAGCTCGTCGGCGACGTAGCCGAGGCTCCGCGCCCGACCCGCGCCTTCGAGCCGCTCGATGGCCACGCGAATCGCGCGGTCGTTCCAGCCGCGACCGCCCGCGAGCACCAGCGGCCCGATCGCGGGCTCGACCCGCTCCATCGCCTCGAGGAGCCGCAGCAGGTTCTTGCGCGGCTCGATCGTCCCAAGGAACAGCAGGTACTCCCCCGCGCGAAGACCGAGCGGGGCGAGGTCGGCCGCCACCTCGGCCGGCAGGCGGGGCGCGAAGGCGGCGTCGACGCCGTGCGGGACGACGCGCATACGCTCGGGATCGGCGGGCAGCAGTTTCAGCACATCGTCCCGCGTCGCGCACGACGGCGTGATGATCACGTCGGCCCGCTCCACCGCCGGCTCGAGCTCGGGCACCATCCGCGCGACCCGGTCCGCCGGGTGCCACTCGGGAAAGAGCAGCAAGGTCAGATCGTGGATGGTCAGGACGTGGCCCGCAGTGCGCACCTGGTACGGAAAGACATTGTTGGTGGCGTGGAAGACGTCCGGCGGCGGCTCGATGCCGTGACGTAGCTCCGCCCCGTGGCCCAGGCGGCGGCGCAGGCGAGCGTCCGCCGTCGCCCACCAGCCCGGCACGCGGAGCTCGACGTTGGGCTCGGAGAACGGGCGGAGCCGCGGGGCCCGCCGCCGCACGATGCGCAGCGGATACGGCGCCAGCACGTAGTACCGGTGACTACCGTCAAGCCGCGCCAGCGCCTGGACCAGCCGACGCGTGTAGTGCCCGACGCCGGCCAGCGGAGCGAGAAGCGGCTGCCCGTCGAGGGCGATACGCATGTCAGGCCGGCGCGGCCGCCCCGGGCACGCCCCTCACGGCCGGCCGTCTCGCGCGTCGCCGGGGACGATGCGCCAGCGATGTCGGATCTTCGCCACGCCGTGCTCCGTCGCGTCGTCGCGCACCGAGAACGGATAGCGACGGCTGTGGTAATCGTACGGCGTGCCGTCCTCGGCGTGCACCGCGACGTCGACGAAGTAGCTGCCGGCGATGAGGTCGAGCGCGTCGATGGTGACCTCGACCTCGCCCGAGCCGCGGAGGTCGGGGAGCCCGATCCGCGCCAAATTCGTGTTCGTGCCGTAGACCCACACGCCGTCGTTGCGCAGGATGGCGAAGCCGAAGACCCGGCTCTGCACGGGCCGGTTCACGCGATAGCGGAAGCGGATCGTCACCGGGTCGCCGGCCGCGTAGACGTACCGCTCATTGCCGTACGCATCGTCGAGCCGGACGCGCTCGATCTCGATCTCGCGCGTCCCCCAGCGGTCGAGCGTCGGAGCGGGCGGCGTCTGCGTCTCCACCGCCTCGACTGCGGGCGCCGCGGGGGGCTCGTAGGCGCGGGCCAGCATGTCGGACTCTTCCTCGGCCACCGCTTGACGGTACAGATCGATGACCTTGCGCGGCGTCCCGGCCGCCCGCATCACCCCGCGGTCGAGCCAGACCGCCTCGTCGCACCAGCGCTCGACCGCCGCCGAGTCGTGGGTCACCAGCAGCATCGTCTTGCCGACGCGCCGGAAGTCCGCCAGCCGATCGGCGCACTTGCGCGCAAAGGCCTCATCGCCGATGGCCAGCACCTCGTCGATGAGCAGGACGTCGGGGTCGAGGTGCACGGCCACGGCGAAGCCGAGGCGCATGTACATCCCCGACGAGTACGTGCGCGCGGGCGCGTCGATGAACTCCGCCAATCCCGAGAAGTCGACGATCTCGTCGAGCCGCCGCCGCACCTCGCGCTGGGACATCCCGAGGATGATGCCGTTGATGACGACGTTCTCGCGACCGGTGAGCTCGGGATGGAACCCGGCGCCGAGCTCGATCAGCGGCGCCACCCGGCCGTGGACGCGCAGGCTGCCGCTGTCGGGACGGTAGATGCCGGCGATCAGCTTGAGCAGCGTGCTCTTGCCTGAGCCGTTGGCGCCGACGATGCCGAGGGTCCGCCCCGTCTCGACGGTCAGATCGATGTCCCGCAAGGCCGCGAACCGTTCCTTCATCCGGCGGCGACGGCGGCCCACGAGCTCCAGCACGGCGGACTTCACGGTCGTGGGCGGGCGCCCGCCGTGGAAGCGGAACCGCTTGGAGACTCCGTGCAGCTCGATCGCGGCGGCCATCAGACCTCTTCGGCGAGACCCCAGCGCAACCGGTCGGAGAGCGCGAGCGCGAGTCCCAAGACGACGAGCGCGATGGCGGCCACCGCGCTGAGGTGCCGGAGCGGCGGGGCATGCGCTCCGTACAGCGCGTCCTGGAACGCCGTGACGAGCACGGCCATGGGATTGAGCATGAGAAGGCCCTGGAACCGCTCGGGGACCATCGTCGTCGGATAGAGCACGGGCGTGAGGAAGAACCAGAGGGTCAGCAGGTTGGCCAGCAGCTGCTGGAGATCGCGATAGCGGACGGTCAGCATCGACATCACGATGGCGAGCCCCAACGTGAGCACGTACTGGATAGCGATGGTCAGCGGGAGCGTGATAAGCGACCATCCCAGCGGAAAGCCCCAGACGACCATGAAGCCCACCAGCAGCGGCAGCGCGAGCAGGAAGTTGACGAGCGTCGCCGTCACCGACACCGCGGGCAGGATGTGGGGCGGAAACGGCACGCGCTTGATGAGGCTGCCGCTCTCCACGATGGAGCTCGCGCCCGACAGCATCGCCGAGGAGAACCAGATCCACGGTAGCAGCCCCGCGAAGACGAAGATCGGATAGGCCCGCACCTCGACCCGCATGTACACGGAGAACACCAGCGAGTAGATGATCATCAGCAGCAGCGGGTTGAGGAAGGTCCACAGGAAGCCGAGCACCGAGCCGCGATACCGCGTCTTGAGGTCGCGCCAGATCAGGATGAGCACGATCTCCCGATAGGCGAGCAACTCCTTGAAGGCCCGCGTCATCTGGAAAGCTTCTGCCGACGGACCCTTTAGACCTGGGGGATGGGGGGGGCCATGTCGGCGGCCCCCATGTGGTCAGTCGCCGATCAGCTGGACGTGGATCTCGCGCTTCCGCGGGCCGTCGAACTCGGCGAAGATGATCGACTGGAAGCGCCCCAACGTCAGCTCGCCGTTGTTCACGCCGACCGCGATGCTCCGCCCCAGGAGGGCGGCGCGCAGGTGAGAATGTGCGTTGCCGCGCTCACAATCCGAGTAGCGCGGGTCGTCGTGGCGGTAGCCGCCCCGCTCGGGCACGAGCCGCTCCACCAGCCCCTTGAGATCCTCGATGAGGGCCGCCTGGAACTCGTTGACGAAGAGGGAGCAGGTGGTGTGCAGGGTGTTGATCAGCGCGATGCCGGTGGTGATGGGCGAATTCTGGACGATGTCCCGTACGAGCTTGGTGATGTCTGAAACCTCGGTGCCCTCCTCACTCGCCAGCGTGAATGAGGCGCTGAAAGCCTTCATCGCATTCGCTCTCCCAAGCGCATCCTGCGGAATTCGCTAGCATTACCGCTAAGAATCACGGCGCTAGACCCATCCGTTACCATACGGCGAGCGACGCCCCGAAGTCAACGTCCCGGTGCCGGGGTCCGGCCCCGACTCTAGGCGTCGAAAGCCGAGGCCCGGCCGGGATGCAGCAGGTCCCGGAGGCCGTCGCCGAACAGGTTCAGGCCGAGTACGGTCAGCGCGATGGCGCCACCAGGAAAGATTGCGAACCACGGGCTGATGCCGAGAAAGTTCTGCGCTTCCTTCAGCATCAATCCCCACGAGGGTTGCGGCGGCTGGGTGCCCAGCCCGAGATACGCGAGCGCCGCCTCGGCGAGGACGGCGACGGGAAAGCTCGTCGTCGCCTGGACGATGAGCGGCGA
>Ga0070708_100003153_pt1 | contig 12848 bp, 15 predicted proteins | sample KBSK5503metaG_FD_65469 | JGI IMG/M metagenome (GOLD analysis project Ga0070708, IMG submission 65469) | Corn, switchgrass and miscanthus rhizosphere microbial communities from Kellogg Biological Station, Michigan, USA - KBS K5-50-3 metaG | ecosystem: Host-associated > Plants > Roots >...
GGTCGGGGTATGCCCGGCACCGGTAGGCCGTCCTCACCCGTACAGTATCGAACAAATAGCCGTAAAAACGCGGGAGGCGCGCCGCGTGCTGCCCTCTGATTCTGCCGCCCGCTTCGCGGGGGCGCCGGATTCCTCCCCGGCCTGAAGGCCGGGGCATCCTCCGCGGTCTAGATGACACCAGCGGCGGGCCATAATGGAAGCCCTGACCTTCGCCGCCGGTCCGTAACATCCGTGAAACACACCAGACACGGCGCGGAAATTGCCGGCGGCTAACGTCCTAATCGCGTGCCCTGAGAACCGAAAGCGTGCCCTGTAACCAGGAGGGGTTGATGTTCAGCAGCGCCGAGGAGGTCCTCCGCTTCATCGCAGAGGAAAACGTGGAGTTCGTCGACGTCAGGTTCTGCGACCTGCCTGGGACGATGCAGCACTTCACCGTGCCGACCCAGTCGTTCGGCGAGGGTGTCTTCACCGACGGGCTCATGTTCGACGGCTCGTCGATCCGCGGGTTCCAGGCGATCCACGAGTCCGATATGCAGCTGATGCCGGATCCGTCCACGGCGATGCTGGACCCGTTCCGCACGCACAAGACGCTAAACCTGACGTTCTTCGTGCACGACCCGCTGACGGGGGCCCCCTACAGCAGGGATCCGCGCAACATCGCCCGCAAGGCGCAGGATTACCTGCGCGGGACCGGGATCGGTGACACGGTGTACTTCGGCCCGGAGGCGGAGTTCTACATCTTCGACTCGGCCCGCTTCTCGACCTCCGCGAACGAGGGCTACTACCACATTGATTCGCTCGAAGGCGCGTGGAACACCGGGAAGGACGAGGACGGCGGCAACCTCGCCTACAAGCCCAGGTACAAGGGCGGCTACTTCCCCGTGCCGCCGATGGACCACTACACCGACCTGCGCTCGGAGATGGTCAAGAACCTGATCGCGTGCGGCATCGAGGTCGAGATGCAGCACCACGAGGTCGGCACCGCCGGCCAGGCGGAGATCGACATGAGGTTCCGCCCCCTGCTGCCGATGGCCGACACGCTGATGGCGTACAAATACATCCTCAAGTCCACCGCCTGGGCGGCCGGCAAGACCCTGACGTTCATGCCCAAGCCGCTGTTCGGCGACAACGGCAGCGGGATGCACTGCCACCAGTCCATCTGGAAGGACGGCGCGCCGCTGTTCTACGACGAGGTGGGGTACGCGGGCCTGTCCGACCTCGGCCGGTACTACATCGGCGGGCTGCTCAAGCACGCGCCTGCGCTGATGGCGTTCACCAACCCGACGGCGAACTCCTTCCACCGGATCGTCCCCGGCTTCGAGGCCCCGGTCAACCTGGTCTACTCGCAGCGCAACCGCTCGGCCTGCATCCGGATCCCGATCACCGGTACGAACCCGAAGGCCAAGCGCGTCGAGTTCCGCGTCCCCGACCCGTCCTGCAACCCGTACCTAGCGTTCGCGGCCATGCTGATGGCGGGCCTGGACGGGATCAAGAACAAGATCGAGCCGCCGGAGCCGGTGGACAAGGACCTGTACGAGCTGCCGCCGGACGAGGCGGCCGCCATCGCGCAGGTCCCTAGCTCCCTCGACGAGGTGCTCACCATCCTGGAGGGCGACCACGCCTTCCTCACCGAGGGCGGCGTGTTCACCGAGGACCTGATCGAGACCTGGCTGGACTACAAGCGGACCGCCGAGCTCGACGAACTCCGGCTGCGCCCGCACCCGCACGAGTTCGAGCTGTACTACGACGTGTAGCCCTTCCGGGGCCGCTGAGCTGGGGGCGCGTCACGGCGCGCCCCCCTCAGTCCGCGCAGAGTCCGCAAGATCCCGGAACTTCGAGTCCACGACGGCATCAATGACTGCCTTCGTGGACTCATCTTTGTCCGGTCACAGGTGACCGTACGTGTCCAAGGTGGTTTTCGCTGATCCGTGCCGCAGCCGGGCCTGGACGGTCTTCACATCGGCCCCGTGGGCGATGAGGAGCGAGGCAAAAGTAGTGCCTTAGGTCGTGATAGCGAAGCCTGCGGGGAGGCCCTCCACCTTCTTGCGTGCCGTGCGTACGGCGCGTTCGAGTGCCCAAGGGCTGAGCTGGCCACCGTCTGCGCCGGTCAGCAATGTCTCCCCCGGCCGCTTCTTCACATGCGCGGACAACTGCAACGCTAAGGACTGGCCGACGGGGACAGGGGTCCTGGAGATCTCCGTCTTCAATTCCTCTGCCGGGTACTGAACCCGCGGGGTAACGATGCCGCGCATGAAATCGACATCCGAGACGCGCAACCCGCACGACTCGGCCAGCCGCAGTCCGGCAAGGGCGCCGAGTGGGACGGCAGCACCGAGCCTTGCCGGCACCACGTCGAATAGGGCCCAGAGTTGCTCTGTCGTAGCGACGTAGGGGCGCTGCTTCCCCTGGTCGGGTGAGGTGCGGCGCGAGCATGGCGACCGCGGGATAATCCCGTCGTGCACCGCGTCGGCCATGATCTGCGCTAGCCGGGCGTGGCAGGCATAGAGGTAGGACGCTGCCAGCGGCCCAGGGGTACCGTCGCTGCCCTGCTTGCCTTCCATGCGCAGCCTGGCCGGCCACGCCTTCACGTGTGACGGCCGCACTGCCGACAGCCGCATGGATCACCTGGGTATCCTGCCAGGAGCGCCCGAGCCAGGCCCGGCGGAGGGCCGCGCTGCTCGCCACGACCGAGCTGGCGCCAGATCAAGGTTATACCAGCCCTTCGCGGCACCAAGCCGGGCGCGATCCCGCGCGCAGGTGTAGGAACCGCCGCGGAGGGTGCAACCGACCCGGTAGCCGAGGTGGGCGGTTACAGAGAGTATGGGTATAGGGTAAGCTATACCCAATGACTCTAAAACCTCTCGACCTGGCGCTCGATGATCTGCGGGCGGTGCCCGACCCCTATGCCCGCCTTGGCGAAGCGCACGACCTCGACTCGGCCCTAGTGATGGCGCGGAGCGTGGTCGCCCAGATCAAGCGGGATACGATCAACGCCCTCCGCGGCACCACGACCGGGTACGGCACGATCGCGCAGCGACTCCACCTCACCAAGGCGCGGGTCCAGCAGATCGCCAACGCTCCCCGCAATCCTGGCCTGGCAGCCGCCTACGCCTTCCGCGATGAGCATGGCGGCTGGCATGGCGAGCCTGCGCTGCTGCCCGAGGGACGGTACCGGGAGTCGCCGTCGTTCATACCGTTCAGCCCGGCCGACAAGTACAACCCGCTCGGCGGCCAAGTCCTCACGGTGCGGTACGGCGATGTCGACGAGGATCACGGGGTGAGCGCGTACACCCTGCAAATCCGGCAGGATAACGGCAGCCCGCTCAACTTGCGCATGACCCACCCCGTGCAAGATGCCCTGTTCGGTCCGCCCATCTTGGGCACGCCCGAACGGGCGCGGTGGGAAGGCGCCAGAGAACAGCGGCAGCGTGAACTCGGCGGAACGGACTGACCCGCCAACCGTGGAGTGCCGGCGCCAGCGCCGCTTTCGCTGGGCCGTAGCCGATCCATCAAGGAGGTGAGAAAGAATGGCAGCACGACCTACGCCCGCTACGAGGCTTGTCGCTCATGGGCTTGTCGGCGTTGGCGTCGCGATTGTCGTAGCCAAGCTCGCAAGCACGAGTCGGGCAGTCAAGGCGATCATCGGAGCTGTGCTGGGAATCATTGCCCACGCGATGCTTGACGCCCCGGTCGCCAGCTTGCTGGCAGGGCTCGGATTCCAGTTCTAGATGAGGGCCATCGCCTGACGCTGCACGGCGCGATAAGCCACGCGCGCCATGATCTGTCGTCATGATCGTGCGGCGCCACGGCGACCGGCGTGGCTAGGGCGTGCCAACCTACCGACCGGGATAGGCTCGCCGGACACCTGGCTTTCCCGGCCCAGACACTAGTGTTTCACAACCGACGGTGACAGCTCGGTGGCCACACGACACGCGATGCCCGCCGCTATGTGCGCCATTCTGGCCATTCGTGTAGATGGGGATGCAGCGCGGAACGGCGTCATGCGCATAACCGGAGCAGGGAGGATCGTGCTGGTGGGGTAGAAGGGGAGCTGGGCCGAAATTCGTTTTACGCGTGCGGCAACGGCTTGACTACCTTCAGCACCTTGGCGGCTATGGCAACCGCCCTTGCGGCTTCACCATTGGTGGGTGTCCTATGTCTATGCATGACATCATTACGTACCTCTACGAGTCCGGTCTTTAGACCAGAGGGAAGCTGCGCTGAAACGGTTGTAACCGCTGGAGGTAGCTTGCGAGTATTGGTCAACGTGTCTACCAGCCAGCCGAGAGTCTGTTTGTCCTCGTTGAGCTGACGCTGTATTCCAGCCGGGAGATTCGCGATGTTCGCATGAAGGAGATCGGTGAGAGTCAGCTCAACCGCTGATGCAGCGTCTATGACGGCTCGTCGATACTGATGCACACGGAGTTGGATGCGAGCGCTCCTAGCCTGTGAGTACTCGACCGGCGGTGACCTGTTACGACTAGCCAGGTCAAGGACTTGCCGCCAGCGTGCCGCGTTGAGGGCTTCAACCTCTAGCATATTTATCCACATGCTGTTGGCGTATCTAGGCAGGGAAACAGCGTCACCTTCAACCGTTAGTACTTCGAGGTTCTTTCCAGCCATAGATATTTGCTTTGCCTCAACATCCTCGTCGACATCTTGATCAACGAGAATGCGCACCCAGAGCCGTACTCGCTCAAACCATTCCTCAATGCTGCCGAATAGACGCTCTACCGCTCCCCCCATCGGATGCCCGCGCCCATGAAGGTAGCTGCTGTAGCTGATATCCTCACCTTCGACACCCTCAAAGCAGAGCAGCAGAGCGCTGACCTCGGCATGAGTGATTTCTCGTGTGAAGGTATTCCAGCTTCTTACAATTCCTCAAAACGGGGAATTAACCCGATCACGCTTCTCCAAGAGATAATGTTTTACCTGTGAAGGAAGCTCGTTATATGTCGGCGGCGTAATATATGCTTCCGTATCGGAGCGTATGGCAAATCCGGGAAGGTGCACGTAGCCATCCAGGCCGACGAGCTGAATTGGAACCGATGAGCCGAGGCAAGAGCCGACAAACGTGAGGCTCGCCGGAAGTCGATAGACAGCAACCAATTCCACCTTCTTGGCTGGTGCCGAGAGTTCATTACTCAGCTGTATTCACTCCTCAAACTGCTCACTCGTCCGAATACGTTTCTCAACTCTGTCCAGCATCCGCGTGAGCAAGCGTCCCGTTGCCATGGAAATGTGCAGCATGTCGTCATCGCCCCGGCCCGCCACCGTGCGGTGAGGTTCCCGTGAACGGAACATCGTGGCACCGTCACGTAATTGAGCGCCATGGATGACCAGGTGGCGCAGGGGCCGCGTTGATCTGGCTGGCCCGCTCGGGGTACAGGCTGGCCAGGCCGATGGTGGTCAGCAGGTGGCCGCAGCAGGCGTTTAGGGCGTTCTCGGCTGTCACCGGCTCGTACATCCCCGGGTTGTCCGTGGGTGCGAGGAAGCGCTGGCGTGCGGCGTATTCCGCGTAGTTCACCTGGTGAGCGTGGCGGGCGGCGTAGAAGTCCTGATCGGTGACCTGGCCTGTCTTCAGCAGGTCGACGGCCCTCAGACGCGCTCTCAAGAGCGTGAGCACCGAGTCGGTCATGGCGGGGGCGGCCGGGTGCCCGACGGCCCGGCGCAAGGTGCCGAAACCGGCGTCGAAGACCGCAGTGATGGCGCGCTCCAGGCGCCCGAAGTCGGCTCGTCCGGTGTAGGCCAGGTCAGCGAGGGCCTCGGGCAGCTCGCGCCGCGCCGCCCGGGTGGCGGCGGGGTTGTCCAGCTGGCGGGTCATCTCCCGGGCGGTCTCCCGGGCGCGGCGCAGGCTGGCCCGCGGGTCGCCGAGCCAGGTGGTCATGGCGCGCCGCACCTGCCGCACGGGCACGTACTCATCGCCCCAGTACATCCAGATGCCGACGGGGATCCGGGCCAAGCTGCTGATCCCGTTGCGGCCGCGGTGGTGCAGCAAGGTGAGGAACAGGTTGCGCTGGCTGGCCGGGTACAGGGCCTGCCGGGAGCCGCGGCCCTTGCCGGCCGGGCGGTGCTGCGGGTAGTCCAGCAGGCCGACTTCGGTCCAGTCCCGGATCAGCCGGACGGTGACCTGGTGGCCCCTGGCCGCGGCGTCGGCGGCCATCTGTTCGATGGTGCCCGGGCCGGTGACCTCTTCCACGCTATGGAGATTACACCTGATTGCACGGCGTGGAAGCATCAGGTGTGATGCAGCAGCGGACATACTAATGGAGAAGGCGCTGCAAGCCTTTCCCTCCGGGCACCAGCCTGGAGGGTCATCCTCATCGGAGAGGAGGTGTGCGTCATGGCCCGGACCGCTGCTGCGGGCTTCTCCGGAGATGACTTCGGGAAGCTGCTCGCGCTAGCCTCCGCGCTGGTCGCGCTGGGGCTCCTGCCGAAGGGCTGGCAGAAAGCGCTCAGCGGCGCGACCGCACTCTACATGCTCTATAAGCTCATGTGACGCGGCGCCCACGGGGAGCCCGCCGCCCGGTCCGGTCGGCGGCGGGCTCTTCGCCGTGAGGCTGGCCGCTCGTGACGCGTCTCAGAGACAGCAGGACGAGAGGTACCCTCGCGGGCTATGGAGGACACCTGGGCAAGCCGGGACCTGCCGGTTCTTGACGCGGTGGTCAGCCAGTTCGACGAGCTGTCCAGGACTGGCGCGTGCCCGGACGCTGCCGACATCGCCGCGAGCACAGGACTGGAGATCATCGCCGTGATCGCCGCCTTGAACGCGCTGGATGGCGAATACGTTACGGTGCGTCGGCCCTTGGAGCCTTCAAGCTGGGACGTTACGAGCGTCACTCCGGCCGCACGCCGTGCTGTGGGTCAGTAGCCGACAGGCAAGCGGCTCATCAAGCAGCTCGCATCCGGGCATTTCCCGGGCAGCTGAACAGGAGAGTGATCTCGAGCAGAAGCGCAGGCTCGTCATGGTCGCCCGCGGGCTAGGCGGCACGGCCAAGGCCATCGCCGTGAACGTCGCCTCGGAGATCCTTGAGCATCACCTGCCGCACTGACTACGCGACGTGTCAGCCTGGCAGCTGGCCGGCCCTCCGCGTGGGCGTTCAGGCATCGCGGCACACCACAGCCAGGCTCCCTGTCCTTACCCGAGGCGCGGGAGCTGGGCAGCGTGTGAACTTATAGTCGTTCTAAGTTCTGTCTGGACGCGGCGCGTGAAACTTAAATGCACGTCGTCGGCTGTCAGGCTGCTGGCCGCGATCACGCGGATGCCGGGGACCAGGGCGGCTCCGGCGGCGCTCTGCGCGGCCAGTACGACGGCGCCGAACCCGGCTGCCTGGGCTGCCGTGACCGCGGGCAGCACGCCTGGCACCGGCCGCAGCCTTCCGTCCAGGCCCACCCCGGCGAAGAACAGGACCGTGCCCAGGGCGGCGGCGGGCACCCGCGTCGGCCGCCGACAGGACGGCGACGGCGACGGCGGTGTCGAAACGCGCTGCTGTACCGGGTCAGGCTGGCCGGGGAAAGCCTCACGGTGATCGTGCGCCGTGACCATAGCTCCCGGCTGTTGCGCATTGCCGGGTCGGGCGGCGGCTCCGTGAGCTGGCGGGTTGTCAGGGGCTGTGAGCGGCGGCCCGGTCAGGCGGCCTCCGCGGGAGCGCCTGGCGGTGGATCGCCCGGCGCAGGGCTGATGGTGATGGTGACGGTGCAGCCAGGGTGGAGCTTCTGCAGCCGGCGTTCCAGGTAGGCGTGCTGCTGCTGGGGTGATTCCCGCAGGGTGTAGAAGTCGGCGCCGAGGTCGGTGTAGGGCTGCCCGGTCTTGAGGACCTGGTAGGCGATCTTGAGCAGGGTATGGGCGATCGCGATGATCGCCTTCTTCTTCGCGCCGGGGTTCTTGTCCCCGCCGAAGCGGCGGACCAGGCGGCGGTACCGCGCCTGGAGCCGGCCGCGGACCCGGATCGCGGCCCAGGCGGCCTGGACCAGCACCGGCTTGATGTAGGTACCGGCCTCGCCCGTCCGGCCGGACTTGCGCTTGCGGGCGCTGATGTTGTTCCCCGGGCACACGGTCACCCAGGAGGCCAGCTTGTCATGGCTGGGGAACCACCGGTGCGGGGCCGGGCCGATCTCGGCCAGCCAGGCCGCGGACACAACGTCCCCGAACCCGGGCACGCTGCTGAGCAGGCCCAGTTCCCGTGGCCACCGGCCGGCCATGCCTGCGATCTGCCCGTCCAGCCCGGCGATCGCGTGATCGTGCAGCTTGATCTGGTCCCGGTGTAGGCGGCACAGCATGGCGTGGTGATCGGTGAACCGGGCGGCCAGCGCCATCGACAGGTCGGCCTGCTTGCCCGCCGACCGCAGCGTGCCCTTAGCCAGGTCCGCCAGCACCTGGGCGCGGCGCTCCCCGTCAATCAGCGCGTCGACCATCAGCCTGCCCGACACTCCGGTGATATCGGACAGCACCGAGCCGAGCTTGATCCCGGCCGACTCCAGCGCCTTGTGCAGCCGCTGGATCTCCGAGGTGCGGGCCTGGACGACCTTCATCCGGTACCGGGTAAGGTCACGGACCTGCCTTTGCTCCGGGGACGGGATGAACGAGCCGTGCAGCAGCCCGCACTCCAGCAGCTCCGCCAGCCGCGCGCAGTCCCTGGCGTCGGTCTTGTGCCCCTTCAGCGCCTTGACGTGCGCCGGGTTCACCACGATGACCTCGGTGAAGTCCTGGTCGCACAACGCGTAATACACCGGCTCGGTGTACACGCCGCTGGCCTCAATCGCCACATGCGTCACGCCCCGGCGGCGCAGCTCACGGGCCATCTCCGCAGCACCCCGTAAAACGTCCGGAACTCGAAGATCTCGGTCTTGCGGGTCCACGGCTTATCCCCCGGGGACCGGATCGCGACCTTGATCATGTCCTTGTGCACGTCAATCCCGGCGACGCGCTCATGCAGCACCTTCACGCCCTGCCACCTCCCGAGCGGCAACCCCGTCCGGATACGGACAAGCGCGCCGCCCGCCAGAGCCCCGGTCAGAAATCAGGAGACTGACACACGCTCACGCAGAGGCAGCGGGGGTTACCCGGCAAGGGGCTCCGGCGCCAATCTAATTGACGGCCACAAACGGTCCACAGGCAGCCGGCCACGACGGACGGCACGCACTTACGAGAATGCACCTTCCAGCTCGTCGGCACCGCCCGAACCCAGGGGAAAACCCCAGCCCGCCGACGCCCGCAGCCCGCCCGCGGCGGGAGGGACCCAGTTTTCATCCGCCACGGCAGAGCCCCGAAGGGGCACATGGGAATCTAATTAAGGCCGTCCGCACCCCCGCGGCGCTTGCCTCCGCGTCGTCGTACCATGGCACCTGACTGCTGTCACGCTGCCAGGACATGACTATCGCGGCAGGTCAGGCGTGTGCAGCAAGGTAAGCAGCGCCTGGTGGTAGACGGCCTGGACGACCGGGATCGAGTCTAGGCGGATGCGCTCGTCGGTGCCGTGCAGACCCCGGTAGTCGACGCCGAAGCCTGCCGTGGCCGGGATGCCGAGCCCGGCGAGATAGTTGCCTATGTTCGACGGCCCTGCGACCTTGGCCACCGGGGTAAGTCCGGCGGATTTCGCCGCCCGCAGCAGCGCGTCGCGCAGCGGCGAGCCGTCCGGCAGCGCGTACGGCGGCCACCGGGTGGTGACATGGATCCGGGTGCGCGGGGTTCCCGGCCACGCCGCATCGACGCTCGCCACCGCCGCGTCCAGCAGCGCCAGGGCGATCGGCTCGTCCAGTACGGGGGTCAGCCGGATATCGACGTTGACGGCGCACAAGTCTGGGACCATCGAGTAGCCCTCGCCGCCGCTGACCGCGGTGACCGTAAGCTTGCCCGGAAGCGGGAACTCCGGCCCGGCCGGGCCGGGCAGCGGCGCCTGGTTCAAGTCTCGGATCAGGTGCGCCGCCTTGGCGATCGCGCCTGTCCCGGCGTGGCTCGACCCGGAGTGCCCGGCGACGGCGTGCACGTCGATGCGGGCGCGCAGCACGCCCCGGCCGCCGGTGATCACGTGATCTAGGCCCGGGTAGCCGATCATCACCCCGTCCACCCGGCCCGGGCCGCCGGGGTCCTCGAAGTAGGCCTTCGCGCCGCCGAAGCCGCCGGTGTGCTCATCGACATCGAACAGCAGCACCACGCTGCCGCCAAAGCCGCCCGCCATGCCACGGAGCCGGGCGGCGACATGGGCGAAGATCGCGGCTGCCGCCTTGGAATCCGATGATCCGCGGCCATGCAGCCACCCGCCGCTGATCTCGCCGGAGGCCGGGGGATGGGTCCATGCAGCCTCGTCGCCGAACGGGGCGGTGTCCAGGCACGCATCCAGCACGTACTGCGGGCCGGGCCTGCCTCCGGACACCTCGCATGTCAGCGCCACCGTCCCGCCGCCGGGGCTTGCCAACTGGCGGCACGGCAGATCATGCTCACCCAGCCAGGCCGCCATGGTCTTCAGCACCGGGCCATAGGAGTCGATCCCACCACGGCTGGGCACCCGCACCAGCTCACGGATCAGCCCGGCTACCGCGGCGTAGTCCTCGCTGGCCGCCTGCAACGTGTCGATTACGGCTCCTTCCCAACCCATCATGCCGGATCCCGGTCTTTCCCAAGCACGGCTCATGGGGCAGCAGGGGGCAGAAACTACAGCACCGCCCTGAGCATCACGGCCGTCGCGCAGGTGGCCGGGTTGGCCCGTCCTGGCCTCGACGACCCGGTCGTTCCTGGCCGGCGGAGCCCAGGTGATCCTGGGTACGCGGCGGCCCTCTCCGCTGCTCGCCCTGGCCCCAATCCAGATGCCCCGGTCGGCGCCTCCTGCGATACTGCGCCGATGAGGCTCTGGGACTCAGACGGCCGTGAAGAGTTCATCTCGTGGCGCGAGATGTGGAAGAGGATGTATCCGATGGAGGGCGTGAGTCCAGAAGGGGACGAGCCCTCCGGATACCAGACCGCAGCGGAGATAAACCGGCTCCGGGGCATCGCTATCGTCCAGGCGGCAGAGACGGAGGCGGTCCTCGCTGAGATCCTCCGCATCCTTGGTGCCTCCGCCGACCATGCGCGGACAGCGGGCCCCTGCTGGCCGCCGTCAAAACGCAGATCGACACGCAGGCTCTGCACCGCTGGTCCGGAGAACTCGGCGTCATCGATGCGGCCATCAAGCGCCGCAACAGGATCGTTCACGACACGGTTACGATCGGTTACTCCTGGCGCGAGTTTGCAACAGGCGGCGGCGAACATGTTCCGGTCATCTCACTTCTGGGTGCCGAGGACCACGACGAGGCAGATCTCCTGAACGACCTCGACCTCCAGCGGCGCGCGACGCAGTACGCCATCGAGGTCCTCCACCACCTCAGGCACCGTAAAGGCGACTCTGTAGAGGCCCGCTACTGTGCAATCTGCATACAGGAACATAAAGAGGGTCACCGGACAACGGGCGGGTAACACTCGAACGTCAGGGCCGACGGAGCCAGAATTGAGGACCGTCTCCAACTCGCGCAGCCGGGCCGGGCGAACTTGCAGAGGGCGCCGCCCGCCTTCCGAGGCAGCGCTTATTTTCGGCTGGCGGCCAGCGTCCGCTGCCACCGGTTAGCTTTCATCCGCGACACGCGGACCTTGGGGTGCCTGCCACGCATCGCAAGGCCGGGCACCCGCAGTGCGGCCAGGTAATCGCCCTGGTGGCACTCCCGCCCGCCTCCGAAGAAGGTGCCTTCGTCGCGGTAAGGGCTTGGCTGGGTCCCGGATGCGTGCCACCAGGTCGCGGATGGCTGAGGCGACCAGGTCAGGCTCGTCGCGCTGCAGGTAGTGGCCGCCCTGGGCGGCAATGATGTGCGTGCCCGCTGTGGACAGCCCGGCGAGTTCGGCCTGCATCTGCATCCAGGTAGCGTCTCGCCCTGCTGCGGTCAAGACGGTCAGGGGCAGGCCCCCGAGCCCCGCAGGCTGGCCGTGTGACCTGGTCATGAGCATGAGTTCTTGGACCACGGCCCGCCGGTGCCGCGCGGTCAGGTTAATCGCGCGGGCCGCGGCCGCACACTCCGGCGGGACGTCGCGGGCGATCTCCGCGTTCAGCTCGCTGAAACCGGCCTGCACCGCCAGACGGCGCAGGCCGAGAACTCGCGCCCGCCGCCCCAGCACGTACCAGAACGTGCGCGGCGCTCCGCGCCACAATCCGTCCGCCCGGCGCCGCCGCGCCTGATCCTCGTGGCTGGAATCGATCAGCACCATTCCGGCCACGTCGCCGCGGTAGCGGACCGTGAAGCGGCGAGCGATGATCCCGCCGATCGAGTGGCCGACCAGCACGAATGGCGGGCCGATGCCGGCACCGGCCAGGCCCTGCCGGAGCTCATCGGCCATGTCGTCGAAGGTTCGCCGGCCGCGCGGCGGCGAGTCGCTCCATCCGAACCCCGCGCGGTCGTACACGCACACCCGCAGGTCAGTGGCCAGCTCGCGGTGAAAGGCCAGCCAGTCCAGCACGTTCCCGCCGATTGCCGGCACGATGACCACTACCGGGGATCCTGTGCCGGCCTCCAGCAGGTGGAGGAACCGCCCGCCGAGATCGGCAAGCCGGCCAGGCGGCGGGAACCGCCGTCGGTCCCTGGCCTCGGCCGCCGCCTGGTAGGCAGCGCTAGCGCCGCCGACCGCGCCGAGCGCCGCCGCGCTGCGTATCAGCCACGATCGCATGGCTGAGGACATTACCCGGCGCGGCCGGAATGCTCTGCGCGGGGCTCGCGGCGGGCGGCCTCGTGATGAAGCGTGATTGGCTTTGACGGGCGCTGGCCGACGATCAGGAAGCGCTGCAGTCCGGGACCTGGCATGACGGGGACGCCGTGCCCGCGGGTCGTGG
>Ga0070708_100003154_pt1 | contig 12846 bp, 9 predicted proteins | sample KBSK5503metaG_FD_65469 | JGI IMG/M metagenome (GOLD analysis project Ga0070708, IMG submission 65469) | Corn, switchgrass and miscanthus rhizosphere microbial communities from Kellogg Biological Station, Michigan, USA - KBS K5-50-3 metaG | ecosystem: Host-associated > Plants > Roots >...
CGTCTATCGCACGAACGAAGAGCCACGCGACAGAGCCTGCGACCTTCCCGCTTCGCACGCGCCAGGCAAAATAGCGTCCGCTGCGAACTTCGCGCCGCTTGCGATACGGGGTAGTTATCGGCATCAGGGGCCGGCTCGCCACACATATAGAGGACGCGCGCGAGGCCAAACTACTGATAGTGAGCACTTATCGGCAGCATCGCTCTCGAGGGCGGGGTGCGGATAGCACCAAGTTATCGAGAGCAATTCGGGCTCGCGTCCCAGACCACAAAGATAGGCCGCGCGAGAGGCGAGCCCGCACATGGTTTGTGATGTCGATTCCACATTTTCGGCCCATTCGACGAAGCGAAACTACGTGAGTTTCGTTCCGTCGATCGGTAGCGATTGTGGGTGGGCCTTTCGCGTTCCGTCTGTTTTAGATTCCGCAACCTGCGAGTCGTTCTGCGCCCCTGCCCCGGTGCACGCCGTTAGCCATTTCGATGTGATTCGCTTGAGACGAAGCCGATCTATGCGGAAAGGTCAGAGGACTTGCTGCGCGCGTCCCCGGCGCTCGAGTCAATCATGATCGAGGCAAGTTTGCCGATTTCGGCCGCAAGTCTCCAATGATGCGCGGCCTTGCTGATGGCCCGACGGGCCTCGAGCAACTCCGCGTAGGCCATGTGGGCATCTCGCAAGGGCTCCGGCTTACCGACCCGTTCCAGAATTCGAATAGCAGTCTCGAACTGCTGGTCGGCTCTCACGAGATTGCCGCGCCACTCCTCGACTTGTCCGAGGACCATACAGACCTTGGCCTGAACACTCGGTTCACGCACCGCCTCGCCGGCAGCCAAAGCCTCAGTGATATCGCTCCTGGCCTGGTGCAGCTCATTCATTGCTGTGTCTGGGGAACTGGTGACCGAGCCATTTAGAAAGAAGCCCATTGGCTTATTAGTCCGTTGAGCGATGTGTTTCAGGGTCTTTAACGAGGGGCGCGAGATCCCTTTTTCAATGAGATGAATCGCAGTCCGACTCACCTCGCCGTTCGCCACTTGAGCGAGACTTAGACCAGCTGCCTTTCGTGCTTCCGCAATCGACCCCTCCCGAACATCGATACCCTCTCGTCGACCGCGGCGCTTCGTGTCGAGCATTGCATCTGAGCATAGCTCTGTGTTCAAACGTCAGGGTCTGTAAAGTGGCGGGCACTTTGCGTTATTGAGGTGTGCGTGAAGCGACGAGGCATCTCTGACTGCATCAAATGACAAGAACTGTTAAGTCAACGCCTGTTGGCCTAACCTGTTGGCGCAGCACGTTCATCGCGACCTCAGTTCCTTCAGCCTTAGCTCGGAGCGTACCGCGTACGAGTTTTCTGGTGTCCGAATATGGATGCGCCTAGCTCAACTGCCGAGCTGTTGAAATGGCATGGCTGGCGGCGCTCGGCCTGACTCATCGCCAGGTTGCGCAGCCCCGTAGCTATCCGAGACCACGGTCGAGTGGCAGTCGAGGACATTTTGAATCAACTCGCGTTCGGGTTTGCGCCACTCACACCGTGAGACGCAGTTCGATTGGCGTGGACTCAGTCGTCAAGTCATTCAAAAAAACGATTCCTGTCGCCGCCAAAGCCTCGGTTTCACGACTTCAGCTCGCCATTCAGAGAGCTCCACGTTGGCACGAACCGATCATTGCTAACGGCCTTTCAGGTGCTTCTCCACTGCGGTGTGGAACTTCTCAACGTCCTCGATCTTGTAGATCTCATCAGGGAGGTCTAGTTCATGGACCTTCTGCCCTTGCGACGCGACCGGACGCCCTGGCTGGGGTCCGCCCGCCTCAGCCTTGTGTTCGGCGACCCGAGCTGTTCCGATGACCTTTCCGTCTGTTGTAGTCACCACATATGCTTTCACTGCAATTTCCTCGTTCAAATGGGCTGAAGTTAGAGCTAGCCATAGCCACCGCCCTGCACGCTGAAATGGATAAATTGCGGTCCTTCGTTAGTGACTCGGAAACCGTAGTAGTAGTGTCCGTCTCCCCCCAACACCTTGTTTTGCTCACTCATGACCAGTTTGCCGTCATGCCAGGGGTCGAACGGATGAGCCGAGAAATATTGTGCCCCATGGTCACCGTTTCCCCCGGACCAGGACCACCAGTCCAATCGGTACGATTGTCCGGGGCTGATGGTGAAGTCACCTATGTTGTTGAAGGCCATCGCTACTCCTCCTAACAAATGAACTGCTAAGCGGTGGTGTGTTCCCTTTCCCTTGCCTCCTCCTCTGCCTCATCCTCTTCGCGATGCTTCCGTCGCTTGGGCGGTGGGACTGCTTGGACCATATAAGTGCTTCCACCACGCGCAAATTTGGCTCCGTCCGGCCTCAGGGCAACGCGGAATTCCTCGTTTGCCCCGATCTCAAGCCTCTTGGACGGCTCGATGTGAATGAAGACCGCATGCGGAACGCCGTTACCGATGCGCAGTCCCTTAACTGCATTTTCGCGACCAGCAGCCTCGAACAAGAGTAAGGGTTGGCCCTCGACGGCGGCCAGGTCGTGAAGCATCCTGATGCACGCACTCCGGCTGAACCTCTGGAACTCGAGCATACGAAGGGTGTTGGTCCGTTGTTCTTTCATCCACCGTTGCGCGATTTCAGGATTATCGACCCGGTGTCCTGCTAGGTCCTTCGGGCTGACTAGCTGCTTGGGCAGCAGCAGCCCAATGCGCCCCGAGAAGCGCTCGACATCCAGCACTAAGTCAACAAGCTGGCCCTCGATGTCGCCGCCAATGTCGAGCCGTGCCCAGCCGCCAGGTCCCACCCCGGGAGGCGGCGGCGTACCGACGAACTGGACCAGCTGGAGGTTTTTTTGCGCAACCTTGCGGTCCTGGTCAGCCAGCGTGTCGGGGTCAGTCTGCGCATCGGTGTAAGGGTCGTCTGCCGAATGGAGAAGAGCGAGCAAGCAGTAGTGCGCATGGCCGGGAAGGCTTGCCGGCGGCGCCAGCATCGTCGAAGGCAAGTTGAACTCGGCGATCTGCGGGAAACCGACCTGAAGGTTCGACAAGATCTTGATCCCAACGGTCTGCCAAGTGAGCGTCGCGATCGGCGTGCCCGCCTGGACACTGGTTTGATAGCCGGCGGGGAGCGGGTGTGTCCACAGTCCAGGCGAAGCGTCCGTTACGAGGAGCATGACCTGGACGCTGGGCGCCATTTTGATTCCGCGGTTGTGCACTTCGACGTAGACGCGATTAGTGACAGTGCCGGCGGCCGGATCCATTGTCGCGACTCCCTGGCTGCCGTCGACGATTAAGTCATTGAACTGGAAGAAGTCGATCTGGGGCGTGGGAGTTTGATAGCCGGCTGGTGTCGGAACATCCACCTTGATGTTCGGCGATTCGTAGTGAACAACAGTCGTCATGGGCCATCGCGATGGGTCCGGGAGCCCGTCTGCGGTAGGGCCGAAACCGAGGTCAAGGGTGGTGTCGCGGACGTACAGCTCTACGTCGGACGGGATTGGAGCGTCGAGCCTGTACTCGTAGACGCCGCGGCCGTATAGAGCAGCTCGCAGCCGTCTCGAGGCCTGGTGTACCTGCAGGTCGAGTACCGCAGCATCCGGAAGGCCGAGCTCAAACGCGCTCCACGTCGCCCCGCCGTCGGTCGAGCGCCACACCCCGATGTCGGCGCCAACGAAGAGAGTCGCGGTGTTGGCAGGATCGACAGCGATCGCGTTGTGCTCGACGTCGATAAGACTGGTGGCTGCAAGCGCTGCGGGACCGCTACGCGCGGTCCACACAATGCCGTCGAAGTGCCACACGTGGCGCCAGTCGCCGGTACCTCCGATCGCGATGTAGATCGACTGCCGACTGGCATCCGCGAGATCAACTGCGATCGCGGTGATCAATCCCGCGACGGGCAGGGCGCCGCCAGCCGCATTGTCGATTCGGTTCTGGGTCCACACGCCGCCGGCGAAGGTGTACCGGTAGATACTGCCGGTAGTGGTGCCGACGTACAGGACGGTAGCGGACCCGAAGGCCATCGCGAAGACAAGACCGAGGATCGCACCCGGAAGCGTCGTCCAGTTGGTTCCGAAATTGGTGGAGACGTAGACCTGTGAATTGCCGAGCGCATCTCCAGCCGTGTACGCGATCACCTCCGCGTCGGCAGGGTTCCCAACATTGACCGGTGCCTCCACAACGGGTTGGGTCATGATCCACCAGAACGCACCCGGTGGTGTGATGTTGGTCGCGAACGACCCGTAGTCTTGGCCGCCATCGGTAGCTCGGACCAGACCTCCGTTCGCAAACGCGATCACCCGGAATGGGTCGTTCCAATTGACGATGCAGTGGCCGCCGTCGTTTCGCCATACGCTCGTCCAGCATTCCTCGCCGGTATAGCGAGCGGTCCCGTTGTCTTGCAGGCCGCAGAAGATGACCGCTGGCTGCGTTGGGTGCTGCGCGATGTAGTTCGCGCACAAGGTGGAGAGGCCAGTGTTGAAGGCGTTGAAATTGGCCGCGCCGGCTGCATTGATGCTCTTGTAGATCCCCCCGTCGCAGCAGACCCAGACCGTGTTCGAGTCGCCGGGGGCATATGCAAGTACGTGGACGTCCGGGTGAGCGCCAGTTCCTACGTAGGTCGCCACCATGGAGTACGTGAGTGCAGCGCCCGCCCCTGCGCTTGTGATCGTGGCGCGATAGATTGAGGCGTCACCTGCAGGGCCGCCGAAGGAGCCCCCCAAATAGACCGTGTTGGCGCCATTGGGATCGACGCAAAGTGCGCAGTCGTAGTTGCCTTGCCAGTAAAGCGAGCTGGGTCCGAAGATGCTCGCCGGGAGACCCGTGACCTGCCGCCAGTTGCCTCCGGCATTGTCGAGCCGGTAGAGGCCCAGCGGTGAGTTGTTCGGCTGCGCGATCAAGGCATACAGGACGTTTGGATTGTTGACCTGAACGGCTAGCGTTACGCGATCGCCACCGGCGGGGAAGACTGCACCGACCGCCGCCCAGGCGTTCCCATCGGCGGATTGGTACACGGGCCCGCCCAAAGCGGCTGCATAGAACGTCGTCACGCCACCTGTTCTCGCCACCACGACGCTGGTGAAGACGCCGGCCAGTTTCTGAGCCCAGTGATAGGCGCCGAGGCCATCCGGCTCGCGACGGAAGATCCCACTGGTGGTCGCGCCAACCACGTTCTCACGGTCGCCTGGATCGACCGCCAACGCGAAGAACGCTTGGCCAGCCAGGCTTGGAGAGCCCGCCGCCGTCGGTTCAACCGACCAGTGGGCGCCCCCGTCATCCGAGCGCACGGGCCCAATACCACGATAGGTCGGCAGGGCTTGGGTGACTCGGCTGGCGAAGAGGTAGAAGGTGTCGGCCTCCCCCGTCCCAACGTAGATACGATCGGGTGCGGCCGAGTCGATGGCGATTGCTCCACAAGCCTGGCTGGTCGCAGCGAAACTGCCCGGCTCGACGTCCCAGCCATCCATGGTCGAATACCAGCTGGTCCCGTTGTTGTCAGAACGCCAGACGCCGCCATCAGCCGTAGCGACGTAAGCGCGGTTGGTGGCCGGATGGAGAGCGATTCCAGTGGCGCGACCGCTAACCGCCGGCCGCCCTGACGGTTGTCCACGCCGAACCACAGAGGGCCCGATCGGTATCCAGTTATCCGCGCCCGGGACCCCGGGTGCACCTGAGGGACCCGATCCCGGCTCGATCTTCAGCCGGCCGCGGATCGCCTCTTGCCGTATGCGGTACTCCCGAAACGTGTCTTGCCAGTAGTTGGCTGGGACCTCGGCGAACACATCCTCGCCCCGTCCCGGCTGCAGGACACTCTGGTATTTCCCGCCTGGGCCGCCGCCGTTGGGACCAACCTGTCCACGCAGTCGGGCCTCGATCGCCTTCTGTTGGCGCTCCAGCGAACGCTCGTACTCAGCCGCTTCCTCGAGAAGCGACTGCTTGGGCTTGAACGCAATCTTCGTGTATCGCGCTTCCATGAAGGGCAGGATCCAGTCGAGCGCGGTGTCCGATCTGCCATCCCTCTCTGTAGCTTTCGGTGAACGGCGCTTCTGCTCTGCCATACGAGCACCTCCCGCGTACACCCCACACACCACAGCTCTGGCAGACAGCCAGAGTTCTTGATTTTCCCCCTTTGTGGCGCGCTGTCAAGTGGGGATTCTCTCCCACTTAACACTGTCATTCTCCGGCTCAACTCCCAGATCGGAATTGGCGTCAAGTGGAGGGCTTTACAGGAGTCCGAGAAAGGTCGATCCTGTTAGGCGAGGGTGAGTCTCACCTTCGAGTAGCCCCTCTCTGGGCTCGGAGTTCGATTGGAGGTCTCGAGCATGGCCGAATCCACCACCCGAAAGCGCCCGGCTCTCAAGCAAGTGGTCATTGCTGTCCGCCCCAACATCAAGCTGGAACAGCTTGTTGAAGAGGTGGAATCGGTGTTCAAGTTCATGGGCTGTGGGGGTTGTCTGAGTGGCTTGGAGCGATTCGTCTTCGAGCAAGACCTCAGCCGGAACCGCTAGCCGTTCGTCACCCTTGAAACTCGGGGTTGGGCTCGCCTATCAGGCTAATCTTCGGTCCTTCATCGAGGATTCCGCCAGCCCAATCAACTACCTGGAGGTTATCCCCGATACCGTCTGGGCCGACCTCGGGCTCGGACGAGAGCCGCGCTACGTTGAGGATCTCGACTCTATGGCGTTTCTTGAGGACCTCAACCATCGGATCCCAGTGATCCCTCACGGGATCGGTCTGTCGATTGGGAGTGCACACCGATTCAACCGGGACCAGGTCCTCAAGCTGGCCGAATGGCGAGAGCGGTTCGGCTTCCCGTGGCACAGCGACCATCTCTCATACAACCTCGCCGAACATGAGGCCGGTGAGGTCAACGTTGGGCTCACCATGCCACTCTCTTACGATCAGGAGACGCTCGATTTACTGGTGCCGCGGATCACGGAGATCCGGCGCCTCATCGATGTACCGTTCCTTATTGAGAACAACGTTTACTTGTTCAAGCTGGCTGGTGCCGAGATGGACGAGGCAGATTTTCTCAACCGGCTATGTGACGAGAGCGGCTGCAAACTACTAATCGATCTGCACAACATTTATACGAATAGCCGCAATCACCGGTTCGACCCGCTCCAGCTACTCGGCACAATTGACCTCAGCAACGTCCTTGAACTCCACGTGGCAGGCGGTATGGAAAAGGACGGCTTCTATCTGGATGCGCATTCCGGGCCGCTGCCCACAGAGATCTGGGCGCTTTTGGAGTGGACACTGCCTCGCTGCCCAAACCTGCGAGGCGTCACGTTAGAGATTGTCGGATCCTGGGTGCCAACCGTTGGAGAGGACCGACTACGTGGTGAGCTCCTGGCACTTCAGTCAACGTGGCGGCGCTATCAGCCAGTGCCCGAGCCACCGCAGACTTGAGCCAGCGGGCGTTTCAGGCCGCTCTCGCGCGGGTGGTGATTGAGCCTGAGTTCCGAGACCTGGTCGCGTCGGGTGGAGTTTTCAGTAACGAAGGCCTCACGGAGCTCGAGCGTCGCCGGCTGGCGGAGTGCTCCCAAGACAGGGGAATGGACGTCACGCGAATGCTCCACAAGGGCTGGCGGCTGACCAAGCTTATGGCGATGACGCCCCTGACGTGCGCCGTGCTTGGCGAGCACCTCATCGATGAAGCCTCAACCTTCTGGCGGCTGAATCCTCCGACCAGTCTCTACTTTCTGGATGAGGCCCTTGGTTTTCTCGATCATATTGACGCCAGCCGGCCCGAAGGTGTGCCGGCCGAGAAGTTGAACGCGATCGTTGCCCACGAGCGAAGTCTTCTCAAGAGCCGTCAGGAGGCCCTGCTTACGATGGAACACGCCTCAGCAATGCCTGTATGAGGATGGGCCTAAATTGCTAGGCCAATAGCGCCTTAATCGCATCTAGGCGTTCATTGCCGACCGGTCAGGGCGGTAAGGCATGCCAGGAAGCCAAATCGAAGCCATCGTAGCTCTGTTGATTTTGACAAGAGTGCTGTAGTTCTTGGCCGGCTGTTGGCGACTGAAGGCAATAGGGTGCTTGGCCTTGCAGTGCTCTGGCGTGCTAATTCGAGAAATCCGGATCCGGGTAACGCTGGATGCGATGGACTCGATAGGGGAGACTTGCCGTGAGCAAGCTGGCGATATGCTCGCCTTATCGCTAGCAAACCTCAACGCCGCGCTGCTATAGGGCGCGCACGGTCCCGAACTCTAGGCGGTCTCGTCCACCGAGAGCGTTTTCGGAGGTTTTGAGTTCAGTCCGAGACTCGCCGGCGCGATTTCGAGCCTTTTGGAGGTTGATCGGGTCCCTGGATTACTACATGAACTACTACATGAGGAGGACAGCCATGGATGGCAAGTCCAACCCAGTGCGAGACGCAATGATCGTCCTCCAGGATATTTCTGGGGCGGCGACCATGAAGAGGTTTTGACGTCATCTATGCCAGCTGGAAACTCTGAAGGACTTCCGTGTAGAAGTCCCTCGCCACTTGACCGGGCGAGACATCCAGATCCCATTCCGGGCAATCCAACACAGGGTTATGCCGGCGCCTTAACAAGCGCCCCTGATGAATGACTATCTCGCGCAACGAGAATCGCCGCTCGGTGAGCTCGTCTAGAGTACGGTAGTAACTCTTGTGCTCGCGCGGTACTAGTCCCTGTTGTTCTTCCATCGAAATGAGGAGCGACGGCTGGTCCTCCAGGTTGGGCTCTGGATCCGTCTGGCCGCCATAGTGATGCGCTCCCCAGAAGACGAACCTGAGGGCAGCGGTTTCGTAGCGGAAGTCAACGCCGAAGATCCACGTTCGCTCCGCTCGACCTCCTTGACGGAGGATTTTGTACTTGTCCAGGTCGATTCCTTGAAAGTTCGTCGCACGAACTAGTAGGCCCGGAACATTCGAGGACAACTGCTCGGCCAACTCATGGAATTCGATACGCAGAGATGTCACGACTCGACCCCAACGCATGAACCGCCGATGGTCGGTCTCGCGGACCTTCTCGGCGGCAGTCTTCGTGATCGAGTCGAGCCAGATCCTCTTGTCCGCGACCTCGCGGATCGCCGCGAGATATCGGTCGGCTACGCGTAGAAGGTTCTTTGCAAGGAGTTCGGTCAGCGCTTGTGTATCTCCGCCGTCCGCGGCCTCCAGCGCCTGGTAATACGCACCTTGCCTGTCCTCTGAGAACAGTGGGGCCGTGAGGTACCTTACCTTCGCCTCAGTAATACGTAATCCTGTGCTAGGCGGGCGATTCGCCCGTTTCCATCGCGAAACGGGTGCACGCGTGTTATAGCCCAATGCGCCCAAGACGCTGCCACCAGCGGGTGCGACTCGGCTAGTGAGCCTGCCAATTGTGAGCCAATCTGCTTCATTAGGTCAGGTACGTCGCCATGCGATGGCGGTCGCGTCTTGGACCCTGCAATCGCGACGTCTTCATTCCTAAACTGGCCTGGACGTTTGTCGAGACCCTCCATGAGCACTTTGTGCAGCTCGCGGATCGCGGCCACGGTCAGATCTACCTCTGTTCGGATCCATTCATCCAGTTGGAGAATTGCCCGACCTAGGCCTTCGATCTCTTTGATGTCCTTACGGGAGCCAGCCTCGATGAGCCCCTGCGTGAGGACCGCAATCGTTTCCCGCCTAGATAACCGATTGCCCTCTGTAACGGCGGACGAGTAGACCCGGTCGTACAGCAGGTCTTCGGTGAGTTTTTTGTTGAGATGGTCGGGTAGCGGCTGGTTGGAGGCGATCTCCTTCATTGCTGAATCCAGGTCCTCAAAGAGCTCGGCAATTGCACCGCGAGGCTCGAAGGCCTCGATAGGAAGAAGCTCCACGACGCTACGATCTTAAAGTGCTGACCAGATGGCCTTGACCGTTTCTCGCAAGCCATATCAAGGCGCAACAAGGTTTTGACTTGTGTCGCTGATCGCGATATCACGGGGTTATCGGCAGCAACATCGGGTTGGCAGTGCGACAGCTCGGGCGGCCGATCCTTCCCACTAGCACCAATCCCTTGAGCATTCGTTCCAGTCGATCCCTCGAGCACTCTTTATCAACTCGAGCACTCTTTATCTATTAAGGACGCGCGTGCGCGCGTGTACCACATGGGAGCTTCGGATTGCAACCACCCTCCACGGTTTTAGAAAACCGGCGGCAGCAATGCGCCTGCGGTAACTAACCAGGAATAGCCGGGCCTCTTGCGCCGTGGGACTTGGCTGTCATCCGCCGACGCGGTGGACGTCAGCACATTAGGGCGAACTTGAACGGACATCTATGGACGACCGCAGACGGTTTTGAAGACCGCGTTCCTGACGTCCGCTGATGTCCGCGGGCATTCGCTCCAGATCGAAAGCCGTCGTCACGAATCCGTCAATGTACGCGGTTGTTCGCCGAGGTCCGCGAGGTTGGCCGTCGTCTTGGCTGTCATCTGACGGTATGCCTAGGGCAGAAGCCCAACACAATCTGGAGCCGTAGATGTCAACCCGTGCAGCGATGCGGTGACTTGGGATCTGGGAGGAGGGCGGCGCTCCCCTGAGCGCCGCCCCCGGGCGAATCAGCCGATCACGAACTGAACAGAATGGGTCGTGGGATCGCCGGTGACAGTGAACGAAAGCGTATAGGTGCCGCTTGGGTAGCGAGTCGTCTTCACATTGAGCTGATAGCCAGGTCCTGTATCGAAGGTCATGAAGGTAAAGTTTCCGCTCGGGGCAATTCCTGGGGCTGTGTTCGGCGACAGGCCGCTGACCGTGAGCACGATGCTCGCCGATGACACATTATTTCCGAAAGCGTCGTCCAGCTCAACCTTGATCGGGACAGTGGCTCCGCTGTTGTTGACCTTGGTCTGTGTGTAAAGCACCTTGATGGCGTAGGCGACCTGCTGCATGAGAATCGCCGACGTGCTTTCCGCGTAGTTGTGGTCTCCGCTATATGCCGCGACGATCGAGTGGCTACCCACCGTGGCATAGGTCACCGTGCACTTGGCGGTGCCTGTCGAAGTGTCCACCGGTTTCGCGGAACAGCCAGCGATCGGACTGCCCTTGTCTGAGAACGCGACGGTTCCGCCATCGGGAACCGGACTCACAGTAGCCGTGAAAGTGACGCTGGCGCCGACCATCGAAGGATTGGCCGAGCTGGCGAGAGTTGTGGTGGTTGGGAACCGGAACGTGTATCGGTCAAACGCCGAGGTCAGGCTGGTCGCACCGTTCGCCGTCACTGTGACGTCGACTGTGCCTGGCGCATGCGCCGGCGTAACCGCGCTAATCAAGCCATCGTCGATGACGCTGAAGCTGGACGCCGCGGTTGCACCGAAGTGGACAGCGGTCGTCCCGATGAACCCGGCTCCGCCGATGCTCACGGTCTGACCGCCTACGCTCGGTCCGAAGTCAGGACTGACCGAGGACACGACCGGATCGAAGGTGAACAGGTCGTTGCTCGAGGTTTCGCTTGTTCCGTTGAAGGTTGTTGCCGTAATGTCCACAGTACCGGAGCCGTGGGCCGGGCTCACCGCCTGGATGTGTTGGGCATTGATCCAGGTGACGCTTTGGGCAGGCGTTGCGCCGAAGTTGACCGATGTGCCGCCAGTCGCACCGTTTGCAAAGTCGGCCCCGAAGATGTCGACCGTGGTGCTGCCGGTGGCCGGCCCGCTGTTCGGCACCACCGACTTGATCTGCGGGTCGTCGAACGTGAACTGTCCGATTCGGGTGGCCCAGTTGCCACCGTTGGAGCTGCAGGCCGTGGCGCAGGCTCCGAACTCCTGGGCGGACCAGACGTCGCCGGTGTTGCCCGGGTCCTGCTGGGTACCCGAGTAGTCGCCCCAACGTGAGCCGACGTAGGTGGCGTCTCCGCTCGCGTAGTCGATTCGCTCGAACACTGCCGGTATGGGCAGCGCACCGGCATCGAGCGCCGCAGTCGCGAACATGGTGGAGGAGGAGATCGTGAAACCGAAGTACATGTGGCCGGTGGCGTCCTTGCTCACCGAGGGGTTATAGCGGTAGGTGCCATCGGTGCCGACGTCCGTGTCGGTGACGACGCTCGCGCCGCCGTTGCTGAGATCGACCTCGACCAGCCGGGTGCAGGCACGGCTGGCGGTGTCGGGGTTCGGGTACTGCGGTGTGCAGCCATCGGTGGCCACCGTCCAGAGATCGTTGCCCTGCACGACGGACGACTGGAAGTTCTCCTTGTCACCGGCAATGGTGCACGGGATCTGATTGCCGAGGTTGTCGAAGCAGGTCCCGGGTTGGACTCCTGCCGGCGGCGAGGTGAAGCTTGCAAGGCTCGCCGTCTGCAGGTTGAAGTTCACCGTGCCGCCAGGCAGGCCGGTGATACGGATCACGCCGATCTTATGAAACGTGTTGTTGGAATCCTCGTCTCCGTTCCAGACAACGTACTGGGTGTTGTCGGTAGTGCTGGCATTGATGGGTGTCGTCGGCATCGAGTCAAAGACGAACGACGAGAACGAATTGGTGCTGAAAATGACGAAGGAGAAGGCGGACCCGCTGAGCAGCGGGGTTTTCGGCATCACGACGACGTCTTCCTGCTTGAAGCAGCTGCCGGCGCCGCAGGTGCCGGTGTACTCGTTGACGGCGAAGGTCACCTTGTCGCCGCTGAAGCCGAGCTTCTCCTGGTCGAGGAGGTTCTTGGTGTCGAGGACGTAGTCGTAGACCCACCAGTTCCCCAGCGGATCGTCCGTCTGGGAGATGGCGACCGATATGCCCATGTCGGTCCAGGTGTCACCGCAGGCGGCGTTCTGGCAGACCATCATCGTCAGGTAGTAGCGGCCGTTGGTCCCCGCGGTAGGGTCGAAGAGCACCTTGGGGTCGCTCAGCTGCACTGCCGGACTGGGCGGCTGGGGTGGCTGAAAGAGATCGGTGAGGTTGAA
>Ga0070708_100003155_pt1 | contig 12846 bp, 17 predicted proteins | sample KBSK5503metaG_FD_65469 | JGI IMG/M metagenome (GOLD analysis project Ga0070708, IMG submission 65469) | Corn, switchgrass and miscanthus rhizosphere microbial communities from Kellogg Biological Station, Michigan, USA - KBS K5-50-3 metaG | ecosystem: Host-associated > Plants > Roots >...
ATCTGAATTCAGTACTCAACTGAATAAATTGGAGCCGTATGAAAGCATTGGAAGACGAGCCCCAACTCACGCTCGAAGCTTGCCAGGGATCGGCAGCGGCCTTCGAGGCTCTTGTGATATTCTATGAGCCGCGCATCAGGCGTATGCTCTATAGCCTGACACAGGATGTCCAACTGACACAGGACCTCTGCCAGGAAACCTTCCTGGCGGCGTACCGTGCGCTACCTCGTATGGATGGGGAGGAATTGCATTTTGCTCCTTGGCTCTACCGTATCGCGCTCAACCAGTTGCGGAGTGAATGGCGTCGCCGCAGGCATATCACCTGGACTCCTTTTGCGCCTCCGCAGGGGCATGGGGACGAACTTTTCGATGAGCCGAGCGAGGGATACCTGGTGAGCGATGAAGTTTTCGAGGACCAGGTAGTGCAACGTGATCTAATCCGTCGAGCGATGGCGCAACTGCCGAAGGCTTCTGTCATGTGCCTGCTATTGGATGCTGAGGGGTTCTCGTACCGCGAGATTGCCGAGATACTTCAGGATACACTCTCCGCAGTGCGAAGCAGGCTATCTCGAGCTCGCCAGGCTTTTCAACAAATTTATACGAGGCTCGATCAGGAGGGACGGTCATGCAGCAAGTAGATTTACGCAGCTTACCGCCGTGTTCGCTGAGCATTCATTGTCTGCGCCTGCTGGATGATCTGGATGAACCAGGCATTACGCAGGAGTCTAAGCAAGTTTCCTTCACCGAGGATATCCAGGATGAGCGCCTGCTGGATCAACTACGTATACATCTACCTGATTGTCCGACTTGCGCGGCGGTACTTGACCAGGCCCGTTGTGTACGTACTCAGCAGAGGGCACTTTTGCGTGAATTTTTGCTAGAGAGTGAAGCATCAGTTACCCCAACGACTTCGCAAATCTTTGCCGCGATTCGTCAAGGAGAGGAAAACGGGTCACGACGGGAATCTCGCGGTAAGAGAGTGGGTTATTATCTTCAAGAGATAGGCATGACTCCTGGCTCGCCCAAGCTGAACGGCAATCATCATGGTGTTGAGCTCAGGTCCATTAAACATAGTTATGGATGGCTCTATAGTGCGCTGGCACTGGTGACAGCCGCTACTGTTATTCTCTTTGCCATCGGTATTCTCGATCACTTTTCTAGCCGCCAGGTACATAAAGGTCCAATTGTGGACTCCGATGGCTGGAATTCGGTTGTAGTTGGACTAACATTGGCTGCACCCCGTGTAGCCAAGCTCATGGGAATTTATAACTACAATCCTGTTAGCGGCAAGCATGTCGAATTGGTTTCATCTTCTCAGGTTTCCGCCGATGTACAACTCGACGGTGTCTCCCCTGATGGGCACAATTTACTGTACCAGGCCACGACTGGCGGCCATATCTTGTACTCGACGTTGATGTCAGTCAAAGGCGTGGGTTTCTTCTATGCACTGAACGATGGAAATGCTGGCAACGCGATTTGGATGGATAGCGATCACGCGCTTATTGCAACGGAAAATAGCGGAGTTGAACTGGTAGATATCCATACGAGCGCGTCAACGAAGCTGTTTCCAGCGTTGAAAGTAGACCGCCTTGTGTTCTACTATGCCCCTTACATGTACTTCATTGGTGCGAGTGCCTCTACCAAAAGCGTCCTCTATCGCATCGATGTCAAAGCTTCTGATAGCGTGCCCCAAGCGATAACCATGTCAATGGCTCCCACGGGGGCCAGGTTTAGGCTTAGTCCAGATGGCTCAACAATTTATTACGCCGCTAGCAAAGGTAATGGGGGTCCAGGCATTCATTCGGTCAGAAGCGATGGAACTCATCCTAGTGAGGTGTTGAGCAGGGATATTACTACCGTTGGTTACGCAGAGCCGATTGGTTTTGCTGCTGATAACTCGTTAGAAGCAATACGCTTCAGTGATGGCAAGTTCCAGGTTATAAAGTACGCGGCGTCGGATCGGCAATTCCGGGTAGTGGTAGATGACGCTGCCCCTGATGCAATGTCTCTGTGTAACCCAGGAGTTGTCGTCCTGATGTGCGAGAGCAATGTTGCCTTTGCTCCTTCTGGGCATGGGCTGGTGGTAAATGCTTTTTGTGCGGATGGCCACCAGCGGATATGGTTCGACAATCTGACTACAGGGCGACATAGTTTATTGCTGAAGCTCGACGGCAATATGCGCGTACAGTTGGCTGGTTGGGACCGGATTCCTGTGGCAGCATGATGATTTCTCGAGGGTGGAAGTAACCTGGCGGGGGCAAGCCTGCAGGGCGGGGGCAAGCCCCGCCCCTACTCTACACGGGCGTGGCAGGCCGCTCTGGCGGCGAGGAGGGGCGAACCCCGCCACTATATTTCCAGGGGTTTAAATAGGATATTCTTCTGCTACCATACCTTTCCATGTTCTGATCTTTGTGATCCCTGCTTCTCGAAGAATATCCTCGGTTTGCTGGTGTGCTTGCGCAACCCTGCTGGGGTAGTGAGCATCGGAGCCGACGCTGATGGATGCCTGGTGCAGTGCACAGGCCTTGGTGAGCCTCCGTACAAGGCTGTGATAGTTCAGCACGTCATATCCGTTGATCTCCAGAGCAACATCGCGGCGCGCGGCCTCTGCTGCTAGCCGTTCGAGTTCTTCATTGAAGGACGATGGTAGGTGAGGATTAGTGAGGCGCATACGTACCGGATGGCTCACCAGGCTGAAATTGCCGCTGTTTACAGCTCCGCGTAGTAGCTCAAAGTAACGAAGCCAGAGCGCCTCGCCCTCTTCCTTGCTCCATTTATGGGGCGTTTCATATATAACATCGTCAATTTCGTGCACAGAACCGATTAAAAAATCCCAGTCATGTCCTTGAATGGGAGATTGGATAAGCTCGTTCTTACCAGGGACAAAGTCTACCTCAAGACCCAGGCGAGTATCGAAGCCTGATTGCCGGGCGGTTTCGCGTACGCTTTCAATATAGGTGGCAAAAGTAAGAAGCGGGCCCTCGAGCTGCATATGTTCCAACGGAGGCCGACCCTCTTGCATTTGAAAGACGTGTTCTGAGAGACCGAGCACACGTAAACCTCTCGCGCGTGCAGCTTGCACCATCTGCCCGGTGGAACTACGAGATACATGGCTATGGAAATCTGTAGTGATTGCCATCAGCGCTTCACCACAGAGATGGCGAATCCATCGGTATAGTCATCATCCATGGCCATAAGGAGCGATGTGAGTCGTGGATCGCTAGCAATACGCTTGTTATACTCTCTAACGCCTATCTCCCCTTCGTCTCCAGATTCTTCGAATACTCTACCGCTGCGTATGCAGTTGTCCGCAACGATAAAACCACCGGGGCGGGTCAGGCGCAGCGCCCACTCAAGGTACTGGGGATAGGGAGATTTATCGGCGTCAATGAAGACGAGATCGAAGGGGGCTTCGCTTTCCAGTTGTGGAAGTAGATCAAGCGCTTTGCCGACTCGGACCTCGGCACGGTCGCTCACGCCTGCCTTAGTGAAAGCGTTGCGTGCCAGGTTGGCGTGAGTGGGGTTGATTTCCAGGGTTATGAAGCGACCATTTGCGGGTAAAGCTCTTGCCAGCCAGATACCACTGTAGCCTCCCAGCGAGCCGATTTCCAGGATTTTATGTGCATCGCAAGCTGTTGCCAACAATTGCAGCAACTTACCCTGAATAGGAGAGATTTGAATCTGCGGTAGTCCTGCCCGCCTGGCTGCTGTAAGGGCATATTGCAAACCTTCGTCTTCGGGTGCAAATTGCTGTGTAATGCCTTCTTCGATCTTGTGGCGAATCTTTGCTTGCTGTTGTAAGAACGACAATTCGTTGCTGTGATTAGTCATAATACAGTTCCTCTCATACTTATAGAAATGACAATCATTGTACGCCTGCGCTTCCAAGTTCGGGACGAGCAAGGATGCGTTCAACCCACTCCAGGTCGATGGCTGCCCCGCACTCTGTGAATAAATCGCGGGACTGGTGTAGATAGTAGAGTCCTCTGCTGTAAACCGGCTCTACAGGCGGACTCGCGCCCACTATCAGTGCTTGCCGAGAGAAGACTTCTTGTACAAGGAGTATACCACAGTGAAAGGGAAGACCATGGACACATCTACAGACCAGGGCCATCCTGACTGTCAGTACTGCATAGATGACCCGCGCACCCCGGAGAGGAAGACCTACGTAGATGACCCGGCATGGGTGGGGGCACACCCCGAGGAAGCGCGTAAAAAGTGGTTGTGGCTGACAGCAGGCGGCGAAAGGTGAGAGGAATGGATGTTCGCTCAGCATACGAAGAATTTCTGGCCGCGAAGTCGCCCAATGCGCGTACAACACAGCGGGGATACCGGATCCGTTTATCCATATTTGTGAGCTGGTGTGAAGCACACCAGTTAGAGCTCCAACAGCTCACTACGAAGCATGTCCGGGCGTTTATCGAAGATGTGGGGAAAAGGCAGGGGATGAAAAGCGAGAGGCTGGCAAGCTCCACCGTCCGCCAGTACGCCATGACGGTGAAAAACTTTCTGGCCTGGTGTGCCCGGGAAGAAGAATTTGAGGAGCTGATCTCTTCACGCGTGGTTGCGCGCATTGCCCTGCCACGAGCTGAGCAAACGGTCATCGAGACATTTACCCCGGCTCAACTGGAAGCCATGTTACGCGCGATCGATCGCCAACCCTACCCTGTGCGGGATAAGGCGATTCTTTCGCTGCTCATCGATACAGGGATCCGCGCCTCGGAATTATGTGGGCTGACGCTCAATTGTGTGTGGCTTGAGAGTGACGACTCCTATATCAAAGTGCTAGGCAAAGGCAGGAAGGAACGAGAGATACCGTTAGGCAGGGCGGCCAGGATCGCGCTCAGACGCTATATCACGCGCTACCGCGGCGGATCAGAGAGCCCCTATGTGTTTCTGAGCAGGACGGGCAGAATGGGAGCGCCCTTGACCGTTCATGGCCTGGCGGAACTGATCGAGCACCTTGGCGAGCATGCGCGTATCAAAGGGGTACGCTGTTCACCTCACACCTTCCGGCATACCTTTGCCTGCCAATATCTCTTGAATGGTGGAGATATCTACAAATTGAGCCGGCTGATGGGCCATACATCAGTCAAAATCACTGAACGCTACCTGCAAGCGATCAATGCCAAACAGGTACGCAGAGAAAGCCATTCGGTGCTTGATAACCTGTAGCGCCGCCGCCAGGCGATGAGTCAAAGTCATCGCCTGACTAGAACACGTCAAGGAGTGCTTGACATGTCCCAACGTAATAACGAACAACTGCATGGTTACGTCGAGCCGGAGCCAATACGGCTGCCCGATGCACATCACCTGCTGCGCCTGGTCGTGGCAATCGCTATCATTGCTGCCATCATCTTCATTGTTGCAGGCTTCTGGTACACCCTGGGCTTCACCTGGGCGTTCTCCATCTTTTGTGCATGCGTGGTGCTCTGCGGTATCGTCACCCTCGCGGTGCAGCTCTCACACCGTAAGTGGACACATGCCTTCCTCGAAGCGGCTGTAGCGAAAGGCTATAGCGTCGAGTTCAAGACGCAGAGCGAGCACCTGCGCACCATCTCGCCCTGGACAATTCCCGATAACGTGCGCATCAACAACACCGTCAACGGCGCTGAGCAGATCGCGTTACCCATGGCATTGCCAACCGCGCCGCCATTCTCTCAGATTGCAGAGCAGGTGAGCCCCGGCCATCTCTTCTTAGGGCAGGCAGCAACCGGGCCTGTATGGGGAGATGTGACTGATTTACTGAGCACCATCATTGCAGGCCGGCCAGGCACGGGCAAGAGCACGAAATTGCGCAGCGTCTGCGGCCAGCTCTTGCTGATTGGCGGCCATCCCATTCTGTTTGACCTGCACGGCTCAATTCTCGATGACCTGGGCTCGTCGTTTGAGTGCGCGGAGAACCCGGCCGATATGGCCGAGTATGCACACTGGCTGGATACGACGCTTGATAGCCGTCTTCTAGAGCGCAGAGCAGGCAAGCGCGATTTCAAGCCGCTGCTCCTCCTGGCCGATGAGATGCCATTGATCAAGGCAACGGTGCCTGATGCCGTCGAGGTGATTAAGCGCCTGGTTTCCGAGGGGCGCAAGGTCGGTATGTTCGTGCTCATCGCTGGTGTTGGCGTTCCTGCTGACATCCTGGGCGGATCCCTGGTAAGGGATGCCTGCGCATCGCGGTATGTCTTCAACACCTCGACACGGATTGCATCAATGGCAGGGATTGACGCTGAAACGAGCAAGCCCTTGCTCAAGCAGTTGGAGTTAGCAGGACCAGGCCGGGCGATTTTAGCAACCTCCAACCGCAGCCCGGAAATCATTGCAGTGCCGTATACCTCCATTACTGATATCCGGCGCTTGGTTTCACCGGCCACTTCATCTACCGCTTCATCCGCCGCTTCAACGGATGAGGTTATTGAAGCGGATATGAAACCAGGTGTGAAACCAAGCGAACCTGCTTTAGATGCGCGTTCACTGCGTGTTCGTGATATGGCGCGTGCAGGCAAGTCGTCGAGGCAAATTATACAGGAAATCTGGGGGGTTTCCAGCGGCGCTGGCTACACGAAAGCGGCGCAAGAACTGGCAACCATTATGTCAACGTTAGTCTAGCAAGCAGAAAGGACGTACACACATGCTTGAACAGGAACCCTTTCACGAGTCCCACACATTTATCCCGCTGTGCTTTCTTGGTGGGTTTATCCTGCTCTTCATCTACCCAATGGGCGGGCTCATCCTGTTAGGGATAGGGTTTGTTTCTTGGATCTTTGCATCGATGGGGGAGTGAGCAAGCAATGAAGTTTGAACTCAAAACAGCCGTAAACCGGCTGGAAGACGCCATTATCACCATTTCAGGCCCTGCCCTGGCAATCTCGGGTATTATCGCTGGTGTGGATCTCGTGACCGGCGGCAATGCCATGCGGAACATTCCCTGGCTGACGTTGACCTGGGCCATCTGCCTCTTGCTCACGCTGGATTTCCAGGTACTCGCCCTAGGCGCCCGCGCGCATAAGGTGTACTTGTCCAGCAACAAGGCAACCAGGCGCAAGGCGTTTGAAATCGCGCTGGCCTGCCTGGTCGCTGCCGGTGTGTCGTATGTCTCGATTCAGATGCAAAGCATTATCGCGCGTGCGAACGTCGCCGCGATCTCCATTGACCAGGCTGCGGCCCAAATGGGCATCAATACGATTGCACTCATTTAGGAACGGTCCGCGCTGGTCCTGGTGCTCATTTTCCTGAGCGGCTGGTTCAGAGAGGATGAGCACGAAAAGACGCCTCAGCTTGAAACAGCAGAAGACGCGATCAATCCTGAAGTGCTCAATGTACTTGTAGAGAAGCTAGAAACGCTGTCGATCACTGTCAATCAGTTGACCAATCCCTCTCTGCCAGCGTTACCTGCCCCTGCGCCAGAAGCCGAAAGTGGACAAGCGGACAGTGTTTCAGAGACACGGACAGAGCAGGTGCAGGCCATCCTACAGGAAACGCCTGATGCCAGCGTCCGAGACGTTGCACATGCCATCGGACGGAGCAAATCAACCGCTCATAAGGCGATCAAGGCCGTCAAACAGCAGAAGGAGTAACTGTGAGAAAACCACTTGAGGACATGTCCGAGGATGAGGCGCGTACCTGGGTACACGAGTTGCGCGGACGCTTACAGCTCAAGCAGGCACGCGAACGCAACTACCTGGAGAGGCGCGCAAAACGCGGCATTCGTACGCCAACCGATGAGGCATACGAAGCTGACCAGGACCTGGAAAACGATCTGTTGGCAATACTAGAACACCTGGAGAAGTGAGGTGAACCATGCCTGATCTTGCTCGACTCACCTATAATGATACGATCACCTACCGCTGTGGATTCACCACACAGTATGATGTCCCGGACCAGGAGGAGCTGGAGCATGGGCCCTATCAGGGCAAGGTTGTGGACCTCGGCAAGCTGGTGGTTGGAGTCCGGGCGGATGGCATGGACGGCCAGGCGCCACTGTACTTCGTGTTTCGCGTGGATATTGTCAGCGTCGAGGAACAGTAATTGATTGGAACTTGAAGTGCGTTCTGTTTACATGACCATGCTCGCCCTGAGCAGCTTGGAAGGCACGACAGAGCGAGCACTAGTACGGAGAAACCCCCGCATGATGACGATTCTATCACAAGAACCTCCATGCGGGATTCTGAAATCTGAGAATGGAGATTTTACCCGCATGATGGATGCTAACAAATTGATGAATCTTGAGGTTCGAATCCTACACACAAGCGACTATCTTGATAGGAAGGTCGCTGTAGTTGCTGCAGCCGTGGAGGACAAAGCACCGATCCCCGGCGACATCATCCCCCAAATCCAGGGAGATATTGCAACGTTGCGCTCGGCACTTGATGATCTAGAGCACGAGCTGACCACATAACGCCAGCGCGAATCAGATTGACCGAATGAGGGTGTACTTTGACCCATATTTTGGCTCATCCGCAGCCTCGCTGATGCGGGAGAACTCCAGGCGGGTCAACTCTGGCGTCCCCACGGCACTTGACCAAAGTCAGCGAACCGGCGCAAGACCCATGCTAGTCCTGGCTCTTGTTCTGAGGAGGGGCGAGTTCGATGGCAATGTAGGTCACGTTATCCCACGCGTTGTGGATGCCGATGAACAGCAGCAGCATCGTTCCCGCAGCGATGACGAACAGCGACGGTGCCGGTTGGCCTGGGAGTACAAGCGCCGCGACGACGAGGGCGGTGTAGGAGACCAGCGGCAAGACCGTATGAAACAGCCAGTCTTCCAGCACCAGTTGATAGTCCGTCTGACGGCGCACCCGCCGGAGCACGATGAGGACGTAGCTCACCCCCGCGAGACCCGCAAGGCCCAGCAGCAGGCTAGCAGGCCAGAGCGCCTGCCACGGCGCGCTGAGAAGCGCGGCGATCAGCAGCGCCGCGCCAAAATGAAAGACGTTTGGTGTGTTGAAGACCGCTGCAATCCCGCTACTGGGTCGCACCCGTATCTGCGCGATCAAGGTGATCACCACGAACGTCAAGCCCGTCAGCGTCGCAGCAGCGGTGCCAATGATGACGTAAAAGGTTTGCCAAGTGGCAAGCGGCGACAGCACAGCCTCTGGCATGATGGATCCTCCCTTCCAGGTCAATGCAAGTTGCAGCAAAGAGCAACACCCGGCATTGGTAGGGCTCACTCCGTGTTTCTGAGGAAGACATGTTCCTGCTCTTCATCCTATCACATCTCTCCTCAGCGTGGATGCGGATGAGCCATATAGTGTCCTCTGAGGATAGGTATTCTGTCAAAGCACAGAGGGCTGCATGCCTAACAGGTATGTGGCCTTTTTGTTGTCATTTGTCAGATAAAAAGGTTCTCGTTTCCAGGCTGACCTGGTTCTATTTCTTATCACCAAACGGGTCCGAGAACCAAGTTATCTGTCAAACCACATCTGTGTCTTGCTTTGGTTGTTTGTGTTCTTGCTGTTCTGCTTCTTCTTGGCTCGTTTGGTCGGGCCTTATTTCTGATGGGGCTGGTGTGGTGGAAGGTTGCGCCGGTGTTACTTCTTGTGGGGCTGCTGGCTTTGATGGTTCGATCTGTGCAAGCTGCTTCGGGGTAATGTTTCTAGCCTCTTCAAGCTGTTTTGGGCTAATACCGGCTGCGCGCAGGTTGGCTGCGCGCAGGTCGGCTCCGCTCAGGTCGGCTCCGCTCAGGTCGGCCCTGATAAGTCTGGCTCCCCGCAGGTCGGCTGCGCGCAGCTTGGCTGCGCGCAGGTCGGCTGCGGTCAGGTCAGCTGCGGTCAGGTTGGCTGCGGTCAGGTTGGCTGCGCGCAGGTTGGCTCCGCTCAGATCGGCTTTACTCAGGTAGGCTCCGCTCAGGTCAGCTTCGCTCAGGTCGGCTCTCCACAGGTCGGCTCTCCACAGGTCAGCTCTGCTCAGATCGGCTCCGCTCAGGTTAGCTATGTACAGGTAGGCTCCGCTCAGGTCAGCTTCGCTCAGGTCGGCTCTGCTCAGGTCAGCTGCGGTCAGATTGGCTCTGCTCAGATTGGCTCTGCTTAGATTGGCTCCGCTTAGATTGACTCTCCACAGATTGGCTCTGCTCAGATTGGCTCCGCTTAGATTGGCTCCGCTCAGGTCGATGTTATTTAAGTCTGTGTTGCTTAGGTCGAGCGAGTAGAGAAAACTCTTGACGTATTGGAGAAGGTCTGAGTCATGCAGAAACCGGAGGACAATTGCTTTGCGCGCTGTGTTGAGTATGTGCAGTGCGGCTAGGGTTCTGGCTCGTACGATAGATTGAACATGTGGGTTAGTACTCAGTTCCTTATCGAGCAGTAGGTCTGATAGTTTGTCGAAGTAGGTTCGCAAAAGCTCTTCTTGCTGTTGGGTCTCTGCGTTCGCTTCACTGGTCTTGGCCTGTTGTCTGGTGAAGAAAGCTGTTCCGAAACCGACTACGATAGGGATAGCGATGACTCCCAGGAGTTGTAGCCAATCCAAAAGCGTTTTGCCCGTTTCGGTGGTAGTCACTTTTTTTCGGGGTGACTGGGTCACTTCAGTGGTGGTAGTGGTTGTCAAGTCCCAATGGTAGATATGGGCGAAGATCAGAACAGCGATCAACACAAGAGTACCAATGATGGCAAAGGCAATGATGATCTCTTTTCTCTGCCACCAGTGGAGCTTAGGTGCTGTTCTCTGGTTGCTCATCTCCTGTACTCCTCAGTCGTTGCATGCTCCCGTTCACAGGATGAGTATTGAGTCTTCTCGTAGGTTTTGAACCATCTTCACTAATGTACCATATAACCAGTTATATCATACATCATATCTTTTCATCAGTTTCGCACTGATAGGCCAAACGGCCCGATTTTGTCGGAATCTTGGTTGTACCCTATAAAGGCTCAAGCTCCTGGCTGACTGGGTGTACCAATTTCTGCTCCTGGCTGTGGGGATTTCTGCTCATTACTGGCGAACAGGTCTGCAACCTCAACGTCTGCTTCCCGTCGCGCGATTGCCGCGAACCGTCTGCGGGTCTCTGCGAGGGCCTGTACCTCCTTATTCCACTCGTCGAGTTGCTGTGGTGTCCACTTCTCGCCAGCGATGAATCGCTGTAATACAGACCCTAATTCTCCGCGCTGCGTGGCTGCACCCATCACAGATCCGCATCGTGCGACCAGGTCGTTTGCCGCGGGGATCGCCTCTTTGCTGCCCCACGTCCATACCTCGGACCAGGCTTCGTATAAAGGCTCCAGGTCAGTACGCTGTAGAGCTATGAGTTCCAGAGGATCGAGCGGCTTCTGTTTGCCGGTCGCCACATTGATGCCCTCCCTCAATCCGGACCTGACTTCCATTGCGATGTGGAGCCCATGAGCAACGTGTGCAATGACGCCCGATCGTGCGAGTAGCAGCGAGTAGGCTCGGACTCGCCGCTCGGATTTTGCCGCTTTCCCTGCTTTACGAGAGCGCCACCACTCCAGGCCGAACGCGACCGCTCCAGTCAAAAAGGCGCTCCCCAAGGCTGCTATTACCGGCACCCACAGGTCAGCCCCGGTCAAAGTCGAGCTTCCCTGTGTTCCCTGTGCCGCTATCACTATCCCCCATAGGTCCGACATAAAGCACTCCTCACTCTTTTGGATTTGGAGAGAGATTGGCTCTCCTGGTTACTACAACGAACAACAATGCCCAGCCTAGCTGTACTTTGTCAGAATGGTTCGCCGGATTGACTCAAAGATGAGCAAGCGGCAAAGGTATGTATCAATCAGACCACTGAGAACAGGGTATGAAGCTTCGCACTTTGACATTGCCACTAACGAGGCTTAGGCGTAATGTCTCCCTCTACCACTGCTCAGATATTGTATGTTCCATTGCTTTCCACGTTGATCTCATGTGAGGATATAATTATTCAGGCTGAGATTTGATGATCCTTGAGGGAAGTGACAATGAGTGAGCAAGATAATGGACAGGAATCTACCCCCCAACGCCCTACCATAAATGATCCCGAGGCATGGAGAGCATATTGGAATGCACAAGGCCAGCCCTGGCGCACTGAACCAGAGATTGATGCAGAACGGCAGAAGTATCTCGCTGAACGACGCGCCATTATTCCAGATATCGAAAAAGGCATATATCCTTTCAAGGATATTAAGCTAAGTCGTGCCGATGTGGAGTGGCTGTTGGCAACACATGAAAATGGACGAGGACCAGTAGACTGGAGTAATGAGAAGGAACGAGACCGGCAAGGATTAGACCTGCGAGGTACTGATTTGTACAAGGCTGATTTACATGATCTACCATTAGCCAGAATTTGTGGTGGGCCAAATGAGGATGAGTGGAAACTGAAAGTCATTACTAATGAGCAATATGAAATAGAAGCGTTGAATTTGAAGAAAGCCAACCTTAAAGGAGTACATCTAGAAGGAGCTAATCTCCCTTTAGCTCATTTAGAGGGAGCTATGCTTGAGAAGGCATATCTAGAAGGAGCAGAATTAAATAGGGCGCATTTACAGGGAGCCAATTTACAGGATGCCTATCTGGAGAATGTTTCTCTTGGATGGGCACACTTGGAGGAGGCTAATCTTCTACGAGCACATTTGGAGAAAGCTTTCCTTAATGGAGCACATTTGGAGGAAGCTAATCTTTTTGGGGCACATTTAGAGGATGCCGCACTTCGTGGAGTTCATTTTGAGAAAGCAATGCTCAACCATGCACACTTGGAGAACTCTGACCTCTTTGCGGCATATTTAGAGAAAGCCATCGCTTATGATATCAACTTAGTGGGTCAATCTGCAATTAACTTGCGTAAGACAGAACGGCTGCTCCCGATCCAGCTAACTGTTTGAGCCGGGCTCGCTGCCTGCGCTCTCTGCGTTTGCCATTCCACACAAAGGG
>Ga0070708_100003157_pt1 | contig 12842 bp, 10 predicted proteins | sample KBSK5503metaG_FD_65469 | JGI IMG/M metagenome (GOLD analysis project Ga0070708, IMG submission 65469) | Corn, switchgrass and miscanthus rhizosphere microbial communities from Kellogg Biological Station, Michigan, USA - KBS K5-50-3 metaG | ecosystem: Host-associated > Plants > Roots >...
TTCGGCGCGGAGGCGGTCCAGGTTGTCGCGGGTCTGGTCGGCCTGCTTCTTGGCGGCCACCGCCGCCCGCTCGGCCTCGCGCAGTTCCCGGGCCAGGCCTTCGGCGTCGGCTCGCGCGTCGGCGAGTTCGGACTCGAGGCGGCCTGAGTCCTCCTGGGCGGCCTCGGCCTCCGCGACCCGCGCGGTCAGGCTGGCAACCTCGGCGGCCAGGCCACCGAGCTCGCGTCCGTCCGCTACGGCCGCCAAAGCGGCGGCCTCCGTAGCCAGCTCGGCATGTTCTGCCTCCGCTTGCCTGCGCTCCACCTCTGCGGCTTCGCGCCGCTCCCGTGCCGCCGCCACCACCTCCGCGGACACCACGGCGTCGCAGGCCACGGCCGGCTCGGGGTGAGCGGGTGAGCCGCACACCGGGCACGGCCCGCCCTCGGCCAGCCCCGCCGCCAGTTCAGCGGCCATTCCGGTCAGCCGGGCCTCCATCACGCGCTGATGCTCATCGACGAGCCGCTGGTGAGCCGCGACCGCCGCCTGTTCTGCGCCGGCCCGCTCCGCCAGCAGCGGCCCAAGCCCGGCCAGAGCCTCCGCGGCGGCGCGCTGCTTTTCGGTGGCGGTCAGCCGTTGCTGAGCTGCCGCCAGGCCGGCCCCGGCCACCCGCGCCTCGGAAAGCTGGCCCTCCAGCGCGGCGAGCCGTCCTGGCAGATCCTGCTTGGCCCATTCCAGCGCGGTGACCTGGCCCTCGGCGTGCGCCGCCGCCTCCTCGATTGCCTGGAGCTCGGCTTCGAGACCGGGCAGGGCCTGTTCGGAGTCCGTGAAATGCTGCAGCGCGGCAGCGGCCTGGCCGGCCGCAACCGCCCGCTCGGCCGCTTCCCGGCCGCCCCGGCCCGCGAGCGCATCCTCATCGGGGTCCGGCAGCGCGGCGCGCAGGTCACCGGCAGCCGCCCGAACGGCGGCCCCGGCCTCGGCGAGCACCTCGAGCAGCGGCCGGACCGGCTCGGCGTGCCCGGCCGCGGCAAGCACGGCGGCCCGCCGGTCGTGATCGGGCCGGGTGTCCTCGTGCGCGCGCAGGTCCGCGATCGCGCTGGTGAGCCTGCCCATCAGGCGGGCCCGCCGCCTGGCTTCCTCGTCCGCGGCCTGCGCCCCGGTCACCGCGCTGACGGCGGCCTTCAGCGCCGCGCCGGTGCTGGCCACGGTCTGCGCCAGGCCTTCTTCCAGCTCCTTCAGCCGGGTCTGCCGGTCGGCGTGGGCGGCGGCCAGCAGATCGTCTCGCCCGGCCGCACCGAGACCGGCCGCCTCGGCCGCCGCCGACACCGCCACCGAGATGGCGTGGACTGCCTGCTCCCTGGCCCGGTTGGCCTGCGTTCGGCGCGCGCAGAGCTCGCCGGTGATCCGGTCGTACAAGCCGGTGCCGAACAGCTTCGTCAGCAGCGCGCGCCGCACGTCGTCGGTGCTGTGCAGGAATTTCGCGAACTCGCCCTGTGGCAGCAGCATGACCTGAGTGAACTGCTCGCGGGTGAGCCCCGTCACCTCGGCGATCATCTCGCCCGCCTCGGCCTTGTTGTGCGACAAGCTGGTCCAGGCGGCCCCGTTCCGCCGCTGCAGGTGCACCCAGCTTGCCTCCGTGGTGAGCCCGTCGCCGCGCTTCTTCGGCCGCCGGTACTCGGGGCCACGAGTCACCTTGTACCGGACGCCCTGCAGCGAGAACTCGAGCGCCACCTCGGTGCGCGCGTCCGGCGCGGCAAAATGCGAGCGGAGCCGGTCGTCGGCCGAACCCTCCCCCGCGAGGCCGCCGTACAGGGCGAACGTGACCGCGTCCAGGATCGTGGTCTTGCCGGCCCCGGTCGGCCCCTCCAGCAGGAAGAGCCCGCCGTGCGCGAGGCGGTCGAAGTCGATCAGCTGCTCGGTGGCGTAGGGGCCGAACGCCCGCAGCCGCAGCGTGTGCAGCCGCATCACACGCCCGCCGGGGTGCACGGCTGGCTGGCGTTCCCGGGCTCATCGCCGGCGTGCTGGGCGGCCTCAACCACATCCCGCAGCACCGCGCGCTGCGCCTCGTCCGGCGCGGCGCCCGCCACGTACTCCACGAACGACCCGCAGATCTCGACCGGGTCGTTCGCGGCGGCCAGCCGGGCCAGGTCGGCCTCGGCGGCGGTCAGCCCGCCCTCGGGGGCGAAGTCGAGCGCGACCACGTGCGGCCATTTCTCGCGCAGCCGCTCCATCGGTGCGGCGGGCCGCTCGCGGTCGGTGAGCACCACCTTGACCCAGGCCCCGGCCAGGTCCGCGAGGTCCCCGCTGGCCCGGGCGAGCAGGTCAGCGAGGCGGCCGCGCACCTCGCGCAGCGGCCGCGGCACCGGCGCGGGCAGCGGCCGGGTGGTCACGTTCCCGGTGCCGTCGATCTCCGCGAGCGTGACCGACTTGGCCTGGTTCTCGGAGAACGAGAAGGGGAGCGGCGAGCCGCAGTACCGGGCGGTGGTCGTGCTCCCCGGCACCGGGACCCGCTGCTGGCCGTGCAGGTGACCGAGGGCCAGGTAGTTGCAGCCCGCGAGGACGGCCGCCGGCGCGTCGCCGATCCCGCCGACCCTGATGTCGCGCTCGGACTCCGATGGCTTGGCCCCGGTGACGAAGGCATGGGCGAGGACGACGGTGCGCGCCAGGCCGCGCGCGGCGGCGTCCGCGCGGATGCGGGCCGCGGCCGCGGCGAGCACCGAGGCGTGCGAGCGCTCCGCGCCGAGCTCGTCCATGACCGCGTCGGGTAGCAGGTACGGGATGCCGTATACACCCACCGCACCGTCAGAGTCGGTGACGATCACTGGGCGGTCGATATCGGCGACGCGGGTTCGCCAGTGGATGCCTGCCGCCTCGCTGAGCTTCGACCCGAAGCCGAGGCGCACCGGCGAGTCATGGTTGCCGCTCGTGAGGACCACCGGCACTCCGGCCTGGTGGAACGAGGTCAGCGCCGCGTCGAGCACGGCGACGGCGTCCTGCGGCGGCACCGCCCGGTCGTAAATGTCACCGGCCACCACCACCGCGTCGGCCTGGCAGGCCACCGCCTGGCCGAGCAGCCAGGCCAGGAACGCCTCCTGGTGCCCGAGCAAGTTCTCCCCGTGCAGCGTCCGCCCCAGGTGCCAGTCGGACGTGTGGATCAGCTTCATCGTGACCCCGTTCGCCGTAACGCGGGGTGCCAGCCCGGAAACTCCGGGCCGGCCTGACGCCCCTCATCATGGCCGGGGGGTACGACAACCATCTCTCAGGCGGGAATGACGAGCACCTTGCCGAGCGGCCCGGCCTCGGCCGCGTGGTGCGCGGCGACGATGTCGGCCAGGCCGAAGCGGTGCACCGGCAGCTCGGACAGCGCCCCTTCGGCCACCGCGGCGCTGATGTCGGCCGCCGCGCGGTCGAGCGCCTCGGCGGGCACCCCGTACAGCAGGATGAAGCGCAGCACCAGGTTCGCGGTCATGCAGGCGCGGACGGGCAGCACCGGGTCGCTGGGTTCCGCGGCGTAGGTAACGATCGTCGAGCCTGGCTTGGCCACCGCGAGGTCCACGCCCAGGTTTGCGCCGAGCGCGACCTCGATGATCCGGTCGGTCTGGCCTACGGCATCCCGGATCTGGCCGGCGGCATCGGCGTCGCGGTAGTTGACCACCTGCGCGGCGCCCGCCTTCCGGGCGAGTTCCGCCTTTTCCGGGCCGCTGGCCGTGGCGATGACCCGGGCGCCCGCCCGGACCGCGAGCTCGATCGCGAAGTGGCCGACCCCGCCCGCGCCGCCGGCGACAAGCACCGTCTTCCCGGTCACCGGGCCGTCGGCGAACAGGCACCAGTGCGCGGTCATCGCGGGCACGCCCAGGCTCGCGCCCAGCTCCATCGACGCGCCGTCGGGCAGCGGGACCGCCTGGCGCGCGGGTATCACCGTCCACTCGGCCGCGGTCCCCCACCGCCGTCCCGCCGCCGCGAGCCACAGCCAGACCCGCTGGCCGACCCGGGCCGGGTCCACGCCCTCGCCGACGGCCCCGATCACCCCGGCACCGTCGTGGTGCGGGATCTGGAAGCCGTCGATCGGCCGCGGCGTGGCACCGCTGCGGCTCTTCCAGTCGGTGGGGTTGACCGCGGAGACCGCCACCTTGACCGCGACCTCGCCCGGCCCGGGTTCCGGCCGTTCCACCTCACCGACCCGCAGGACTTCCGCTGCCGGGCCATGACGGTCGTAACTGGCGGCTTTCACCGGTGCGCCTCCTGCCGGGTCGCCGGGCACCTGGACGGATCTTAATAGGCGGGCGGCCGGGGTGATGATTCCCCGGCCGCCCGCCGCCGTCCTGCGACTAGAGCACGGTCTCCCTCAGGACTGAAGCACGGCCTCGATCTCGAGCTGGATCGTGACCTTGTCACTCACGACCGCGCCGCCGGTCTCCATGACCGCGCTGAAGTTGACGCCGAAGTCGCGCCGGTTGATCTCCGCGGTGGCGGTGAACCCGGCGCGCGTGCCGCCGTAGGGGTCCGGGCCGAAGCCGTTGAGCTCGAGGGTGAGCGGGACGTCCCTGGTCACGCCCTTGAGGGTCAGCTTCCCGTCGAGGATGTAGCCGTCGCCGTGCCGGCGCACCCCGGTGGACCGGTAGGTCATCGTCGGGTAAGTGTCGACCTCGAAGAAGTCGGCCGACCTGATGTGCGCGTCGCGCTGGTCGTGGCCCGTGTCGATCGAGGCCATGTCGATCTCGGCGGTGACCGAGGAGTCCAGCGGGTCCGCACCGGTGACGAGCTGGCCGGAGAAGGTGCGGAACTTGCCCCGGACCTTGCTCACCATCATGTGGCGCGCGGCGAAGCCGACCTCGCTGTGCACGGGGTCGATCGACCAGGTGCCCGCGACGTATCCGGGGATGCCGGTCAGGGTGCTGGTATCGGCGACGCTCATCGTGTCCTCCTACTGGCGGCGAGTGCTCTAAGTTGAGCCCTCAATAGTTGAGTATTCAATAGTGCTACCACGCCGGCTGCAACGTTGTCAAGCTCTCAACTATTCCTCGTATACACTGATCACATGGCGGACACCCGGTGGCTCTCGGCCGAGGAGCAGGAGATGTGGCGTTCCTTCATGGCCGCCTGCCGCGTGCTGTTCTCCGGGGTGGACGCCCAGCTGCAGCGCGACGCGGCGATGCCGCTTGCCTACTACGAGATCCTGGTGCATCTGTCCGAAACACCCGGCCGCGCGCTTCGGATGAGCCAGCTCGCGGAGGCCACCGCGGCCAGCAAGAGCCGCTCCTCCCACGCGGTGGCGCGGCTGGAGGAACGCGGCTGGGTCCGGCGGGTGGACTGCCCCACCGACCGCCGCGGCCAGGTCGCCGAGCTCACGGACGAGGGCTACGCCGCCCTGGCCGCCGCCGCACCGGGACACGTCGAGCAGGTGCGCAGCCTCTTGCTGGACCCGCTCACACCGGAGCAGGTGGCGCAATTGCGAGCGATCAGCCAGGCGGTCGTCGCCGCCGGTGGTCCCGCCCCCGCGGGGTGCCCGGCCAGCTGCCCGGGGGAGGACGAGCCGGCCGAGGCCGCGGCCCGGTCAGTCTCGCGCTAGCTCGGCCATCCGCGCGGCGATGGCGGCGGGCCCGGGGCCCGGCTCGCCGCGCAGGCCCGCCAGGGCGCCGACCCGGTCCTCGTCGTTGCGGTTCTGGCTGAGCTTGTCCTTGGCCTCCACCGTGGTGATGGTCAGCTCGATCCCGACGATCGCCCGCAACTGGCTGTCGATGAACTCGCGGGGGGCATCGGCGACGTGCCACGGTGCTGGCCGGCCGTCCTCGTGCCGCGAGGTGAGCCGGCCGACCAGGTCACGCAGCCACTCCGCGTCCCGGTGCACGGTGAGCGGCCCGGTGAAGTGCACGCTGATGTAGTTCCAGGTGGGCACCATCTTGCCGTGCCTGGCCGTGCTCGGGTACCAGGACGGCGACACGTACGCCTGGGGCCCGTGCACGATCGCCAGCGCGACGGTGCCCGGCCCGGCGGACCGCCACTGGGGGTTGGCCAGGGCCAGGTGCCCGAGCAGCCGGCCGTATGCCGCTCTTCCCGCCCCCGCGCTCTGCTCTTCCCGCGCCCGCGCTCTGCTCTTCCCGCCCCCGCGCTCCGCGCCCGTCCCCGCGCTCCGCGCCCGCCCCCGCTCCGCGCCTGCCCCCGCTCCGCGCCCGCCCCCGCTCCGCGCCCGCCCCCGCTCCGCCACGGCCGCGGCGGAGCGGTCCCAGATGACCGGGATCAGGCTGGCGACCGGCTTGGTCCCGTCGAAGGTGACCAGATCGGCCGCGCCGACGCCGTCGACGAACGCCGCAACCTCTGCCGCATCGCGGGCGGCGAAATGCCGGGGCAGGTACACACCGGCGAGCTTATGCGGTGGGTTGCTGCCTGTTTTTGACCAGGGATCGAACATCTCCTACGGTTATTTGCGATGAGCGGCGCGAAAGCAGTGGCACCGGTGGTGGCAGGACCCGTGGCACCGGCGGTGGCCCTAGCGGTGCGGCCGGAAGCCGAGGACTACGCGGCCTGGTTCCGGGCGCTGGCCGATGGCACCCGGGTGAAGATCGTGTCGCTGCTCGCCCGGCACGGGCGCCCCATGAAGGTGGGTGAGATCGTCGCGGCCGTGCACGTCGGCCAGTCCACCGTCTCCCAGCATCTGAAGATCCTCGCCGCGGTGCGCTTCGTCCTCGCCGAGCGCCGGGGCACCGCCCGCTATTACCGCATCAACGACGCGTGCGTGAACCTCTTCCCGACCGCCGCCGACCTCGTCGGGGGGCTCGCGGCACCGGTTCCGGCACGGTCCGACGACGACCAGCTCCTGCTGGGCGCGTTCCGGGAGCCTGCCAGGATCACGATCCGCCCGATGCGCGCGTCCGACGCCGACCGGGTGCTCGCCGTCTATCAGGCGGGCCTGGACGCGGGCGACGCCAGTTTCGAGACCGAGGCGCCGTCCTGGGAGACGTTCGACGCGGCCAGGCTGCCCGGCCACCGCCACGTCGCGGCCGCGGCATACACCGGCGAGGTGCTGGGGTGGGTGGCGGCGACGGCCGTGTCCGGCCGGCACGCCTACGCGGGGGTGGTGGAGCACTCGGTGTACGTGGCCCCCACGGCGCGCCGCAGGGGCGTGGGCGCCGCGCTGCTCCAGGCGCTGATCGACTCCACCGAGGCCGCCGGGATCTGGACCATACAGTCCGGCATCTTCCCGGAGAACCTCGCGAGCATCCGGCTACACCAGCGCAAGGGCTTCCGCGTGGTGGGCACCCGGGAGCGGATCGGCCGGTGGCGCGGCCGGTGGCGCGACGTCCTGCTGGTCGAGCGGCGCAGCGCCTGCATCGGCGGCACCTGAGCCCCGGCAGCTAGAGGCCCGAGAGGGCCTGCTCGAAGTCAGCCCACAGGTCGTCGGGGTGCTCCAGCCCGACCGAGATGCGAACGGTCCCCTCGCCGATGCCCGCGGCGGCCAGGCTCGCCGCGTCCATCTGCCGGTGTGAGGTGGACGCGGGATGCAGCACCAGCGTCTCCGTCCCGCCCAGCGATGGCGCCAGCGCGGCAAGGCGCAGCCCGGCCACGAACGCCAGCCCAGCCTCGCGCCCGCCGGCCAGGTCGAAGGCCACCATGCCGCCAAATCCGGCCAGGATGCGCCGCGCAAGGTCGTGATCCGGGTGGCCCGGCAAGCCGGGCCAGTACACATGCATAACGGCCTGGCGGGTGGCAAGCCGCTGCGCCAGGTGCGCCGCGTTGGCGCAGTGCCGTTCCATGCGCAGCGCCAGCGTCTTGAGCCCGCGCAGCGTCAGCCACGCGGCGAACGGGTCGGCCGCGACGCCCAGATCCACCGCGTGCTTCCACAGCGGCCGGTGCGCCTGCTCGCTGGCCGAGACCACCAGCCCGAGCATGACGTCGTCGTGGCCGCCGAGGTACTTCGTCGCCGAGTGGACCACGATGTCGGCGCCGTGCTCGATCGGCCGGCACAGCACAGGCGTGGCGAAGGTGTTGTCCACCACGCAGGTCAGGCCGGCCTGGTGACCCGCGGCGATCAGGCCCGGCAGGTCGCTCACCGCGATCGTGGGGTTGGCGATGGTCTCCAGGAACAGCAGCCTGGACTCCGGCCGTAGCGCGGCGGCCAGTTCGCCCGTGTCGCGCCCGGAGATGTAGCTGACGCCGATCCCGTACCGCGCGGCAAGGTCCGCGAAGACCGCGAACGTGCCGCCGTAGACGCAGCGCTGGGCGATCACGTGGTCGCCGGGCCGGAGCGTGGCGAGCAGCACCGCGTTGATGGCGCCCATGCCTGAGCTCGTCGCGAGCGCGGCCGCGCCGCCTTCCAGGTCGGCGATCATGCGCTCGAGCGCCTGCGTGGTCGGGTTCGCGTAGCGGCTGTAGGCGAACCCCGCGCCGGGGTCGTCCAGCGCCCGCGCGCAGGCAGCCGCGTCGTCGAAGGCGAACACCGAGGTCTGGTAGATCGGGACGCTGACCGGACGGGAGCCGTTCAGCTCGGCAGCGGGGGCGTGGATCGCGCGGGTCTCCAGGTGCATGGTCATGACAACGACTCTGCCCGGATTGCACCCGGATGCAACTCCCTGCTGGGGCACCGAGTCCCGGCTACCTGCAGAACCACGGCAGCCCCGCTGCAGGCGCCGCGCCAAGTTTGTGCAAATACCAGGTTTCCATGCAAACCAGTTCAGAGCCCGCCATAATGGCGTCGATGGTGACACGCCGCAATGCTACGAATACGTTTAGTAGGCTTGATGTGACGGGCGCAGCCGGATGTCGTGAGCGTTTATGCGGCTCAGCCGGGCTGGGCGGCGCCGGGCCCGACGCACACCTTGTTCCGGCCGGTGGCCTTCGCCTCGCTGAGCGCCACGTCGGCCGCGCCGATGAGCTCGGCCAGGGCACGCCTGGAATGATCCAGCACGGCTATCCCGATGGACACCGTCAGCCGGAAGACGAAGCCGGCGTGGCTGCCGTCTTCGATGGCGATCGGCTCTCCGGCGATGTGATCGCGGATCCGCTCGCCAATCCGCCGGGCCTCAGCCCCGCCGGTATGGGGCAGCAGGATGGTGAACTCCTCGCCCCCGGTCCGGCCCGCAAGCCCCATCCCGCCGAGGTTGTCGGTGAGGATCCCCGCGATGCACCGCAGGACCTGGTCCCCGGCCAGGCGGCCGGCGGTCTCGTTGACGCTGCTGAAGTGATCGATGTCGACGACGATCAGGGCGAGCGGCGACCGGCCGCGCACCGCGCGGACGAACTCGACCTCCGCCTCGCGCCGCCACGTCTCGGCGTTGAGCATTCCGGTCTTGGGGTCCAGGCGGGCCTGGGCGACCAGCTGCGCCTGCATCAGGTGCCGCCGGTACAGCACGATCGACGGCAGTGCCAGCGCCATGAGCAGCGGGTTGATGGCGACCACCAGCGCGAGCGAGACGGCGAGGGTCAGCTCGATCAGGTCCGAGACGATGGCCTCACGGTTCCCGAAGAGGTCACGGACCCGCGCCCTTGGGTCCGACAGGACTATGCCGCCCAGCAGCAGTCCGTTATTGATAATCCACGCCAGCGCGCCGCAGCAGGCCGCCAGGCCCGTCCACGTGATCGCGTGCACGCCGGATCCCGGCATGGTCCCGGCGAAGGACGCCGGGACCAGGTGAAATGCCGCCGAGGCTCCCCCGTAGGCCAGGCTGATCGTCGCGTTGCTGAACACACGCCGGTGCATGAGCACGCGCCGCACGCGCAGCAGCCGGTACGCCGTGAGCGGGATGGGGGCGAGCAACGCATACACCGGCGGCAGCGTGATCGCTATGGCGAGGTACCAGACCGTCTGCAGGTCCCTGGCCACGCCGCCCGTTGGTTCCCGTACCGTCCGGGTGGCTTCGATGGCCACCACGCCGCAGCCGAGCAACGCCAGATAGGTGCCAACGTCGACCGCGGTCCAGTTGGCCCGTGCTACGGCAATTGCCGCGACAATTGCGGCCGCAATTACCACCGAGACGATGTAGACGCTCGACTGAATTCGCAGCGTCCACACCTGCCACTTGCGGATGCTCGTGATCCCAGTCCAGATCACGGAAGCGGGGGAACCTCGGGGGCGGAGGGCGATCATTATGCTCCCTTGGCGCGAACCAGGCCTACCTGGCATGTACCCGGTGGCCGAGGTAGGGCTGCATCCTCACACCAACTTCATCAACTGTCCAGGTCGGGCAACCGCCATGACCAAATCCTCAAGGCCATTCAACCTGGCAGAACGGGAGATGTCGACACGCGACAAGTGGCAGTAACCACAAGCCCCGCTATTCCTTCTACCCCCAAGGAGTTACCGATGCGGAACGAGTGGGTGTAACAGTAACGCCAGGCCCAGCGTCATGATCGATTGGCGGCGTCCTGACGCCGCCAATCGATCATGAGCCTGGTCGCCACTACCGTCCCAATTACCCCGCTGATCGCGATGGTGGTCGCAGGCTTGAGAGCCTCGGCCACGGCCCCGGCGCCTATGAACCACAGCCCTTGCGCGACTTGCATACCGCCGTTTGCCAGGCCAAAGGCCTGGCCACGCCGCTGCGCCGGCACGGCGGCGACGAAGGCGGCGTTCGCGGGCAACTGGAAGCCGGCCAGCGCGCCGGCCACCATGAAGATCGCCAGGGAGGCCGCGGCTCCCGGCTGAGTCCAGCACAGGATGAGCACGGCGCAGGATCCGACCGCCATGGGGCCCATCCAGCGCCGCCGCCGGGCCGGGCTGACCACGCGGCCAAGCACGAACGTCCCCACGGCGGTCCCGAACGGGATCGCGGCGAAGACCAGGCCCGTGCCGACGGCCAGCGGCACGCCATGGAATCTGGCGGCGTAGGGCGCGGCCAGTCCCATCGGCACCACGTAGAAGGTGACGAGCCAGCCGAACAGCACCAGCGTGCGTAGGGTGGCGTTGCCGAACACCAGCCGCACCCCGGCGGCCATCTCCGCCCACTGCGAGGGCCTGCGTCCGGCGTGGCCACGGGCGGCAGCGGCGGGCCTCTTGTGCACCCAGAGCGCCAGCAGTAACGCGGAGATACCGAAGGTGGCGGCGTCGCTCACCAGGGCGGGCCGGGTGCCCGAGACGGCCACCACGACTCCGCCGAGGGCGAATCCCAGAACCGTGCCGACCTGGAACGTGATCTGGGTCAGCGTGGCGCCGAGGACGTAACGCTCCTCCGTCAGGATGTCCGCCAGCAGCGCGGAGCGGGCAGACTTGAACGGCGAGTCCAGCAGCGTGACGAAGAACAGCAGCGCGACCATCGTCCAGAGCGCCGCCGCCGAGCCGGCCAGGCTGACCGACACCATCAGCAGAACTAACGCCATTCTTGCCAGGTCGCAGGCGATCATCACCTGGCGCCGCGGCAGCCTGTCCGCGAGCCCGGAGAGCGCGATCCCGCCCACGATCCAGGGCAGGAAGGTCAGCGCGTAGGTGAGCGCGGTCAGTAACGCGGACCGGGTGCGGTCGTAGACCAGCACCGTTATGGCGACGCGGGCCAGCTGGTCGCCCGCCACCGAGAGCAACTGGGCCAGCCATAGGGCGCGGAACTCACCTACGGCGAAGACCTGTGCAAACGTCGCCTTCGCCGCCACCGTGCCGGGCGCGGGCGCACCGGTTGAGGCGTGCCGGGCCACCACGCCCGCCGCTGGGCGCCGCACCAGCACCACCCCCGCCGCGTGCTTTCCCACGCCTAGTCCCTCCTCGATCCCTCGCTGGCCGCAGGTCCCATTCTTGGCGCAGCCGGCCGGTGATTCAACCGAAAGTGGCCAAATCACTACTCAATGCCAATAGCAGCGCCTACCCATCCCGTGCGGGTCGCCCGGGCCAGCGCTGCTAGGCCTTGGCGGGGGGTTCCGGGGAGGGTGGCGAGGGTGGCCGGCGGGCGCCTGCCCACGAGTAAGCGGCGGAGCCGCGGCCCAGTATCTTGTCGATCGCGGCGCCGACCCCGCCGTCGTTGCTGATGATCCGGCGCATCACCAGGAACAGCGCGGGGATCGCCCAGAAGTCGCCGCAGACCCACAAGATCGCCGCACCGATCTGCTGGCCGGCGAACGGGGACAGGGTCACCCCCGGGACATGGTCGTACACCGGGTACCAGGACGCCTGGGTGAACAGGCTCATCGACATCGCCAGGACCCACATCACCAGGTTGGTGCCGATCAGGGCCGCCGCCTGGGAGACGTCGGGCAGCCGCCGCCGGAACGGGGACGACGGGATGAACTGCAACCAGAACAGCACCCCGGTGGCGAAGAAGCTCCCGTGCATAAGCCAGATGTGCACGGCCTGGTTGCTGGACGCGAGATCGAACAGCGCGGGTACGTGCCAGAGGATCATCACGCCGCTGAACAGCGTCACCGCGACCCAGGGCCGGAGCAGGATCCCGCCCACGGCGCGCAGCGGCCGCGACCAGCCGCCGCGCAGCGTGCCCCGGGTGAGCGCCTGCCCGGCCCGGCCGGGCAGGCCGTCCAGCAGCGGCTGCCACGGCGCGCCCGCCACCACGAGCGTGGGCGCGGCGAACATCAGCAGCAGGTGCTGGAACATGTGGACGAAGAAATAGGCGTCCGCCCAGTAGTCGATGGGCGAGGTCACGGTCAGCAGCAGCACCGCCAGGCCGCCGTAGAACAGCCACGACCGCCGGCGCCGCTCGCGCGTCCGGTCCGGCCGTGACCGGCGGGCAAGCCGCGCCAGGCCGATTTCGTGCCAGATCACGATGACCGCGACCACGATGACGAACGGGTCGAACGACCAGTGATCGGTCAAATAGCCCATGACGCTGCGATCCTACGCGCCCGGTGGGGGAGAATCCGGTAGGGCGAAGATCAGGTTCCCCGGGGAGGGCGGATGCGGCGTGCGGCTGGCGTGACAACGCGAGTCCCGCCCC
>Ga0070708_100003158_pt1 | contig 12841 bp, 10 predicted proteins | sample KBSK5503metaG_FD_65469 | JGI IMG/M metagenome (GOLD analysis project Ga0070708, IMG submission 65469) | Corn, switchgrass and miscanthus rhizosphere microbial communities from Kellogg Biological Station, Michigan, USA - KBS K5-50-3 metaG | ecosystem: Host-associated > Plants > Roots >...
TTCCTCGTCCCGTTGATCGATCCAGAGTGCGTCGAGATCGCGGCGCACGGAGCGGGGCTCGTCGAGTTCTTTTACGGGGACCCCGACGCGGCGCTCGTGGCGCGCGTGCGCGGCGCGGACGGGCTCGCGAGCTGGCAGGTCGGCTCCGAAGCCGAGGCGGGCAGCGCCGTGGCCGCAGGCTGCGACGTGATCGTGGTGCAGGGCATCGAAGCCGGCGGACGGCTGCGCGGGGCGGCGCCGCTGCTCCCGCTGCTGGAGCGAGTGTTGAGGGTGGTGGCGGGGCAGGTGCCCGTCGTCGCGGCGGGTGGGATCGCGACGGCGCACGGGGTGCGGCGCGTGCTCGACGCGGGTGCGGCCGCGGCGCGCGTGGGCACGCGATTCATCGCGGCGCGGGAGTCCGGAGCGCATCCGGCGTACGTCGAGGCGGTGGTCCGGGCAAGCGCTCAGGACACCGTCATCACGGACAAGTTCTCAGTGATGTGGCCGCCCGGGCCGTCGCCCGCGCGCGTGCTGCGATGCTGTGTCGCGGCGGCGGAGAGGCTTGGGGAGGACTACGCCGGCGCGATCCCCGCCGGGGACGGCATGTTGCCGCTGCCACGCTTCGCGGCACCCGCGCCGGGGCGGCAGGCGACGGGCACGATCGAAGCGATGGCGATGTATGCCGGGGTATCGGCCGGCGAGGTCCGGCGCGTCGAGCCGGCCCGGGCGATCGTGGCCGAACTCACCAGCCCGCGGTCCTCATCGTCGTCGGGCTGAAGAGCCTGCTCGCCCGAGCGGTTGCCTGCCGTGTGCCGACGTGTTATTTGGATACGGTCGTTCCAAGGGAGCCGGGCGGTGAGCAGAGACAGTGAGGCGCGTGACCTGGCGAGCGCCAGCTATCAACGCTGCCCGGAGGCCGCCCCGCGCTTCGCCCGCACCGATTTCGAGCGGCTGAACAGGCTGTTGCGCCACGCGCTGGGCCTGCTGCTCGTGTTCCCCAGGCAACCAGAACAGGAGCCCTCGCTCCTGGGGGGCGTCGCCGTGCGCCATAGTCGCTGGGACTTGAACGTGCCCCCGTCTCTTTATCCGCCGTTCGTGGACAGCCTGGTCGCCACGGTGAGGCAGTACGATCCGGCCTTCACTCCGGAGGTGGAGGAGGCGTGGCGACGGACGGTCGACAGGGGCGTGAAGTACATGATCGCCCGGTACGACTCGGCCGATTGATGGCGGCGCGCGACTCCTCTTGCACGCGATGTGGGGCGAGCGTCCCCGAGGCGACCTCCGTCTGCCCACGCTGCGGCGCCGCCATACCGGTCGAGGCGCGCGGCCCGGCGACGGCCGTGTCGGCGGCCCGGGCCGGCTCGAAGGACATGGCGGGGGATGCCCTGCTCGACGCGCTCCGGCAGGCGACGCTCGGTGAATACGAGATCCAGGCCGAGGTGGGACGTGGCGGCATGGCCACCGTATATCTGGCGCACGACCTCGCCCTCGACCGCAAAGTCGCGATCAAGATGCTGGCGCCCGCACTCCTCCTCATGGGGGAGGGTATGGTGGAGCGATTCAAGCGGGAAGCCCGAACCGCCGCCGCGCTGACCCACCCGCACATCATTCCCATTTACACCGTGAAGGAAGCCGACCGCGTCCTGTATTTCGTGATGAAATACGTGCAGGGCAGGCCCCTGGACGCGATCATTCGCGACGTCGGTCCGCTTCCCCTCCGCCTGGCGCGCGCCATCCTCGCCCAAGTGGCGGACGCGCTCGGCTACGCGCATCGCCACGGCGTCATCCACCGCGACATCAAGTCTGCGAACATCATGCTGGACGAGGAAGGCTGGGCCGTGGTCACGGATTTCGGGATTGCGAAGGTCGTCCAGGCGGAGGGGCTCACGGTGACCGGCGTGACCGTGGGCACGCCCACGTACATGAGTCCCGAGCAATGCGACAACCGGGAGCTCACCGGGGCCTCGGACCAGTACTCGCTCGGCGTCGTCGGGTACGAAATCCTGACCGGGAAAGTACCGTTCCAGGGCGACTCGGCCATGTCGGTGATGTACGCGCACTTCAACCAGCGCCCGCGCCCCGTGACCGACCTCCGGCCCGACTGCCCGACCAACCTGGCCGCGGCGGTCGTGCGGATGCTCGAAAAGGATCCGGCCCTGCGCTGGCCGAGCATGGACGACGTGGTGGCGGAGTGCGGTCGGCCGTCGCTGCGGCACGACGATCCAGTTCGGAGCGAGATGATTACGCTCGCGAAGGCGGGCGGCCCCTCCCGATTGCTCGCCCACGTGAAGACCCCAACGAGCCCGATTCCCCCGGCGAGGCCGCCGACCCGATCCACCGCAGTGGTAACTCCTCGTGGCCGCCGCGCCCGCGGCCTCTTGTGGGGTCTCGCGGCGGTGGGCATGGGCGTTGCTCTCTGGTGGGCGGCGGCGCGGCGCGGGTCGCATACGCCACAGAGCGGGGGGCCGCCATCCGCCGCGGGCCGGGACACCCCTGCGGCCGCTCCCGCACCCGCGCCCGTCCTCCCCGTCCCCGCCGCCGGTACAGGCACTCCGGCTCCGTCGCCCGTCCGTGCACCGGCCGACACCGTTGCGCCCTCCGGGCGCGCCAGGCGAGCGCCTGCGTCGCGGGCGTCCCCGCCGCCGGCCTCGCCCAGCGCGGCGACGGCGGCCGCCGACTCCGCCGCGCGAGCGAAGCAGCGAGACGACAGCGTGCTGAGATCGCTGCAAGCGGCGGCCGTTGCCGCGATGCGTCGTGCGCTCGAGGCGGGCGCCAGCCCCGCGGAGATGGCGAAAGGGGACACGGCGTTCAGGGGAGCGGAGTCGCTCGCCGCCCACGGGCAGGTTTCGGAAGCGGTGGTGCAGCTGGCCACGGCGGCGTCGCTGTGGGCGGAAACCGAGCGGCAGGTGCGGTCGCGGGCGGCGGGCGACGCGGCGCACCAGCCCGCTGCCGAGCAACCGCGCCCCGCCCCCGCCCCCGCCCCCGACCCGCGGGCGCAGATCGAGTCGGTGATCGGCGACTACGCGCGAGCGCTCGAATCCCTCGATCTGGCCCAGGTGCGGCGCGTATATCCCGGTCTCACGGCGTCGCAGCAACAGGGGTGGAAGCAGTTCTTCGAATCGGTGCGCAAACTCAAGGCCAGCCTGACGGTCACGGCGGTGAACGCGACCGGCGGGACCGCCGAAGCGATCGTGAGCGGCGTGTACGACTACGAAAACGCGACCACGGGACGCGCCGAGCGGCGTCCGGTCACGTTCCGCGCGATCCTCGTGGCGGAACCTGGCGGCTGGCGGCTCAGCGTCATCCGCTAGGAACGCGAATGGACATCTGAGCGGAACGAAGCAGGTGGGCGTTGTACCTGCGCCACACCAGCAGCGGCTCCTCCTCACAAAACGCGCTCGGCATCAGATTTGCCCCGAGGGGTGCTCAGCGAACCCTCTCCGGAGGCAGGCATGAAGAGCTGGCCCCTGCTCATGGCGTGCGCGCTGATCACCGTGGGCTGCAGCGACCACCCCCAGCCTGCCGCGCCCCGGCTGGGCGGCGAACTCCTCGGCGGAGATGATCACATCTTCGGTCTCTCGGGCGTCGTGACCGTCGATCCCTCCTTGAAGGACCAGTCGGGACCAGGGGCGCCGCAGAGCCCGGGCAATCCCCCTGGCCCCGCGAAGAACGTCGGCCCCAACGTGGTCGCGAACCAGGACAAGACCCGCTTCCCGCAGAACGAAACCCCCATCGCCCTCGATCCCAACAATCCCAGCCGCTTGCTTGCCGGGGCGAACGATTACCGCCACGACCTGGCCGCCTGCGGCATCTACGCGTCGAGCGACGGTGGCGCGACGTGGAACGACGTGGGCGAAGGCACGACTGTGCCACCCGGCGTGGTGGCGGGGGGTGACCCCGTGACCACCTTTGGTCCCGACGGCACGGCCTACCACGTTTGCCTCGGCTTCACCCCGGCCACGAACGCCACCTCCACCACCGTGCTGTTCGTGAGCAAGTCCACCGACCTGAAGACGCTCCAGCCGGCGGGCACCGTGATCGCGACCGCCGCGGGCGGCGACGATCCGACCGTCGGCTACTTCAACGACAAGGAGTTCGGGACGGTGGACACGCGGCCCGGAAGCCCCTACCGGGGCCGGATCTATGTGACCTGGACGCGGTTCAAGTTCAACCGCCTGGACGACAGCTACGTCGAATCGCCCATCGTCCTGTCGTACTCGGACGACCGCGGCGCCTCCTGGAGCGGCCCCCACCCGGTCAGCTCGCCCGACTTGAACTTCAACCAGGGCTCGGTCCCGGCGGTGGGCCCGAACGGAGAGGTGTACGTGGTGTTCGAGAACGGCAACGGGACGGGCTTCAACGGGCAGGCGATGGTGGCGAAGTCGGTGGACGGCGGCAACAGCTTTGCCCGTCCAATTAGGGTGGATGCCATCATCGAGATCTGCGACCACCTGAACGACGACGGCCGCTGCGCCCTCAAGAACTCGAACTGGCGGGTCAACTCGTTCCCCTCGATCGCCGTAGACGGGGCGAGCGGGGCGGTGTATGTCGTGTGGGGCGACTACCGGCGGGGCAACGCCGACGTCCGCTTCAGCCGCTCGACGGACGCCGGGCTCACGTGGAGCAAGTCGGCCATCGTGAACAGCGATCTCTCCGGCGCCGATCAGTTCTACCCGTGGATCGCTGTGGCGGAGAACGGGACCGTGCAGGTCGCCTTCCAGCAGCGCGACGACACGCCTGGCAACCGCCTGCTCAACACGTTCCTTTCGACGTCGCCGAGCGGGGGGATGGGGTTCGGGCGACAGATCCTCGTGAGCTCCGGGCCCACCGACCCGAACATCAACTTCAGCGGCACGTTCATCGGCGATTATAACGGGCTGGCGGCGAGCGGCCACGCCGTGCACCCGATCTGGACCGACGCCCGTCGTGTCGTCTGCCAGCTCGTCGTGACGGACTGCCAGAAGCAACAGGACGCCGTGACGGCCACGGTGTCCTTCTAGCTGGTCCCCTCACGCTCTGTCTCCCTCTCCGCATTGCGGAGAGGGGGCCGCGCGATCCTCGAGCGGAGCGGCAGGGTCGAGTCCCGCAGTCTGTCAACTTCCCTGAGCCCTGATCACCTGTTTGCTGGGGCTTTGGACTACCGCGCGCTCCTCAGAAGCTGTACTCGAGCCCGAAGGTCCACAGGACATTCGGCCGCAGCCCGCCGCGGTTAATGGGTAACAGGGTGTTGCCGATCAGCGTGATCCCCGAGCCCGTCACGAACTTGAAGCCGAACGAGCCGTTGATTTGGTCATCGCGTTCGTTCGGTATGTTCGTGGGCTCCACGGTCCGCCGGAAGGGCGCGTCGTAGGTGACCGTCCCCGGCAGCCGGAGCTTGCTCTCGCCGACCTGAAGCTCCGACACTAGGTCGACCGCCAGCGCGGCCCAAGGCGCCATCAGGTGATCGAACCCCACCGTGGCGAGCACGGCATTGTTCTGGAGCTCGCCGCTCCGGTACAGGAACCCGACGTTCGCGTGCGGCGAGAACGCGGCGAACCGCGCGGACAGGATGGCCAGGCCGCGGGCCGCCAGGTGGCCGGAGCCGAGCAGGTCGGCCTCGCTGCCGGTGGGAAAGCGGGCGTCGCCCAGGATCGAGAAGGCCGTCCGTTCCGACTCCGTCACGTGGACCTTGATACGCGCGGCGACGTCGCCCATCCCCGTCGCGGATCCCTCCACGAGTCGCGAGGTCGAGAGCTGCGGGTTGCTCGGGGTGCCGCCCCAGAAATGCGCCACAGGGGGACCGCCGAACGGGATGATCTCGGCGTCGCTCGTGCCGCGCAGCGACGTGGAGACGATGGGAAGCACCACGCCGACGTCCACCCGATCGAGCAGCCCGAAGCTCGCAAAGAACGACGTCACCGTCATGTCGAGGTCGAGCGTCAGCCGCACCGCGATCGCGTCGTTCTCGAGCGTCGGGACGCCGTACGGCGTGCAGCTCGCGCCGACGATGCTGTCGCACACCGGTCCAGTGACATTCTGGTGCGTGAAGGTCATCTGGACGTCGTTCAGGCTCACCCCCCGCAACGTCTCGAAGTGCTGGCGATTGACGTTGACCCCGACGAAGACCCGCCCGCGGCCGAGCGTTTGAGCACGCTCGGCGAACACCGGCCCGGGCGAGACAGAGGTCCGGACTGGAACGCCGCCTTCGAAGCGGAACGTGGAGCCGCCGCTCGTGGCGCTCACCGGGACGTTCGCGACGTTGCCGCTGATCGCGTTGCCGATGAAAGAGATGAGCGCGCCGTTCTCCGCCCGCGCCGAGGGGATGAAGTGGTCGGCGTGGAGCTGGATGTTGGCCGGGTTGTTTGGGTCGGCCGTGCCGCCGAGGAACAGGGGGTCCTTGCCCGCCGTGAAGATGAACAGCTCGGCGATCTGGTCGCGCAGCCCCTGCGCGGCGAGCGGCGTGGACACCAATACAAGCCCGACGAGACCCGACGTCCAGCGCCGCATACACCCTCCGAGAACGGAAAGAGGAGCCGCCAGCCGCAAGAGACGGCGGCGACCGGGGGGCGTCAAGCCTTCGCGCCGGCGATGTTCCGCCGGGATGCTCCGGGCGTTAGCTTCAAAGCTCGAGATGAGCCCCGACCGCACGACCATCCTGGACGCCCGCGCGTTGTCGCGGGCGCTTCAGCGTATGGCGGTGGAGGTGCTGGAGCTCGCGCACGGGACCGACGATCTCGTTCTCATCGGCATCCAGCGGCGCGGCGTGGAGCTCGCCGAGCGGATCGCGAAGCTGATCGAGAAGGAAGAAGGTGTCGTCGTCCCGCGTGGCGCCCTCGACATCACCCTCTATCGCGACGACCTCGAGACCATCGGCCCGAAGCCGGTGATCGGCGAGACCCGGATCCCGGCCGACCTCACCGGCAAACACGTGGTGATCGTGGACGACGTGCTCTACACCGGTCGCACCGTGCGCGCGGCGCTCGACGAGCTGGCCGACTTCGGGCGGCCGAAGCGGATCTCGCTCTGCGTGCTCGTGGACCGCGGCGGCCGCGAGCTGCCCATCCAGCCGGACATCGTGGGGACGCCAGTCAAGGTGAACGGTGGTGAGCGGGTGGACGTGCTGGTGGAGGAGATCGACGGGCGGGACGAAGTTGAATTGGTGAACACCGGGGGAGGGATCCGCCAATGAAGAGCGCCGTCCTCGGCAAGGACCTGCTCGGGCTCGAGCGTCTCTCGCCGGATCAGATCCGCCTCGTCCTCGATACCGCCGAGCCGTTCAAGGAGGTGTCCGAGCGCCCCATCAAGAAGGTGCCCGCCCTGCGGGGCAAGACGATCGTCAACCTCTTCTTCGAGGCCTCCACGCGTACCCGCATCTCCTTCGAGTTCGCCGAAAAGCGCCTCTCGGCCGACACCGTGAACGTCGCGGCCACGGGGAGCTCGGTGCAGAAGGGGGAAACGCTCGTAGACACCGCGAAGAACCTCGAGGCGATGCGGATCGACATGGTGGTCATCCGCCATCCGTCCTCCGGGGCGGCGGAGTTCTTGGGGAACCGCATCCGCTCCAACGTCATCAACGCCGGAGACGGACAGCACGAGCACCCGACTCAGGGCCTGCTCGATCTCCTCACGATCCGCGACAAGCACGGCCACATCGAGGGACTGAAGGTCTGCCTCGTGGGCGACGTGCTGCACTCGCGCGTCGCACGCTCGAACATCTGGGGACTGCTCAAGCTCGGCGCCGAGGTGGCCGTGTGCGGGCCCGACACGCTGGTGCCGCGGGGGATCGAGGAGCTGGGGGTGTGCCGATTCCGCCGCATCGAGGAGGCGGTGGAGTGGGCGGACGTGCTCAACGTGCTCCGCCTGCAGCTCGAGCGGATGGAGAAAGGCTTCATCCCTTCGCTGCGCGAGTATTACCGGGTCTTCGGCGTCACGGTCGAGCGGCTGGAGAGGGCGCCGCGCCGGGTGACGATCATGCACCCCGGGCCGATGAACCGCGGCGTGGAGATCGACTCGCGCGTTGCCGACGGCCCGCACAGCGTCATCCTCGATCAGGTGACGAACGGCGTCGCGGTGCGCATGGCGGTGCTGTACCTCCTCGCGGGGGGCCGCCCCGAGCTCGCCGCGGCCGCCAAACGAGCGACCTCACCCCCCGATCCCCTCTCCACGTCGTGGAGAGCGGGAGCGATGGGAGCGCCCGACTGACGCGGCCCGTCGTGTTGCGGGGCGGTCGCGTGATCGACCCGAGCCGCGATTTCGATCAGACGGCGGACGTGCTGATCCAGGACGGTCGCATCGCCGCCGTCGGCGTGGGGCTCGGCGCGCCCGACGAGGCGGACGTGCGGGACGTGCGGGGCGGCGTCGTCGCCCCCGGTTTGATCGACGTTCACGTGCACCTGCGAGAGCCCGGCAACGAGGACGTCGAAACCATCGCGAGCGGCACCCGGGCGGCGGCCGCCGGTGGCTTCACCGCCGTCTGCGCCATGCCCAACACCGACCCGGTCACGGACAACCAGGCGGCCGTGGGGTTCATCGTGCGCCAGTCGGCGCTCGCCGGGCTCACGCGGGTCTATCCCATCGGCGCGATCTCGGTCGGCCAGAAGGGAGAGCGGCTCTCGGAGTTCGGCGAGATGGTGGGCGCCGGCGCGGTGGCGGTCTCGGACGACGGCAAGCCCGTCGTCTCGAGCCACCTGATGCGCACCGCCCTGGAATACGCCCGCACGTTCGACATCCCCGTCGCAGACCACTGTGAGGAACCGACGCTCGCATCGGGCGGCGTGATGCACGAGGGGCTCGTCGCCGCCCGGCTCGGCTTGAAGGGGATCCCCGCCGCGGCCGAGGAGATCATGGTCGAGCGGGACATCCTGCTCGCCCAGCTGACGGGTGCGCGCGTGCACCTCTGCCACGTGTCCACGAGGGGATCGGTGGACCTGATTCGGCGGGCGAAGGAGCAGGGGATTCGCGTGACGGCGGAGGTGACGCCGCATCACCTCACGCTGACCGACGGGGCGTGCGAGGGTTATGACACTCACGCCAAGATGAACCCGCCGCTGCGCGAGGCCGCGGACGTCGCGGCCCTGCGGGCCGCGCTCAAGGAGGGCGTGATCGACTGCGTCGCGTCGGACCACGCCCCGCATGCTTACGACGCGAAGGAAGCGGCGTTCGACGACGCGCCGTTCGGCATCATTGGGCTCGAGACGGCGTTCGCGGTCGCTTATACGGAGCTCGTCGAGAGCGGTCTTTTCACCCTGCCCGAGCTCATCGCCCGGATGAGCACCGCGCCGGCGAAGCTGTTCGGTCTTTCCGGCGGCACGCTGAGCCCCGCTGCGCCGGCGGACGTGGTGGTGCTCGACGTCACAGCCCGCTGGAAGGTGGATCCGACAGTGTTCTTCTCGAAGAGCCGAAACACGCCGTTCGTGGGGCGCACGCTCACCGGCCGCGCCGCCCTCACCCTGGTCGGGGGCAGGGTCGTGCACGAGGCGAAGGCGCGCGGGGCCCCCGCTCCCTCGCCGTGACGGCGCGGGAGGCGGCCCGGCGGATGGCGCTGTGCTGCCGGCGCCTCGCCGAGCGCGGTCTCATTGCGGGACAGGACGGCAATGTTTCCGTTCGGATCGCCCCTGATCGCGTGCTGGTCACGCCTCGGGGGCTCGTCAAGGCGTTGCTCCAGCCCTCCGACATGGTCCTGGTGGACATGAGGGGACGGAGCCGGGGTGCGCGCCGCAACCCAACGAGCGAGTTAGACTTACACCTCAGGATCCTGCGCGCTCGCCCCGACGTCGGAGCCGTGGTGCACGCGCACCCGCCCATCGCGACCGGGTTCGCCGTCGCGGGGCAGGGATTTGACGCTTTTGTTTTGCCCGAGCTTATCTTGCAAATGGGGCGGGTGCCGGTGGTACCCTACGGGACACCGGGCACCCCCGAGCTGGGAGACCGGGTCGAGCCGTTCATCGCCGGACACGAGGCGTTGCTGCTGGCGAATCACGGCGCGGTGACGGTCGGGGCGACGCTCGACGCGGCCTGGATCCGGATGGAGAGCCTCGAGCACTGCGCGCGCATCATCTTCGCCGCGCGGGCGCTGGGCGGGCCGGTCGAGCTGAGCGGCGACGCCGTGGCACGCCTCGAGGCGCAACGGGCCGCCGCACGACGGGAGCCGGATGCCTAAGGGGTCTTCGAAGAGCACGGCCGTAATCCAGCGCTTGCTGGAGGAGCGGCGCCAGTACGAGGCCTGGATCGCCCGCCTGAATAACGCGGCGGACGCGACGCCGGGCCATGTGCGCGCCCGCGTCCGCGCCGACTACGAGGCGCGGCTCACCGCGGTGATCGAGGAGCTCAAGGCCCACGGCGAGAGCGCCCGTGAGGCGATCGAGCAGAAGAGGCAGCTTCGGGCCGAGCTCCAGAAGAAGGAAGCGATGGCCGCGGACAAGCTCACCGAAACCGAACTGCGCCACGCGGTCGGCGAGTACGACGAGGCATACTGGAGTCAGGTCCACAAGGACGTGCTGGCCGAGCTGGTCTCGGTGCGGGAGGACCTGCAGGCGGTCGAGGCCGATATCCAGAAGCTCGAGGAGCTCGACACGCTCGTCGGCACGCAGCAGCCGGCCGGCGCCGCCCCCAGGGTCGACCCAGCCGCTAATCGCCCCACCTCACGTACGCCCGCCACCGCCGCTACTCCGCCCAGTCCACCCAACCTCAAGCAGGTGGCGCGATTCCCGCCGACGCACGTGGACGAGTTGGCGTTTATCAAGTCGGTGACGGAGGACGAGACGGCGGCACCCTCGGCCCGGCGTGCGAGTGGCGCCCAGTTTCAGCCCGCAGTCCCGTCCGAGACGCCGCGGACTCCTCCGCCAACTCCCGTGCCGGTAGTGCCGGAGCCCCTCCCTGATGGGAACGATGAGGCGGACAGGACCATCAGGTGCAGGGAATGCGGGACGATGAACCTGCCGACGGAGTGGTACTGCGCGCAGTGCGGGGCGCAACTGTCGGCGGTCTAGTGTTTTGCGCGGGGAAGCGCACCCCTCGCCACCCCGCCGCAGATCTCTGGTTCGACACCTATCTCCACTCTGGGCGCAGCCCCCACCTGCCGGACGACCGCTAAAAGCTGCTCTTGCCGCCCGACCGAGGCCTCATGATCGGAACACGAGACTCCATCACGGAGTTGGTCGCGACGCGCCAATGGGATCAGCTTCGGGAAGCGTTGCTGCCGCTGCACCCGTCGGACATCGCGGACATCATCATCGAGCATCCGACGGAAACGGAAGGGATCATCTTCCGGCTGCTTCCCAAGGAGAAGGCCGCGCGAGTGTTCTCGTACCTGCCCGCAGCGGAGCAGCGCCAATTGCTCGAGGCGCTATCGAACGAGCAGGTGCGCCGACTGCTCGACGAGATGACCCCCGACGACCGCACTCGTCTCCTCGAGGAGATGCCCGCCGAGGTCACGAGGGAGTTGCTCCTGAAGCTCGATCCCCGCGAGCTCGAGGCCGCGCGCAAGCTGCTCGGCTATCCTGAAAACACGGCCGGTCGCTACATGACGCCCGAGTACGCCTGGATCTATCCCGACATGACCGCCGCGCGCGCGCTCGCCAAGATCCGGGAGACCGGCCGTGGCAAGGAAACACTCAATTGGGTCTACGTGATCGATGCCGGCGGCAAGCTGGTGGAGGATGTCCGCCTCGCGAATCTCGTCCTCGCCAACGCCGACGCCCACGTGCTCGAGATCGACGATCCCGAGGTCGTGTCGGTTCGAGCCACGGACGATCGTGACGCCGTGCTGAAGGCGTTCGCAAAGTACGACCGCACGGCGCTTCCCGTCACCGATGATCACGGATATCTGCTCGGTATCATCACCGCCGACGACGTGCTCGACATCGCAGAGCAGCGGGCCACCGAAGACATCCAGCGGCTCGGCGGATCCGAGGCGCTCGGAGCGTCCTACCTCGACGTGAGCGTGGGGACGATGCTGCGGAAGCGCGGGGGATGGCTCGCTGCGCTGTTCATCGGAGAGATGCTGACGGCCACGGCGATGGGCTTCTTCGAGGCGGAAATTGCGCGCGCGGTCGTGCTGGCGCTGTTCGTCCCGCTGATCATCAGCAGCGGCGGCAACTCGGGATCTCAGGCCACGTCGTTGATCATCCGAGCGCTCGCGCTGCGCGAGTTGAGGCTGCAGGACTGGTGGAGGGTGTTCGGCCGAGAGATCCTTGCCGGCGTCGCGCTCGGCGCGTTTCTGGGATCCATCGGCTTTCTTCGGATCGTGCTGTGGCAGCATTTACACTTCACCGATTACGGCCCGCACTACGTGCTCGTCGCCGTCACCGTGTTCGGAGCGCTGATCGGCGTCGTCAGCTTCGGGACGCTCACCGGGAGCATGCTGCCGTTCGTGTTGCGGAGACTCGGGTTCGATCCGGCTACGGCGTCGGCGCCGTTCGTCGCCACGCTGGTGGATGTCACCGGTTTGTGCATCTACTTTGGAATTGCGCTGCTCGTGCTCCGCGGGACGCTCTTGTAGCCCTGCTTCCTGCTCTCGGCGGTCGTCGGCGAGGCATAAGCAGACGTTATTAGGTCTTGCCGAGCTTCCTGACGACTGCCGCCAGTCGGGACTTGTGCCGCGCCGCGTTGTTGGCGTGGATGAGCCCCTTCCGAGCGGCCCGGTCGAGCAGTCGGACGGCGGCGCGGTAGGCTACGGTGGCATGCTCGGCGGATTTGGCTTCCCGGACGCGCTTCGCCGTGCGTACCGCAGAACGTTGTGCCCGATTGGTCTGGTAGTGCGCGCGCCTGGCGCATCGCCTTCTTCGCGGACCTGATCTTCGGCACCGGAGATCGTGGTGGGTGAGGCGCCGAACTTAGACGGTAAGTGCAGGTCGGTCCACTAAATTAGAACGCCCCGCCCCCT
>Ga0070708_100003164_pt1 | contig 12833 bp, 13 predicted proteins | sample KBSK5503metaG_FD_65469 | JGI IMG/M metagenome (GOLD analysis project Ga0070708, IMG submission 65469) | Corn, switchgrass and miscanthus rhizosphere microbial communities from Kellogg Biological Station, Michigan, USA - KBS K5-50-3 metaG | ecosystem: Host-associated > Plants > Roots >...
GAGAGCAGAGCAAACTGCGTGATACCTCCGGCGTGACAACCACGGGCAAAACCACCGACAACCCCGATTTCGAGAGCCTTCAATTCCTCCTCGCTCCACTTCACGCTGCCTTTACCGACGCCAACACAGGATGCCCCACAGACCGGATCGCCTTGCGCAACCATGCTCTGCGCCAGCTTGGTCACTTCTGCCGGAAACTGAGCGGCAGCCGTATCCACAATCACCTGCCGCAAGCGAGGATCTGCTATCAGAGAAATCGCTTTGCGATTGACCATGACGACTTCAGCGCAGGACGCCTCTGCCGCCAGCGCACGCACCACCGCCGCTCCGACCTGCCCCGTGCCACCGATGATCAAGACGCGAAATGCCATATTCTGCTACTCGGGATCCGCTCATTCAACTTGCGTGCTCCACAGGGGGACACGGCTCCCATCCTTTCGGCGATCAACGCAAAGTCACGGGCCGAGATCTTTACTAGCCCGAATCTGAAGGCCGCCCCCCAGCGCGACTTGCTGGCGATGAAAGATAGATGCTCTACGAGTGGCTTGATGTGCGCCGCTCTGGATGGCACAAACTGAACGTCCACTCGATGGGGCTGGAAGTCTGGAGTCAACTGGACTTGGTACACGTCGCCTGTGACTACCGTTCCAATGGCCGTGAAGGCTTGAAGCGGTTCGCCATCGGGATATGCCGTCCGAGGCGAGTACATGATCAGGGCGTCCCAGCCGTGAGCCGCCGCAGCGGTGCCTGTTTTCCGTGGTTCAGCTGCATGAAGGCTCCCTTCATCCCAACGTTCACGTGATCGCTCGACGCGACACCGATCCAGAAGCGGCGCGTGCCAGCGACCGAGTCGAGTTCTCCAGTGAGCAGGCCATTGCCGTCGATCAACGCCATGGTCCTCAAGCATGGTCCACGTGTGCGGCAAGTTGCTTATTGAAAGCTCGAAGTCTCGTCTGAGAACTATGCCGAACGCGTCGATTCGAGTTCCTTGCGGCATACATCGCTGAAAAACTGCAACAGGTTCCCGCCGCCGCTCTTGACCATTTCGTGTAGTTCCTCCGGAGTCTTATTGGGCTCGCGGTAGGTGGCAGTGATGGTTCTCACGACCACCAACGCGTGACCAACTACAGCCTGGGAAGATAGAACGCGCATCGTGCTAATCAGCGCATACAAGCGAATGAGTCCGGATAACTCCAGCTCGTCGTGCATCAGGGCTTCCCCGTAAATCGTCGAAGCTTCCTCAATAAACTTCTTGTAGAGTTTCTGTCGTTTAGATCTACTGCTCGCCTCCTGCTCGGCCCTCATTTGAGCGCGCAGAGTGGTCCACGAAGAGGCGAAAGAGGTCAAGCCGCCCAGCGCTGCTCCGGCTAGAGCTGCAATCGCGGTAATGTATCCGTTGTCCATCGCCACTAATCCACGTATGACTCGCCAAAGTTATTCATGTTGGCGTGAGCCAACTGAACGCCGGTTTGCGTCACGATGAGTCGTGACCTAACGCCGTGCTCTTTCCCGACGACCGGCCACATTCCCACGAGGCAGGCAAACTCCTTCCGCTTCAATCAACCTAGAAGGCCTGAGTTTTGCTCGCTGCCAATGTGGAAGATAGAGCTATCCACAACCGCCGACAATTGGGCTTTAGTCGTGAGAACTACTACTTAGGTGGTAGTCGATTAGAAATGGAGGAGCATTGGAATAGGCCGGCCCGGCTAGAGGGCAGCACCAGGTTATTTACGAGGCGAAAGTTTGAGCTTGTCGGCAATACGAACCAAGTCAGCCAAGGATTCGGCCTGCATCTTCTACATGACGTGGCCTCGGTGGATTTTTACGGTGGCCTCGCGGGCTCCGATTTCGTAGGCGATCTGCTTATTGAGCTTTCCGGAAACCAGGAGAGTCAGAACCTCGCGCGTTCTCTCGGGGTCAATGCCTGATAGCGCTGCCGCAACTCGAGGATCTCGGCCTGTGCTTCCTGCACGGTGCGATCGAGCAGTAGGGCCTAGTGAATGGCGTCCAGCAGATCCTGGTCCCTGAAAGGTTTCGTTAGGAATTCAACGGCGCCCGACTTCAATGCTCTGACAGACATGGGAATGTCTCCGTGCGCCGTAATAAAGATGATGGGGATCTGAATGTTGGTATCGGCTAATTGTCGTTGAAAATCGAGTCCACTCATTTCAGGCAGTCTGACATCGAGAACTAAACAACTCGGGTTACTAGGGCGTTGCTTACCGAGAAACTCCTCTCCAGTTGCAAAGGACTCGGCGCGCAAGCCAGCTGACTCCACGAGATCGGTGATCGCCTCACGCATGTCGCTGTCATCATCGACGATGAACACGGTGGGAAGCCCTTCGGATTTCATGCCTGTGCCTCAGCTTCCACGGGAAGAGTGAAATGGAAGGTTGCGCCAGCGTCCTGATTACGAGTGGCCCACACTCTCCCTCCGTGGGACTCCAGGATCGAGCGCGTAATCGCCAACCCCATACCCGTCCCCTGTGGCTTTGTCGTTTGGAACGCCTCAAAAATCTTTTCGGTACTCTCCATTGGCAATCCTACACCGGTATCGCTGATTGATACGATTACCTGACCTTCGGAATTCAGTCGCGAACTAATTGTAAGTTCACCTCCGTTTAGTTTCATGGCCTCGATCGCATTCAACATCAGGTTCATGAACACCTGTTGAAGTTGTACTCGGTCGGCGAGGATGTCAGGCAAATCTGCATCAATGTTGGAATGGATGGTTATGGCGTACCGAACTGTTTCCTTCCTGAGCAGGACGGTTATTTCTTGAACGATGTCTGCTACCTTCAGCATCTCGCGTTCAGGGGGAGTGCCTTTTTTGTAGAAGGATCGCAAACGATTCATGACATCAGCGGCGCGGTTCCCGTGTCGCTCAATTCTAGTTGCGGCGCTGCGGGCCCTCTCCAGATCGGGGGGATCCCGCGCCAGCCATCGCAAACATGCGCTGGCGCTTGTGATCGAGGCGGCGATGGGCTGCTTTATCTCGTGCGCCAGCGCGGCGGCCAGTTCTCCCATCATATTGACGCGGTTGATGTGCGCAAGATCAGCTTCTAGCTGGCGCAGCCTTTCGCGCTCCTCCTCGGCGCGCTTTCGTTCCGTTATGTCCATCGTGATGCCGACGTATTCACCGAGTTCCCCAGTGCGATTGTGATGTCCGATGGTGCGCAGAAATCGTACGCTTCCGTCGGGACGGCAAACCCGGAACTCGCGGATGTCATAGTCTGTTCTCGTGCGGATTGCATTCTCAAGAGTTGCCCTCACAATCGGCTCATCTTCCGGGTGAAGAGTGTCCCAAAAACGTTCGAGTGCTAAAGGGCCTTGGTTGGGTTCAAAGCCATGCAGTCGATAAACTTCGTCCGACAAATGGAAATTTTGCCTTGTGTGGAAATTGGCCGCCCAACTGCCGATGTGGGTGAGGCTTTGCGCTTCCGCGAGGTATGCTTTTTCCCGTCGCAACTCCTGTGTCAGTAACTCCTGTTCGGTGACATCCATCGTAGTGCCGACAAACCCTTTGAAAACCCCCTGTTCAACGACGGGAACAGCCACGGCGCGAACGTAGCGCAACTGCCCGTCGGGTCGAACAATCCGCTCTATTTGATCGAAGCCACAGTGTTCCTCTAGCATGCGTTTAATAGTTTCAGCAATGGAGGCGCGGTCTTGTGGATGTACGAGGGCCAGATATTGTTCAACCGTGGGTGCTCCGTTGTTCGGATCCAGGCCGTAAATTTTGTATAGCTCGTCAGACCAATAGTGGCCGGCAGCATTGAATGCCCAACTACCCATATGAGCGAGGCGCTGTCCCTCGCTGAGATAAAACTGGGTTCTTTGCAGGGCTTCCTCTGTCCGCTTCCGGTCTGTGATGTCCTGGACCGTACCAAACATTTCATACGCTCGCCCCGATGCATCTCTTTTCACAGCCCCAAGACTGTGGACGGTGCGCACTTCTCCGCTTGGAAGAATGAGTCGGTGTTCAGAGTCGGGGCGGACACCGTTGCGAATGGCCTCTTCTGCTGTCCGGAACACAGACTCTCGATCTTCAGGATGGATCATTTCGCGTACTGTGGCTAAGTCTATGGGACTTTCCTGCGGCCTGAGTCCGAAGATGCGGTAGGTTTCGTCCGACCAGGTCACGCGATCCGTATCGAGGTTCCATACCCAGTAGCCGACGTGGGCGACGCGCTGGGCTTCTTCAAGCCTGGCTTTGCTTTCCTTTAAGTCGCCGTACATCAATTGACTCAAGGGTGGTGTCGCGAGACGGTCTCCATCCGAGAGGGAAGACTCCGCCTGCATCGGATCTTCGATTTTGAGATTGATACCGATCCAATACAACAAAGTTCCATCGCTGGCTCGAACCGGTTCCACGCTGCTGAGGAACCAACAATATTCTCCCTCAGCGCTACGCACCCGAAAACTCATTTGGCCGACGCCCCCAATATGTAAGCATGTGGACCAGACCGTGCTGGTTTCTTCCTGGTCCGCAGGATGTAGAAAGGAGATAAGGGAATCCCCGCCTGCGGCAGTGTTGATGCCGAAGCGGAGCGGATGATCCTTCGGCAGACCCAGATAATCCGAACCACGTTCGTTCACAAAAGTAAGTGCACCTGACGGGTTAGCATACCAAGTGTGCGCGGGAATCAGATTCAGCGCGACTCGCAACTCTGCTCCCAACGGAGGACGTTCTTCAGTGGCGTTATCTGCGTGGTCAATCATAAGCTTCAGGGGTAAGTGGCTAAGCTATAATGCGAAAACCAAAGCCGGAAAATGGTACACCTGGGAAGTTATACCGAGGAGCGCCCGCTTTCAACTCCAGGTGGACATCTTTGTTCTGAGGTTGGAGCGCCAAACATCTACCGCCATCCGCAGTCGCGTTTCGAGTCCACGCAATGCGCTCTACGAGACTCTGGAAAAGATCCCTTTAGGAAAAGAAGGTTTCGTTGGCTTGCGGCGTTCGTGACGGAGCGAAAAAATACCTCTCCGAAGATAAGTCACATTCCAAGACGGGAGGCAAAGCTGCTCCGGCAATCCGCCGCTCTTTCGCTTCTTCTGACTACGACCTAAGTAGTAGTTGGCTCGACCAAGGCCTAATTGTGCCGGCTTCCTGCGCGGCGTTAACCTTCGCCCAATGAGCATCGGGCAAGACTCAAGACACGTAGCAATAATCGATGACGACGATTCGGTTCGGCGTGCATTGCAGGATCTAATCGAAACGGAGGGACTGTCCACACTCAGCTTCGCCTCGGCGGAACAATTCCTTGATTTCGAAGCCCGACACCAGGCCGCGTGTGTGATCTGCGACATTCGCATGCCGGGCATGTCCGGCCTGGACCTGCAAGCGAAGCTCAAGGCCGAACGATTCCGCGTACCGATCATATTCATCACGGCGCATGGCAACGCCGAGATGCGAACTCGTGCCATTCGTGCCGGCGCCGAGGAGTTCTTCACCAAACCCTTCGACGACGCAGTTTTACTGAAGATTCTTAATGCCACTCTCGAAAGGTCAGCGCCAGCCAAAGGCTCCGATGAAGATCGTGAGGTGTCGGTTGGCAGAAGCGCTCAAGGCGTGAAAGGAGTCACAGATGAAGGGTCTAGTACTTAAGTTCTCAACAGGAGAGACGCGATGAAAACAACCAGGAAGAGAGACGCGATAACAACAATCAATACACACTACATCGATGGCGCGTTCGTTGAATCCCATGGCCGCGAGGTCATGGACATCATCCGTCCGACCGACCGTCAGATCATCGGACGCGTCACGCTGGCCGACGAGAAAGATACGCGGCGATAGCTGACCGCCACAAATGCGGGCGTCTTCCCGTGGTTTTTCCCGAACGCAATGACGTTCCCATTCAGAGGCAGCTCGTGTATGCGCATTTCTGGAGGCCCGCAACTCGCGCTAATGCATCGGTACCGGTCGATAAGATAAGGCACACCTTCGCCAGCTAGCAGCCTCGACGAGGTGGTGACTTCGAAATGCAGATGCGGCTCGCGGGCATCCCCGGAAGAGCCGATGCGCGCCAGCACTTGGCTGCGCCGTACGCGGTCTCCTGCCTTCACACCCACACTTCCAGGTTGCAGATGCATGTAATATGCAAACTGACCACCACCTATGTCGAGAGTGATCATGTTTCCCGCAACTGTGTCCATCGTAATCGGCACAGCAGGGTGGAACGACTCGCCGTGTCCGGGAGTGTTATCGGAAAGACCATCTCTTGCCGAAACAACACGGCCGTCGGCGACAGCCAGCACCGCCCTCCCATACGCATAGTAAGATCGCACATCCCGCGGGTCACCGGAGAGTGACGCACCGTCTTTGATCTGCTTCCAGTCGATCGCGTAGCGTCGTGAGTCCACTGCCCGGCCATCAAGAATGAAAACTCCACGTCGATGATGATTGTCCTGATCATTGCTCGGGCCATCGGCTGCAAGCCAGTTCGCTCCTTCGACCGGAGGCCCGAGCACATGCAGAGTAGTGTGATGTGTGGTGATGACGGCTCCTGTTGCTACTGAGTTGGCCGCGATCACGTGATGTAGCAGTCTGTCCGGAATATGGGAGCCGCGCTCGAACGCAATGGACATAAAAGCGATAGTGGTCTGGCCGTCGCCAATTACGAGTCTTCCTTTGGGGTCAGAAAGTGGCTTGCCGCCTAAAGGCTGCAACATGGTTTCGAGCTGCTGTGCCTCAAAGGCCACAATTGGTTGGGCGGTGGCGCCATCCGCGTCGCGCACCTCAATGCGGCTCACGGAAAGGGGAGCTGTCCCGAAGTTCGTCAGATGCAGTTCGTACATGAGATAGATGTGTCGTCCACTTGGGAATGCGGTGGGCTCGAATGGCACGCGCATCTCGAGCTGGACTGGCCATGGAGTGGACTTGGCCGCCGACTGCTTGTTATCAGATATCGCCTTCCAGATGGGACGCGATCTGTAGCTCACAACTTGTTCGTTACACTTCGGATCGATCTTCGGTGTTTGTTGAGAAGTGACCACTGAAGCGGCAGCAGCGCACGAGGAGAGGCTAAGTAGCAAACCTAATGTTGAGAGTAAACCCATCTTCTTTCACCCAGCGGATGATCTTTGATCATAAACAAAACACCCGCCGTCTGGATTTTATAGCTAAATTTATCGAAGCCCCCTCTAACGTTAGACACGCAAAGACTCATGAAGAAACCAACCTAAAGGGTTTTCAAATGTCCTCAGGGCTCAGCACTTATCCTCAGTCGCATCCTCTTCTGGAAATCACACGAGCGCACCGTTACCTAATTTGTTGTTGCCTTGCATCTTCGTGAGCGTCAAAGTCAGTAGGACGCACTCTCAATTCTCTGTCAATAGTAGAGGACTCGCTAGCAATGTTGCGCGACGTTCACCTTTTAACCAAAAGGCGAAAGGATTTCTCGCCGAAGCGGCTTACGACTCGAGATGTGCGACTGATATTTAATCTTTTCATTTTGATCTTTGCTTGTCGAGTTTTAGGCTTTGCACAACCAGAAAAGGCGGTCGATCTTTATAACCGGGCAAATATACAGGCCGCAAGAGGCAATTTGGACAAGGCCCTTGATGACTATACGAAGGCCCTTGAAACTGTCCGACTTCGAATCGAGGAGAAAAACAGCCAAGATCATTTCAGCAAAAATTTGAACCGCCTCGATCGTTCTGTTGAAGACGCGTCGCAAATAAACGCGAACGATTCATTCACTGCCAAGGTTCTTATGAATTGCGCCATTGTGCGTTATCGAAAGGGCGAAATTGATGACGCGATTGCTGACTTGTATGCGGTTCTCCGAATCAATCCCGGTTCGTTGGCGGCCTATCTCGCGCGCAGCGTTGCGAAGCGGGCGAAGGGCGAACTTCAGGATTGCACTAGCGGATTTTAATCGAGTGCTCGGCATTGATGGCGAGTCGGCAGAGGCATATAACGATCGAGCGGATGTGCTGCTCGATTTGGGTAGCGTTGACGGAGCATTCGCTGATCTGAATCACGCGCTCGCACTCAATCCTCGCTTTCCGGGAACCCACTATCAGCTAGGGTATGCGTGTATTGCGCAACGAGATTTTAGCGCTGCTATCGTGAATTTTGACAAAGCCATCCAACTTGACGCGAAGATGTCGGGAGCTTATCAAGGCCGAGGGACTGCTCGAATGGCTAAAAGAGAACTCGACAGCGCTATCGCTGACTTTAGTCGGGCACTTGAAATCAATCCCAACCGGGCCGAGACATATGAAAATCGCGGTTTAGCGTTTCTAATTTTAGGTAAGACGACCGAGGCGGAAGAGATTTCCAACGCTGCCTCATCCTCAAGCCAGAACTCGAAGTAGACTTGCGTCACCGTATCCAGCTCGCCAAAGAATTGCGAACGGTGGCGATGCCATAACGTCGCCACCAATTAGGACGCTTTGAGTGCGAATAACGTTAAACCAACGTCCCAAGAACAAACCAAGGCCGGGAACGAAGATCCGGCATACAGGTCGTTTATGGATTTCGCTAAACGCTCGGGTCAATCCTGGCCCACTGGCTGCGTCGGTCGAGCCGCCGGCTGCAGAATGGTTTATATTTCCTCGCGTCAGCGTAGACTGTATTAATGTCGTCCCCGACGTTTCTCAAACGCAATCGCTTCTGGCTCATCATCGCCGCCGGATGCGTTGTGCTGGCCGTTCTCAATTCTTTCACGGTGTACGTGAATTCGCGCGTGGCCGGGCGAACAAACTGGATTGATGTCATCTTCACCGCGAGCTTGTGGCTGGTTTTTGCAGGGCTAACACGAATTCCTTATGTTATCGCTCGCCGTTTCCCGATTGGACAGGAACGAATCGCGCAAACGATTGCGGTGCATCTTGCCGGCGCGCTGGTGATGTCTTTGGGTTGGACGTCAGCGGGTGTGGTGTTGTCTTTGTCTTTCGGTCGACGCCCGGCCCAAGTGTCCTTCGTTCGTTACTACCTAAGTTCGCTACTTACAAATCTGCCTTTATGCGTCTTCTTGTACTTCGCAGTGCTTGGTTGTATTTATGCGTTCTCCTACTATCGTGAAGTGCGCGAGCGTGAGGCGCAGCAGGCGCGACTTACGGCGCAACTCGCGGAAGCCAGATTAAGTGCGCTCAGGATGCAGCTCAACCCTCACTTTCTTTTCAACAGCCTGAATGCCATTACGGTCCTCGTACGCGACGAGAACACCCGCGATGCATCGCGAATGCTCGAACTGCTCAGTGGCGTCTTGCGTCAGGTATTGCATAGCGAAAAAAGGCAAGAGGTAACGTTGGACGAGGAACTGCGGTTTATTGAAAAGTACCTGGCGATCGAGCAAGTGCGTTTTTCAGATCGATTGGAAATTAAATGGTCAATCGATCCTGCTCTTCGTGACACGTTGGTACCCGAGTTCATTCTTCAACCGCTGGTGGAGAACGCGGTTCGTCATGGGGTGGGAAAACGAAGCGAGGAGGGAGTCATCGAAATATCGGCAGCCGCGGTAAATGGCGATCTCCTGTTAACCGTAATGGACAACGGACCTGGTTATGTCACGGTGTCGGACGCTGGAGTGGGTCTCGCGAACACGCGCGCCAGACTTGAAACGCTATTCGGCGAAGCTGCGAAACTTAATGTCAGCAACGCAAGCGGAGGTGGAACGGTGGCGACAGTGCGCTTTCCATTACGGAGACGAGTTGATGCCTAGCATTCGTGCAGTAATTGCGGACGATGAGCCACTCGCACGTCGCGGGATACGTCAACTTCTAGGCCCACACTCGGATATAGACATCGTTGCCGAGGCGCGCAATGGACGTGAGACAATCCGTGCCTTGCGTGAGTTAAAGCCCGATCTGCTGTTTCTTGACGTGCAAATGCCCAACTTGGATGGTTTTGATGTGGTCAAAGAAATTGGCCCGAAGTCCATGCCAATCTTGATATTTGTAACTGCCTACGACGAATTCGCCGTGCGCGCATTTGAGGCACACGCGCTCGACTATTTGGTGAAACCATTAGAAGTAGCGCGATTCAGGCAAACGTTAGAACGCGTACGCGAACAGCTTCGGTCCGCCAAAGCCGTAAACCTCTCGCGCAAACTATCGGCCTTGTTGGCGACCCGCGAGAACGAGCGTGCTAAGGAGAGAATCGTTGTACCTACGTCTAGCGGTAAGCTAGTCTTTAATGCAGACGAAGTCGACTGGATTGAGGCCGATGATTATTACGCGGCGATTCATGCACGTCAGGGCCGGCATCTCGTTCGAGAGTCCCTCACTTCACTTGAGCAACGTCTGGATCGCAAACGATTTGTTCGCACGCATCGCGCAGCAATCGTCAACATCGATCGCGTTAACGAAGTGTGCAAGGATACTGGCGAGACATTCCTCATACTTCGAAGTGGAACTCGCATTCCCGTAAGCAGACGGCGGCGCGCGCGTGTGATCCGGCTGCTACGACTGCAAACAAATTAACCGCTCACTGCTGCCAATCTGCCGTTGCCTGATTCATTGTTGCTAAGCGTCTCCCCGCCAATCAAAATAAATACCTTAACAATTAAGCTTCTGACTCTCTGATGAAGGCGAGGACTACGCACGCGGTCATCATGCTGACAGTCAACGAGCCAGCTCGGAATCGGAGATCGTTATGATCAAACGACAACTTTCCAATTCAATCTCAAAGATCGTTCTGCTCCTGGCCTTGATTGTGATCATGCCAGCCGTTGCCTCCGCGCAGGTTTACACGGTATTGACGTTCGACATCAAAGGCGACGGTCGCGATCCTACTCTGGCTGATGCGGCGCAGCTGGCTTATCGCTACGAAAAGCAGCAGGACTTACTTTGGTTTCGCATCGCTCTCTATGGCAAGCCAAACGAGCAAGCATTTGGCGTGAATATCGTCATTGATACGGGCGGTGACGACGCCACGAAGATGAATTGGTGGGGAGGAAATAAAGCCTTCAAATTCGATCGGCTGATCACCGCATGGGTAACTCGCGGCAACAATGGTTATGAGGGAACGATTGGAGTTGCGGACGGAGCCGGAGTCAACTCGAAGCAACTGACCAATCTGCACCAGAACAACCTGCAAATCCGGGTTGAGGGTGACTCGATCGTCATCGGGGTAAAACGCACTGACATCACTGACAAGATGACAATGAAGTTAATCGCGGCAGTCGGTTCAAACGAGCAATGGAACGATGACCTTCCCAATGCCGGATCGGTCGCGATTGATCTTTCGAAGACAACGCCCGGCGTGCGCGAGATTGACGTCAGCCGCAACAACGTCGCGCTTCCGAAAGAATATAAAACCCTTCCGGACAATCGCCCGCCCGCAGTTACAAAGAAGGGTCAGGGCAAGCGAACTTTGATCTTGGTTCCGGGAATGTATTCGGGAAACAGCTCGTTCGACGGTTTCATCGCGCGCAATCAATCACGATACAACTTCTTTCTTCTAACACCACCCGGAATTAATGGGACGCCAGCGCGTGCAATGCCCGCCGCAGGCACGAGCTTTGGCGAGTTTACCTGGACGCGAAGAGTTGAGCGAGACATTCTCGATCTCATCCACAGAGAAAAACTGAAGAAGCCTGTGATCGTGGCGGAACGCCAACCGGGGGCGCAGGCTGCGATTGAACTTGCGATTGAGCATCCGGAAGAGGTTGGTGGCATCGTGCTCGTGGGGACGAACCTGGTGCAGTTCTTCTCTGCTCCGAAAGATCCAACAAGAAAGACTCCAATCGCCTTTTCGGATCGCGGCGGTTTTGTTGATGAGAGTTGGGCAGGCAAGTGGTTCAAATACGTGACGCCGGAAACATGGAAGAACGGTGACTTAGGGAAGCAGTTATTGAGCGTCGATCCGGCTAGAGCACAGACGACTTGGGAGGAACTTGAAAGTGCACCGCTTGAAGTCAAGATACGCTATCTCTGTGAATTCTGGGCATCGGATGTTACGCGGGGTTTTGACAAGTTACAGGTTCCGGTTTTGGCGCTGGTGCCCGGCTTTGACGAGAAGTTCCTCGCCGATCCGGCGAACGGTTTTGCGAAGCTGGCGTTCTTGGATTCATGGGAAACACTCGTTCCGAAACACCCGCAGCTTGAACTAGTGAGGGTTTCAGATGCGCGCATGCTCGTCCTCGACGATCAGCCGAAACTTGCCGATGATGCCATTGCCAAATTCATCGAACAGAAAGCCAACGCACCGCAGGAACGATGAACGCGATGCTTCGTCAGCTGAAAAGCGATTCGCGTGAGCGAGTCCGAAGGGTCTGAGGAGGCTGCCTGTTCAAGTGACCGGATTAATAAAGCACGCTGTGTAGGAATAGAAGGGGTTTTATTAGCTATCCGTGGCTAATTTAACGTGGAGACAACGCCTGGTATGACGAGCCTTAACGGAAAGGTTGCTCTGGTGACCGGCGCCACTCGCGGAGTAGGCAAGGGGGTAGTGCTTGAGTTAGCCGCTGTGGGCGCGATGGTCTACGCGACAGGGCGAACAATCGTTGAAGAAGGACCTACGGCCAATTCGCGAATCATTTCGGTCGCCTGTGACCATACGAACGACTCGGAAGTTGAAGCCGTATTTCGTCGAATCATCAAGGAACAAGATCGCCTCGACATTCTAGTCAATAACGTTTGGGGCGGTTATGAGAACATGATGGAGGATGGCGAGTTTACCTGGCTACGCCCGTTCTGGAAGCAACCGACGTGGCGATGGGACGCGATGTTTGCCGCCGGTGTCCGCGCACACTATGTCGCCAGCGCTCACGCCGCTCAAACCATGGTTGCGCAACGTAGCGGTCTAATCGTTAACATTTCCTTTTGGGCTGCCCAAAAACACGTCGGTAACGTGGCGTACGGAGTCTCTAAAGCCGCGACGG
>Ga0070708_100003166_pt1 | contig 12831 bp, 15 predicted proteins | sample KBSK5503metaG_FD_65469 | JGI IMG/M metagenome (GOLD analysis project Ga0070708, IMG submission 65469) | Corn, switchgrass and miscanthus rhizosphere microbial communities from Kellogg Biological Station, Michigan, USA - KBS K5-50-3 metaG | ecosystem: Host-associated > Plants > Roots >...
CGCAGGAACGACACGCGATACGCATAGAGCCCGTAGTGGCGATAGAGCGGGAGGCCCGGCGGCATCGCCTTCGAATTCTCGCGGAACGCGTCGCGCGCCCACGGAATCGTCGCGCGGCTGAAATAGAGCGCGTATCCGGCGGCATCGAGCACCACCTTGACGACGTTGGGATTGAAGGCTTCGGCGGCGTCATCGATCGGATGGCACGCCGTGGCGATCACCGCGTCCAGTCGCGCGTCGAGGAGCGATGCCATGCTTTGGATCAATCCGCCGTCGAGCAACGGCTCGTCGCCCTGCACATTGACGACGATCTCGTCGTCGGCGAGACCCAGCTGCTGTGCGGCTTCCGCGAGACGATCGGTGCCGGTCGCGTGGTCGCCGCGCGTCATGCACGCCGCGAAGCCGTGCGCAACGACGGCGTCGCGGACGCGAACGTCGTCGGTCGCCACCACGACACGGGCGGCGCCGCTTGCCTGCGCGCGTTCCGCGACGCGCACGACCATCGGCTTTCCCGCAATGTCGGCAAGCGGCTTGCCGGGCAGGCGCGTCGACGCGTAGCGCGCGGGGATCAGGACGGTGAAAGACAACTTCGCCGCCGCAACGCTACTCGTACTCGGCCGGAGTCAGCTTGCGCGCCTCTTCCTCGAGCATGACGGGAATGCCGTCGCGCACCGGATAGGCGAGGCGTGCCGATTTGGAGATGAGTTCCTGCTTCTCGCGGTCGAAGGTCAGCGGCCCCTTGGTGACCGGGCAGACGAGCATCTCAAGCAGCTTGGGATCCATGGATTTTCTCCTCGACGAGCGTGACGAGCGCCGGATCGATGACGGCCCTCAACGGCAGGCACCAGAAGCGCTCGTCGGCGAATGCCGCACATTTTACCGCGTCCTTCTGCGTCATCAGGATGGCGAAGGCGCCGGGAAACGAAACGTCGCCAGCAGTATAGGCATGGTGATCGGGAAAGCTGTGTTGGGTCGCGGCAATCCCGAGCGAGGCGACCATTTCGAAAAAGCGCTGCGGGTTGCCAATGCCCGCAATCGCGTGAACCTCGTGTCCGCGCCATTCCACAGGATTCGCGTCGAGCTCGGGACGCTTCAAGTTGCGCCATGGCAGAGGCTCGTGCGACATCAGCGTCTCAGGTCCCGTTGCCGCGGGCGGACGCGGAACGCCGCGCGCGACGAGACGCACGACCGCATCCACGTCGCGCAGACGCGCAACGGGCTCCCGGAGCGGGCCTGCCGGCAGCATGAGACCGTTGCCGAACTCGCGCGACGCATCGACCACGGCAATTTCTGCCGCGCGGGCGAGCGCGTAGTGCTGCAGGCCATCGTCGGAGATGATCACGTCGCAGCGCGGATTGGCCTGGACCAAGCCGCGCGCGGCGCCAACGCGGTTGTGTCCGATCCAGACCGGCGAGCCCGTCTCCGCGAGGTCGAGCGGCTCATCGCCCACCACGCGCGGATCGTCGCCAGGTGCCACCGCGCGCGGTTCCACGTTGCTCCCGCCGTAACCACGGCTGACAATCCCCGGCCGATAGCCGCGCTTCGCGAGTTCGTCGGCAAGCGCGCGCACCAGCGGTGTCTTGCCCGACCCGCCGACGGTAATGTTGCCGACGACGATCACAGGTACCGGAAGCCGATGCGAGCGCATGACGCCCACGCGGAACAGGAACCGTCGCACCGCGACGATCGACCGAAAGAGGAGCGACAACGGCCACAACAGCGCGGCGAGCGGCGTGACGCGCGGCGCGTACCAGGTCGCGGCGAGACGGTCGGCGAGTTTCATGATCGCATCCGCCCTCGCCCCAACAGATCCCTCGTCACTGCGTTCCTCGGGATGACGGCGGCCCCGCAGCGCGGGGCCGCCGTCACTTCACCGGTGTCTGCGTCGCAAACGTGATGTGGACGAGACCCACCTGCCGCGCGGCTTCCATCACGTGGATGACCGATTGGTGCGTGGCATTGGCGTCGGCGTTGATGATGACGACCGGGTCCTTGGCGTCACCCGCGGAACGCCGCAACAGGTCCCCCAGCGCGCCGACGGTCGTGAACGTGAACACGTTCTTGTCGATCACGTAGCGTCCCTGCGCGTCGATGCCGACGTTGATTTCCTTCGGGCGCTGCTTCACCGCCTCGGCGTCGGCCTCCGGCAGCGTGATCTGCAGTTCCGCGACGCGCTGATACGTCGTCGTCACCATCAGGAAAATCAGGATGACGAGCAGCACGTCGATCAGCGGGATGAAATTGATCTCGGGGTCGTCCCGGCCCCGCGTGCCGCGCAGGTTCATTATGCGAACCGCTTCACTTGCGCTCGCCGTGCGCGAAATCGACGAGCTTGATCGCCTGCTGCTCCATTTCCACGACCAGGCCGTCGACCTTGCCGCGGAAATAGCGGTAGAAGATCATCGATGGAATGGCGACGATCAGGCCCATTGCCGTGTTGTAGAGCGCGATCGAAATGCCCTGCGCGAGCTGGATCGGGTTCGACGCAGTGGAGCTTTGCGAACCGAAGATCTCGATCATTCCGACCACGGTGCCGAACAGGCCCAACAACGGCGACATCGCGGCGATCGTCCCCAGTGTCGTCAGGAAACGTTCGAGGTCGTGCGTCACCACGCGGCCGACTTCTTCGATCGCCTCCTTCATCACGGGCCTCGGCGCCTTCACGTTGGCCAGGCCTGCCGCGAGGATGCGCCCGAGCGGACCCTGGGACGCGGTTCGCGCCAGCAACTCCGGCGTGGCGCCGGTTTGCCGGAAATCGACCAGCACCCGATCGACCATGCCGGTGGGCGCGACGACGGACTGCCGCAACGACCAAAGGCGCTCGAATATCAGTGCAAGCGCCACGATGGACGCGAAAATCAGCGGCCAGATCGGCCAACCCGCTGCTTGTATCAGGGACCACACGAGAGGAACTCCTTGATCGGAACGCGTGAAATGTAGCCTGCCGGTCCCGATTCGGCAAGGCGAGGTGGCCAGGGGGCTATCGTTTGCCGCCGTCGAAGGCTTCCTCGAGCGTCGCGTTCAGCGCCGCGCCCGCGAGCACGATCAGCCAGCACAGATAGATCCAGACGAGCAGCGCCGGGAACGCCGCCACCGCGCCATAGAGCATTTGGTAACTCGGGAAATGCGTCAGATACCAGGTGAAAACGCGCTTCGTCACCTCGATCGCAATGCCGCCAAGTACGCCGCTGGCGATCGCGAAGCGCCAGAGCACCCGGCGCGCGGGCGCGAAGCGGTAGACGAGCGTCAATCCGACGACGATGAGCACCAACGGCACGACCTGCCATACGGCGTCGCTGAGCGCCTTCTGCACCGGCACCGCGGCGACGACCTCGGTGAGCGTCCAGCGAAAGAGCGAGATCGCGGCGCCGACCATGACGGGCCCCGCCGTGATGCCGGCGATGTACACCAGGATGCGCCGCGCGATGGGGCGTTTTTTGCGGATTTCCCAGATTTCGTTGATCTCCGATTCGATCGTATCGACAACCAGGACCCCGGTGATCGCGACGAAGATGATCGACGGGCCGACCACGTTCGCCGCACCTTCGGCCAGCACCACGACGTATTCATGGACGATCGCCGCAGCGGATACCGGCAGCAAGTGGCGGAGCAGGAATGTCTCGAGTACTTTGAGGAAATCCTGGAAGATCGGGAAGTTCGCGACGAATGCGAACGCGACGGTGGCCAGCGGCACCAGTCCCAGCAGCGTGACGAACGACAGGCTGCCCGCCGCGCGAAACCAGCCGATGCTGTTCAGGCGCGCCGCGGCGCGGCGAAAGAAACGGACGGGACCCACGGGGCAGCGCGACTCGTGTGACAGTGACTGCGGGTTGAACGTTGTACGATTATCGCAGACGTAAGGTGCGCGCCCTTCCGGCGACTAACGCTCCTCGAAAGGAGAATCCCAATGAACGCATCGGCCCCCCCATCCGCCCCGACCGAAGTCGCAGTGTTCGGCGGCGGCTGTTTCTGGTGTCTCGACGCGGTTTTTCGTGAGCTCAATGGCGTGACGGCCGTGGAATCCGGCTATGCGGGCGGCAAGTCCGCGAATCCGGACTACGAGGACGTGTGCACCGGACGCACCGGGCACGCCGAGGTCGTCCGGGTAACGTTCGACCCCTCCGTGCTGTCGTTTCGCGATCTGCTGACGGTCTTCTTCACGATCCACGACCCGACGACGAAGGACCGCCAGGGTAACGACGTGGGAACGCAGTACCGCTCGGTGGTCTTCCCGCAGTCGGACGAACAGCGCGCGACGACGCAGGACGTGATCGCAACACTCAATCGCGAAAAACTCTGGCCCGCACCCATAGTCACGGAAGTGGCCGGCGACGCGCCGTTCTATCCCGCGGAAACCTACCATCAGGATTACTTCGAACAGAACAGGAACCAGCCGTACTGCATGTTCGTGGTCGCGCCCAAGGTCGCCAAGTTCCGGAAGGCGTTCGCGCAGCGTCTCAAGCGCACGGTCGCCTGAGGGAAGGTCCCTAACCGGCGCGCCTGGTCAGCCAGCCGCCGGTCGCAAGGCACAGCCCCACCGACCAGAATACGGGCGTGAGGCCCACGGTCGCGCCCAGCGCGCCGAATACGAGCGGCACGGCGCACGCCATCGACTGCACGAGCGACATGCGCACGCCGGCCGCCTCGCCCATCCGTCCCGGCGGCGCGTGGCTGTGGAGCAGCGACATCACCATCGGCTGGCTCATCCCGAGTCCCAAGCCCAGCGTGAACGACATGGCCATCAGTGCCGGCGCCGTATGCACGAACGGGAAGAGCATGTACACCCCGCCCGCGATGAAGAGCGCGATCGTCAGCACCTGATGCTCGGTGGCGCGACGCACGATGAAGCGCATCGAAAGGCGCACGACGAAGGTCGCCGCGGAAAACGACGCCAGGACCAAACCGATCTGCGACGCCGACAACTCGATCGCGGCGCCATAGACCGGGATCACGATCGTGTGCAAATCCCAGCCCATGGCCAGCAACACGTTCACCGCAAAGACACGGCGGAGTTTGCGATGGACAATGAGCTCGAACGCGCTGCCCGGCGGCGCTCCAATGCGCGCCGGATGAGGTCCGGGCAACGCAAGCCTGCCTGCGGCAAGCACCGCAATCGGCATGAGCGGAATGGCCGCGAGAACGGCAAACGACGCCGCGAATCCGGCATGGTCGATCGTGAACCCGGCGATGAGCGGGCCCAGCAGTCCGGAAATCGAATATCCCAGCGCCAACAGGCTGAAGTTATGGAGACGCACGGTCGCGTCGCCGAGCTCGCCGGTGGCATTTTGCGCGGCGACCTGGAACGCCATGAACGCGACGCCGACGAGCGCAGCACTCGCGAACAGCGCGAACAATCCGGGCACGAGAACCGGGATCAGCGCCCCTGCGGCCAGGCCGATCGAGCCCGCCAGCATCGGACGGCGCACGCCGACGCGATCGGAGATTCGCCCCGCGGCGACCGCGCACAGCATCGGCAGGAACGCATAGAGCGCGACGAGCACGCCCACCACGGCGGTCGAGTGGCCCTGCCTGATCGCCTGCAGCGTCACGGTGACGCGGTTGCCCGTCAGAACGACGTGATTGGCGATCCCGAGCGCGATCAGCGCGTACAGCGTCGGGTTTCGCACACGCAGCGCAGTCAAGGGGCGAGCCGCCCGATGCGCCAGCCTGCACCCTCGCGTTGGTCGTCGCGCTCGTAAATGAGCCGGTCATGCAGCCTCGATGCGCGGCCCTGCCAGAATTCGAACGCATTGGGGATGAGCCGATAACCTCCCCAATGCGGCGGGCGCGGCACCGCGCCCGGGAAACGCGCCTCGACGTCTGCAACGCGCGCTTCGAGCGTCGCGCGATCCGGCAGCGGCGTGCTTTGCGGCGACGCCCACGCCCCGACCTGCGACAGCCGCGGGCGGCTCGCCCAGTACGCGTCGGCGGCGGCCGCGTCGATCGTCTCGACCACCCCTTCGATGCGGACCTGCCGCTCGAGTTCGGCCCAGAAAAAAAGGAGCGCGGCCGGCGCACCGGCGTCGAGCTCGCGCGCCTTGCGGCTTTCGAAGTTCGTGTAGAAAGTGAATCCGCGATCGTCCACCGCTTTCAGCAGCACGATGCGTGCGGAGGGGCGCCCCGACCGATCGGAGGTGGCCAGCGTCATCGCATTGGGCTCCGGACTCCTCACCGCCACCGCCTCGTCGAACCAGCGTACGAACTGCGCAAACGGGTCGCGATCGACATCGCGCTCGTCGAGCGAGGCAAGCTTGTATTCGACGCGCAGGTCGGCGGGATTCGTAGGGGGAGCGCTCATGCGAATGACGGCGGCGACAAGCGGTCCACGCGCGCCGCGCCATCATTTTACTCTCTACACATTACCGTCTCTCATCGACCGGGCGCGCCCGCGAAGAGTCCCGCGGCATTGGTGAAGGCAATCCGGCGCGCAGTGTCCGCCGGCAGTTGCGCGAGCCAGCCCCGATACCAGGCCATGATCTCCCCGTACTGTTCCCAGCGCGCGTTGACCCAGGTGTCGGAACCGATGACGAAGCGCTCGGGGAACGCCGCAAAGAGCGTTCGCCACGCCGGCGTCAGCTGGCCATCCTGCGTGACGTCGTAGCGATACGACAGCTCGCCGATGAGCGTGGGGTGCCGCGCAAAGTAGCCGGCAAGCGCCTCGGGCCGCGTGGTAAACCCCGAATGCGCCCAGATCACCTTGACGTTCGGGTTATGCGCGTAGAGCGCCTCGAGCGCCGCCTCGTCGCAGTGAGCGTGCAGCCACAGGTCGCGCGCGACGGCCAGCGCGACGATTTTCCCGACCTCCGCCGTGCCCGCGTCGGCGGCGCCGAAGACGTGGAATTCGCCGATGCCGCGATAGCCGATTCCGCGCGCGAGCTCGGTCTCGATCAGCGTGTAGATTTCCGCATCGCTGAACCACGTTTGCCGGTCGGCGTGCGTACGATAGGGACGGATGAACGGCACGACGCGGGGTGCTGCAGCGGGATTCTCACGCGCCGCAGCGACGAGCATGCGCGTGCCGTCGTTGGGGCGGCTGGTGGCGACGATCGCGGTCACGCCGTTGGCGCGGAAGATCCGCAGCACGTCTGCCACCGGAAACGCGCGGGTGGCCTCGTCGTTGTAGTGCAGGTGGACATCGAAGAGCTCCGGCGGCGCCTGCGCGAGGGAAGCCAGGCCGTTCGCAAGAGCCAGCGCGGCAAGGAACACACGGAGCGATTGGAGCATCACCGGGGCCTGTCGGACCGCTAAGTTTCGCACCGCGCCTCCCTTGGGGCAACCGCGGATTGGCACTACACTGGGCTCCCGCTCAAACGCCAAGCATTGCCGTGACACTCGACGACCACCACACGCTGATCCTGGCGATTCTCGTCCTGTTCCTCGGGCGTTTCGTCAACAAGCGCATTCCGTGGCTTCGCGAGTATGGAATCCCCGAGCCCGTCACCGGAGGTCTCATTGCCTCCCTCGTGATCTCCGTCCTGATTCTCGTGGCCGGCGCGGACGTCAAATTCGACCTGTCGGCGCGCGACACGCTGCTGATCGTTTTCTTCACGACCGTCGGACTTTCGGCGAACCTCCGCCTGCTTGCGATGGGCGGTGTGATGCTCGTCGTGCTGACGCTGGTCGCGGTGGCCAACCTCGTGATCCAGAACTTGATCGGCGTGGGGCTGGCCACGCTGATGGGCTATCCGCCGGCGGCGGGACTGGTCGCGGGCTCGGCCGCATTGTCGGGAGGACACGGCACCGTCCTTGCGTGGGGCCCGATCATCGGTGCGCAATTCGGCATCCCCGGCGCCTCGGCGATGGGTGCGGCGGCTGCCACCTGCGGACTGATCGTCGGCGGTCTGCTGGGCGGCCCGCTCGGCCACCGGCTGATCGCACGCCATCGCTTGTCCGGCAAGGACGCGGAGGAACTCACCGTCGGCGTCAGCTACGACCAGGAAGCGAAGCCGAAACTGGATGCGAACGGCGTCCTGACCACCCTGCTCGTCATCGCGATCGCGATCGCCGCCTCCGACGAGCTCGGCGATCTCTTGGCAAAGGTCGGCTTCACTCTCCCAAAATTCGTCACCGCGCTCTTCTCCGGCATGGTCCTGTCCAATACCGTCCCGCGCGTTGCCCCCAAGCTCGGCTGGCCTACCGGCTCGCCGCCCCTGGCGCTCATTGCCGAAGTTTCGCTCGGTCTCTTCCTCGCCATGTCATTGATGACGCTGAACTTGGCGTCGCTCGCCAGCACCGCGCTTCCCCTCTTTGTCATCCTGGCCGCGCAAACCATCGCCTGCTGGCTCCTCGTCTCCCACGTCGTATTCCGCCTGCTTGGGGGCACCTACGATGCCGCCGTGACGTCCGCGGGCTACTTCGGGCTCGCCCTGGGCGCGACGCCGACGGCCATCGCCATCATGACCGCGACGACCAAGAAGTTCGGGGCCTCGCCCCGCTCGTTCCTGGTCGTGCCGCTGGTCGGCGCTTTCTTCGTGGACATCTCCAACGCGATCGTCCTGCAAACGTTCGTCAAGGTCCTGGGGAATCCTTAGGGCGACCCCGCGGCAGGCGCTTCGCATTCGTCTGTGTTTACGCAACACTGCGCAACATTCCTCTATGCCAAGCGTTCGCTTCCTCAGGAAAATGCGGTATAGTCGCCGCCGATGGAGTGGTATCCCGTGACAGGACGGACCGCTTCAGACTGAACGGCATCGTCCGCTCGCATCATCCGACAGGAAGGGAAGGAGATCTATGGCAACCAAGAAAGCTGCGAAGAAGCCCGCAAAGAAACCCGCCGCGAAGAAGCCCGCCGCGAAAAAGCCGGCCAAGAAACCCGCGGCCAAGAAGGCGGCCCCGAAGAAGGCCGCGCCGAAGAAGAAACCCGCCGCAAAGAAGTCCGGCGCAAAGCGCAAGCCCAATGCGGCGTTCATGAAGCCGCTGACGCCATCGGCGATGCTCGCGATGGTCGTGGGCAGCAATCCGCTGCCGCGTACCGAAGTCACCAAGAAAATCTGGGACTACATCAAGAAGAATAAGCTGCAGGATGCCGTGAACCGGCGCTTGATCAATGCGGACGAAAAGCTCCGTGCCGTGTTCGGCGGCAAGGGCAAGGTGTCGATGTTCGAGATGACGAAACTCGTTTCGAACCACCTCAAATAGGCGACGCTCTCATGTCCGGCGCGAAGCATTGCGCCGTAACGGCCGGCACGCGCACCCGCTGCGCCTCGCCGGCCGTATCATTTGTGGCCACGCCACCGATGGAGTCAGCGCCGATGCCATTCCAGTTCATCCGCTATGCCGGCGCCGGAATCATCGGCACGGCCGCGCACTATGCGGTGCTGGTGGTGCTCGTGCAGGGACTCTCGGTGGGCGCCGTCGCCGCGTCGACGGTGGGCGCCGTTGCCGGCGCCGGCATCAATTACGCGCTCAACCATCGCTTCACTTTTGCGAGCCGCGAATTGCACCGGCGCGCGTTGCCGCGTTTCGCGGTGGTCGCGGCTGCCGGCATTGTGCTGAACGGTCTTGTTCTCGCCGCGATGCTGGCGCTGGTCGGCGCGCATTATCTCGTCGCCCAGGTCGTGGCCACGCTCGCCGTGCTCGTGGCGGGCTATCTCGCGAATCGCGCATGGACGTTCTGAGCACACCCGCCGTCGCCGCGCCGCGTCCCGTTGCGGCGCGCGCCTCGCTGTCGGTCGTCGTTCCCGTTTACAACGAGGAGGCGGTGCTCCCCGAATTCCATCGGCGGTTGGCCGCCGTGCTGGATGCGCTTGCTGCCGATGCCGAGATCGTTTATGTCAACGACGGCAGCCACGATGATTCGCGCGCGCAGCTCATGGCGTTGCGCGAGGCCGACCCGCGTGTCGCGGTCATCGACCTTTCGCGCAATTTCGGCAAGGAAATCGCGATGAGCGCCGGCCTCGATCACGCGCACGGCGACGCGGTGATCGTCATCGACGCCGACCTGCAGGACCCGCCCGAGCTCATTCCGGACATGATGGGCGCCTGGCGCGAAGGGTTCGATGTCGTGCTGATGCGGCGCAAGAGCCGCGCGCAGGAAAGCTGGGTCAAGCGCGCCACGGCGCGGGCGTTCTACAGCGCAATCGGCCGCATGGGCACGATCGATATTCCGGAAAACGTCGGCGATTTCCGGCTCCTGTCACGCCGCGCAGTCGCCGCGCTGCGCCGCTTTCCCGAGCGCAGCCGCTTCATGAAGGGCCTGTTCGCATGGATCGGCTTTCCGTGCCGCGAGCTGGAATACGACCGCGAAGGCCGCCACGCCGGCAAGACCAAGTGGAATTACTGGCGCCTGTGGAACTTCGCGCTGGAAGGCATCACGTCGTTCTCCGTCGTGCCGCTCAAGGCCGCAAGCTATGTCGGCTTCGTCACCGCGCTCGTCGCCTTTGCCTATGGCGTGTACGTGATCGGCAAGACGCTTCTCTTCGGCGATCCGGCGCGCGGCTACCCGACGCTCATCGTCGTCGTGCTGTTCCTGGGAGGGCTGCAACTGATGGCGCTGGGCATCATCGGCGAATACCTGGCCCGCATGTTCATCGAGGTCAAGCAGCGTCCGCTCTACCTCGTGCAGCAAGCGCTTCCACCGCGGGAGCCTCTGCCCGCGCCGGAAATCGACGCGTCCGTCAACCCATGACTGGATGGGTGCTCACGGCCCGCGAGCGCCGCGCCCTGCTGCTGTTGCTGGTCGTCGTGGTTGCCGTGCGCATTGCGACGCTCGGCGCGTACCCGCTGCTCGACCCGACGGAATCGCGCTACGCCGAGATCGCCCGCAAGATGCTCGAGACGGGCCAGTGGCTGGTGCCGCAAGTCGACTACGGCGTTCCTTTCTGGGGCAAGCCGCCGCTGTCCACCTGGCTGTCGGCGGCCACGATGGCGATGTTCGGCGTCAACGAGTTCGCGGCGCGGTTGCCGTCGCTGATACTTGTCGCCGGCTGCGGCGCATTGGTCTACCGGATGCAGGCACAGCGCGCGGGTGCCGACGCAGCGCTGTGGGCATTGGCCGCGTTTGCAACCACCGGCCTCGTGTTCATCAGCGCGGGGGCCGTCATGACGGATCCCGCGCTCGCGTTTGCGACAACGCTGTCGATGGCCGGATTCTGGGGCGCGCTGCAAGGTCGCGACGCCACGCGGCTGGCAGGCTTCGCCTTCTTCGTCGGACTCGCCGTCGGGCTGCTGGCGAAAGGCCCGGTGGCCGTGGTGCTCACGATGCTTCCAGTCGTTGTCTGGACGCTGTGGACGCGCCGGTGGCGCGCGGCGTGGACGCGCATTCCCTGGGTCGCCGGAACGCTGCTGACGCTCGCGCTGGTGGTGCCGTGGTACTGGGCAGCCGAGCGCGCTTCGCCGGGATTCCTGGACTACTTCCTGATCGGCGAACATTGGCAGCGATTCGTCGAGCCCGGATGGAAGGGCGATCTCTACGGACAGGCGCACGCCCGTCCATGGGGAACGATCTGGCTCTTCTGGATCGCGGCCGCCCTGCCGTGGTCACCGATGGCGGTGGGCTGGTTCGGCCGCACCGTCGCCATGCGCCGCGACGCAGCGCAGCGGCTGCTGCGCGATCCGTGGTGCGCCTACCTTCTGCTGTGGACACTCGCCCCGATGCTGTTCTTCACGGTTTCGGGCAATGTGCTCGCGACCTACGTGCTGCCCGGCCTGCCGGCATTTGCGCTGCTGCTGGCGGAATTCTGGCGACCGAAGACCACGGACCCGCGCGCCGTGCGCTTTGCCGTGCGCCTGATGCTTGTGTGCGGCATCGCGTTGCTTCTGGTCTTTCTCGGCGTGCTCGCGTCGCAAGGGCAGCGTTTCGACGTCGAGTTCTCGCACCGCGCACTCGTCCGAACGTATGAAGCGACGCGCGCGTCCGAAGGCGACCGGCTCGTCTACGTCGGCCAGCGCCCGATCTCGGCCGAGTTCTACGCCGGCGGAAAGGCCGTCAAGGTCGACGACGCGAAAGCGCTTGCCGAATACCGGGCCAGTCCCGAAGCCGATTTCTTTGCCGTCCGCGAGCGCGACTTGCGAAAATGGTCCGACGCCGACCGCGCGGGATTGGTCGAGATCGGCAAGTACGGCGAATACCGGCTGTTTCGCGAAGCACCGCTGAAGCAATAGTCGTCGTGCGGAACAATCCTGCCGCGCACGCTGTTCTCCCGAATTCGGACCAACAAGAACAGGAGGCCGCCATGCGGGTATCGATGTTTGTATTTTTCGTCGCCCTTGCCGGGTTCGTTTCGGCCGCGTCTGCCCAGGCGCCGGCCCAGCGCGTTCGCGGCGACGTTGTGGCGCTGGATGGCAACACGCTGCAGGTGAAATCGCGCACGGGCGAGACGCTGACCGTCAAGCTCGCCGACAATTCCGCCGTGAGCGCGGTTGCCAAGCGGGACCTTGCGAATGTGGTTCCCGGTACGTTCATCGGCACCGCGACGATAGCGCGTCCCGACGGCACGCTGCAGGCGCTCGAGGTGCTGATCTTCCCCGAAGCGGCACGCGGCAGCAACGAGGGTCATTATCCGTGGGACCTGCAGCCGGGCAGCATGATGACCAACGCCACGGTCTCCGAGGTCGTCGCGGTGGATGCCGCGCGCCGGGTGACGCTCAAATACAAGGACGGCGAAAAGGTCGTTCTCGTACCTGCGGACGCGCCCATCGTCACGTTCGAGCCGGGCGACCGCGCGATGCTCGTTCCGGGCGCGCACGTGATGTTCGGTGCAACCAGACAGCCCGACGGCACGCTGACGGCCGCCCGCGTCAACGTCGGCAAGGACGGGCTCGTCCCGCCGATGTAACCTCCCTTCGGATATCCGAACCCGCTTCAAAAATACCGCGAGCAGCCCCGAGTGC
>Ga0070708_100003167_pt1 | contig 12830 bp, 11 predicted proteins | sample KBSK5503metaG_FD_65469 | JGI IMG/M metagenome (GOLD analysis project Ga0070708, IMG submission 65469) | Corn, switchgrass and miscanthus rhizosphere microbial communities from Kellogg Biological Station, Michigan, USA - KBS K5-50-3 metaG | ecosystem: Host-associated > Plants > Roots >...
CGTGCTCGGGCTCGCCGGCGCCGCCCTGGTGTTCTTCGTCTTTCCCCGCGTGACCATCGGCGGGCTGCGCCGGGCATCGCGGCCCTCTCCAGTCGCGGGGCTCGGCGATCGCGTCGATCTCTCCCGGCACGGCGTCGTCGCGGACGATCCTCGCGTCGCGCTCCGGGTGCGTCTCGATCCGCCGCCCGCCGGCGAGCCGCGCAATCTGGCGATGCATTGGCGGGCCCGGTCGCTCTCCCGCTGGACCGGCCACGGCTGGGCCGCGCAAGAAGGCGGACTGGTCCAGGCCACCCGGCTTCCGCGGCGGCCCGCAAGCGACCGCGGTTCCGATCTGCTGTCCGCGGGGATCGAGGTGGTCGGGACGTTCGCGGACGGCGTCGTGTTCACGCCGGAAGGGTGGCCGCTCAGCGTCGACTTCCGCCGGCCGGGCTTCAGCCGCGATCCGGTCGAGAGGTTGTATCGCAATGCGGCGGGCGACCTCTTCTACCAGCCGGTCAGCGGCAACGACTTGACCTACCAGGTGGCGGTCGATCGGGGCGCGCCGGACGTCCGCTCGATGCGCGGACGGGGGCGAAACTATCCGGTCTGGTTGAAGGCGGACCTGGAGGTTCCCCTCAACCTCGACCCGCGCGTCCGCGCCCTGGCGGAGCGCCTCGGCGGCGGCAAGGACCCGGCAGATGCGGCTGCAGCGATCGAAGTCTGGCTCTCCACCGCGCTCCGCTACACGCGCCAGCTCCCCGGCGAGGTGGAGGATCCGATCGCGGACTTTCTCTTCGCTCGCCGCGCCGGACATTGCGAGCTGTTCTCCAGCGCGATGGTGCTGATGATGCGGTCCCTGGGGATCCCGGCGCGCAACGTGACGGGCTACTTCGGAGGGCGCGGGACGGATGCGGGTTACTACGCGGTGCGCGCGGGCGACGCCCACAGCTGGGTCGAGGTGTACTTCCCGGAGGCAGGATTCGTCCTCTTCGATCCCACGCCGCCCTCGGCGCGCGGAAGCGTCCAGGAGAGCGCCTGGGCTCGCCTGCTGCTGGCCTGGGATGCGCTGCAGCAGCGCTGGCGGGCAGTCATCGTCGATTACGACCTGATCGCGCAGGCGCAGGCGATGCGCAGGGTGGGTCAGCTCCTGAGCGAGACGGGCCGCCGGCTGGCCGGCAAGGGCGGCTCCGCCGGACGGCTGCGGGCCATCGCCCAGGGCGCTCTGTTGGCGTTGATGGCAGTGGCGCTGGTCCTCGCCGTGCGCCGCATCCGCGGGCGCGAACGGATCGGCCGGACGGCCCAGCTCAGCGGGGACCAGCGCAGGGCGCTGCGCTTGTGGCGCGCGGCGAAGGCGAGATTGCGGGAGGCGGGGATCGACCCCCAGCCAGGGGCCACGCCGCGCGAGCTTCTGCGGACGGCGCCCGCGGCGCGCGAGGTGATCGAGGTGTACTCCCGCATCCGCTGGGGTGGAGGGGCGCTCTCCGCCGGACAGGTGCGTGCGCTCTTGCGGCAGCTCGATTCGCGGCTCCATGAACGGGTTGCGCCACCTGGCGCCCCGTGACATCTCAGGGTCATGCCTGAGCTTCCCGAAGTGGAGATCGCGTCTCGACAGCTCCGTGGCTGGCTGGAAGGCCGGCGCATCGTCTCCGCCCGCGCGGAAAAGTCGCGCGTCATCCGCGGGCAGAGCCAGGCGCGGTTCGCCGGGCTGGCCGGGCACCGCCTCACGGGCATCGAACGACTCGGAAAGTGGATGTTGCTCTCGTTCGACGGGGGGGAAGGCCTCATGTCCCACCTGGGCATGACCGGCAAATGGATCCGGCGGCGGGCCGAAGACCCGCGACCCCCGCACGTCCGGGCCTCGCTGGCGCTCGACGACGGCAACGCCATCGACTACCGGGACATGCGGCTCTTCGGCCGCCTCGTCCGGGGCAAGACGGAGAAGCTGCGCGCGTCCGCGGCGCTGAGCGCGCTGGGGCCGGACCCGCTGGCCGGCATCGACGTGGACCGGCTGCACGCGATCCTCGCGCGCACCCGCAGATCGATGAAGGAAGCGCTGATGGACCAGCGCACGCTGGCGGGGCTGGGAAACATCCAGGTCTCCGAGTCGCTGCATCGCGCCCACATCGACCCGCAGCGTCCGGCGCTCTCGCTGACGCGCGAGGAGACGGAGCGCCTGGCGGACGCCATCGGCGAGTCGCTGCGCGCGACGCTCGCGGACGAGGACAGCCCCGAGCCCATCACCTACGTCGAGGAAGGCGGGGAAAACGTCTTCCTCGTCTACGACCGCGAGGATCAGCCCTGCACCACCTGCCGGACGCCCATCCGGCGGATCGTCCAGGGCGGCCGCAGCACCTTCTACTGTCCCCACTGCCAGCCGCGCAGGAGCGCGCGGGGGACGGCGCGCACCGGACCCGTGCGCAGCGCGACGCGCGCATCGACGGTCCGTCCCAAGCCGGCCCGGCGGGCGGCCGCCCGGACGCTACGGGTGATCCAGGGAGGGCGGCGGAAAGACCGAGCTCAAACGTAGCCGCTCAGCCGCCTGCGGCGGCCGCGGCTAGTCGGCCGTTTGCCCTGCTCCGCCCCCGTCCCCAACTTGCCGGTGTGCCCACTGCGACGGAGCGGTTCAGCCCCGAGGAGCAGGACGAACGCCACGCACACCGGGAGGCCCTCCGGCTCCTCCAGGAACGGGGGTTCGAGCCCATGGTGGGCGGCGCCTACGCCCTGAAGACGCACACCGGGATCTGGCGGGACACCAAGGACCTCGACCTCTTCCTGCGCAAGGATCGCGTCGGCCCGGCGCTCCAGGTGCTGGCCCAGGCCGGGTATCGCACCGAGCTGACCGACCCGCTCTGGCTGGCGAAGGCATTCGCGGGCCCGTACTTCATCGATCTGATCTTCTCTTCGGGCAACGGGATCGCCACCGTCGACGAGCATTGGCGCCGCCGCGCGCCCACGGCCGTGGTGCTGGATCGCGAGGCGCTGATCGTGCCGGCGGAGGAGATGATCTGGCAGAAGGCGTTCATCCAGGAGCGCGAGCGATTCGACGGGGCGGACATCCACCACCTGCTCCGGCGCAAAGGGGCGCATCTCGACTGGGAGCATCTGCTCGCGCGCTTCGGAGAGCGGCACTGGGAGGTGCTGCTGGTGCACCTGATCACCTTCCGGTTCTCCTTCCCCAGCGACAAGGAGCAGGTCCCGGAGCCGGTCATGCGCGAGCTGATGCGGAGGCTGGAGCACCGCGAGGCCCAGCCGCCGTCCGGCGATCGCGTCTGCCGGGGGACGCTGCTCTCGCGGCAGCAATACCTGCCGGCCACCAACGTGGAAGGGTATCGGGACGCGCGGGAGACCGAGGTGCAAGGCTGGACTGGGGATCAAACCTACCCGGTGATCCCGCCCGATCGAGGAAAGGACGATGCGCATCGCCGCAGTGGGTGATTTGCACGTTCGCGCGGATACCCGCCGCAACGTCGCCGTCTCGCTCCGGGGAGTCGACCAGGAGGCCGAGGTGCTGCTGCTCGCCGGCGACCTCACGGACCACGGCACTCCGGAGGAGGCGGCCTGGCTGGCGGAGGAGCTGGCGCAGTTCAAGATGGAGAAGTGCGCGGTGATGGGGAACCACGACTACGAGTCCGGCGAGCAGGCCGCGGTGAGGAAGATCCTCTGCGACGCGGGTGTGCACGTCCTCGACGGGGAGCCTTGGACGCTGAACGACCTGGGGATCGCCGGCATCAAGGGTTTCGCCGGCGGCTACGAGCTCTCGCAGCTGCAGAGGTTCGGCGAGGAAGCGATGAAGTCGTTCGTCGATGCCTGCATCGCCGAGGAGCTCAAGCTGGAGAAGGCGCTGTTCCAGTTGCGCACGCGGCACCGCGTCGCGCTGCTGCATTATTCGCCTTGCCGGCAGACCCTGGAGGGTGAGCCGCTGGAGATCTTCCCCTTCCTCGGCGCCACCCGCCTGTCGGGACCGATCGACCAGCTTCGCCCGAACCTCGCCATCCACGGGCACGCGCACCGGGGGACGCTGCGGGGAGCGACGCGCGGAGGAGTCCCGGTCCTCAACGTGGCGCTCCCTGTGCTGCGCCGGCTGGAGAAGCCGGTCGGGTACCTGACCATCGACGTCTGACCTCCCCTGCGTCTAATCTGGCGCGCCGGCTGGGGGGATCCGCATCATGGGACAGCATCGGTCGGTCGTCGGCACGGCCGCTGTCTGCCTGCTGGTCTCGGCCGCGTTCGCCGCCGCGAGGGCCGAGGAGGGCGCGGACGGCGGTGTGGAGCCGTCGAAGCGGGGCGAGGCGGAAGAAGAGATCGTCGTCATCGGCCGCCTGCCGCAGCTGCCGCTGCCGCCCTCGAAAGTGCCGGCCAGCGTGCACGTGATCGGGGACGACGCCGCGAAGAGGACGGGTTCGTCGGGAGTGCCCGATTCGCTGGCGGGACAGGTCCCGGGACTGAGCCTCTCCGACGAGCAAGGGAACTCGTACCAGCCGGATGTATCGCTCCGCGGCTTCCAGGTCAGCTCGGTCACCGGAGTGCCGCAGGGAGTGAGCGTGTTCCTCGACGGCGTCCGCATCAACGAGCCCACCGCCGAGGAGATCAATTTCGACCTTCTTCCCACCGAGGACCTGGAGCGCATCGAGGTGCTCCCCGGCCCCTCCGTGCTCTTCGGACGGAACACGCTGGCCGGGGCCATCAACCTCTTCACCAAGCGCGGCACGGCGGGCGTGGCGGGCGTCGCGGAGGTCGCGGGAGGAAGCGCTGCCTTCCGCAAGTTCCGGGCGGGCGTCTCCGGCCAGGAGGGGCCGATCGACTTCTATCTCTCGGGGAGCGACACCCGCGAGGATGGCTGGAGGGACGGGTCCCAGGCGCGCCTCACGAAAGGGTTCGGCAAGCTGGGGTTCCGCGCCGACGGCACCGACCTGACGCTCTCCTATCAGCACGTGGACAACCGGATCTCGCAGGCCGGTTCGCTGCCGCTCTCCGAGCTGGTCCTCGACCGGACGGCGAACTACACCCGGGGAGACTTCTTCGCGCCGCGGCTCGACCAGCTGGCGCTGAACGTCCACCGGGACCTGGGAGATCGGTTCACCTTCTCCGCGAACGGGTTCGGCCGGCTGCTCCACGTCGAGCAATTCAACGTGAATCTCGTGACGGAGAACACCCGGCTGCTCTCGCGCACCGCTTCCGCCGGAGCGACCCTGCAGCTCGACCGGGCCGCGCCGCTGTTCGGCAGGCCGAACGTGCTGACGGTGGGCGCCGAGTACGCGCACAGCGCCGTCGACGTGAGCGTGTACGACCCCGACCAGATCGGCACGAAGGTGCGCGATCGCCAGAACGCGGTCGGCGCCTATGTGCAGGACACGATCACGGTCCTCCGCGACGCTCTGCGTGAGCACGACCAGCTGGTGCTCACCGCCGCGCTGCGCTGGGATTTCATCCGCCACGACATCAAGGACGAGAGTCCCCCTGCGCCGGGGCGCGCGGACGCGAGCGGCTCTCCCGCTTTCCGCCGCGTCGATCCGCTCGTCGGGCTCAACTACAACCTGACGCGCGCGCACGGGATCTACCTGTCGTGGTCGCAGGGATTCCGGGCGCCCGCCCTGCTCGAGCTGACCTGCGCCGGGCCCGCGGCGATCTGCCCGGGGCTGCAGGCGGGAACCGCGCCGGATCCGCCGCTGAACCCGGTCCGGGCCACGAACTACGAGATCGGCCTGCGCACCCGCCCGTTTCCCTGGCTGTCCGGCCAGGTCAGCGTCTATCGCACCGACGTTTCCGACGACATCTTCTCCGTCTCGCCCACGGGCACGACCGGCGTGTACTTCCAGAACATCGGGAGGACCCGGCGGCAGGGCCTCGAGCTCGGCATGCACGGCAAGCCGCTGCGCTGGCTGGCGGCGGATCTCACCTATGCGCTCACCGACGCGCGGTTCCTGGAGGAGGTGGTGCTGGCGACGCCACGGCGGACCGCCACCTGCGACGGCGCCGCCTGCACGGAGCAAGTGCGATCCGGCAGCGAGGTTCCCCTGGTCCCCCGCCATCGCGGCCACGCGGAGATCGAGGTCCAACTCGCCGAGTGGCTCTCGCTCTCCCTGGCGGGCACTTACGTCGGTCCGCAGTACTTGCGCGGCGACGAGGAGAACGCCGCCGCGCAGCTCGACGGCTACTTCACCATGGAAGGGGGGATCCGCGTGTCGGCGGCCGGGTTCGTCGCCTGGACGCGATTCGCCAACCTGCTCGGCACCCGGTACAGCTCCTTCGGAACCTTCGCGCCCAATGCCAGGCTGCCGGGCGCGCCGGTCGAGCCATTCCTCACGCCGGGTCGCCCGTTCCAGGTCTTCGCCGGCGTGAGCTACAGGCTGGGATCGGACGGCGGCCGCGCGGTGCGGTAGCTGAAGCGGACGAGCTCCGCCGGCGGGTCTGCGGCCTGGACGCGCGCGGCCTCGATCAGCGCGTGGTGCGGCGAGAGCGAGCAGGCCGGGTCGGTCACGGCGGCGTTGCCGGTGAGGAAATAGGCCTGGCAGCGGCAGCCACCGAAGTCGACGGTCCGCCGCTCGCAGCTCTTGCACGGCTCCGGCATCCACGCTTCGCCCCGGAAGGCTGCGAGACCGGGCGAGGAGGTCCACAGCTCCTGCACCGAGCGCTCGCGGACGTTGCCGAAGGAGAGGCCCGGCAAGGTGTGCGCGAGCAGGCAGGGGAGGAGCAGTCCGTCGGGCGAAACCACCATGAAGCGCCGGCCCCAGCCGTCCATGCACGCGGGCGGGAACTCGACGTAGTAATCGGGGACGACGAACACCACTTCCATCCTCCCCTCGAGTCGCTTGCGGGCCGCCGCCGCCAGAGACCGCGCGCGCTGCAGCTGGTCTGCCGTGGGAAGGAGAGCGGCCCGGTTCCGGAAGGCCCAGCCGAGATATTGGGTATTCGCCAGCTCGAGGCGGTCGGCGCGCAGCTCCTCGGCCAGGGCGATCACCTCGCCGATCCGCTCCAGGTTTTCCCGGTGCAAGACCGTGTTCACCGTCAACGGGAGACCCAGCTCTTTCACCCAGCGGGCCACTTGCAGCTTGTGATCGAACGACGGGTGGCCGGCGATCCGGTCCGATTCCGCGGCCCGCGGATCCTGGAAGGAGACCTGGACGTTGTCCAGCCCGGCGCGACCGAGGCGCTCGAGGCGCTCGCGCTCGAGCGGGATCCCGCTGGTGATCAGGTTGGTGTAGAGATCGAGGCTCCGCGCTTCCTCGACGATCCCTTCCAGATCCGGTCGCAGCAGCGGCTCGCCGCCGGTGAGATTCACCTGGACCACGCCGAGCTCTTCGGCCTCGCGCAGGACGCGGCGCCAGTCGTCCGTGTCCAGCGCGTCGTGGCGGCGGGCGAAGTCGAGGGGGTTCGAGCAGTAGACGCAATGGAGCGGGCAGGCGTAGGTCAGCTCCGCCACGAGCGTGTACGGACGTGGCGCGGCGGATCCGCTCATGTCCCCTCCACCAGAAGCCCGCGCCTGGCCATCTCCTCGAGGAAGTCGACCACGTCCTGGCGGAGCTCGGGGGAGGGCCGATCCACGTACTCGCGTTGGAGCCGTTCGACGATGCCGTCCACGGTCAGCTCGCCCTTGCAGAGCTTGAGGATGCTGGCGGCGGTCGGGTTCAGCGCCAGCCCGCGCTCGGGATACAGGAGCATGTATCCGCCGGAGGTCCGGTCGTAGCGGAGGCGCGCCTTTGCCGCGAGAGCAGGCCGGGGCGGGATCAGGCGGCCTGCATCAGGCAGTCCAGCATGTGCCATAGGATCTCCGTCTTGCGAATCAGCGCGGCCACGCACTTCTCTTGCAGCTCGTAGGTGGTCGCGTTGCGGCAGACGAACTCGATGGCCTGCTCCGAGTCCCTGCGCGCGCGCGTCACCCGGGTGCGGAAGTACTCGAGGACGTCTGCGCGCACCCACGGGTAGTGTTTCTCCCAGGCCTCGATCCGCCTGGACATGAGGTCGGGAGCGAAGCTCTCGGTCAGCGAGGAGGCGACCGCCTCGACCACGCTGACCCGCTGCACGAGCTGGACGTAGGCGTCGCAGGCGAAGCGGACGCCGGGGAGCACGTTGCGGAACGACGCCACCTCCTCCGGGTCGAGGCCCACTCCTTCCGCCAGCCGCAACCAGAGCGCGAGGCCGCCCTCGCCTTCGCGGTCGCCGTCATGGTCGTGGATGCGCTGGATCCACATCCGGCGGAAGCCGGGATCTTCGGACTTGGAGAGGATGATCGCGTCCTTGATGGGGACGCGGCTCTGGTAGTAGTAGCGGTTGAGCACCCACTGCTGCAGTTGTTCCCGGCTCAGCTTCCCCTCGTGCATCAGCACGTGGAAGGGATGGCGGTCGTGGTAGCGCCGCTCGCCCTCGCCGCGCAGCCAGCGGATGAAGTCGTCCCGGGAGAGCCGCGGGCGTTCCTCTCGCTGGATCACAGCGCGATCTCCATTCCGTCGCGCGCGATCCGCCAGCCGGCGCGCTCGACCAGCGCGCGCTCCGGCGAGTCCTCGCGCAGGACGGGGTTGGTGTTGTTGAGGTGGATGTAGACGCGGAACGGCGCGCGCGCCCCACTCAGCGAGGCGAGGCTCCCGTCCCGTCCGCCGATGGGCAGGTGCGCCATGTCGGAAGCGCGCTTCTCCGACGCGCCGAGCTCGCGCAGCTCGTCCTCCGACCAGAACGTGCCGTCGAAGAAGACGGCGTCGGCGCCGACCACGGCGGCGAGCACCTCCGCGGTCAGCCGCCCGACGGCGGAGAGGTAGACGAGCACGCGTCCCGTGCCCTGCTCGCGGATGCGCAAGCCGACGTTCTCGCCGCCGCTTGGAGTCGACCCGAGGCCTTCCAGGTGGATGGGCGCCTTGCCCGGGACGGCGAACGCCTCGACGGAGAGCCCGGCCGGCGCAAGCGTGCGCCTGGTCAGCTCGAGGGCCGAGTCGGGGAGCAGGGTGCGCCACGTCACCTGCTCCGGGAACCGCTGCAACGTGCGGTAGAGCACGTTGCTCTCGACGAAGCCGCGGCGAACGGTCTCGGTGGCGTAGACGACCAGCGGCTGCGATTCACGCAGGCTGAGGAGACCGAGAGTGTGATCCAGGTCGCCGTTGGTGAGGAGGATTCCCTCGATCGGTGAGTCCCGCAGGGCACGCGGGTGCAGGGGAGGGAACGATTCGATCTGGAGGCGGATCTCCGGCGAGGCGTTGAGCAGGAACCACGCCTCTCCGTCCGAGCTGACCGCGACGCATTCCTGGGTGCGAGGCTCGATGGAAACAGATCCCTCGCGCGCGCCGCGGCAGTTGCGGCACGCGCAATTCCATTGCGGGCAGCCTCCGCCGGCTGCCGAACCGAGCACTCGGATCTTCACCTTTCGCTCGGGAAGCGAAAGCGTCCCTACTCCTCGAAGTTCTCACCCTCGCCGCTGTAGGACTTGGCCTCCGCGTCCATCTTGATCTCGTCGAAGGTGGGTTTGGTCCAGGTCATGGCATCCCCCCTTTCTGCGTCGCCGTTCGTGCGGAGCCGGGCGGCCGGTGCCGACCGCCGCAACCAAATACACCCCGACCCCGGCGGCGGCAAGCGGCGGGTCCGCCCAGGGTCGGAAGAGAATGTTCTTACGCCGCACGGTGTCTTGACTTCTTTCGCCGGAGGGAGCGTTAGGGCGCGCAGGACAGTGCGACCCGGGGGCCGTTGTATGTCCGCGAAGCTCATCTCGATGGATCGTCGCCGCTGATCGCCGCCACGGGTCGCCATCGCGCCTTTTCCCGTCGCACGGGGGAGATGAAGCCATGAACAGCAAATCGTTCGCCTGGTATTCGATCCGTCTCGGCGTATTGACGCTTCTCCTCGCCGCGCTGACGCTTTGGATGGGCCCGAAGCGCCTCTTCGCCGCGCCGCTGAACGTCGACTGGGCGAGCTACGGCAACGACCTGCAGGGCACGCGCTTCCAGAACGTCGACCAGATCACTCCCGCGAATGCCCACACGCTGCAGGTGGCCTGGTCCTTCAGGACCAACACGAACGGCGACGGCACGATCGACCCGCTCGCCGAGCTGCAGGTCTCGCCCCTCGTCGTCAATGGCCGGATGTTCGTGACCGACGGTCACTCGAACGTCTTCGCCCTGAACGCGGCGACCGGGCTGAAGATCTGGGAGTACAGGCCAACGAAGACGGACGACATGCCTCCGATCGAAGAGATGATCGTCTGCTGTGGCCGCAACAACAAAGGCGTCGCGGTCGCGGATGGAAAGGTGATCGTCGGTCGACTGGACAACGTCGTGGTTGCCCTCGCCGCCGACACGGGAACGGTGGTGTGGAAGACGAGGCTTGCCGAGATCCGGACCGGATTCGCCATCAACAGCGCCCCAATCGTTTCCGACGGTACGGCGGTCATCAGCCTCTCCGGAGGCGAGTTCGAGGTGCGGGGCCAGGTCTTCGGTCTCAACGTCAGCGATGGCAAGGTGGCGTGGAATTTCCAGACCACCGATCCCGCAAGCTACGGGGCGCCCAGGAGCGACCAGTTCAAGCGAGGTGGCGCCGCGGTCTGGAACCCCGTGGTGATCGATCGGGAGCTGGGCCAGGTCTACATGTCGACCGGAAATGCCGCGCCGGACATCCTCGGCGAGGATCGGCCGGGCGACAACCTGTTCGCCACTTCCGTGCTGGCGTTGAATCTGAAGACCGGGCAACACGTGTGGCACTTCCAGGCGGTGCACCACGACATCTGGGATTACGACAGCGCGCAGCCGCCCGTGCTGTTCCCGGTCACCAGGGGCGCGAAGACGTTCCAGGCGATCGGGCACTGCAGCAAGAACGGCCAGTACTACATCCTGGACCGGCGCACCGGCGCTCCGCTCCCGTTCTACCCCGTGGTCGAGATGCATGTTCCGCGTGACCCGGCGTTCCAGAATGCCTCGAGGACCCAGCCGTTCTCCGTGGCGGTCGAGCCGCTGACGCCGCTGACCTTCGTCCGGCCCAATGACACGGGTTTCCCAGCGAGGCCGCAATACACGCCGCCCGGCGAGACGGAGTTCGTGATGGTGCCCGGGGACGACGGTGGCTGCGAATGGGGGCCGGCGGCCTTCAGCCCGCGCACGAAATTCCTTTACTACGGCACCCGGTATGAACCGAACCGGTTCAAGACCCACTCGGGCAACAAGGAGACCATTCCCACCGCGACCGGCGACCTGCACCTCGGCTCGCGGTTCGTGAACAGGGTCGAGGGCTCCCATCCCTTCGGGGCGTTCGGCGCGATGAACGTCAACACGGGGAAGCTCGTCTGGACGTTCCCCAGGTTCAAGAGAGGCGAGGGCGAAGTCCTCGACAAGAAGTTCAGGCTGGAGAGGGGTCAACACGACATCCTGCCCGCGAAGTCGGGGCTGGCAGTCGCTGGTGACGTCGTCTTCTTCGCGGAGGGCAACGGCAAGTTCCACGCCGCAGACGCCGCCACGGGCGAGATCCTCTTCACATTCGATGCGATCGCCAGCGGCATTCCCGGCGCAGGCGGCGCGGCGGCTTCGCCCTCTGTGTACGTCGTGAACGGTCGGGAGTTCGTCGTGTACGCATTCGGCGGAAACGTGCCCGATCGAAACAACTTCGGTCCCGATGCGAACGGGGTCTCGAACGGCGACCCGAACAGCGGCAAGGCTGGCGACGCGATCATCGCCTTCGCCCTGCCGAAGTAGCGGAACGGCAAAAATGGCCGAAGATCAGCCCGGCCGCCGATCCAGGGGGCGCCCTCAGCGCGATTCGGGGCGCCCCCGATCGATCCGGGTGCGCCTCGGGGATACACAAATCGTTGGCGCCCGGAAGCAGGTCGCGCCGTTTCGGAACCCGTTCCAGACAACTCGCTCCAGTGCGAGTTGGGAAGTGAAGAGATCCATTTCAACTGGTTGAAACGCCCTGCGACACCACCGTCCATGCGGTGAATCCGAGGGGCTCGGTGAATCCAGCGTGCCAGCTGTGGACCTCGGGCGCACTGCGGTGGTGATCGATGGTCGGCTCGTCCGCAAGTGACCCGTGGACGACTCGTCCCGGGACGAGTTGGAAAGCGGACATCTCTATTTCAACCGGGGCGCAGCATCTGCCGGATACGCCAGCCAACCAGCACCGAACCGACGACGCGCCCGGGTGCGCACCCGGGTTGAACCGCACCGCCCGCCGCTCACTCCCGGTACCGCCGCAGCGCCGGCACCAGGAAGGCCACCGTCGCCACGGTGAGCAGGGGACGACGACGACGATTAGCTCCCGCGGCTCGGGGCCGGCGCGCGCCGGAATGCCGATCGCAGGCCGGCCCCGACCACCGTGGCCGGGTGCAGGAGCAGCATGCCGAGGCGACCTCCCAGGGAGGTGGGCTCGGACAGCACTCCGAGCTGCCGCAGGACCGTGGCACGGTCGTAATAGATCCGCTCGCCGACCATGCGGTCGTTCTCGTCGAAGGTGAAGATCGCGCAGAGCTCGAACTCGAGCCGGCGGCCGGTGGGCGGCAGGCCGCGCCACGCTCCCAGGTGCGTGCCAGAGATGACGACCTCGAGGACGATCGCCTCGCCGCTGACGTGGCGCTCCTTGACCTCGATGTGCAGGTCCGGCGCCGCGCGGAACAAGCCGCCGTAGTACTCGCGGACGGCAGCCAACCCGTCGTGGCGCTCGCCCCAGGGACGATCCTCGTACACCGCGCTGCCGCCGAACGTGGACAAGAGGCCGTCGATGTCGTGGCGGTTCTCCTGTCGAACGTGCTCTTCCACCACTGCCATCCGCACCTCGTCGCGCCTCGAGTCCCTGGCTCGTTCCATGGCTGTTCCCCCTTCCGCTGCCTGGCAAGGTGGATGCAGCGTAGTCCCCTCCTCCTCGATCGGGAAGCCTGCTGCTCATTCCTC
>Ga0070708_100003168_pt1 | contig 12829 bp, 9 predicted proteins | sample KBSK5503metaG_FD_65469 | JGI IMG/M metagenome (GOLD analysis project Ga0070708, IMG submission 65469) | Corn, switchgrass and miscanthus rhizosphere microbial communities from Kellogg Biological Station, Michigan, USA - KBS K5-50-3 metaG | ecosystem: Host-associated > Plants > Roots >...
CGCTTCTCCTGCGCGCCCCGCCCGGGTACGGTCGATGTCAACAACAAACGAGACGAGGGGGGATGCTCGTGACCATCAAACGTGGCGTCGTACTGGTCGTCGCGCTGGCGTGCCTGGCCCTGGTAGCCGGGACGGCGCCGGCGCCGGCCTATCTGCCGGGTGAATGGTCGATCCCGGCTCCGCTCCACGGCGACCCCAACCGGCTGCACGTCCTCGACCCGCTGAACGAGAACGGCTTCCAGTGGGCGCTCGCGCCGAAAGGCGGCACGGGAACGCCGATAAATATCTTCGCGCTGCGGCTCGAGGTGCCGGGGAACCTCATCGACGTCGGTTCGGTGAGCGTCCCGTTCTCCTACGGCATCGCAGGGGTGCAGATGCCCGCCGGGACAAAGGTGACCGACATCAAGAAGCTGTCGGTCGACACGTACTACCAGCACAGCACAGCTCTCGGCGGAACGTGCGGCGGCGGCTCTCCGCGGTATCAGCTGCTCGTGGACGCCAACAACAACGGCAAGGCGGACGCGGGCGACGCGAACGTCTTCGTCTACGTCGGTTCGTACCCGAACTTCAACGGCTGCGCATACGACACATGGACGTCCAACAGCTTGACGGACGGCGTGTTGCGCTGGGACTCGACGCAACTCGGCGGTCCCTTCTACGGAAACCAGGCCGACTCAGCCGCGGTTGCGGCGGGCCGCAACGTTTTGTTCGTCACGCTTGTCTGGGACTCGTACTGGCTGTTCCCGGGCAGGACGATCTTCTGGGCCGACAACCTGCGCGTGAACAACTTCCTGCTCGCCGAGCCGGTCATCTCGCACGCGTGCTCGCTCGTCGCCGGGCAGGGCCACCCGATCTGCCCGGGCTAACCGTTCGGTTTGACATAGGCTCCTTGCCCGATGGGCGAGAAACTGGTTCGCGCTGCCGGGGGGGTGGTGCACCGCGCGCGGTACGACGGCTTGCGCGAGGTCGCGGTGATCCACCGTCCGCGCTACGACGACTGGACGCTGCCGAAGGGCAAGTGCGAGCCCGGGGAGTCCGTCGAAGACGCCGCGATCCGCGAGGTGTTCGAAGAGACCGGTTTCCGTTGCGAGATCGAACGCCGCATCGGAGAGACCGCCTACCGCGACCGCCACCGCCGCCCGAAACGCGTGACCTACTTCTCGATGCGCCCGGTTTCCGGAACCTTCAGCCCGAACGACGAGGTCGACGAGCTCCGCTGGACCACGATCGACGAAGCCGACCAGCTCCTGTCTTACGACCACGACCGGCACCTCGTGGCCAGGGTCGCCGAGCGGCCTCCGATATGATTCCGCGTCTCATGACGGTCTCCATGGACACGATCGTCAACCTCTGCAAGCGCCGCGGGCTGATCTTCCCTTCATCGGAGATCTACGGCGGGCTCCGTTCGACGTGGGATTACGGGCCCGTGGGCGTTGAGTTGAAGCGGAACGTCAAGCACGCGTGGTGGCGTCATATGGTCCAGATGCGCGACGACGTCGTCGGCATCGACGCCGCGATCCTGATGGCGCCGCGCACGTGGGAGGCGTCGGGTCACGTCGAGACGTTCAGCGACCCGCTCGTCGAGTGTCTCAACTGCCACCAGCGGTTCCGCGCCGACCACCTGCCCGGCTTCCACGCGCCGCAGTCGGGTCACGAGGGCGGACCGGAAGGCGAGACCGTCGACATGGCGAAGGGCGCGCGCTGCCCGAACTGTGGCAACGACCGGTTCACCGACCCGCGCAACTTCAACCTGATGTTCAAGACGTACATGGGCCCGGTGGAGGACGACAGCGCGAAGGTGTGGCTCCGTCCGGAGACTGCGCAGGGCATCTTCGTCAATTTCGCCAACGTCCAGATGACGACGCGAAAGAAGATCCCGTTCGGCATCGGGCAGATCGGCAAGTCGTTCCGCAACGAGATCACGCCGGGCAACTTCGTCTATCGCACGCGCGAGTTCGAGCAGATGGAGATGGAGTTCTTCTGCAAGCCGGGCACCGACGACGAGTGGCACGACTACTGGATCAAAGAGCGCTTCGGCTGGTACGCGAGATACGGAATGCGCGAGGAGAACCTGCGCCTTCGCGAGCACGAGAAGGACGAATTATCGCACTACTCGAAACGCACGGTGGATATCGAATACGCCTTCCCGTTCACCGACTGGGGCGAGCTCGAAGGCATCGCGAACCGAACCGACTTCGATCTCAAGCGCCACTCCGAGTATTCGGGCCAGGATCTGACGTACTTCGACCAGGAGACGAACGAACGCTACGTCCCGTACGTTATCGAGCCGGCGGCGGGGGCCGACCGGGCGACGTTGGCGTTCTTGATCGACGCCTACACCGAAGAGGAGGCGCCTACTGCCTCGGGCAAGATGGAGAAGCGAACGGTGCTCAAGATCCACAAGGATCTCGCGCCGATCAAGGTCGCCGTCCTTCCCCTGTCGCGCAACGAGAAGCTGGTGCCGACGGCCCGAGAGGTGACCGCGCCCCTCCGGGAACGGTGGATGGTCGACTACGACGACGCCGGCTCGATCGGCCGCCGCTACCGGCGCCAGGACGAGATCGGCACCCCGTACTGCGTGACCGTCGACTTCGACACGCTCGACGACCACGCCGTGACCGTGCGCGACCGCGACTCGATGACCCAGGACCGCGTCCCGATCGAAAAACTCGTCGAGTTCTTGCAGGAGCGGCTCTAGGTCGTCCTCCGCAACCGGCGCGTGAACGCCGCGCCGACCGCAGCCCCGACGACCAAGACCAGCCCGATCATCCCGCCGCCGACGCCCGTCGCCGGGAGGCGGGTTTGTTTGGTGCCCTTCACCTTCGGAAGCGTTACCTTCGGCAGTAGTCGCTTTACGGTCCTGCCGAGGAGCGTGCCTGCGCCGGCGACTTGGTTCGCGTACACGGTCTGGAGGTCGCCGAGGTCGTTCGCATAGACGATATGTGCCATCCCCGCGTTGTCGATGTCCATGTAGATGTAGTCGAGCAGGTTCCGGTTTCCGCTCGTCGCCAGGCAGAGCGTACCGGCCTGGCAGATATCCGCCGCGTGAACGATCCCCTTCGACACAGACGACTTGATGAACGTCGGATGCGACGAGAGGGCGTTCGTGCTCTGAGCAAGCACGACCGTCCAGGTCGAGTTGCGGTCGTTGAAGTCTGCCAGCGGCGACTCGAGCCAGGCGATGTCGACGCGGCCCGGGTCACCTTTCGCGCCGATCGCCGGGAACACGTTCGAGTTCCCCTTGCTGCTCACCTGAACCGGCTTGCTCCACGTCTTGCCTTGGTCGGTCGAGGTCGCCAGGTATTCCGTGGTGATGACGCCGCTCACAGGTCGCGCCGACCACGTCAGATAGAGGTTCCCCTTGCGGTCGATGCTCATCGGGGTGAACCCGTGATCGATATATTCCGCTCCGGCCGAGTCGTACGCGGTGTGGAAGGCCCACGTCAGGCCGCCGTCGGTCGAAGAGACGACGAAGATCTTCGTCAGGGGGAAGTCCGGGTTCGTCGGGACCTCGTTCTGAACGACGCCGGGTACGAAGTCGGACGCCGCGATGGTGAAGTACATCGTGTTCCCGTCGGGGGAGAACAGGATAGGCGTGGTCGTGTTGCCGGCCATGGAGTCCACCGAGGTGTGCGACACGGGCTCGAACGCGGTGACCTCGGAGGTCGGCACCCACGTCTTACCGTCGTTGGTGCTCTTGTAGACCCACACGCCTACGGGATCGAAATCGTGTGCTTCGAAGTAGATCGTTCCCGGATGCTTCGGGTCGGCCGTGATCCACTGCCGATCGGATTCGGCGTTGACGATGTAGGGAACCTGGTGGTTGCCGGGCAGCTCGGCGAGGACCTCCCACGTTTGTCCGTGGTCGTGGCTGACGTAGACGTGGTTCGAGAGGCCTGCCTCCAGCACCAGGTTGATCGCGTACAGGGTGCCCGTTGGCCCGATGGTGAGCCACGTGTCGCCGTCGCTGAAGTCGTGCACCGGCTGATGCAACGTGAACTTCTTCCCGCCGTCGTAGGAGCCCCAGAAGTCCGCGGTGTTGCCCGGGCCGTTGACCCAGATCTCGCCCTTCGGACCGATCTGGATCCCCGGCTCGGCGGCGCCCTCGGTGGTCTTCGGATCCGGACCCGGGAGGAACTTGTTCACGAACGAGGAGAGCCCCTTCGGGGCAGGCGCCGTGTCGACCTTGACCGTCATCGAGTACGTCGCCCCTAGGCACACCTGGCACCCGGCTCGGATCGTCCATACGCCCTTCTTCGGAAGTTGGATCCGGCCGTGGCTGATCCCGCCCGGCTTCGCAATGGTTTGGCCGTTCACCGTCATCGATTCCGGCGGATACTCGTTGTAGTCGGTCACGCTCGGATTGCGTATCGGCGTGCCGGGAACGATCGGCGTGCACGCGCCGGGGACGCACACGACGATGTCCATGATCTGATTCGCGCTCGGCGTGAGCGTCATGTCCATCACCGGCACGCGGCCTGCGCCTGCGAACGCATTGGCGGGGAGGTTTACGTCGAGGAAGAAGTCCTCGCATGCGAGCGGCGAGTCGCATGTGATGCGCCGTAAGGCGTCCGCCGAGCCGACCATCGGGCCACCGGTCCAGGTGATGGTTCTGTGAGCTAGATCGAGCTTGCCCTCCTTGGGGCTCGCGGCGTGAACCGGTACCAACGACCAACCGGCGAGTGCGACCACGGCGACGAGAGTGGCAAATACGGCGGTCCTTGGCGACCGATGCACGCGTGGCATGATGATCAGCTCCTCTTTCTCCCCGAACACTGAAAGGCTCGAGATCTTGGTTTCAGTCCACACTCCCTCTTCTACAGAGTCAGTACGGACCCCTGCCAGCCTTCATACGGCCGCGGGACGAACCCGGGTAAACGATCAAACCGACGGGCGGCTATGCGCCCTGTCGTTCGTGCACCTTCGTCCGCAAAAGCACCAGCCCGGCGGCCGCAACGACGGCCGACATCGCGAACGTCCCTCGATACCCGAGCGCGTGCGCGACCGCTCCGAGCGAAACGGCTCCGATCCCGTATGAGAGGTCGAAGAACGCGGTGAACGTCCCGACGACTGCACCGCGTTGCGAGGCCGGCACGTCGTGCAGCGCGAGCGTCAGCCCGGCGGGGAACGCGAACGCGCCGCCGATGCCGAGCAGGAACGACCCGGCGTAGAGGCCGGAGGGCGAACCCCACGCGCCCATGATGACCATCCCGCCGGCCGCAGCCGCCGTCGCGATCGTCGCCGCACGCCGCGCGCCCAGCACGTCGGGCAGCCGCGCGCCGAAGAATCGGATCAGGAGCACCGTGAACGAGTAGGTGAAGAACACGTAACGTGATCCGCCGAGCCCGAGCTTCAACGCGTAGAGCGTGACGAAAGCGCTGAACGCCGAGAACCCCCATATGACCGAGGCGAGGACGAGCCCCGGCAGCACGGCGGCCGGGTGGACGATGGGAGCGGGCTCCACATCGGCGGGGTGATCGATCGCCGGGGTCCGGACGGCAAGTCCGGCCAAGGCGGCGAGAAGGCCGAACGCCGCGGCGGTCCACCAGACGGCGTGGTAGCGGTGATGTCCGAAGATCGTCTCGCCGAGGATCGGGCCGAGCGACAACCCTCCATAGAGCGCGAGCGAGAAGATCGAAACGGCCTCGCCGCGGCGCTCCTCGGGCGCGATGTCCGTGATGATGCTCGCGGAGCCCGTGAAGAACATCGCTTCCCCGGCACCCGCGGTGCACCGGAACACGAGCAGCGACGCGAGGGAGTGGACGAGGCTGTAACAAGCGACGGATGCGGCGACGATGAGGGCGCCGCCGACGATGAGGGGACGCCGCCCGCGCCGGTCGCCCGCGCGTCCTGCGAGCGGCCGCAAGATCACCGCGACGATCGAGAACGCGCCGATCGAGATGCCGACGGCGACATCGGTTCCCCCGAGCGGGCCCTCGATGTAGCGCGGAAGCACCGGCAGGAGCAGCCCGACCGACATGAAATACGCGAGGGTCGAGACCAGCACCACGACGAACACGGGCGTCACGAGCCGGGGGCGTCGGCCGGGCCCGGCGTCTTCTTGCGAGGTCACGGCGGGGAAGATACACGAGCGAGCCGCCGGGGTTTCTGCGGTTATGCGAAACTGGCATCTGCACCCGTCGGTAGGAAGGTGATCGGACCATGGCCGCATCCAACACGAGGATCGACAAGCGCAAGAAAGCCCCCGCAAAGGCCAAAACGAAGTCCGGAGGCCGGGCCCGCAAGTGGGTTTACGACTTCTCCGAGGGCAACACGAACATGAAGGATCTTCTGGGCGGCAAGGGTGCGAACCTCGCCGAGATGACGAACCTCGGACTGCCGGTTCCGCCGGGATTCACGATCACGACCCAAGCGTGCAACGCTTATCGAGCGGCCTCGCGGCGCTTTCCCGTCGGGCTCGTCGAGCAGGTCGCGCAGCACCTTCGCAAGCTGGAGAACCGGATGGGCCGCCGGCTCGGCGACGCGCACGACCCGCTGCTCGTGTCGGTGCGCTCGGGCGCGAAGTTCTCGATGCCTGGGATGATGGACACCGTCCTCAACGTCGGGTTGAACGACGAAAGCGTCGAGGGGCTCGCGAAGCAGACCTCGGACGACCGGTTCGCGTGGGACTCGTACCGCCGTCTGCTGCAGATGTTCGGCAAGACCGTGATGGGCGTCGACGGCGAGCGTTTCGAGCACGCGCTGGATGCAGCGAAACAGAACGCCCGCGCCACGACCGATACAGGACTCAACGCCGAAGACTTGGAGGCCCTCGTGGAGGACTTCAAGGGCATCATCCGCGCAGAAACCAAACGCGATTTCCCGCAGGACCCGGTCGAGCAGCTGCACATGGGGATCGAGGCCGTCTTCGGGTCGTGGGACAACCGCCGCGCGCAGGACTACCGGCGCAAGAACAGGATCTCCGATGACCTCGGCACGGCGGTGAACGTTCAGACGATGGTGTTCGGGAACCGCGGCGACGATTCGGGCACCGGCGTCGTGTTCACGCGCGACCCGGCGACCGGCGAGAAGATCCCGACCGGCGACTACCTCGCGAACGCCCAAGGCGAGGACGTCGTCGCCGGGATCCGCAACACCCTGCCGGTCGCGCAGATGGAGGAGACCCAGCCCGCGGCCTGGCGCGCGCTCGTCAAGAACCTGAACCGGCTCGAGCGCCACTTCCGCGATATGTGCGACGTCGAATTCACCGTCGAGCAGGGCGCGCTGTGGATGCTGCAGACGCGCGTCGGCAAGCGCACCGCGCAAGCCGAGTGGATCATCGCGGCCGACATGGCCGACGAGCGGCTGATCAACAAGGACGCCGGCGTCCTGCGGCTCACGCCGAATCGTCTCGATGAGCTCTTCAAGCCGGTGATCAACCGCGACGCGAAGGAGAAGGCGACCACGATCGCCCGCGGACTCAACGCCTCGCCCGGCGCGGCCGTGGGGCAGGTGGTTTTCTCCGCCGATGAGGCGCAAGCGCGGGCGCGCGACGGCGCAAAGGTGATCCTCGTCCGCCGCGAGACCACGCCCGACGACTACCACGGCATGGTCGCCTCACAAGGGATCCTGACGAGCGCCGGCGGAACGAACTCACACGCGGCGGTCGTCGCGCGCGGCGAGGGTATCCCCGCCGTTTGCGGCGCAGACGCGATCCGCGTCGACCGCGAGGGGAAGAAGTTCACCGTGGGCGGCACGACCGTGAACGAAAGCGATTGGATCACGATCGACGGCACCGACGGCACCGTCTACGCCGACCAGCTCCCGCTCGAGCCGAGCCTGCTCGAGCGCGCGCTCGACGGCGACACGCAAGCGCAGTCGTCGAAGCTCTGGAAGTCGTACGAACGGTTCATGGCACGCGCCGACCAGAAGCGGCGCCTGAAGGTTCGCGCGAACGCCGACACGCCCGACCAGTCGACGAACGCGCGCCGTCGCGGCGCAGAAGGGATCGGGCTCTGCAGAACCGAGCACATGTTCCTCGGCGAGGAACGCGTGGCGGCCGTACGCCGGATGATCCTCGCGGAGAGCGACGCGGACGAGCGCGCCGCGTACGAGGAATTGCTCCCGCTCCAACGGGAAGACTTCGTCGGCATCTTCCGCGCGATGAACGGCTTGCCGGTGACCGTGCGGCTGCTCGACCCGCCGCTGCACGAGTTCCTGCCGGACCAGGTGCAGCTTGCGATCGAGGTTGCGCTCGCCGAGAAGTCTCGGATCAAACCGAAGGACTTTGCCGAGAAGAAGGAGCTCCTCGCCGCCGTCAACCGGCTGCACGAGACGAATCCGATGCTCGGTCTGCGCGGGGTGCGGCTCGGGATCCTGAAGCCGGGCCTCTACGCGATGCAGGTCCGTGCGATCGTCGAAGCAGCATGCCGCGTGAAAGCGGAAGGCGGGAAGCCGGTCGTCGAGATCATGATCCCGCTCGTCGCCACGCGGGAAGAGCTGTCGCAGATGCGAGAAGAGCTCGAACCGGTCGCGGGGGAGGCGATGAAGGCGGCGGGTCAGAAGATCCCGATCCTTTTCGGGACGATGATCGAGGTGCCCCGCGCCGCGGTCACCGCCGCGGAGATAGCCGAGGTCGCCGACTTCTTCTCTTTCGGGACGAACGATCTGACCCAGATGGCGTTCGGGTTCTCGCGGGACGACATCGGCAAATTCCTGGCTCAGTACGAGGAACGCAAGTTGGTGCCGGCCAACCCGTTCGTGACGATCGACCCCGGCGTCGGCGCCTTGATGCGAATGGCCGTCGAACAAGGACGCTCCGCGAACGCCCACATCCACTTCGGGATTTGCGGCGAGCACGGCGGGGAGGATGCCTCGGTCAAGTTCTGTCACGAGATCGGGCTCGATTACGTCTCTTGCTCGCCCTTCCGCATCCCCACGGCCCGGCTTGCGGCGGGGCAGGCGGCGCTCGGCGCGACCGAGTCCGCCTCCAAGTAAGAACGCGGCGAGCGTAGAGATAGGTCGAACGGACTAGGACTCCTGATCCGAACAAGGAGTCATCTGCTTCACGCGGCTCTTTTCTTCCGACGATAGGGTGGGGCAGCGCCCCGCAAGGTGACGCTTCGTTCAAGGCGAGCGCGAGCGGCGCCGATGCAAAAGCAGGCCTCTCGCCCTCTCTTTCAGACGGAAGGATCTCATGAGCCGGTTCTCTCCCAAGTTCGCTTCGCTCCGTGCCCTGAACCGGTCGAAGGACTTCCGAACCCTCTGCGCGAGCCAGTTGCTGGCCGGCCTCGGCGAATGGCTCGCGACGCTTGCCTTGATCGCGCTGGTGTGGGAGAAGACGCATTCCGCGATCGCTTCCGGCGTCGTCCTCGCGTTCCGGATCCTCCCGGCGGCGTTGCTCGGCTCGTGGCTCGGTTCCTTCGCCGATCGGTTCGACCGCAAGCGCGTCCTCGTCGCGTGCAACGCAGGCCGGGCGTGCGTCTACGGCGCCCTGCCGATCGTCGGAGGCTTGGCGCCCGTGCTCGCCTTGGCGCTCTTCGCCGAAGTCGGCACCATCTGTTACATGTCCGCTCGCGACGCCGTCCTCCCGCGCTTGGTTCCCGAAGAGTCTCTTCCGACCGCGAACGCGATATCGATGGCGTCTGCCTACGGCGCGATGCCGGTCGGTTCGGGCCTGTTCGCTCTGGTGACGTGGATGCAGCAGCGAGCCGGGCACACGGGCGTCGGGTTTCCGATGTTCCTCGCCGCCGTGATCGTGGGGTTCGCGACCCTGCTCGTCGGGCGCGTCGACGCGGTCGCGTGCAAGCGCGAACGTCCATCCACTTCCGAGGACGAAACGCACGAGAACGCTTCGTTCCGCGAGGGCGTCCGCGCCTTGCGCACGCTACTCGCCTCCGACCCGGTTCTGAAACGGGTTGCGATCGGTGCGGCCGTCGCCGCGACCGGCGGCGGGGCCGTCCTCACACTCGGCCTCGCGTACGTCCGAGGGACGCTCCGCGCCGGGCCCGGCGCCTACGGAGGCTTGCTGACCGCGTTCTGTTGCGGCGTCCTTGCCGGCGTCGCCGGCTTGCAGCGCAACCGCAAGCATCTCCACAAGGTCTTCCATCTCGGTGTCGCGGCGATGGGCGCGATCCTGCTCGTGATGGCGTTGTTCCCGTCGACGCCGGTCGGCTTCGGGATGGGCTTCGTGTTCGGCGGCGCGTTCGTCGCGACGTTCCTCGGCGGCATCACGATCGTTCAGGAGCGCGTCCACGACTCGCTCCGCGGGCGGGCGTTCGCGCTCGCCCACTCGGGTTTGCGCGTCAGCGCGGTGACGCTCGGCGTACTGGCGGCGTGGGGCGCGAAGCTGCTCGGCTCGCGCCAGCGCGTGCTCGGCACCTTCCACATGGACGGCACGCAGATCGTATTCATGGGCGCCGGGCTGTTCCTGCTCGTCGCCGCGACGTTCCTGCTCCGCCCGGCCCACCCGGCGCCGGCCGCAGGCTAAGCCCCGGCTCTGTCGCCGGGGCACCGGTTGCCGCCCATAGAATCGCGGGAGTGAGCAGGCAAGCCGAATATCGAACCAGATACCGCACCGCGAACCCCGGCTGGGAAGACTCGTCCACCCTGTTTCGTCGTCGCCTCGGCGAGGCGTGTGGGCAGAGCACCCGCCTCCTCGACGTCGGGTGCGGGCGGCAGGGCCTCGGGGCAGAGCTGATCGCTCGAGCAGGTCTTGTCGTCGGCGCGGACCCGGACGTGCAGTCGCTGTCCGTCAACTCGGAGATCTCCCGGCGCGTGGCCTCGTTCGTCGAACATCTTCCGTTCCGCGACGGTTCCTTCGACCTGGTTTCGATGCGCTTCGTCGTCGAGCATCTCCAGGATCCGAACCTCGCGTTCGCCGAAACAGCGCGCGTGCTCACGCCCGGCGGCCTTCTGGCGATTCTGACTCCAAACTCGCGCAACCCGGTGACCTGGATCATCCGCGGCGTCCCGAATCGCTACCACGGCCCGCTCAGCAACCGCTTCTTCGGCCGCACCGTCGACACCTATCCTGTCCAGTACCGCGCGAACTCGATCCCGCGCCTCGACCGCCTGCTGCTGCCGCTCGGATTCGCGAGGAGGAAGGTCGAGCTCAACGGCGACCCCTCCTACTTGAGCTTCGGGCCGGTGAGCTTCACCGCGTCGCGTGCCCTCGAACGGCTGCTCGGCGCCGGGCCGCTGCGCCGCGGTCGCGTCCATATCCTCGCGATGTACGAGAAGGTTTGACGCCAGGCGCACGTGGGTCTCGGTGCAGACGGCCGGGCCGAACGCGTGCTGAGACGATCCAACCAAGCCGAGGATGCGAGACGGGGATGAACCTCTGCAGGCTCATCCCCATCGTCGGGCGTCTGGCCCTTTGATTCGGGCCACAGGTACGAAACTCCTCCTCCGGTCACCTCGCTCGATATGAACTTCCCGACGTTGCGCCCCTCCGAGGCGCGGCCGTACCATCTCGGGCGCCTACCCCCGTCCGGCGTCTCTTCGATGTCGCACGCCCTTGCTACGCTGGCCCGCGGAGCGATCTGTTCCGCAGAAGGTGCGGGATTGGCTACGATCAGTGAAGAAACGGAGCGGATCGAGCGCGAGATCCTTTCTCCCAACGCGAGGCTCGCGGCCGAGACGAAGGGCCGCGAGCGCACTGAGGACCGCGACGAGATCCGCACCGAATTCCAGCGCGACCGCGACCGAATCGTCCACTGCAAGTCCTTTCGGAGGCTCAAGCACAAGACGCAGGTGTTCCTCGCGCCCGTCGGTGACCACTACCGCGTCCGGCTCACGCATACGCTCGAGGTCGCACAGGTCGCGAGGACGATCGCGCGAGCGCTGCGCTTGAACGAGGACCTCACGGAGGCGATTGCGCTCGGACACGACCTCGGCCACACGCCGTTCGGACATATCGGGGAAGGCATCCTGTCGAAGGAGCTCGGCCGCCGGTTCCGTCACGCGGAACAGAGCCTCCGGGTCGTCGAGGTGCTCGAGTACGGCGGGCGAGGCTTGAACCTGACCTGGGAGGTCCGCGACGGCATCGGAAACCACACCTGGAGCCAGCCGGAACCCGCGACGCTCGAGGCGAAGGTCGTACGCTTCGCCGACCGGATCGCCTACCTCAACCACGACCTCGACGACGGCGTCCGGGCCGGAGTGATCACGGCGGCCGACGTACCGGCGAAGATCACGGAGGTCCTCGGCTCCTCGCACTCCAAGAGGATCACGGCGCTCGTGATGGGCGTCGTCTCCACGAGCCGAGGCACTCCGCGTGTCGAGATGGCGCCCGAGGTACTCGACACGATGGATTCGCTGAGGCGGTTCCTCTTCGAGCGGGTATATCTGACCCCGATGCTCGCGACGGATCGCGAGCGCGCCGAACGGATCATCCACGAGCTGTTCGTCCACTACATCGAACACCCCGACGAGCTGCCCGCAGAGGAACGGGAGATCCCCGGCGACACGCCAACTCGCGTCGCCGACTTCGTCGCCGGCATGACCGACGGGTACGCGATCCGCACCCACTCCTCGCTCACCGGCGTGCCGGTCCCGACGATCTTCCAGGACAAGGAGGACGCCGACTAACGATGAAGGGCCGTATCCGCGCAGAAGACATCGAAGAGGTTCGCGCGCGCGCGAACATCATCGACATCGCCGCCGAGTACATGCAGGTCCGCAAGTCGGGCTCGGCGCGGTTCGTCGCGCTGTGTCCGTTCCATCAAGAAAAGACTCCGTCCTTCTCGATCTCTGCCGACAAAGGGTTCTACAAATGTTTCGGCTGCGACAAAAGCGGAGACGTCTTCACCCTTGTCGAGGAGCTCGAGAACCTGACCTTCGTGGAAGCCGTCGAGCGGCTCGCCGCGAAGGTCGGTGTGGATCTGAC
>Ga0070708_100003169_pt1 | contig 12826 bp, 10 predicted proteins | sample KBSK5503metaG_FD_65469 | JGI IMG/M metagenome (GOLD analysis project Ga0070708, IMG submission 65469) | Corn, switchgrass and miscanthus rhizosphere microbial communities from Kellogg Biological Station, Michigan, USA - KBS K5-50-3 metaG | ecosystem: Host-associated > Plants > Roots >...
GGATCGAAAAGCTGAACCTCGAGGTCGAATTCGGTGCAGGTGAACTTATTCATACCGAGAACTCTTACAAATATGATCTGTCAGACATTTCCCAGTTGGCGACTATGACAGGTTTCGCTTGCACGCGTTCATGGCTCGATTCCCAGGAGCGGTTCAGCAGTAATCTGTTGCTCGCCAGCTGACTCAACAAATGACTGGTTCCCCGGACAACACGCTTGTTGAGTTTCACAACGTCGCATTCTCACTACCCGGAGTTGGTTCACCAATAATCTCCAATCTGAATCTCACGGTTAGTCGAGGTGAGACACTTGTCCTTCTTGGTGAATCCGGCTGCGGCAAGACAACCACTCTGAAGCTCGTGAACCGGCTCTTATTGCCTACCGCCGGCGAAGTTTTGGTCGAAGGAAAATCGACCACAGCGTGGGATCCAATCATGCTACGTCGCCGCATCGGCTACGTAATCCAGGAAGGCGGTCTCTTTCCACACTTTACCATCGCTCGGAATGTGGGCCTCGTGCCGGCTCTCTCGGGGTGGAGCGAAAAACGGATCGAGGATCGTGTACACGAGTTGCTACAGCTTGTTGGTTTGGACCAGGACAAATTTGCCTCACGTTATCCGCGAGAGCTGTCGGGAGGACAACGCCAACGTGTCGGTGTGGCCCGTGCTCTGGCAGCCGATCCGTCACTCCTGTTGCTGGACGAACCGTTCGGCGCACTCGATCCGCTCACACGGGCAAGCTTGCAACGTGAGTTTGGCAGTCTCGCAAAGCGTCTTGGCAAAACGGCGATCTTTGTGACTCACGACGTACGCGAGGCGCTGATTCTTGCAAGCCGGATTGGCTTAATGTACGCAGGGAAGCTCTCGTTGTTGGAACCTCCCGAACGTTTTCTCGCTTCAGACAATCAGCACGCCCGCGCTTACGTCGATAGCCTTGAACTGGTAAACAAACCTGACCAAGCTGCTGGAGACAAGCGATGAACTTCTGGCGATTTCTTCAGCAAAACTGGTTTGAATTACTGACGCTGGTACGGCAGCACATTGCGCTGGTAGTGATCGCGATTGCAGTGGCCGTTGTTATTGGCGTGCCCACAGGAATTCTGGTAACTCGTCGTCAATCGTTACGTGGTCCAGTGTTGGGACTAGCCAATGTAATGCAGACCATTCCAAGCCTGGCGTTGTTTGGGTTTCTAATTCCACTGCCATTCATCGGTGGCATTGGTGCGCGCACGGCTCTCGTGGCTCTGGTGCTTTACGCGCTGCTGCCAATTATCCGGAACACGGTAACTGGAATTCTTGGCGTCGAACCGAGCGTCCGTGAGGCAGCAGTAGCGATGGGAATGACCGACACTCAGGTGCTATGGCAGGTGGAACTTCCGCTGGCAATGGGAGTAATCGTCACTGGTATTCGTGTAGCCACGGTCATATCGGTTGGTGTAGCAACGATCGCAGCTGCAGTGGGAGCAGGTGGTCTTGGTGTCTATATCTTTCGCGGTTTGCGGCAGTATGACAATAGCCTTTTGCTGGCAGGTGCACTGCCTGCAGCTTTGTTGGCCTTAGCGGCAGACTTTTCACTGGGTCTCGTTGAGCAGCAATTCGCTTTTGATCCGAAACGCAGCCGGGTCACTTTCGTTCAGAAGTTTGTGTTAGTGGTGTTGGCCTTGTTTGTAATCCTGGCGGGCTATGGGTTTTGGCGCGGAGCCCGAATGCAAATCGAAAAACGGCTGGAACAGGGCCACGTTGCGATCGGCTCGAAAGATTTCACCGAGTCCATACTGCTGGGAGAGATTGTGGCCCAGCTGCTGGAAGCAAGAGGAGTTTCTGTTGAGCGACAGTTTGAGTTGGGCGGCAACCTTCCTCATGAGGCGCTTGTCTCAGGAAGACTGGATCTATATCCCGAATACACGGGAACATCCTATGCCGCGATACTACACCATCCACCAATCAGTGATCCCCGCGCCGTCTATGACCAAGTCAAACGGGAATACGCGGAGAGATTCAAGATCGAAGTCAGCCCGCCGCTCGGTTTTGAAAATACTTTCGCTATTCTCGTTCGCGGCGCAGAAGCCCGCCGATTGAAACTCAAAACCATTTCCGACGCGGTGCCCTACGTTCGCAAGTGGCGAGCAGGATTTGGCCAGGATTTTATGTCGCGCGCTGACGGTTATCCCGGCTTCTCGCGAGCCTATGGGTTGCAATTTGCCGAACAACCACGCGAGATGGATCTCTCGCTCACTTACATTGCACTCGCCTCCGGACAAGTTGATTTGATTGCCGGTAACTCCACGGAAGGGCGGATTGCGAAACTGGATCTATTTCAGCTCGAAGACGACCGTCATTATTTTCCCCCATACGAAGCGGTTTATCTGGCACGTCAGGATTCATTAGCCAATGTGCCGGCGCTGCGGGACGCTTTGGCAAAGCTGGCCAACTCGATTTCAACCGACGAAATGCGACGGCTCAACTACGAAGTGGACGGCAACAAACGCGATCCAAAAGACGTTATTCGAGAATGGATCATTGGCAAAGGACTGTAACGTTGTGTCTTCAGGCGGGATTCGCTTTTAGGGCTTTGAGCTTTTAACTTTGAGCTTTGTTCGTTAACGCCACTCAGGTGGCAACCAAGATCCAGGAACAAAGCACCAAGTACCAAGCTCAAAGTTATCGCTTCTCTGCGGGCCAAAAGTGGCGTAGAAAGGTAAAAAAATGACCTTACTCGATCTCATCCTATTGCTTATTGTTGCCGGTGTTTGCGGCGCGCTGGGCCAGGCGATTACGGGTTACTCGCGTGGAGGATGCCTGGTTTCAATTGCTTTGGGTTTCGTCGGTGCTCTTCTGGGGATGTGGCTGGCTCGCTTGATGCATTTACCCGAACTGTTTTCGGTGCAGATTGGGACCACCAGCTTCCCAATTGTGTGGTCGATCATCGGCTCAGCCTTGTTCGTTGCTGTGATCACCTTGGTGACTCGACGCAGTTATTGAGAGCGAAGTATGCACCTCGTCGCTTGCAGAACTCCGAGATACGGAACGAGACAAACGCCAAAACTGAGCCGGAGGGGCGCCGATCTGGATAGGTAGCGCGTCACTGAGGAACCAGCCAAACGTTTAGGCTTTTTCCTGGTGACGCGCTAGTTGGTTTTGGGTTGTCCCTGCAAGGAGCTGGGCGGCCCTTTGCCTTTGCTATCTTACCTATGAACCACCGTCGTGTGATGGCGGATCGATAGCTTCTTCGCTGGGGGAATCAAGGCTTTTTGCACTTTCTTCGCCACCGTCGTGTACCGGAGGGTCGACTGCGTCCTTGAGGCCTTCATCCATTTCTTTGTCTTCACTCATTTCTCTAACCTCCTTGAAGTGTTGGGTACTCTGATTTTTCAACTTAGTTGTTTGTAGTAAACCTGAATATCAGGCCGTGATAGATATCCCTTGAAAGATTCTGTTCCCCATTTTTGTTGGAGTCGCAAAAGAACACTTTTCCCTTGCGCCAATTGCGCTCCCGCCTTGCCGGTGTCGCCTAACCGTTGATTCGCGCGAGCGGCAATTAGCCATGCGCGCCATTCCGACTCCAATTGCGAACGCTGTGCAAATTTCTGCTGGGCTTGCAAGGCCAGCGCCGAAGCTGCCTGAGCATCACCGCTTTCAAGTGTGGCCTCAGCCTGAGCGAGCATAGCCCGTGAAAGCAAAGCTAAGTCACCAGTGTCGGTGGCCATCTTGACCGCCTCCTGGCATAGCACGGCGCCTTCTTTTCTACCGCCCGAAAGCGCTTTTGCCAATCCCAGCGTAAGCGTTCCTTCGATGCCTACATCGCGGTATTCCTTACCAGCCATGGAAATAGCTTCACTACTCTCAGATCTGGCCAAAGAGAAATTTCGCTGGCTTAATGATACTTGGGCAGAAATAAGCTGAAGCGCGGGCGCTAACTGTTTGAACTCGCTGGCGGGTCCAACCGCGGCTGTGGAGATCCCACTCATTGCCTGTCTAGCCTCATCGTATTGTCCAAGACGCCACAAGATGTTTCCTCGGTTTGCCTGACTGAACGCCGAACTGATTCGACTATCGAGAGCCTGATAGATCTCATGAGCTTTGTCGTAGTGCTCAAGGGCCTGCGGAAAACTCTCCTGGTCGTACAGTACTGCTCCAATTTCAACGTAACAATCGGCCATCGCCGGTTGGTTTCCGCTCTGCTGGGCGATCTGGAGTTTTTGATTTAACGCCTGCAGGGCGGCATCGTAGTCACCCTGACGGCGATGCGCACGGCCGATTTGAGTCAGGCAGGTGGAAACATTTTTCGGGTAGTTGCCCTGTTGAAAAAAACTAAGCGCCTGTTGAACTAGAGCAAGGCCTTCGTCAACGCGCAGCAGTTGAATATACAAGCCGCCCAGATTCGAGAGTCCCTGAGCTTCGCGGCGTCTGCCTTTGTTGGCGCGAGCAAAGTCAATCGCCTGCTTATAGTATTTCTCAGCGTCAGTATAGTCGCCCCTATCCTGGAATGAGTTGCCCAGTGCCAGCAAACCACCAGCCGCGAGGTTTTCCAGATGCTTTTCCTGAGCAAAATTCACCGCTTGTTGCGCTTTGGCTTGGGCATCACCAATCAAGCCTTGATTCGATGAAAGATTACTGAGCTCAATCAGCGCATTAATCTGCTGGGCCTCATTGCCCAGGACGCGCGCCGCGTCGAGCGACTGTTGAAACTGCGCCCGGGCGTCATCATATCTGCCTTTCTCTCTAAAAAGAACTCCGCGCTGGCGCCGGACCTCATTCACTCCTTCACTATTGGTCTCGGCCGTATACAGCCGTTCAGCTTGATCAAAGAATTCAGTAGCCTTTGCCGTGTCCTGCTTGCGGTTGTAAACAATTCCGGCACGCAGGTAAGCCGTCGCATACTGCCCGTGATTTGCAGCGATGGATTTGAGATAGTTTTCCAGCGCCTTATCAACGTTACCATTGTTTTCAAAAGCATACCCAAGATCGACGTAGACTTGCGGGTCGTCAGGCGAAAGCAGTGCGATATTGCCATAAGCTTTCACCGCGCCGTCGAAGTCTCGTCGAACAATAGCTGTGATAGCATCAAGATATAGAGCGTCCACGGGTGAAAGCAACGAGCGATTTGCTGCCAGCAGCTCGTCTTTGGCTTTGTCTGTGTAATCGAGTTCGGCCCAGGCTTGCGCCAGGCGCGCGTGCGCCAGAGCGTAGTTACTGTCGATGGCGATAGCTTGTTCGAGAGCTTTGCTGGCCTGGTAGTACGCGCCATTGCGCAGACCATCAGTCCCGCGGTCGTACCAATTACGTGCCGCCGCTGATGGCTGGTAGTATGAACGAGGCCACCAGTTGATGGCGGCCCAGATTGCCAACCCCGTGATTGCGACTGCCGCAATCACTGCGATCAATGAAAAGCGCTGACGCTGAAGTGAAGTGGTGAGAGTCGTAAGGGCATTCGTTGGTCTCTTCTCAATGGCAGGTGTAGTTCGATTGGTTCGACTCTGCACGACCAAACCATCACCGCTCAAACCCGCCGCGACCGCTCTCAGGTCTCTAAGTAACTCTTTAGCCGACTGGTAACGCTCCTCGACCTTCTTCTCCAGAGCTTTGAGCGTGATGCGATCCAGTTCGCGAGGAACTTGAGGGTTGATTTGTGACGGTGGTGGCGGCGTAACATGAATTATCTGCGCCCCTATCTCGAGAACACTCGCGCCTGAAAATGCTGACTGCCCGGTAAGACACTCATAGAATAAGGCACCCAGAGAAAACAGATCGCTACGGCCATCGACCTGTTTTCCGGTTGCCTGTTCGGGCGAAAGATAGAGTGGAGTTCCAACGATCACATCGCTGCGAGTCTGCGTGGAATAGATCGTGTCCGCGTCGAGATCCACGCTGGTGGCCGGCTGTTCAAAGAGATGCTTGACCAATCCGAAGTCGAGCACCTTCACCTGGCCCCGATCGGTGATCAAAACATTCGAAGGCTTGATGTCGCGATGCACAATACCCTGTTCATGAGCTTCCGCCAGAGCTTCCGCAATCGCTGCGACTATCTCGACTGCTCTCAGGAGCGTGACGCCTAACTGCTCCAATAGGTCGGCAAGATTTACCCCCTTTACGAATTCCATGACGATAAAAGGCGTGCCGTCGACGGTTTCGCCGTAGTCGTGAACAGTAGCGATGTTCGGGTGGTTGAGCGCCGAGACAGCGCGCGCCTCGCGAATGAAACGGGCCCGGTAATGGTGATCGGTCGAAGTTAGAAACTTAATAGCCACCCGCCGGGCAAGATGCTTGTCCTCAGCGAGGTAGACAACACCCATGCCTCCTTCACCAAGTTTTTCGATAATTCTATAGTGGGAAACCGTCTGACCGATCATTTTCTATGGAATCCTTCGAGCGCGAGAAAGGAAGAAACTTAAAAATAGCGAGGTGCTGGGGAATCAGACCTAACTCTGGGCGCGGTATTACGGTGCGCACATTGTGCTCCAAAGGTACGACGAATTCAAGGCGTAGGAAAGGTCAGCCTAGTCTCTCAGTTCAAGGGCGCCTACCGAGTTGGCTTGCGATAGGGCATGAATTACACCGAGCTTCAATCTAGTTTGATGGCGCGGATCTTCTCCTCCTGTGCCTGACGAAATTCATGAAGCTTCTTTCGGAGAGCCGGCCGGCTGTTAGCGAGGATTGCGACGGCAAATAGTGCTGCATTTATTGCCCCCGGCTTCCCAATGGCAACCGTGCCAACTGGTATGCCTGCAGGCATTTGTACTGTTGAGAGAAGCGAGTCGAGACCATTCAGTGCGTCGCTGCGCATCGGCACTCCAAGAACCGGAATCGTGGTATGGGCCGCCAGAACGCCGGCCAAGTGAGCGGCCCCGCCCGCAGCGGCAATGATGATCTCGAGGCCGCGAGACTCAGCTGTCGAACCCAAGTCGGCGGCCAAAGCGGGTGTGCGATGAGCGGAGATCACCCGGCATTCGTGGGGCACGCCAAACTGCGTCAGCGTCTCATCCGCATGACGCATCGTATCCCAGTCGGACTGGCTGCCCATGATAACAGCCACGAGCGGAGGCCCGGAGACCGGGCCAGCTGGAGTCCGATGAGTGCCCACACGAGGACGAGAAGACATGGAAGTGTCCTTTGCTTCGCGTTTGCCGTCCTTTCTTGTTTTGCTGGTTCGATGTTGTCTCGGCATATTCCTTTGTTGTGCCTCTCTCCTTTTGCGTCTCCTCCGTCCTCATGCACCTTGATCGAGCGAATACCCGCGTTCGCCATCAAAGTTGTAAAGGTTCTCGGTCTTGATGTAGTCGTAGCCGGCATCTTCGACCCGTCCAAGCAAGGAAATAATCTGACGATGGGAAATGGCCTTGTCGTTAGACCTTGATAAGAAACGACAACGCCAGTGATCCGAGCAAAAGGTTTCGGCATGACCACCGGGCCACACTTTGACACCGCGATTACTGATCATCGTGAGCTTGATGCCTTCATCCCCCAGTTTCTTCAATGCCTCGCCAAGCTCGTTTGCCGATCCTTTGGTCCAGTCAAGAAAAACATCGACACCGACCAAATCCTTTCTTGCCGCAGGCTTCTTAACGCCGGTGCGGGCGGCCGCCGCGCCCGTCTCGGCGGGTTTGTATTTAGCAGCTTTCAGAATTTCGGGCACCTGCCCCAGTCTCTTGGCAACTGCCTCGGCGAACTCTCTGGTGCCCACTTTTTGTTTGCTAACTTTTTCATCATAGATGTCATAAGTGTGAATCCCATCTTCAATCGTGCGCAACCAGCCGTTGTGTACGTGTTCGGCCGTTTCAGTTTCCCCAATGTGGACCAGCATCATCACTGCGCCAAGGAGTAGCCCGGAGGGGTTTGCAAGATTTTGCCCGGCACGACGTGGAGCCGAACCATGGATTGCTTCAAACATGGCCACATTGTCACCAATATTGGCCGAGCCAGCCAGACCGACTGATCCGGCAATTTGGGCGGCCACATCGGAGAGTACATCGCCATATAGATTCGGCATCACGAGCACGTCGAAGACTGTCGGGGTATCGGCAAGTTTTGCCGCACCGATATCGACAATCCAATGTTCATTCTCGATGTCTGAGTATTCCGTCGCAATTTCATCGAAGACTTTATGGAAGAGTCCATCGGTCATCTTCATGATGTTGTCTTTGGTAAAGCAGGTGACCTTCTTGCGGTTATTGCGGCGAGCATACTCGAAGGCATAACGTACGATCTTTTCCGAACCCGGTCGAGAGATCAGTTTCAAACACTGAACGACTTGTTCGGTTTGTCTGTGTTCGATGCCGGCGTAAAGATCCTCCTCATTCTCACGGACGATCACGACATCCATGTTGGGATGTTTCGTCTCGACAAAGGGGTGATAGGAGACGCAGGGGCGAACGTTTGCGTATAGACCAAGAGTTTTTCGCACCGTAACGTTGAGGCTCTTGTAGCCGCCGCCCTGCGGTGTCGTGATCGGCGCCTTCAGAAATACCTTCGTGCTGCGCAGTGAGTCCCAAGCGCTCGGCTCGATGCCGGAAGAGTTGCCCGCCAGGTAAACTTTCTCGCCGATATCTATGGTTTCGATCTCCAGCGACGCACCTGCTTCTTTTAGAATGTGCAGGGTTGCGGCCATGATTTCCGGACCGATGCCATCGCCATGTGCGACGGTGATAGGAACAGTTTTCGACATTATTACAAGCCTTTCCAGTTGTTTCAGCTGACGTTTTGGAAGCAGGGAATATTAAGACATAAAGCTTGGTGCGGGCAATTAAGCGTTAGGAAAAACCGAGCCTGACCAGATTATCCTTGACGCGTTTAGAACCTAACCTGCATACTTTTCTCACCAGGTACCTGCTCTCGCGCATCAATGGTGACCGCGCCTGTCCGTGATCGTGAAGCGACGACGTTCGGCTGAGGAGAGAGTGAGGCAGTTGTCAACTAGTTAGAAGCTGCTCTCGAAGTAAGAGCACCGGGCCGCGTCGCTCGCCGACAGGATCGCAGCGTCTCCCCACGAACTGCATCAGCGAATTCCAGCAAGCCCGCGCTTCCCCAAGATAAGGACTGTAAGAATGCCTACAAAACTTTACGTTGGAAATCTGTCGTTTCGTACCACGAGTGACGAACTGCGCGAAGCTTTCTCCGCAGTAGGCACAGTGGAATCAGCTACGGTGATTGAGGATCGAGAAACAGGACGATCAAGAGGCTTTGCTTTCGTGGAAATGGCAACTCCCGAAGAGGCAACGGCTGCCATCGAGACTTTTAACGGTAAGGACTTTGGTGGACGAAATCTGACCGTCAATGAAGCGAAACCGAGAACCGATCGCGATCGTGGCGGACGTGGTGGTTACAGCGGCGGGCGCGAAGGCGGCGGCAACGACCGCTATGAGCGTGAGCCACGCTGGTAAGGTAAGGTATAAAGCAAACGCAGCAACACAGCAGCCACCTTGACGCGGCTACGGTTGGGATTCGTGTCCGTGTAGGTTGAAAACTGCGTGCCTGTCCTTTTTGTCACGGCTTTCGCGCTGCGGGCGTAATCTTTAGCGTGAACCGCTCAGTACTGCGCAACACTTCAATCCCGTATTCCTGGCCCGCCTTCATTTCTCCAAGCGCGTAGGTGTAGTCGTAAACATTATGGACATCGCGGCCCGCTATCTTCATGATCCGATCGCCTGCCTTCACGCCTGCTCTGGCAGCCGGCGAATCATCACGCACACCATCGAGTAACAAGCCGTCGTTCGTATCAGCATAATTCGGAATCGTGCCGAGATAGACACGGAAACCGGTGGAGCGCCCGGCAGAGTCGCTTTTGGCGACTGTATACGCGAGTCGTTTAGCGTCGCTGTCGACATCGCGTACAATCCGCGCAATCAAACTGAGCACTCGCGCCTCATCGTCGTAGTTGATTTTATCGGCAGTGTCCGAAGGCTTGTGGTAATCCTCGTGGTTGCCGGTCCAGAAAAACAACACGGGAATTTGTTTGGAATAAAAAGACGAGTGATCGCTTGGGCCGTAGCCATCTTCCTTCAGCGTCAGATCAAAGCTCTTTGCCGAGTCGGCGGTAACTATCGATCTTCCGTTGGCGGAAACCACCATGGGAAATCCCGCAGAACTTGCTCGAGTGCTATCTGCGAGTTGTGTGTTTGATGTTCCACGTGTTGCCGTTACATCAACTCCCTGAAGAAAATTTCTCGACCCGATGATCTCGCGCCATTCCTTCGCAGTACCCACGCCCCCAATGATCAGCTTGCGATCTTTCATGCGACCGATCATATCCATGTTTATCATAGCCACGGTATTTGCGAGTGGCACGAGCGGATGATTGACGTAGTAACTCGAGCCCAGCAGCCCTTCTTCTTCACCGCTAAAAGTAATGAAGACGATGGTGCGTTTGGGTCTCGGTCTTTGACCGGTGAACGAGCGAGCGAGTTCGAGTACACCTGCGACGCCAGACGCGTTGTCGTCGGCGCCATGATGGATCTCACCTGAGCGCGGCGCGAGGCTTCCTTCACCGCCGCGACCGAGATGATCGTAGTGCGCACCGATAACGATCGCTTCATTTTTAAGAACCGGATCAGAGCCGTCGAGAACACCCACAACATTGTAGGCTGGGACTTCGCGGCGAACGACGTCGATCGAGCCAGTAAGAGTCACTCCCTGCAGCGGTAGGGTAGTTAACTTGGCCGACGTAAGAACGTCTGACGTTGAACCTTTTGCCGCCTCATCCAAGACAGCGATCGTTTGCTCGATGTTTCCGGAAGAGGAGAACAGTCTTGCAGCGGTTTCTCTTGAAATCACGGCGACCGGCAATCCAGCGTCGCCAGCGCTATTGTCATAGCCCAGACGCGATAGGCGATCGTCTTTGAGGTTGTCTTCCTCGGCGATGACAAGCAATGCCTTCGCCCCTGCGTTGCGTGCCGCGATCGCCTTCCAGCGAACTTCCTCATAGCGCGCAAACTGGCCGTGCGGATTGTCACCATCAGGCGTGCCGGAGAGAGCTACCGCAACGTGGTCTTTTGTGCCCGCCCCATAACTGTTGAAGTTCAGCTCAGCGACAGTTATGCCAAACCCTACGAATACGTACTCGGCTGCATCGATGCGTCCATTTGCGGAAAAGCCCAGCGGCATCCAGTCTTCACCGACCCGCAAACTCATTAACGTACCATTCGATGCCGCAACGGACATCTGATTCCCTTTGCCAAGTTCCACTCCGGCAATATATGGAAATGTCTGCAGGTAACGCGACATGGCTTCACTTAACTTTCGCGTACTGCTCTTTTGCACAGCCGGTCTTAGTCCGAGCCGCGAAAACTCACCGGCCATGTAGTGCGCGGCATCGTTCGCACCAGCCGAACCTGTGCGCCGGCCTTCGAGTGCATCGGAAGCAAGATAGGAGATGTGTTGCCGGAGTTTCGCAACGCTGGGGGTGGTTTGGAATGAGGCTTGTTGTTGGCCAAGAACACCGATGCTGGCGAGGATCGCGATGAGCAGGGGAGCGAATTGTCTGGTTCTCATAGTTCGTTCTTTCTTAAATCCCTTCACAACTTTCTTTGCACTTTAAGGAGTAGTGTCCTGGTACATTACCCTTAAGCAAGACTCTTCCGAAACTCATCGACAAGCTAAAAGCTATCGGACATTAGTCGACCCAGTCGGCAATGAAAACATTGGTATCACCGGGTTTCGCAGCGTTGCGATTTGAAGCAAAGACCAACCTCTTGCCATCGGGCGAAAACATCGGAAACCCGTCGAAGGTGTCGTTGAAAGTGATTCGTTCGAGGCCTGTGCCATCAATATTGATCTTGTAAAGATCGAAATTGCGCCCGCGTGGATCATCCATGTTGGAAGCGAAGATTACTCGCAGCCCATCGGGAAAAAAGTAAGGACCGAAGTTGGCTTTTCCGTTGTGCGTCACCTGTCGCTTGTTTGAACCGTCAGCATTCATCACCCAGATTTCCAGTGTCGTCGGGCGTATCAAGTTTTGTTTGAGCAGGCCTAAATAGTCCGACTTCTCTTTTTCAGTTTGTGGGTGATAAGCGCGGTAGACAATCTGCTTGCCATCGTACGACCAGAATGGTCCGCCGTCATAGCCTAGTTCATTCGTCAGACGCCGAACGTTCCGACCGTTGGCATCCATCGTATAGACATCGAGATCGCCATCGCGCATCGACGTGAAGACCAGATGTTTTCCATCACGCGTGATCGTTGTTTCTGCGTCGTAACCTGGCGTTTTTGTCAGTTGCTTTAAATCGGTGCCGTCAGGCCTGGCAGTAAAAATGTCGAAGGTGGGGTAGACCGCCCAAACATATCCTTTGGAGAAATCAGGTCGCGGGGGGCACTCCTTGCCACCGAGATGCGTCGAGGAATAAAGGATGCGACGGCCGTTCGGAAAAAAGTAAGAGCAGGTGGTGCGCCCTTCGCCATTGGAGATCAGCCGGACATTTGAACCATCGGCATTCATCGTGTAGATCTGGTCACACTGGTGCCCATCACGAGTTGACTGAAAAATGAGCTGCTTGCCATCGGACGAGAAGTAGGCCTCGGCGTTTTCCCCAGCGAAGCTCAGTTGTTTGAGATTGCGGAGGTGCTTTTCGCCGGGGACCAGAAGTGAGTCCCCGCTTTGTTGTGTTTGTGGTGGTAGAGTACTGGGTGAGACGAAAAGAAGGGCAGCAATTAGCAATCGGGGTGTTAAGTTTCTCAAGCTGCGAGCCTTTCAATTCAAAATAGAACCACTCCACTACGGCTTTGCCTCAAAAGTCGCACCTAGCTTAAGTAGGATCTATTTTTGGTTCGTGTTGGTTCGTGTGATTTCGTGGATCGTCCTGTTTTTATGGAAGAAAGGAACGATCCACGAAATCACAC
>Ga0070708_100003173_pt1 | contig 12816 bp, 12 predicted proteins | sample KBSK5503metaG_FD_65469 | JGI IMG/M metagenome (GOLD analysis project Ga0070708, IMG submission 65469) | Corn, switchgrass and miscanthus rhizosphere microbial communities from Kellogg Biological Station, Michigan, USA - KBS K5-50-3 metaG | ecosystem: Host-associated > Plants > Roots >...
CGGTAAAACTTGCGATAGCCGAAGTCGCGACCCAATAGGCCGAACTTCCACAAGTGATAGGCAATGTCTTTGCCCACATAGCCCACTGTGCCGTTGGAGCGTACGATGACTTTCTGATCTTCTTCAGCAATTTTCTCTGCGTCCTCGGTTTTCTTTTTCGCCGCCTGCTTCTTCTCGACTCGGAGTTCGCGGAGGCTGGAGCGCAAGAGAGTCATAGCCCGTTCGCGATTCTTCTGCTTCGATTTCTCTGTATTGGAGCTCACCACGATTCCGGTCGGGATGTGCGTAATACGCACGGCGGTGTCACTCGTAGCATGCTGGCTACCCTGGCCGCGCGAAACATACGTATCCACGCGCAACTCTTCCGGTTTAATCTCAGTCTCTGCGGTTTCTAAGGACGTACTTTCACTCGCTCCCGCACGCTTCATCACCCAGCAGCCTTTGTTCTTGCCGCGGCTTTCGAGATGGAGCACGCCCCCTTCCTTCAGCTTGATGAAGGCCGCATCCCAAAAATGCAGGTGGAGGATTTCGCTTTCCCGTGGCAAAAAGTCGTATTCGATGTCCAGGCGGTCCATGGTCTCCAGGTGACGGCGCAGGACGGCGATGGAGATCAGGTCGGCAATAGCGGCGGTTTCGTTGCCGCCTTCCTCGATGGCATGAAGCGTTTGCTGGCGTGCCAGCAAGTTCTGTTTGTCCTGCTCGTACCACTGCGAGACGCGGGCATAAAGATCCCAGCAGTAGTAATCGAAACGCGGCTGGCGAGCGAGCTGCTCAATTTCGGCACGCGATTTTTTCTCCAGATGTAGGAAACCCACAACCACATCGGCCACTTGGACTCCGGTGTTGTCGATATAGTTCTGCACGTCCACTTCCCTGCCCGCAAACTGCAGCAGGCGGACGAACGTGTCGCCGAGGATGGCGTTGCGCAAATGTCCGATGTGCGCAGCCTTGTTGGGATTTATGCTGGAGTGCTCAACTAGAATCTTTCCGGGCGGGATTTCGGCTTTCGGTTGGACGTCCGCGGCAAGCGCGGCGGCTAGTTCCTCGCGCTTAACCCGCGCGTTGATATAGCCCGCGCCGGCTAACTCGAACTTCTCAAAACCATCGAGCGGCCCGATGCCAGCGACGATTTCTTCCGCGATCTTGTGCGGGGCTTTGCGCAGTTTCTTCGCCAGTTCGAACGCCAGCGGCAGAGCATATTCTCCCAGTTCGACCCGGGGGGGCTGTTCGATGACGATTTTGGGCAGGTCGAGCGCATAGGTGCGGAGCAGGAAGTCGCGCACGTGCTGGGCGACCCGGCGTTCCAGGTGGCGATACAAGAGTCCCTCTAAGCTATTGAAGAAGATAGTGATTGTAGCAGAGCACGGCGGTGGCCGAGGTTTGACGGCGGGTGTGGGCTTCCCTATGATGAAAACTTCAGCTGTCGGTCGTTAGTTGTTGGTTGCTGGAGGCTGTGTAACATGATCGGTGAAAACTCGAATTGTGAAGGTTGGCCCAGCAATTTTGCCAACGACTAACGACCGAGGGCTAATAACGATTTTATTATGCGCATAGCCTATCTTGATTGTTTCTCCGGCATGAGCGGCGACATGTTTCTGGGCGCGCTCGTGGATGCCGGAGTGCCGGCGCGGCTGTTGGAAGAAACAGTCGCGGCGTTGGACATCGGGGCGCGCCTGGAGGTTTCGCGCGTCAACCGCAGCGGGATTAGCGCAACCAAGGTAGACGTTTATGTTCACGGTGAGAAGGAATTGCCGCGCGAAGTGTACTGGGAACAGCAGGCACATGGGCATTCGCACGAGCATCAACATCGTCACGGCCATGGACATGGGCATAACCAGGAACACGTCGAACTGCGCGAGCACAATTATGGACGGACGGAATCTTCGCAACGGGCGGGGCCTGCCCTGAGCGCAGCCGAAGGAGCGCCCGCGCCACATGAGCATGGGCGAGGGTTGAAAGAAATCTGCGCGATTATCGGCAAAGCTGGCATCAGCGAAGGGGCAAAGAGCACTGCGATCGCCATCTTTGAGGCGCTGGGTGCGGCGGAGGCTAAAGTCCATAATATCGACATTGAGAAAGTCCATTTCCACGAAGTGGGCGCGGTGGATGCCATGGTGGATATCGTTTGCGCCTCCGTGGGCGCGGAAGCGCTGGGCGTGGATGAGATTGTCTGTTCTCCACTCAATGTCGGCGGAGGCACGGTGAAGTGCGCGCACGGAACCTTTCCTGTGCCGGCTCCGGCGACAGTTGAGTTGCTGAAGAATGCGCCGGTTTATTCGTCTGGTATTCAGGCCGAACTGGTCACGCCCACGGGCGCGGCTATCGTAAAAACACTGGCGAGCCGATTTGAGTCGTTTCCGGAGATGAAGATCGAGAAAACCGGCTACGGCGCCGGGACACGAGACTTCCCTGGGCACGCCAACGTAGTTCGATTGACCATTGGCGAGGCGCAACCGGAACTCGCTGCGAAAACTCCGCAGGAGACCGTCACCGTGCTCCAGGCCAACCTCGACGACCTGAATCCGCAGGTGTTCGGTTACGTGATGGACCGACTGCTCGAAGAAGGCGCTCTCGATGCTTTCGGAGTGCCGGTGCAGATGAAGAAAAACCGTCCGGGAATGCTGCTGACCGTGCTGTGCCGGCCGGAAGATTCCTCCAAGCTCACGGAGCTGATCTTCACGGAAACGACGACCCTTGGCGTGCGGAAGCGTCAGGAAAACCGTCAAGCGCTGGCGCGGAAATGGATCACGGTGGCGACGCGTTGGGGTGACGTGAGATTGAAAGTCGCCAGCCTGAATGGGACCGTCACAAATTACGCCCCTGAGTATGAAGATTGCCGGCGCATTGCGATGGAACATCATGTGCCGCTGAAGAGCGTCATGCAGGAGGCGGTACAGGCATACCTGCACGATCAGCGTGTAAGACACTAACCACAAAGGACACGAAGGTACACAAAGGAATGCGCTGCGGAGCTTCGCTCCGCCTGGACAGGCGAGGCGCCCGTCCGCACGTGGGCCGCTGATTCTCTGGGAAAGTTATGAGCAAGAAGTTCTACATCACAACGCCAATTTATTACGTGAATGCACGCCCACATATCGGGCACGCGTACACCACGATTGCATGCGACACCGTGGCGCGCCGCCAGCGCATGATGGGCTACGAGACGTTCTTCCTTACTGGCACCGATGAGCATGGGCAAAAGATTGAGCGGGCGGCGCAGGCTGCGGGCAAGACTCCGCGGCAACTCACCGACGAAGTCTCGGCCCAGTTCCGCGCGCTGTGGGACCGGATGGGGCTGAGCTACGACGATTTCATCCGTACCACGTCGGACAAGCATAAGCAGGGGGTGCAGGCACTCTTCCGGCGGATCTGCGACAACGGCTATATCTACAAGGGACATTACACCGGCCAATATTGTGTATTCGACGAACTGTACGTAGATGCCGTGGGGCCGGGCGCGCCCTGCTCCGAGTGTGGGCGGCCGACGGAAATGGTGCAGGAGGAAAACTACTTCTTCAAGCTTTCGGCGTTTGAACATAAATTACTCCGCTTGTACACAGAGCAACCGGAGTTCATCCGGCCGGAGACCCGGCGGAATGAAGTAATGTCGTTTGTGCGCTCTGGGCTGCGAGATCTCTCCATCAGCCGAAGCACATTTTCGTGGGGTATCCCGGTGCCGGACGATCCCAAGCATGTGATCTACGTGTGGCTGGATGCGCTGGCCAATTACATCACGGCGTTGGGATTTGGCTCATCGGACCCCAAGCTGTACGAGAAATACTGGCCGGCTGATGTCCAGATGATTGGCAAGGAGATTGTGCGCTTCCACTGCGTGTACTGGCCGGCGTTTCTAATGGCGGCCGGGCTGCCCTTGCCCAAGGAAATCATGGCGCACGGATGGCTGCTGTTTGAAGAGAACAAGATGTCGAAGTCGCGCGGCAATATCGTACGTGCCGAAACCATACTCGATGTGCTGGGTGCGGACGCGCTGCGTTATTTCCTGCTGCGCGAGATCGTGTTTGGACAGGATGGATCTTTTTCATTTGACGCGCTGGTGCAGCGCTATAACGCCGACCTGGCGAACGGCCTGGGCAATCTCGCCAGCCGCACGCTAACCATGATCACACGCTACTTCCGAGGCGAAGTGCCGTATCCTTCGCACACCGCGGGGCATACCCCGGCGGATGATGCCGTTGCTGAAACTGCGCGCAAGGCGATCGCTGAATACAACACGCTGTTTGAGCAATGCCAGTTCTCGCGCGCGCTGGAGGCCGCGTGGGCAGTGGTGGCGGCGGTGGACAAGTACATCGTGGAAAATGAGCCCTGGGGGCTGGGTGAGAAGCAGGACGAAGAGAGCCGGTCGCGTTTGGCGACGATTCTTTACACCAGCGCTGAGGCCCTGCGAATCGTGACCGCACTCGCACATCCCGTGATTCCGGAAGCAACGGCGAAGATCTGGATGCAATTGGGGCTGGGAGACATCAGGCAGCTGGCGCTCTCGGACTTGAAGTGGGGGCAACTGCATTGGGGAACAAAACTGGGCAGCGTCGAGCCCGTGTTTCCCCGTGCGGATAAGAGCGCAATCGAAAGAATGCAGAAAATGGAAGAGCAGCCAGGCAGTGCCCCGGCAGCGGTCGAGAGCATACCTGCCATGCCAGCGGCACCGGTGAGCACCCAGGCGCCGCAGACCGCCGCGCCCGTGCCCGACGGCAAAATCAGCATCGAAGATTTCGCCAAAATCGAATTGCGGGTGGGCCAAGTTAAGGTCGCGGAAAAAGTGAAGGGTGCGGACAAGTTGCTGCGGCTGGAAGTGGATCTCGGTACGGAAGTGCGGCAAGTGGTGGCAGGAATTGCCGAGGCATACGCACCGGAATCACTGGTCGGACGAAAAGTGGTGATCGTGGCCAATCTCGCGGCGCGGAAGTTGCGCGGGTTGGAGTCGAACGGAATGATCGTGGCGGCGTCGCCCGAGGGCGGAAAGCCGGTGCTGTGCGGCTTCCTGGAGGATGTGCCGGTGGGGACGAGGTTGAAATAGAAGGCAGAAGGAAGAATGCAGAAGTGTGAGTGAAGATTGCAGATTTCAGATTGTAGATTTCAGATTGTAGATTGCAGATTTCCATTGCAGAGGTTTGGTAGGCACTGCCAAGCTTCGCTCGGCGTGAACGGCCGAGGACGGCCGTCCCCATGGGCAGCTTTGGCTGACCCCTGATGACTGATGACTGACGACCGACGACTGGTTCTCGTAGACTCCCACGCCCATCTCGAGATGGAGCAGTTCAGCGCTGACCGCGAGCAGGTGCTGGCGCGGGCGCGTGAGGCCGGCGTGGAGACCATTGTCGCCATCGGCAGTGGGACGGGGCCGGGAGCGCTGGACTGTGGCATTCAGCTCGCCGAGCAGCATGAGTTCATCTACGCCACCATCGGCATTCATCCGCACGAGGCCAAACTGGCCAACGAAGTAGACTTTGCAGAACTGGACCGACTAGCGAAGCGGCCCAAGGTGATTGCCTGGGGCGAGATCGGGCTGGATTATTTCTACGACCACTCGCCCCGTGATGTTCAACAGCAAGTGTTTGCGCAGCAGCTCGAAATGGCGCGAGCGGCAAAGCTGCCGGTAGTGATTCACTGCCGTCCGTCGGATGGCAGCGACAACGCCTGGGAAGAGTGCCTCAGGCAGCTGCAACAAAAGTGGGCGCCGAGTGGACTGGGCGGGATCCTCCACTGCTTCACCGGTACCTGGGCAATTGCCAAACGCGCGCTGGACATGGGTTTCATGATTTCGTTCGCGGGAAACGTGACTTTCCCCAAGGCACAGCAGATTCGTGATGCCGCCAAGGAAGTACCACTCGACCGCATGCTGATTGAAACCGATTCGCCGTTTCTGGCTCCGGTGCCGTATCGGGGCAAACGCAACGAGCCGGCCTTTGTGAAGGAAGTGGCGCGGCAACTGGGCGAGCTGCGCGGATTCACGACCGAAGAAATGGGCCAGCGGACTAGCCGCAATTTCTACAACTTTTTCAAACTCGCTGAATCCAACGAAAACAAAGTTCTGAGGCGCTGAAACCGCTTCTTCTGGTAACCTCAGGGGTTGCATTCCGCAGCTTTTCGAGAGATATGGAAGGGCATGCCGGAAAACACCTTTGACATCGTGAGCAAGATTGACTTACAGGAAGTCTCGAACGCCATCCAGCAGGCGTTGAAGGAAGTTCATACCCGCTTCGACCTGAAGGACTCGAAGTCGATAATTGAACTCGAAGGCAAGGACGCCATCGTGCTGCATTCCATCGACGAGTTCAAACTCAAGGCGGTGAACGACGTACTACAGCAAAAGCTGGTGAGGCGCGGTGTGCCGCTGAAAGGCCTGACCTATGGCGCGGTGGAATCGTCTCTGGGGGGAGCCGCCAAGCAGCGCATTTCGATGCAGCAGGGCATCCCGATCGAGAAAGCGCGCGAGATCGTGAAACTGATCAAGAACTCGAAGAAGAGAGTGCAGGTCTCGATTCAGGGAGACCTGGTGCGGGTGAGCGGCAAAGATCGCGACACGCTGCAGGAGATCATCGGGCTGCTGCGGCAACAGGATTTCGGAATTGACATGCAGTTTACGAATTACCGGACCAACTAACAAATCCACCACGGAGACACGGAGCAAGAATTGCCAATTGCCGATTTCCAATTGTCAATTCTAACGACAAACTCAGTGAGTCATCTGACAATTGAAAGAAGATTTTCTCCGTGCCACCGTGTCTCCGTTGAATAAGACAGGAAACGTTTGAGCACACCGGCCGCCATCAACGGGAAAGAAATTTTCGAGATGCTGCGGGATGATCTCGCCGCAATCGAGCGTGAATTCGGGCGGGACACGGTGGCGGGCGTCGAGGCAATCACGGAGATTGGCGAATACCTGCGCGGCGGCGGGGGCAAGCGCATTCGTCCGGCGCTGCTGCTGCTGTCCTCCAAGCTCTTGAATTACCGGGGACGCGGCGCCATCCGGCTGGGCGCGGTGGTCGAGATCATCCATACGGCCACGCTGGTACACGACGACATCATTGACGAAGCGCAGACCCGGCGCGGGCGGCCGGCGGCCAACACGCAGTGGGGAAACTCCAAATGTGTGCTGGCCGGCGACTGGCTCTACATGCAGGCCTTCAAGATCGCGGTGCAGGAGCGCAACTTTCGCATCCTGGACACGCTGATCGAACTCACGCAGCAAATGGTGGAAGGCGAACTGCTGCAGATGGAGAAGCTGGGCAAGCTCATTTCCCTCGACGAGCATTTCGACCTGATCTTCCGCAAGACGGCGTGCCTGTTCTCGGTGTGCATGCGGATGGGCGGGATCCTGGGCGGCGCCACCGGCGAGCAGGAGGAGAACCTCGCGCAGTACGGGCGTGATCTGGGCATGGCGTTCCAGATCGTGGACGATGTGCTCGACCTCACAGCCTCGGAAAGCGTTCTGGGCAAACCCGTGGGTAGTGACCTGCGCGAAGGCAAAGTCACGATGGCCGTGATCCATGCGCTCGAGCGCTGCACGCCGCGGGAAAGGAAGTTGATCGAGACTGTCGTGCGGGAGCGCGCATTTGACGGCGTAACTCACGCTGAGATCCTGGAAATCCTGAACCGCTATGGTTCGCTCGAAGCGGCGAACGCGCATGCCACGCAGTATGCAGCGCTGGCACGAAACGCGATCTGCAGTTTTCCTGACAGCGAGATCAAGCGGGCACTTTTGTGGGCGCCGGAATTCGTGGTGGCGAGAGAAAAATAGTCGTACGTCGTTAGTCGTCGGTCGTTAGCCCCTGCCTGCCTGGCCCCCAGCGGGACTTCCCGAGCGTTGTGCTTCCACGCTTTGCCTAACGACCATCGACCAACGACTAACGACCGACTGCAATTCCCGTCATCTCGAAGCGTCCGCTCTTCAGCAGCGGCCCTGAGCCGATAAAGGCACGCGCGGGTAGCTCCTTCGAGAAGCGCTTGAGGTAGGCGGCATTGAAGCGATCCCACAACGAGACGTCGGGCGAGAACACCTGCACCCAGACCAGGTCGTCCACGGTCATATCCGCCTGGGTGAGGACGGCTTCGAAGCCATCGAATAGCAGGCGCAGTTCCTGATCCACATCGGATGGAGCGAAGCCGGTGACGGGGTCGATGCCAATGCGCCCGGAAAGGTAGAGGGTGTTGCCCACCAGCACGGCATCGCTGAATGGGAGAGGGGCCTTGCCGGGCAGATTGATGAAGCGGCGGGTGGTTTTCCTGGTCTGTGGTGGCATTTTGCGCTAGCCTCAGGGGGCTAAATTTGCATCCAATGAACGGCGGCGACAATCCGTTTTTGTTTCGTCGCCGTATTTCAAGTGAGAGTTTAGTCCACAGGGTCAAGTTTCCAAACTTTAAGGAGGACGGATCATGAAGAAGTTGTTAGTTCTAGCACTGGCATTCTCGGTGATGCTGAGCGTAGCCGCCTTTGCGCAGTACGGGTCGCAAGAGCCGGCAAAGACGGACAAGTCGGCGGACGCGCCCCTGAAGAGCGTTAAGGGGACGGTAAAGGCCGACGGCGACAAGCTCACCTTCGTCGCGGACAAGGATGCAAAGTCCTGGGACGTGATGAATCCCGAGGCGCTGAAGGGCCATGAAGGCCATCACGTCGAGGTCAGCGCCCACGTGTACGCGGACAAGAACGCCATCCATGTGATGAGCGTGAAGATGCTCAAGGATAAGAGCGAAGACAAAATGGCGAAGTAGGCTTGCCTCGGTCCAACTGGTGAGGGCGGCGGATGCCGCCCTCGTTTTGTTTATACTGTTTTGACCCACCCTTTCACAGACGATGAACGACTTTCTCGCACTGATTGCCCGTCACGGCTATGCGCTAGTCTCGGCGGTTGTCCTGGCCGAGTCCATCGGACTGCCCATGCCGGCGGCGCTGGCACTGGTCACCGGAGGTGCAGCGGCGGCCGCTGGAATCCTGAGTGCGCCCATGCTGCTGCTGCTCGGGACCGTGGCTATGCTGCTGGGCGACTCGCTGCTCTATGTGTTGGGACGCTACATGGGCTGGGGCCTCCTCGGCTTTCTGTGCCGGGTGTCAGTTAACCCCGAAACCTGCATTCTGCGCTCGGCCGAATCGTTCTACAAGCGCGGCAAGATCACTCTGGTGATTGCCAAGTTCATTCCCGGCGTGAATACGATGGCTCCGCCGCTGGCGGGAAGCATGAAGATGCGGTTCCTTCAGTTTCTGCGGCTGGACCTGGCCGGGGCGACACTTTACGTGGCAGCCTACCTGGCGCTGGGATTTCTGTTCCGCGATTTTCTCAAAACCATCATGCGGGGATTCCTGACGGCGCGTCATGCGCTGACGGCAGTACTCCTGATCGCGTTACTCGCTTACGTTGTCTATCGGGTGTGGCTGTTCCGCAAGTACGTCGTGTATCGCGTGGTGCCGCGCGTCCAAGTCCAGGAACTGGCTCAAAAGCTGGCTTCGGAACAGAATGGAAGAATCCTGATTGTGGACGTCCGCAGTCATGGCTACTACGATGCCGGAACCGAGCGCATCAAAGGGTCGATCCGCCTCGAACCCAACAATCTGTCTGATGAACTCAAGACTCTGCCCAAGAACAAGGACATCTACCTGTACTGCACTTGAGCACGCGAAGGGACTAGCGCCCGGGTGGCGCATCTGCTGCGGGAAAAAGGGTTCAACGCGTTCGTGATCGTGGGCGGGCTGGCGGCTTGGCGGAAAGCGGGGGAGGCGCTGGAGCCGGTACCGAAAGATGACCTGGTAAAGCTGCCGACGTTCAGTTAGGCGTTCGTCCTTAGCCGTTGGTCGTTAGCCGTTAGCCAGGTCTGAGATGACAGTCCATTCAGATCACGATTCACCTACCGGAGACCTGAACCCTGGTGAGGTTACACTGCCTGTAATGCCAGCGCGGAAAGAAGTCGAAATCAAGTTTCGCATCCGTGACCTTCGGGCGCTCAGGCGCAAGCTGCGGGAGGCAGGATTCCGTCTCATCACACGACGCATGCATGAGATGAATACCCTCTACGATCTTCCTGGCCAGCCGCTGCGAAAACACGGCGACCTGCTTCGCCTGCGCAAGTATGGATCCGAGTGGCTGCTGACCCACAAAGCTAAGGACAAGATGGGTCGTCACAAGAGTCGTGTGGAAATCGAAACCAAAGTAGCCGATGGCGCGGCGACAGAAGCCATTCTCCTTGCTCTGGGTTACAGGCCGACGTTTCGCTACGAGAAATTCCGTGCGGAGTGGAGCAACAGCCAGGGACATATTGTTGTAGACGAAACTCCTATCGGGAACTTTGGCGAGATTGAGGGCCCGGCGCGGTGGATTGATCAAACCGCGCGCCGTCTTGGGATCCACCCGAGTGACTACATCACTCAGACCTACGCCGGGTTGTTCTTCGACTGGAAGCGAAGCGCCCGGAGCCCGGCGAAAGAGATGACCTTTAAGGCAATCCGTCAGCGCCGCGCGTAGTCATTAGCAATCTTGCAGAGTTCTACCACCTGGCGAGAGTGGGTCTGAATAACGTTTCCCGACCGCTCCCGTCTAATAGCACGGAATTCTGATTACCCCACGGGGGGCGGGCGGTGCGGAAATTGCTGCAAGGACTGTGCTGCCGACTTGCCACAAAGCTTGTCGAAAACACTTTTCAGTTCGGCCGCGACATCCGCCGCTTCGCGATTTTCGATGTCGCTGCGCTGCATCATGTGGACCAGCCCGCCGTCGCGCAGGAGCGCGATTGAAGGTGACGAGGGCGGGTACCCGGTGAAATAGGCGCGAGCGCGTTCCGTGGCCTCTTTGTCCTGTCCGGCGAAAACCGTGAAGATCTTCTCAGGACGGTTGGAGTGCTGGAGGGCAATGCGGACCGCGGGACGCATGCGGCCGGCGGCGCATCCGCAAACGGAATTGATGACCAACATTGTGATGCCGGGCTGATGGGCGATGGCGCGATCAACCTCCGCTGCCGTGCGCAGTTCCTGAATGCCGAGGCGAGTCAGCTCTTCGCGCATCGGGATCACCATAATCTCTGGATACATTTCATCTCCTGCGGTCATTGTAATACGAGCGTCGCGATCCTCTGTGATCTCGGTGTCCCCTGTGGTTCCCCTCGGGCTTGCTTTCTCTTACGACTGAGGACACGAAGATCACAGAGGCAGATTCTCGCATTTCACTTACTGCGCTCACAGAGTGTGTGATTCAGTTACAGCAGCGCCTTTCGGTGTCGTATATATTTGTGACAACCACCATGGTCCTGCAGGAAAACGTGCCGCTGGCGCCGCTGACGACTTTCAAGGTGGGCGGGCCGGCACGCTATTTAGTAGAGGCAAAGACCATCGCGGACGTGGGCGAAGCCGTCGCGTTTGCTCGCTCGCAAAGTCTTCCATTGTTCGTGCTGGGTGGCGGGAGCAACCTGGTCATCTCCGACGCGGGATGGCCCGGCCTGGTCTTGAGGGTCGCCATTCCCGATATCGAAGAACGCAACGAAAATGGCAGATCGCTGTTCGAAGTAGGAGCGGGCGAGGAGTGGGACAAATTTGTAGCTCGCGCCGTGACACGCAACTGCGCCGGAGTGGAGTGTTTGAGCGGCATTCCGGGCAGTGTAGGCGGCACTCCGGTGCAGAACGTGGGCGCCTATGGGCAGGAAGTGGCGGAGTCCATCGAGTCTGTCCTGGCATGGGACCTTAAAGATGGGCAGGTGCACGAACTCTGCGGCGAGGCATGCGGGTTTAAGTATCGCACCAGCATCTTCAACACTACCGAGCGGGGACGGTACATCATCCTCAGAGTGACCTACACACTCGTTCCAGGGGGTGAGCCCCGTATTCAGTATGCCGACCTCAAGAAACATTTTGCCGGCTGGAGCGAGGCTCCAACTTTGCCTGAAACGCGGGAAGCCGTGCGCCGGATAAGGGCGAGCAAGGCGATGCTGATCACACCCGGTGACGAGGACTGCTGCAGCGCTGGCTCTTTCTTCAAAAATCCGGTGGTTGCGCCCGAACAGTACGCTGAGCTCACGAAACGGGCGGCGGCCAATGGGCTGCAGATTCCCCGCTATCCCGCACTTGAAGCCCAGAAGAAGGTTTCAGCCGCCTGGCTGGTTGAACATTCAGGATTCAGCAAGGGGTATAGCAGTGGACGAGTCGGTATCTCCCGCAAACACGCGCTCGCTATCGTGAACCGCGGCGAGGCAACGGCGGCCGAGATTCTGGCGTTGAAAGAGCACATCGAGCAGCGCGTAGAAGATATCTGGGGTATTCATCTCGAGCCTGAGCCCGTGTTTGTGGGATTCTGAGCCTTCGGCCGAGTTTCACTTTTTCGGCAGCTTGCGGAAGGGATGCTCGAAACTGAGGTAGAGGAAGATGCCCTTGTCGCCGGCGCTGGGACCCACGCCGATGGGCACACCGATGCCGGGAACGATCTGCAGGCCGTTTTTGAAGTTGTAAGACCAGCGAATGCCGGGGCTCATGTAGAGCGAATTTGACCACACCGTCTTGTCGCGTGCTACCACGGACTGCGCGCTGGCAAATACAGTCTCCAACATCAAGTTGAAGCGAGTGTGTGCGAGCCAGATGAAGCTCTGGCCCAGGTTGTAGCCCGCAGCAGAAGCGCGGTCGCCAAACTCGTCCTGGGCGTGAGGAACGAACGTGGCGCCAGCATTCCAGTGGCTAACCAATTTGCGGCTCAAGACGACGCTGAGCGGAAGACTGGTCTGAAAGCCGAAACCTCCAGAGCCGCGACCGCTGGTGGAATCGCCCGTGGGGAAGAACAGGCTGAAACGGGGCGCGAAAGCGACCCAAGCGTTTGAGTCTCCTACCAA
>Ga0070708_100003174_pt1 | contig 12816 bp, 7 predicted proteins | sample KBSK5503metaG_FD_65469 | JGI IMG/M metagenome (GOLD analysis project Ga0070708, IMG submission 65469) | Corn, switchgrass and miscanthus rhizosphere microbial communities from Kellogg Biological Station, Michigan, USA - KBS K5-50-3 metaG | ecosystem: Host-associated > Plants > Roots >...
TAGAGGCCGAGGTGCGGGTCGGTGCCCGCGAACGCCCCCATGACCTCGCGCACGGCGGAGAAGACCGTGGGGCGCTTGCTGCGGTCCTCCTCGGCTACCAGGCCGGCCGGCTCCGGGATCAGCACGGTCACCTCGCGGGCGGGACCGTCACCCGGGACGCCGCGCCCGGCCCGCAGCAGCGCGGCACCGAGCACCGGCAGCACGACCTCGCCGCGAGCGTTGAGCGCGCGGACCGTGACCTCCCGGCCGCGGGCAACGAATTCCGCGCAGGGGTTCACGTACGCCATGTGCCAGCGGCTGTACCGGCCGGGGTACTCCATGCCGGAGCTGAGCACTCCCCCGCGCCTGCCGTCCACCTGGGCACAGATGCGGTCGATGTCCGGGGCGCTGAACGGTTCGGCGGTGCGGGTGATGCGCACCCCGCCGCGCGTGACCGACTCGGTCCGCTGGCCTGGTGCCCCCGCGGTCTCCGCCACCGGGCCGCGGGCCCGCTCCGGTTCCGCCTGTCCTGCCGGGTCCACTCGTGCTCCCTGGGTTAGGGCCCGGCACCGCGACGCGAGAAGCGACCGCCGCTACCGGGCGGTCGCTCCTGGACGTGCTGCACGCGAACCAGTCACCGCCTCATCGGCGGCGCCACCACTGCAGCCTGCTGGTTCGCACTCGGTGAGCCTAGCGTGCCAGCCAGTGCCCGCGCCACCGGGCGCGGGTCATGGCCGTCCGGCCGGATCAGCCCAGGGCGAAGACCACGGTGACGGTGACGCTGAGCTGCTGCGTTCCGGGGTGGACCGGCACCCTGGAGGCGGTGCCGCTGGCCGCCGGGACTGCGTACTGGACCGGGTAGAACGGCTGGGCGGGCGGGGTTTCGGACACGCTGACCACAGGTCCCAGCGGGAGGCCGAGGGCGCGGGCGTACGCGGACGCCTTGGCCTTCGCGTCCGCCACCGCCTTGGCCCGGGCGGAGGCCAGCAGCGCGCTGGTGCCGGACAGGTTGAGCGACACACCGTCGATCACGGTGGCATTCCCGCCGGCCCGCACCGCCTGGCTGATCTGGCTGCCCGCCGTGGACAGTCGGTTCAGCGTCACGCTGAGCTGCTCGCTGACCTGGTAGCCGGTGGGCACCCCCGAACTGTTGCTGTAGTTGGGGTAGATGGACAGGCCGGAGGTCTGGATGTTCGGCGCCGTGACCCCGCTGCGTTTGAGCACCGCGGTGATCGCCCGGACTGCCGCGTTGGCCTGGCGCAGGGCGCCAGCCACCGAGGCACCGGTGGTCTGCACCCCCATCGAGAGCATCAGCTGGTTGGGTACCCCGGTCACGTTCCCTGTGCCGGTGACCGTGATCCGGGCGGGGGTGCTCGCGGCCGTCGCGGCGCCGGAGGACACCAGCGAGGTCTCGCCGGTCGCGGTGGAGGACGCGCTGGTCTGGCTGGCGCCGATGGAGAACGCGCCGATGAGCAGCCCGCCGGCCGCCACGCCGGCCACGACTGCGCGCTGGGTGGAAGAAAACTGGACCGCCATGGTGCCGCTCCCTTTCGGTGGGATTTGACACCGCTTCGACGCGCCCGCTCCCCGTCAGGTTCCCGGCTCCTGCGCCGCGCGCGGTCAGCCGTGCGCGGTCAGCCGCCCGCGGGCGCCTGCCCGACCGCCGCGAGAATCTGCCTGACGTCTGTCAGGATCTCCGCCTGCCTGCCCGGCAGGTCCTTGCAGGCGAAGCACCCGCCCGGGCAGGGGCTATCCTGCGGGACCTGGTCAGATGTGCGTCGCCGGGCCGTCAGTCCGGGAGCCGGTAGACGCGGCGGGCGTTGCCAGCGCCGATCATCTCCGCGACCCGGGCGGCGTCGGCGGCGGTCCAGTCGCCCGAGTCCACCCACGCACCAAGGGTGGCCGTGGTGGCCCGGCGCCACTGCAGCGCGCCGAGGTAGTGCAACTCAGCCGGGCCGAAGGCGTCGGAGGAGAAGAGCACCTTCGCGAACGGCGCGAGCTCCAGCGACTCGGCCACCACGGCGCTCGCGCGGGCGCCGACGTGGTTAAGCGTTAGCCCCACGTCCAGGTACACGTGCGGATAGCCCTGGGCGAGGGCGCCTGCCTGCCGGTGGTACGGGTAGCAGTGCAGCAGCATGATGGGGACGCCGCTGGGCTCGCTGCGCTCGAGGAAGCCGCGCAGGAACAGCGGGTCGCAGCGCCGCAGGTCGGCGTCGGGATCCCCGAAGCCGGTGTGGACCTGCACCGGCAGCCCGCGCTCGACGCCGGTCCACAGCAGGTGGCGCAGCAGCACGGGGTCGGTGACGCGAACGCTGCCGCACTTGCCGATCTCCCGCAGCCACCGGCCGGCCGCGGCCGTTACGTCGGCAGCGGCCGGCGGCTCTGGGTCGAAGTCGAGCCCGAACCGGTAGGCGATGATGCTCTTCACCCCGCACGCGCCGTCCGCCTGGTCCCACAGGGCGGCGCGGAAGCGTTCGGCGAAGCCCGCCGCGGTCGCGTCCCCGGCGGTGATGGCCCGCTCGGCCACGCGCTCAAGCCGGACGATCTCGCTCACATCGGCGCCCGCCGCCTCGGCCATCGGTTCCAGGCCGAGCATGCCGTCCATCACGTAGCCCGTGTCGACGAGGAAGCAGGAGACGCCGGTGGCGCGCAGGAACAGCCGGGTCGTCTCGGCCGGCCCCAGGTCGGCGCGGCGTGACAGGTACTCCTCCGGTGTGGCGGCCGGGGGCAGGCCCAGGACCGGGGCGCACCAGCGCCGGATCGCGACCCCAAGCTGGGAGTCGAACCGCGTCGTGCCGGCGGGCGCGGCGCGGTCCGACTCGGTGATCAGCTCCTCGAAGACCGCGCGGGACAGGCCGCGGCCCAGCACCGGGTGGACGTGGTGGTCCACCAGGGCGAGGCCGCCGACCGTGTCGGCAAGCCGCGAGGCCTCAACCATCCGCGCCCGGAGCGCCGCCGCCCCGGCCGCTCCCGGCCCCGACCGGGACCGGCGCGGCCGAGTTCGCCCGGCCGACCACGTACAGCAGTGCCGCGACGATGAGCGAGGCCACCGTGATGCCGGCGATCCACCAGAACCAGGTGCCGTAAGAGATCGTCGCCCCGAAGATCTTGATCGTGCCCGCGCTGTTGCTTATCAGGGGAGTCCAGGAGCCCGACAGCGTGGCGATCACCCCGATCAGCGAGGCCAGGCCGCCGATGATCGAGCACGCCCAGAACACCGCCGGGTGGGCGATCCGGCGCGCCTGGAACTGGGCCTGGTACCGGCGCAGGATGATCAAGATGTCCAGGAACAGGATGACGATCGAAATGCACCAGATGACGGTCACCGCCGCCTGGAGCACGTCGTAGATCTTGGTCTCGGAGTTGACCGCAGTCCCGCTGGTCACGCTCGGGATGATGACGAAAGCCAGCAGGGTGAACAGGGCCGCGATGACGGTCTGCACCCATACCGCGACGTCGGGCACCTTGGCCTTGTTCACGTGAGACATGGCGGGCGGCAGCCGCCGGTCGAGGCCGGAGACGAAGATCAGCCGGGCAAAGGAGTAGTTGTACACCACGGTGATGAACATGAAGAACAGCGCGAGCACGAGCGCGGTGATCTTTCCGGCCACGCTGCCGAGCCCGATGGTGACTACTTGTGCGACCGCCGTGATGCCAGCTGAGCTGGAGGTCGGGACGGCGACCATAACGCCCCAGGTGGCGAGCAGGTAGGCGACCACCACGACGAGTGACCCCCAGAGGAGGTACCGGGTCACCGACCGCTGCTGGCGGATCTCCACGCCCATGTTGAGCGGCACCTCGACGCCGAGCAGGGCGAGCACCACGAGCCCGAAGAAGGTCCAGTTGGTGAAGTTGAGCCCGTGCGGGGCACTGGACTTCCAGGCCGAGAAGTTCCACGGATTGACCACAGCGTGGTGCCCCTTGGCCAGGTAGACGATGCCCGCCGCGAACATGGCCAGGATCGCCAGCCCGTAGAGCACGAACACGATGTTGACCACGTTCTGCGTGACCCGGAACCGGAGCACCGCGATGAGCGCGGAAACCACGATGAGCCCGATGATCAGCACGCCCTGCCACTGGACGGACCAGCCGTTCACGGCGGGGAAGGCGAAGCCGAGGAAGGCGACCATCGACGTGCCGGTGGCCACCATCACCAGCACCCCCGGCCACCAGGCGCAGAAGCCTGCGAAGAACCCCCAGAACGGCCCGAACGCCTTGTGCGTCCACAGGTAGATGGACCCCTCCCCTGGGAACATCGCGCCAAGCTGGCCCGTGGCGATCGCGCACGGGATCAGGAACACGACGAACCCGATGATCCACCAGCCGAACGCCGATGGCCCGGCAGACTGGACCACGGCGGCGTTGGTGATGAACAGGACGATCGCGACGAAGATCGCCACCATGTCGAACGTGGTGAGCACCTTGGGCAGGATTCCCCCGGCCACCCGCTCAGAGATCAGCGAGCCAGCTTCGGTGTCGGTGGTCATTGGCCTTTGCCTCCTTAGTGGGGGTCGCGCTCGACGCAGGCCCGGCCCGCACCTGCCGGTCGGGTCCCAGTGTGACGGCAGATGTTCGGGTCACCAGCAGATGTACCCATTCCGGACCTCTCGGGCACGCCAGGACCCGGTGCTGGCGCTAGCCTCTGATCTGCTTGAGGAGCTTGGTGTCCGCGAGTTGCTCATCATCGGCGAGGATCGCGGCGCGGATCAGGATCCGGTGCAGGATTTCGTCGTCGTCCAGATCCGGCAGGCCGAGGATTCCCTGCCGCCAGGAGTCGTCGGGAGAGATCCTGGTGTCGAAGGAAAGCCACTTTCCGGCCGGTTCCATCCGGACGTTCGCGGTGGCCAGGTCGATCCGGTAGGTCGCCAGCGAGCCCCGCACGAGGAGCTCGTCCTCGGTGAGGTCGTATCGGCCGCTGGTTTGCTGGCTGAAGAAGGGCGCGAGCACCTCCCCGCGCTGGGTCTTGAGCTGACGCAGCCCGCCTTGTTCGAGCCGGTCCCAGTACCCGCCGAGATCGCGGTGGCCGCGGAAACCCTCAAGCCAGACCGGGTCGTTCGCCACCGTTGTCACGCTGACCAGCAGGCTAAGGTCGCGCATGGCCTCTGAAAACACCTCGGCGGGCACCTCGGCCAGCGGGACCGGGGTCCGCACCACGTCGTCCAGTGGCGAGAACGCGAGTCGGCCAGTCTGGCATAGCTCTGTGGCCAGCTGGTCACTGAGCTCGAGGAGGCCGGCGACCTCCCAGGAGGCCCGCAGCCCGATGGCGGGGTAGTCCCGGCGTGCCAGCGCCGAATGGCCACCGTCCCAGGTGCTGGACAAGAACCCTCCGCCCCAGCCGCGGCTGCGCGCCAGCCCGTAGAACTGGCGGAAGCGCAGAATGTGCCCGGCGTACCGGTCGGAGTACAGGCCGTTGTCCTGCTCGTGCGTGGTGAGGCGGTAGGTTTCCCGCCACAGCTGGCGGATGGGCTGGGTGATCCCGAGATCAGCGCTCAGCCGCCGCAGCCGGCCGAGCTCCTCGGTGTCCGTGCGGACGGGGTGCAGCAGCTGCACGAGCGAGCCGCGCGAGATCGGGCGCTCGCCTTGCACCGTCCGTACGGCGTGGCCGCCTGACCCGGGGAAGCCGCAAACGGGCTCGCCGCTCTCCGGTGTGAACGTCCATACCAGGCGGGTGGCCAGCCAGCGGGTCAGCGGATGACGCAGGTAGCACTCGGCGAAGTCATCGACGTGCCACTCGCGTCGATCGGCGAAGAACCCGTCCAGCCGCGCCCGCGTCATCGCAACGGTCTCCCGGACTTCCGCCAGCAGCGTGGCTGCCTCCCGCGGCACCGGAGCCTGCGGCCCGGTCAGCACGGCCCCCTGCCGGTCATCGAGACCGACCGTCCAGGTCGCACCGCCGGCCACGACGCTGGCTTGCCCGGAAGAATCCAGCCCGTGGTCGGGTGTGAGCCGCTCCACCAGGCTGGCCGCCGACATCCCGCGCCGCGCGCCGGCCTCCTCCAGCATCTTGCCGAGCTGCTTGGTCACGCTGCGGTTCGTGGTGGCCCGGCCGATCGCCGTCAGCGCGATCAGCGCATCATCCGAGCTGGACCGCGCGAGCGAGTAGAAACACGCGTACGGAACCTTCTCGCCGGGCACCGGCGTTTGCCGGAACCTGTTCCCTGCGCACAGCCGCAGGCAACGCACCGCCACATCCCGCAGCACCTCGGGCAGCCACGGTGGATCGATGACTCCCGCCGCCCAGACCAGGCCGCGGACCAGCTGCTCGTTGTACCCGATCAGCACTTCCCAGCGCCCGTGATCGGTCAGGTAGCTGACCGGCGCCGTGGTGACGATCAGCTCAAGCAGGCCACGGAGCAGATCACCGGCGTCATCCACCGCGCCGAGGCGCTGTCGGCAGCGCTGCTCCCAGCGTGCGCCCGGCCGCGCCGACTTCGCCGTGGCGCAATGCCCGAGCAGATCGGCCAGCCCGGCCGGCCAGTCCTCCACCAGCCCGAGCAAGCCGATCACCGCCCGGCCGAACCCGTCGTCGCGGCCGACGGGCCCCTCCGTCGCTGGCGGCGCGGGCGGGCGCCCAGCCATATCAAGGATCGTGTCCCTGAGCTTGGCAACCTGGTGCCGGTACGGGGCGTCCGGCCTGACGTGGTCCATCGCGTTCCAGCCAAGGACCTGATCGGCCACGGTCTCAGCGAGCGCCTCGGCACCCGGCGCACCCGCCGTGATCAGGCGCTGCACGACCTCAGCCACCAGGCTGAACGTGTAATAGCCCCGGTGCTCGAGGCCAGGCTCAGCGGCCGCGGCCAGCACCCGGGCATCGCCGGTTTCCAGGCTCAGCGCCACTTTCTTAAGTCGTGACAAACACTCCGCCGCGAACATGTCCAGCCTGGTTTGGGCGCACCGCTCCGCAGCGGCGAACAGCAGGCAGCGCTGCTGCTCCGCCGACAACGCCGGCAACAGGACATCCAGGCCCCACCCTTCAGGTCGGAGGCCCGGGCCCAGGCGGCCCGTTGCCATGAACGCGGCAAACCCCCTGGCCAGATCGCCCACGTCAGCGGGCGACAGGCCCGGCCCTCCCAGGCGCGGCTCAGCTTCCGCCCTGGCCCGCCGGATCCGCGCCTGCTGCTCGGAAGAAAGCTCCGCGAGGATGCGCCGGCCCTCCGCCAGCCGCGCCCGCCCCAGCTCGTCCAGCCCAGCGGGCATGTCCGGGGGCTCACCTGGCGCCTCGACCACGGCAGGAGCCTACGCCGCCCCAAGCCAGCAACCAACGCAGCCGCCACCGGTGCCGAGGGCAGCCCAAGGCGCCTTCTCTCCGGCCGGCGTCCTGCTCGGCGGCTTGCCCGGTGCGGCCGGCCTGCGATTGGCTGGCTCAGTGAGCAACCGGCTCGACCTCACACGGCCGCAAATTCTGGCGTTCAGGCGGCTCGCCGGCGGGCTCGAAGCGCGGCTCCCACCCGGGCGGGCTTCGCTTCGGCGTGCGGCCTGGGCGGGGCTGCAGGACAGCATGCCCCGGTCCGCCCTCCTGTCGATCCATGCGCGCGTGGCGGGGACCGAACCGTCCGCGTGGGAGGACCCTTCGCTGGTACAACTCTGGGGACCGCGGTTCAGTGTCTTCGTCATCGCCGCGCGCGACCTCGGCGTCTTCTCGCTCGGGTTGCTGCCTGACGACGCCAAGGGCCAGCAGCGGGCAAGGGACCTTGCCGCCCGCCTCAACGCCGTACTCGGCGGCGCGCGGATGACCTACGGAGAAGCGGGCCGCGCGCTGGGCGTGCACCCCAACAGCCTCCGGTACGCGGCGGCGACCGGCACGGTCCTGATCCGCTGGGAAGGCGCGCGGCAGCCGACGGTCTGGACCGTGCCGCCGCCTGAGATCGACCCCCACGACGCCCGCCTCGAACTCGCGCGCCGGCACCTGCACATCTACGGACCCGCCACGCCCGAGGCCTTTAGCCGGTGGTCAGGGATCAGCCCGCGGCACGCCGCCGCGGCGTTCGCGGCGCTCCGCAGGTGGCTGACGCCAGCGCGAACGCCGGTCGGCGACGCGTGGATCCTCACAAAAGACGAGGCGGCCTTCCGCGCCGCGCCGGGGCCCGCGGCGCCCGCGCGGCTCCTCCCGAGCGGTGACGCCTATCTCCTCCTCCAGGGAACCGATCGCGACCTCATGGTCCCGGACGCCGACCGCCGTGCCGCGCTGTGGACCCCGCGCGTCTGGCCTGGCGGCCTCCTCGTCGATGGCGAGATCGCGGGGACGTGGCGGCGCGCGGACGTGGTGCTGACGGTGCAGCCCTGGCGCCGGCTGTCACAAGCGGAACGGGATGCGGTCGCGAAGGAAGCGGAGTCCTTGCCGCTGCCCGGTCTCGGGGGACGGATCGTCGTCCGCTGGGACGACTGAGCTCGCCCCGCGCGTTTCGGTTCAGATCTTGGTGAAATGCTCAAAGCACTCCTGGGCGGCGTCCATGGTCGCGAAGGCGGCGACCTCGGAGCGCTTGACCGCCAGATAGGCACGGCGGCGGAGGTCGCCGAGGGACTCGGTCAGTACGGTGTCGGCTTCGAGGGCGTCCAGCGCCGCGTCCAGGCTGGCCGGCAGACGGTGGGCACCAGCCGCCAGGCGTTCGGCATCGGAAAGCGTGGCGGGATCGACGTTGACGGCTTCGCCCGGGTCGAGCTTGAGCCGGATCCCGTCCAGGCCGGCCTGGATGACCGCACCCAGGGCCAGGTACGGGTTCGCGCTGGAGTCGGACGGCTTCAGTTCCAGGTTCACCGAGGCCGCGGGGTCGTCCCGCATCGGCGAGCAGATCCGGACCGCCGCCTCCCGGTTGTCCATCCCGTAGATGGTGTAGGCGCTGCTCCACATCTGCGGGGCGAGCCTCCGGTAGCTGTTGACGCTGCCGCAGGTCAGCGCCACGAGCGCCGGCAGGTGCGCGAGCAGGCCGCCGATGAAGTGGTACCCGGTCGCGGACAGGCGGTAGCGATCGCCCGGGTCGTAGAAGACCGGCTGCGATCCCGGCTCACCGTCCGGGCCCAGGTCGCGCAGGGAAATGTGCAGGTGGGCGCCGTTGCCCGCCTGGTCGGCGATCGGTTTGGGGGCGAGGCTCGCCCACATCCCGCGGCGGAACGCGGTGCCCCGCACGGTTTCCCGGTACAGCACGTGGTTGTCGGCGGCCCGCAGCGCGGGCACGTGCCGCACGGACGCCTCCTGCTGCCCGTGGCCGAGTTCGGGGTAGTAGTTCTCCGGCCGCAGGCCCTGCGCGGTGAGCGCGGCAAGCAGGTCGATCGTGTAGTCATGCGCGAGGTGGAAGCCGGTGGCCGAGTAGCACAGGCTGTCGTCGTTGGGCACCAAGCGGTCGGGGCCGCCGGCCGGGTCGGGCTCGCGGCGGCCGAGCGTGAACTCCGGCTCGAACGCGGCCGTCGCCGCGTAACCCTCAGCCGCGAGTTCCGCGATGGCCTGCTTGAGGTACGTACGCGCGCAGCCGTCCCAGGGCTCCCCGCCTGGGTGGACCTGGTCGGCCAGCATCGCCGCGGCGCCCGGAGCGTAGGGCAGGGTCACGAACGTCGCGGGATCGGGCATGATGCGGACCTCGCCGACCGGGCCCATCCCCTCGACCGGCTGCAGGTGGTCGAGCATGGACATGGCCATCATGGCGACCGTGTGGCCGATCCCGGTGACCATGCGTGAGGGCAGCACGGCGGCCGCCGCCGACTTGCCGCGGATGATCCCGCCGTGGTCGGCGTAGAGGAACCAAACGAGCGAGAGGCCAGCCTCGTGCGCCCGCGCGGCCACGCTCGCTATGGCCTCGTCGCTGGCCGCCGGGATCAGCGGTGGTACGTCTCGGTGCTCACTCATGGCACATCAGTAGCATGATCGGCTTGATCCGGAAAGGGGATCTGCCCGCGTTGACACCGGGGTAGGTATCACTTAGATTCGCCCACGTTCGTGCTAAGAACCGATGTTCGCGACCCGCACATTCGCGTCGGTAGCCGCTGGCGGCCGAGGAGCGCGCCGGGCGGTATGGACCCGAAGGAGATACCGGAACGGCAGGCATGCGCACCCAGGTAGGCATCGTCGGCGCGGGTCCCGCCGGGCTGCTGCTCTCCCACCTGCTCGCGCTGCGCGGCATCGACTCGGTGGTGGTTGAGATACGCAGCCGTGAATACTGCGAGGCGCGGCAGCGGGCGGGGGTGCTCGAGGACGGCAGCGTCCGGCTGCTCCGCGAGGCCGGCCTGGCCGGCCGGCTCGACCGCGAGGGGCTCGAGCACGGCGGCATCTACCTCAACTTCGCCGGCGAGCGGCACCACCTCGACTTCCGTGACCTCGCCGGCGGCCGCACGGTCACCGTCTACGGCCAGACCGAGGTGGTCAAGGACCTGATCGCCCGGCGGCTCGCCGATGGCGGGCAACTGGAGTTCGAGGTGTCCGGCACCGCCGTCGCCAGCCTCGACACCAACGCGCCCCTGCTCTCATATACCGCGGCGGACGGGACCCGCCGCGAGATCACCTGCGACGTGATCGCCGGCTGCGACGGCTTCCACGGCATCTGCCGGCCGGCCATCCCCGCCGGGCTGCGGACGGTCAAGGAACGTGACTACCCCTACGCCTGGCTGGGCATCCTGGCCGAGGTGCCGCCTTCCAGCGACGAGCTGGTCTACGCCCACCACCCCGACGGCTTCGCCCTGCACAGCCTGCGCAGCATGCAGGTCAGCAAGCTCTACCTGCAGGTTGATCACGACGCCTGCGTCGAGGACTGGCCCGAGCAGCGCATCTGGGGGGCGCTGCAGGAGCGGTTCGCGCTGCCCGGATGGCGGCTGCATGAAGGCCCGGCCCTCGACATCGCCATCACCCCGATGCGCAGCTTCGTCAGCGCGCCGATGCGGTACGGCCGGCTGTTCCTGGCCGGTGACGCGTCGCACATCGTGCCCCCCACGGGCGCAAAGGGCCTCAACCTGGCGATCGCCGACGTGACGGTGCTGGCCGACGCGCTGGAGGCCATCCTGCTGCGCGGCGACGAGCGGCTCGCTGACGCCTACTCCGGCACCTGCCTGGCCAGGGTCTGGCGGGCGACGCACTTCTCCTGGTGGATGACCACGATGCTGCACCGGACCCCGGGAGCCGACCCGATGGAGGCGGCGTTGCAGCTCTCGCAGCTCCGGTACGTGACGACCTCCCGGGCCGCCGCCGTCACCCTGGCCGAGAACTACGTCGGCTACCCGCCGCTGCGCTGATTTGTGCATTACGCTGCGCCCGGGGTGACCCGGACGCCCCCGGTGCGAGGGGTGCCGCGGGGCCGTCCGGCGCGCCACCGCGCCGGTAGAGCGCGTCGCCGCGCCGGTCGGTAAGCACCCGGGTGAAGTGGCTCGCGAAGTACGCCCGCAGCGCCGGGGACCAGGCGATCCGGCGGCGGCTGAGACGGGAGAGCCAGATGAACTGAGCGCGGTCGAACGCCTGCCGCCACACCGCGGCCACGGCCGGGACACGCCCCGCTCCGGTGGCTGGTTTCAGCCCGCCGGACAGCGCCAGGTCGGTGCCTAGCCCGTCCACGACCTGCGAGCATCCCGGCGCGGCCGAGGTGAACCTGTCGGCGAGCAGGGTCAGCGACACCTCGTCGGTGACCACGCAGGAGCCCGGCGGGATCAGCCGCCCGGCCGCCGCGATCGTGGCCGGGGTAACGTCCGGCCTCAGCATGCTCTCGGCCCGGAAGCCGATGACCGCGAACACCGCGATGAGGGCGGCCGTGAGGCCCGCCGCGGCCCACCGCGGCCAGGGACGGCCGGGCTGCCCGGCCAGCACCCCGACAGGCAGCGCGATCGCCAGGCCGAGGAACGGGGCCAGGAAGGCGCAAAAGTGATAGTGGAACTGGCTGGGCCACAGGAACATGGCCACGACCAGCGCGGTGGCGGCCACGGCGAACCACTCCAGCGCGGTGGGCGCCCGGCGGGCGGCCAGCGCCGCCGCGGCCAGCCCGCCCACGGTGAGCAGCACGAGAGCCGCCGCGGCGAGCTCCACGGTGCCGTGCGCCGGCCGGTGCGCGTAGCTCAGCCCGGCCATTTCCGCGAGGCGGGCGAACACCGGGACCCCGGCGACCCCGGCCCTCGGCCCGACCTGGGCCACGACCAGGCTCTGGTAGAACCGGACCGGCGCGGCGGCCGCGAATGGCAGCACCGGAAGCGCGAAACCTACGGCGGCCCCGGCCGTGAACACCCCGGCCCGGCGCAGCCGCGCGCGGGGGCGGGAAAAACAGTGCGGGGGCGGGCGCGAAGCGCGGGGGCGGGAAAAGCAGAGCGCGAGCACTACGAGCACCGGGACGATGGCCCAGCTTTCGACCGCTCCCGCGAAGCCGAACGCCGCCCCGCCCCAGGCGAGCCTGCGGCCGCTAACCAGCCGGTCACCGTCGAACACCGCCACGGCGCCGGCCAGGCAGAACGCGGTGAGCCACGGCTCCACCAGCACGGTGTGCGCGGACGCCACGCTGTCCGGGTACACGGCGAGGAGGCCGCAGGCCACGGTGGTGGCGACCACGCCCCGGTGGCGCACCAGCAGGCCAGCGAGGGGCACGCCGGCCGTGCAGGCCAGCGTGGTCAGGATCCGCCCCGCGGCCAGTCCCCAGGCGGTGCCGGCCAGCTTGCCCGCCAGAGCCGCCGGCACCATCAGCAGGGTGATGCCCGGTGGCTGCACCAGGATAAAGCCGCGGTAGGGCAGCACGCCCTGGACCAGGCGCACGGCGCTGCCGAAGTACGGCCCGTCGTCGTACTCGGTGAGGCCGAGCAGGTAGCCCGGCCGGAGCAGCTGCCAGAGCCGCAGCCCCAGGGCCAGCAGGGTGGCGGCCACGATCACCAGCGTCACCGGAT
>Ga0070708_100003177_pt1 | contig 12812 bp, 11 predicted proteins | sample KBSK5503metaG_FD_65469 | JGI IMG/M metagenome (GOLD analysis project Ga0070708, IMG submission 65469) | Corn, switchgrass and miscanthus rhizosphere microbial communities from Kellogg Biological Station, Michigan, USA - KBS K5-50-3 metaG | ecosystem: Host-associated > Plants > Roots >...
GCTCTCCTGGCAGCCGAACCCCGATCGGCCGGCACCGACCGAGGTCGAGGTGCGTTTCATCGCCGACGGCGCGGGGACGCGGGTTGAGCTCGAGCACCGGGGCTGGGAGCTCCTCGGCGACCAGGGACCGGAGGCTCGCGACAGCTACAACTCGGGCTGGCCGACGACACTCGGCCGCTACGTGGAGGCAGCCGCGTGATGTAGCCTCCGGCCGATGCGGCCGGTATGGGACGAGGCGCTCGGAGACGACGAGCGCCTCGTTCTTGATCCCGGCCCCGACTCACTGGATCCCCGCCCCGATGTTCTCGTCGTCGGCGGGGGAGCGGTTGGGCTCGCCGCTGCCGTGATGTGCCGGCGAGCCGGACTGGGCAGCGTCCAGGTGATCGAGCGAGAACGGTGCGGCGCAGGACCATCGGGTTCGGCGGCCGGGGGCCTGTCGCCCGGCGTGCATGCGGTTTCCCATCCCGCTTTCGTGGCGCTGGCGCGCGCGAGCCTCGAGCTCCATCGAGAGCTCGACGGCGAATGGAAGAGCGAGATCGGGCTGACTCCGCTCGACTGGCTGATCGTCTCGCGCGAGCGGATCGCTCCGGAGACGTTCGAGCTCCCCGGGGCGGAATTGGTCGGTGGCGCGCGGGCGCACGAGATCGAACCGGACCTCGGAACGGTGGGCAGCGCCGTGTGGATCCGCGATCAAGCGTGGGTCCACCCGATGCGCTTCGCGACGGCGCTCGCGCGACACGCGGGTTCGGTGGCGACGCGCATCGAGATGACCGGCGTCTCGATCCGCGGTGGTCGGGTCGCCTCCGTCGATACGACGGCCGGCCGGATAGCGCCGGGCACGGTCCTGTTCGCGACGGGGCTCGCGCCGTCCGGAGTCGCGACCGTTCCGCAGGTCGTCGTGAAAGGACATCTCCTGGCGACGGAGCCGGCGCCGATCGGGCTCAAGACCGCGGTCGCGTCGACGATCATCGTGCTTCCCATCGGCCGCGGGCGGCTCGTCGCCGGCGGAACGTTCGATCCCGACGATCGGTCACCGGAGGTTCGCGACGACGTGATCTCCGAGATTCGGGACGAGATGGTCCGGCTGGTTCCGGCGAGCGTCCAGGTTTCGGTCACGCAGGCGTGGTGCTGCTTCCGGCCCGGAACGCCGGACGAGATGCCGGTGATCGATCGGGTCCCCGGCGTCGCCAACGCCTGGCTGTCCGTCGGGCACTACCGGACCGGATTGTTGATGAGCCCCGCGGCCGGGAAGGGCGTCGCGGAGTGGATCCGGAGCGGCGATCGCCCCGCTGAGCTCGATGCCTTTGGGCTCGCACGATTCACCTGACCTCGGGTCCTGGGGGATCGAGCCCGGGGATCGAGCCAAGGAGTCACCTGGCGACTCGGTGGGGATGAATGGTAAGAAAGCCGCCGGAGCGGAGCGTCGAAGCGGCTAAATCGGCGTCCGCCGGCAGGGTTTCGTGGCGAATCGCGGAACTCCCGTGAAGGAGGCTTCCGTGGCCGACATCACGAGTGCGAGACCAGTTGAGAATCTGGGGCTCGCCGGCCGGGATCGGGTGAGGGCCGACAGCGAAACGGGGACGGGATACCGCACGTTCCCGTCTCGGATTCCGGTCATCCTCACCGCCCTGGGCGGTGGCTTGGTCGTGCTCGGCTCCCTCGGCGCTTCGGTCCGCGCCAGCGCCATCCAGCGCCTGAACGAAGACCCCAACCAAGTTCGCGTCCTGATGGGCTACGACGGAGGGATCGGCTGGGTCCTTGCCGGGCTGGGACTCGCCCTCGTGGTCCTTTCGTTCGCCTGGCTCGGCCGTCGCCCACTGACCAAGTTGCTCGTCGTCGCGGCGGTTGTCGTGACCGGGGCGATCGTCACGACCCGGTTGCTGCATTTCAACGACGTCGCCGCCGGCTGGGCCGGCGCGGCCATCAGCGCGCCGCGCTTCATCGGGTTCCACGCCGGGCTGGGCTGGGGTGCATGGTCGTTGCTCGCCGGCGCGATCCTCGCCGGGTTCGGGATGCTCGTCGGAATCCTGCGTGAGCTCGACTTTCGGAAGGGGTTCGCCGGATGAGGCGCACCGTCGCGCTCGTCGTCGCCGGGATGCTCGTTCTGACCGCGTGCGGGACGACGGTGCTTGCGCGGAAGGTAGAGCCGGCGGCCGCGCCGTCAGTGGAACCGACGACGATCCGCAAGACGCAACTGACGAAGGGAAGCAAGGGCGACCTCACGATCGGAACCAACCCGATCCCCGGAGTGACCGGGGCGCAGCGCTGCGCCACGAACTCGGATCCCACCCACGGCATCACCGCCTCGTCGATGAAATGGGGCACGATCATCCCGCTGTCGGGCGCGCTTCGTCCGCTCGGGGAGCAAACCGCTCGAGTCATGCGCGTCGCGGTGCAGTACATGAACTCCGTTTCCAAGATCCCGAATGGGTTCGACTGGAGTTGCCCGACGCGCCCCGGCATCTGGGGGCGGACGGTCGAGCTGAAGATCTTGTCGCTCAACCAGAACACGCAGGACGAGGCCGCCGCGGCGATGCGCAGGCTCATCGACGTCGAGCATGTGTTCCTCGTCCGGGACTGCTACCTGCAGTCGAACCTGATGGGCCCGGCGACGCAGTACCAGAACTCGCAGAAGGTCCCGGGGATCTGGTGCTACTTCTCCGAGATGCAATACCCAAGGCTGAAGCCGTGGAACTTCGCACCGGGCACCGACCTTCTCAAGGTGGCGGCGCTTCATACGGGCTACCTGATGAACACGCTCGGGCGGAAGAGGCTCGCGATCCTGACCGACCCGTCGTTGATCAACAACCAGGTCCGGGTCGTGAAACTGATCTTCAAGTACATCAACGGGTACGACATGCCGGAAGGCTGCATCGCGAAGAAGAAGGCGCAGGAGGCTCCGGGCGGGATGTCGGCGGAGATCCAACAGATCCGGAATTGTTACGCCGACAAGTTCCCGAATACGCCGAGTCCGGATTCGGTGATCGCGCTCGACGCGCTGAACGGAGTTTTCGGAGCGCAGGCGGCGGAGAACGCCAACTGGAGCATGAGGACGTCGGGCGTGCAGTGGGCGTGCGCGACCTGCTGGGTGCAGACGCTGGCCGACGTCTGTGGTACCGCGTGCACGGGCATGATCACCGACTGTCAAGCGCTGCCGTGCGTCCCGTGGTCGAACCTGCCGGGGGCGCAGACGCTAGAAGGCGTGCGGGCTCGGTACCTGCCGAATGAGCCCAAGGATGTTCTGACGTACGGGCCGATCGCGATCACGCTCGGGCTGGGGTTATGGCTCGGCATGACCGGACCAAACCTCACCCAGCGGGGATTCATCCACACGGTCGGGAATCTGACGAACTTCGACTCGGGGATCGGTCCGATCTTGAACACGAATTCCGAGGATCACTTCGGCGGGAAGGCGATCTGGATGGTGAAGTTCACGGGCAAGACCTTTGACGACTACACGCACGGGTTCGTGACGTTGTCCGACGTCAAGGTCCCCCAGCGGCTGACCACGAGTGGATGAGATGAGACTCAAGCGGTTCTTCGCCGTCCTCGTGATCGCTCTTGCGATCGCGGGGCTCACGGTTCCGCCGGCCCTCGCCGCGTCGGGCGACTCGAAGACCATCCTCAACTACTCGATCAAGGACGCGCGGGCGTTCCTGTGGCAGATCCACTATCCGCAGTCGACGTTCATCACCGAGAAGTACTCGCCGTGCGACGAGACGGCCGACAAGTACAACTGTGATCGGACGAGATACAACCAGACTCCGGGATCGTGCCCGACGGATCAGGCGCTCGGGCGCACGAAGGAAGCCGACGAGACTCCAAAGCCCGGCGAGCTCGAGGGCGGCGTCGGACCGACTGACACGGGGAGTACCGTCGCGGACTTCCCCGTGGGAAATCCCGTTGAGGTGATCCACGGCTTAGCGCTCGGCCGGCTCGGGTCGTCGCCCGAGGCGGGCGGCCTCGCGTCTATGTACTACGTCGACCAGTCTGGCCGGCGTGAAACCGAGGCACACGCCGAAAGCGACGGTTACGTCTCGAACCGCAACGATTACGAGGAGCGCTGCGCGGTGGTCGACGCGTTCTCCGAGTCGAGCATGTACGACGGACCGTTCGCGGCGCACGTCCTGTCGCGCGCCGACCAAACGCCGTCGACCTACAACATGACCGCGTTCACGACCATGGAGGCTTCGAAGTACCCGCCGGGGCAGTCGAAGGAGAGCGTCTCGATCGTGAAGCTTTGGGAGGCGGACGGCAAGGTGCACGGCATCCTCACGTCGACGGTGCGCGGGGCAACGCTCGCCGATCAGATAACGGTGGACGCCGTTCGGACGATCATCTCCTTCTCGTCCGATGGAACCGAGAAAGGTCTCGTCGCGACCGCGAAGACCGAGGCCCTCGGCATAACGATCGCAGGAATCAAGCTTCCGGCGCTGGCGGCGAACAGCGTGATCCCAATCGCCGGAAACTCCTACCTCGGCGTCCTCTCGCCGATGGTGCAGTCGACGGACAAGGGTCATCAGCTCACGATCCGCGCGCCGGGCTTGTTCCTGGCCGCGAACACGCCGCTGAACATGCTGCCGATCCCGGAGGATCCCTTCACCCAGGAGCCGTACTCTCAGCTGCCGGGAGCGGATCAGTTCAAGGGCAATCTCACGCTCGGCGGAAAGCTCTACGCTCCGCAGGTGGTCTACGTCGCCGGCGCCCTGCTCGACGCGGGGATGGGACGGATCCCGGCCTTCTCTCTCCCGCCGATTCCTCAGCTGCCTCCGGTCCCGGCTCTTCCGTTGCATCCGGGGATTGTGACGCCGCCGAGCTACACGAACACCGACGTGCCGGTCCCGGGGGTGCCGCAGCCCGTCGGCGCGCCGCACTTCATCACACGGGAGCTCGCCGGGAGTGCTTGGACGCTTGCGACGATCGTCGCGTTCACGATCATCGGCCTTCTCGGCGTTATGGGCCGGTGGTCGATGCGTTACGCGTGGGCCCAAAAGGTCTCACACGTTCCTCCTTTCCCAGCGTTCGGCTGGGCCTACCGAGCATTCCTCAAAGGATGAGCGCGTGATCCTCGCTGCATCCCGGGTGCCGATCGTCGAGGTCACGACCTTCGGGCTCGCCAAGGGAGCGGTGTACGCGCTGCTCGCGCTCGGGCTCGTGTTGATCTACCGAACCACCGGGGTGACGAACTTCGCTCACTGGGGGATCGGGCTCATGGGCGTGGTCTTCTACTTCCTGCTGACATCGAAGGCCGGTGTCGCGACTCCGTTGGCCGCCGGGCTGGCGGTGGTCACGTGTGGCTTCGTCGGCGCGCTCTGCTACCGATTCGTTTTTCGTTACGTGAAGCGGACGAACCAGCTCGTCCTCATCTTGATCGCGTTGGGCGTCGCACAGCTGTTCACCGCGCTGTCGGCGATGGGATTCGGGTTCGCGTCGACCACGATCCTCGACCCGTGGCTCCCGATATCGACCGTGAGTGTGGGGAGCGCGTCGCTGCGTTCCACACAGCTGATCGCGATCGGAGCCGCGATCGGGATCGCGATGCTGTTCCTTCCCTGGTTCCGTTACTCGCGAACCGGCCGCGCGCTCCGAGCCGTCGCGCAGAACCGCGAAGCCGCGTCGCTCGCCGGGATCGACGAACACCGGTATTCGACGGTGGCGTGGGCGATCGGTGCGGCGCTGGCGGGGTTGGCGCTGCTGCTCATCCTGCCGCACGCCTCCGGCGAGCGCGGCGGAGTCATCACCACGGCCGACATCACGCCGTTCGGCATCTACCTGATCCCTGCGTTCGGAGCGGCTCTGGTCGGCGGCTTGGTCAACCTGCCTCTCGCGGTCGTCGGAGGATTCGTCTTCGGCATCGCCGAGAACGCGCTCATCCTCGCGCCCGAGCCATGGAGCTCCTTGCGCTCGACGATCGCCGCGATCCTCATCGTGGTCCTGCTCTTGCTCCACACCGAACGCTTCTTCGTCGCCCGGGCAGAGCAGGAAGCGCTCGAGACATGAGAAGCACCATCACCGCGGAAGAGGCGATCGCCGAGGCGGAGGCCCCCCCGGCCGCTCGCAGGCTGTCGGTCAGGTTCCCGAGCCTCACTCGCGGTCGGGTCATCACCGGCGGCGTGTTGCTCGGGCTGGGCCTCATCCCCGTGGGAGTCGACGCTGCGCGCAACACCACCTTCTGGGAGTACATCGGCGCGTACATCGCGGTCTGGGCGATGCTCGAGCTGTCCGTCGTCGTCGTAACCGGCTACGGCGGGCTCATCTCGCTGATGCCGTTCTCGTTCGTGGGAATCGGATGTTTCGCCACCGGGCTCGCCGTGTCGGTGTGGGGATGGCCGTTCTGGCTCGCGGTACCGTTCGCGGCGCTCGCCACCGTGCCGATCAGCGTCGCCGTCGGCGCGGCGTCGGTGCGCCTGAAAGGTCTCTACCTTGCGATCGCGACGCTTACCTTCGCGTCGGCGCTGGGCGAGACCTTGTTCAAGTGGGAGGCGTTTACCGGCGGCCAGGCCGGACACACGATCGACAGGCCGAAGCTCGGACCCGTCGATTTCTCGGGTGGATTCGCCTTCTACGCGCTGACCATGGCCGTCGCGCTGGTCCTCGTGTGGATGGTTCACGGGCTGAAGAGTTCTCGCGCCGGCCGGGCGATGCTGGCGGTGCGAGACAACGAACGCGAGGCGCAGGCGCTCGGCATCAACTCGACGAAGACGAAGCTGACCGCGCTGGTGATCGGCGGCGCGCTGGCCGGGGTCGGGGGCGCGTTCTATCTGGCGCTGCTCGGCTCTCCCGCGCCGGCCGGGTTCCAGTCGCCGTACGTGGACGTGTCGTCGGTGTTGCTGGTCGTGTGGGCGGTCATCGGCGGTATCGAAGCTGCGTCCGGCGCGTTCCTCGGCGCGTTCGCCCTCATCGTCCAGCAGCAGGTCTTCCAGGGCGCGGAGAAGCTGTTCGTGTTCATCGGCGTGTACGCGGCGTTGGTGCTCGTCGTGTTCCTGATCTTCCGGCCGGGTGGTTTCGTGCAGGTCGTGAAGATCCAGTCGGAACGTATCCGGGTCAACCCCGCACGCGGCATCCCCGAGACGGCCGGCCTTGTCCTCTTCAACGTGATCGTGATCTGGTTGATCATCCATTTCGGAACCGTGGCGACCAAAACATGACGACGACGCATCCCGAAACCATCGCGCGCGATCCGCACGCGGCCGGCGCAGCGCTTTCGATCGAGGGCGTCACCGTTCGGTTCGGAGGCATCACCGCTCTGGACGGCGTCACGATGCAGATCCAGCCGGGCGAGATCGTCGGACTGCTCGGACCGAACGGCGCCGGCAAGACCACGCTGTTCAACGCGGTGTCCGGATTCATCAAGCCCGACGCGGGAACCGTGCGCCTCGACGGCGCCGAGATCCAGAGCATGTTCCCGTACGAGCGGGTCACGGCCGGGCTCGGCCGAACCTTCCAGCACGTCAAGCTCTTCCGCGGACTGACCGTTTACGAGAACCTCCTCGCCGCGCAGCACCGCCACCTCTCCGCGAGCCCGTTCGCCGCGATGCTGCGGCTGCCGTCTTGGCGGCGCGACGAAGACGAGGCGCGCGAGCTCGTCGAGCGGATGCTCGACACGGTAAACCTTCGGCCCTGGAGTCAGCGTTATCCGTGGGAACTCTCCTACGGCACGCTGCGGTTCCTGGAGCTGGCCTCGGTGCTTTCGCTTCGGCCGTCCGTTCTGCTGCTCGACGAGCCGGCCACGGGGATCCAGCAGAAGGAGGTCGAGCAACTCGGGCCGATGCTCCGGCGGATCCGCGACGACACCGGCTGCGCGATCTTCTTGATCGAGCACGACATGGGATTGCTCATGGGTACCTCGGAGCGGATCTACGCGCTCGACTTCGGGCGGGTCATCGCGGAAGGTTCGCCGAAGGAGGTCTCCGCCGACCCGCAGGTCCTGGAGAGCTATCTCGGGCGCACGCGACGCGCGGAGGCGGCCGGTGCTTAAGCTCGAGGGCATCCACGCCTTTTACGGGCCGGTGCACGTCCTGTTCTCGATCGACCTGGAGGTCGCCGACGGCGAGATCGTCGCGCTCCTGGGGACCAACGGCGCCGGGAAGACCACGATCCTCCGGACCATCTCCGGCGTGCTCCGACCGGAACTCGGCCACGTGTTCTGGAACGGCGAACGGATCGACGGGCACAGGCCGGCCGAGATCGTGCGGCGCGGCATCGTGCAGATGCCCGGCGGCCGCGGCGTTTTCCCGGGGATGACGATCCACGAGAACCTCGAGATGGCCGGGTTCCTCTACGGCCGCGACCGAGCGAAGCGCAAGCAGATGATCGACCGGACGCTCGAGATGTTCCCGATCCTCGCCGAGCGCCGTCGCCAGATCGCCGGGACGATGTCGGGAGGCCAGCAGCAGATGCTGACGCTGGCGAAGTCGTTCGTGATGGACCCGAAGCTGCTGCTCATCGACGAGCTGTCGCTCGGCCTCGCGCCGAAGGTCGTCGGCGAGCTGCTCGAGACGGTGCGGCGTTTGAACGCCGAGGGCGTGGCCGTGGTCATCGTCGAACAGCACGTCGACCTCGCGCTGGACGTCGCGTCGCGCGCGTACTTCCTGGAACGTGGAGAGGTGCGGTTCTCGGGGCCCGCCGAAGATCTTCGCGGCCGGGACGACCTTTTGCGCTCGGTGTTCCTCGCCGGAGCACAGACGGCGGAAACGGTCACGCTCGCGGAAGAAGCGATGGCGATCGCGGCCGCGACCCCGAGGCGCAGACGCCGCTAGCTCACCACTTCCCCGCTTCGTGTTTCAGCTTTCGAAACCGCCTGCGCAGCCGTAGGAGCTCGATCCGGAACCGGATCCGGTCCAGCAGGCTCATGTCCTCCTCGAAGCCGGCGAGCAGTTCCCTCTTGGCTCGGGCGAACTCTGCATCGATCAGCGGGACGGGATCGACCACGCCCCGCAGGCTCGAAAGGAAGGGCGTAGCGTCAAACAGTTTTTGAACCGGGGGTTTCTTGCGCCGGCGCATCGGCATCAAGCTTGGGACCTGCGGGCCCGGGGCGTCAACGGCGCCGGGTATCCTTCGGAGCATGCCGATCCGTGTCGTCGTCGCGGAAGACGACTTCATCGTCCGTGAGGGCGTGAAGGAGCTGCTCGGCATGGAGCCGGATATCGAGGTCGTCGCCAGTTGCGCGGATCTCGACTCGCTGGTGGAAGCGGTCGAGCGGGAGAAGCCCGACGTTGTGCTCACCGACATCCGCATGCCGCCCACGAAGACCGACGAGGGTGTTCGTGCGGCGGAACGATTCCGCGACTCCGTTCCGGAGACCGCGGTGCTCGTGCTGAGCCAGTACGACGAAGCGGAGTACGCGCTTGCGCTCCTCGAGCGGGGAGCCCGCGGCCGCGGCTACCTGCTGAAGCAACGCGTGTCGGATCTGGATCAGCTCGTCGGAGCGATCCGCGAAGTGGCGCGGGGCGGCTCGGTCATCGACCCGAAGGTGGTGGAAGGGCTCGTCGCCGCGCGCACCGGCAGCGGCGCGTCCCCGCTGGATCAGCTCACCACTCGCGAGCGAGAGGTGCTCGGAGAGATGGCGCAGGGAAAGAACAACGCGGCGATCGCCGGAGCCTTGTCGCTGACGGAACGTGCGATCGAGCGGAACATCAACGCGATCTTCTCCAAACTGGGGTTGACGGCGGAGAAGGACGTCCACCGCCGCGTGAAGGCCGTGCTGTTGTTCCTCGCGGGATGATGAGCGGCATGGAGGACCGGGCGGTGCTCTCTCCGGCGTCGTTGTGGTGCAGGTACCATTGCCCGGCCGCGCCGTCGTGGGCGAAGACTAGAGCATGCGGGAGATCGACGTGACCGTCCGCGTTTTGATCGTCGACGACCAGGAGCCGTTTCGCGCCGTTGCTCGCGACGTGGTCGAGGCGGCCGGCGACTTCGAGGTCGTAGGCGAAGCGGAAAGCGGCGAGAAATCGGTCGATCTCGCCCGATCGCTGCGGCCGGACCTCGTGCTCATGGACGTCAATCTTCCCGGCATAGACGGGCCGGAGGCGACGAAGCGGATCCTCGCGATGGCGGGAGGAACGAAGGTGCTGTTGCTCTCGACGTACGAAGAGGACGAGCTGTCGGAACGCGCCCGCGAGTGCGGCGCATCGGGTTACGTGCCGAAGTCGGCGTTCGATCCCGACAGGCTCGCGGCGGAGTGGGCCGCGATCGGAGCCTGAAGCGGCACCCGACCGGAGACCGTCGTCCCTTCCGGCGCTGAGCGGATCTCGAGGCGCCCGCCGACCGATTCGATCCGGTCCACCATCATCTGGAGGTCCGAGCCCGACGTCGCGTCGTCACTGAGGCCGTGCGCTCCGTCGCGGATCTCGAACGAAACCCAGCCGTCTTCGCCGGTTAGCTTTACCTCAACGGTCGAGTCGCGTGCGCGCCGCGCCGCGCTCCGCAACGCTTCGACGCAGCAGAAGTACACGGCGGCCTCGGCGTGCTGATCGAACCGCTCGTCGAGGCCGCTCGCGCTGACGATCACGGCGGCGGAGGTCTTCCGGGCTTGGCTCTCGAGCGCGGGGACGAGGCCCCGGTCGGCCAGGAGTGGCGGGAAAACCCCGCGAGCGACTTCGCGAAGGACGTCCTGTACGCGATTGGCTTCGGCCGCGGCCTGATCGAGGAACTCGAGCACCCGATCGCCGTTCCCAGACGGGCCTCCGGCCGCGGAGATCGTGGAGTCGATCGCCATCAGAGGAAGCTCGACGCGTTCGTGGATGTCGCGCTCGAGGCGGCTCCGCTCGGCGTCCTGGGCGCTCACGATGCGGCGGCGCGACGCCTCGAGCTGAACCGTGGATCGCTGGAGGTCGTCCAGCCGGCCGCGCAGCCGTTCGGCGAGCCGGAGACTGTGGAACGCGATCGCGACTTGCGAGCCGACGGCTTCGAGCAGGCGGTTCTCGGCGGACCGGAGCGCATCGCCGGGCCGCTTGCCGATCGCGAGCTCGCCGACCGGTTCTCCGTGATGGGTGAGCTCGATCGTGCGGTCGTAGTCGGGCGGCTCCTCCTCATCGGGCGGGAACGTTCCGTGGACCTGCGCGCCGGACGGCAAGAAGAGTGTGGCCCGGGCGCGGACGGCACCCACGCCGAGTGCGACTCCTTCCGCGATCGAGCGAACCACATCGGGAGCCGTCGTCGTGCCCGACAGGCGGTGCGACAGGTCGGCCATGACCTCGTACGGCGAGGCACGCTCGCCGTAGACGAGGCGGTTCGCCAGACGCTGAAGCCGTGTTCGCAGCGGATCGAACGCCACAGCGACGAGCACGGTCGCCGCGATCGACAGCCCGGTGCGTCCTCCCACCACGTCGCCGAGGAGGACCACGACGCCCACGTAAGTCGCGCCGATGAATCCCGCGAGGGCGCCGTACACGATCGTGCGCCGGATCACGAGATCGATATCCCACAAGCGGTACCGGAGGATGCCGGCGAACAGCGCCAGCGGGATCACGACGAACAACGGCTGGAAGACGCGGAACGCGCGCGCGTCTGAGGCGCTCAGCGCCGCCGGATCGACCACGTTCGGATTGATCAGCGCCGGGATGTCGATGCCGAGCGCGAGTAGGAGCACGACTCCGAGGGAGAACGATGCGGCCAGCGCGAGGAATAAGAGCCGGGACTGCTGTCGCGATTCGGACGTGGGCGCATGCCGTATCCGGAAGTACTGCGCGATCATGCCGATGAGCGGGATCGCCATACCGAACGTCAAGACCAAGGCCGCGGGGTGCTGACTGAAGTCCGGCAGGATCGAGCCGGTTACCCCCAGGAACATCATCACCGCGATGAAGAAGGCCGCCCGGTAGCCGATGCGCACGAACCGGTTGGAAAAGCGCGGGATCAGCTTTCCATCCGGGAACAGCACGAGCGCGTAGATGTACATGACGCCGGTGATGGGGTGCAGATTGGCGTGGAGCGCGTCGAACCCTTCTGCCGTGGCGAGCGCTGCGTGGCTCTGCAGGTTGTAGGCCGCCGCTGTACCGATCATCGCGATCCCGAACACGCGCGCCATCCGCTCGCGCGGACGGAGGAGCACGAGGAAGATCCCTAGCCCAAGGCTCACGACACTGAATGCGTAGTCGAGCGCGATCTCCTTCGCGCCCTCCGCTTCGTGGGACACTTCGGCGATATGACGGGCCATGTCGCGGATTCCTTGACTCTGAAGGGGATGCGTTACGACGGCGTTCGCGGGCAGCACGCGTACCGTGCCGCGCATCACCAGGGGATGCACGTCGCATCGATAGGCGTACGTACCCTCGGTGGGAGCGTCGAACTTATAGACGATCGTCGCAGAAAGTCCTGGGGTGCCGAACTCGTCGATCACCGGCAAGGGAGTGATGCGTTTGCCGATGAACACGGGCTCCCCGGCGCGGCGATAGATGGCGACGTTGTGCTCGATCGGGAAGCCCCGCTCTCGCTCGATGTCGGTGCATCGCGAGCCGCACGAGGTTTTCGCATCGGCGCCGGAGTTGGTGAAAACGATCTGAGCCCGGCCGCCCGCCCGAAAGGTCATCTCTCGGATCCGTCTGGAACCGTCGATCGAGAACGGCGCGATGTCGCTGGCCTCGACCTCCAGCACGTCGGGCGCGCCACCGAACGCGTGCATGCGTTCGTGCAAGGATGGCGAATGGCCGGTGAACGCCGCGATCAGCCCCGCGGCGAGCCAGGTCACGATCCCGAAGGCATACACGACGAAGAAACCGACGAACATGAGGTGCCACACGGTCGAGCGGACTTTCTTGGTCGAGGTTCGCAGGCGCCCGCTGAAGAGGAACAGCCACACGGACCAGGCGATC
>Ga0070708_100003178_pt1 | contig 12810 bp, 16 predicted proteins | sample KBSK5503metaG_FD_65469 | JGI IMG/M metagenome (GOLD analysis project Ga0070708, IMG submission 65469) | Corn, switchgrass and miscanthus rhizosphere microbial communities from Kellogg Biological Station, Michigan, USA - KBS K5-50-3 metaG | ecosystem: Host-associated > Plants > Roots >...
CATCGCAAGCGACGCCTTGGCCGCGGCTATACTGGCTGCGCTCGCGCGGATGTAGCTCAGTTGGCTAGAGCGTCTGCTTGCCATGCAGAAGGTCGTGGGTTCGAATCCCATCATCCGCTCCTCGAAAGCCCCGGAAACGGGGCTTTTTGTTGACGAGACTGGCGACGGAAGGGCGGTTCTGCAAGCGGTTCTGCAAGCGTTACGCGCGCGCGTGGTTGGTGTTCACTGGCGCGCAACTGGTACGCAAGCGGGCCAGCTAGTCCTGGACGTTGCGGGATTAGGCTCCGAGCCGTGATCGGCGTCACGACCTCCGTCAGCACTTGGGAGAAAGTCCTAGTGATCGCCACCGCCACCGGAGGCATTGGCGCGATGCTCAGCGCGATCTTCTCTTGGCTCGCCGCCCGCAGGAGTGGGCAGACCGCGCGGGACGCAAGGGACGCCCTGGCAGCAAGCCTCAAACCGCAGGTTCACCTGTTGATCGGCCAATGGGAACAGTCGATTGAGGCACGTGCCATTGTCACGGGACCGCTGTCGCCACTAGGAACGGCGAGGATGCTGCCGGCCACGGACCTGCACATCGAGTTCAACAGCTCAAGCGGCAAGCATGGCTTCGCGTCCATGGCGACGCTGGAACCCAATCCGTCCATTTGGGCGCGGGAACCTCCGTATCTCAACGTGGTGATCGGAAGGCCCAGCGACGACTGGCCACCTCTGGAAGGCGGTCAGCCGGGGCACGATCACGTGACCGCTACGGTGACGTACTCAGACGTGCGCGGAGTCGCAACCTATCGGCAGTCGACGTCGGCGGACCTTGTGCGGTACGTTGAGCAGGAGGGCGGTCAGTGGGTCGTGTCTTTCCGGAACCTCACCGAGCCGACCGAAACGCCGATCACGCCCTAGCGCGATTCGGCGGCAAGTTCGCGGCGACGTCGCGGAGTATCCCGGCGGCGGCCGGATTTTCGTCTCGTCCAAGGGCGGCTAGAGCCGCGGCCACCACTGCAGCGTGTTCGATCGTCGTCCCTGGGCGTTCCTCGAGGTAGCGCAGCAGCCAGCGGGCAGCGACCCGCGGATGCCGGGGCGGGTCCTTGCGCGCGATGAGTACGGTTAGCTCCAGCGCATCGCCGAGACTGATCGTCGGGAGCTCCTTCGCCGCCGCCTCGGCAGCGAGCAGGTTCCCCCGCTGAAGTGCCTTTTTGAAAATCCCGTACGGACGGCCCTGCGAGGTCGACGCTCCTCCTCCCCGGGGCCGGCTCGAACGAGTCTAACCGCCCATCCCGAGCAGGCCTCTGACTTTTCCGACGACAGTCACGAACTCTTCAGGAACGTACTCGTCGCCGGCGCGAACGGCATTAGTGACGATCGTGCCCAAACCGACGTCCGGTATGCCGAGATCGGTCAGAACCCTCTCGAGTTTCTCTTTCCCTTGGGACTCAGCGGCGTCGATGACCTGCGTGACGCTGCCTTCGTCCCGCCCGCTGATGCTAGCGAGCGCCTGCGGGATGAGTAGATAGGACTCGAGTTCCTTCTCTGACCAGACATGGCTCGCGTCTCCGAAGCCAGCCTGCTCGAGGTAAGCCTCTTTCTCTTCTCGCTTGCCGTCGTTATCGAGGAGGACAAAGACCGAGCTTGAAAGATGGAAGCGATCGAGGGCTTCGCGGAGAGCCTTAGCTCCGTCGATGATGGAACGCCAGCCACCACCAGCGGCCCGCGCAGGCAGAACATTCTCGGCGAGGTCGTAAGCCTCCCAGACCGGTTCAAGAGCTTTCAGGTCGTCCCGTCCCTCGATGACGATGATTGCCTGCTTGCCGCGTCCGAGCGCTTCGAGGAGGCGCGAGCGCTCGATCCCCAACCGCTCCCAAACTTCGAAGACCTCGGCCTGGTCCAAGCGGACGGCCTGGGCGGTGCCTTCCCGACGATCAACGAAGAACACCTGCTCCGGTTCGAACTGCTCGAGAAGGTACTCAGCGTGCGTCGTCACGATTGTCTGTTTCGCTTCGTTGAGAGCTGCATCGCGGATGACAGCAGCGAGCGCCTTTTGCGCCGTGGGGTGAAGGTGATTCTCGGGTTCTTCTATTAGGAGCAGTGACGCTTCCGGGGAGAAGTGGATCGCGGCAAGCAGGACAAGCACGTCCTTCACACCGCTTGAAAGCTGCCAGAGGTCGTACTTCTCAGGCGTGTCGGTGAAGCGGATGGTCACGGTCGTCTGCTGCTCGCCGAGGATTGGCGTCTCGATGATCTCGACCTCCGGAAGGACTCGCTTGACGGTCTCCTCATAGGCGTCGAACCGCTCGCGGTCGTTGTTGTAGTGGTAGTGCAAGACACGCGCCAGGTCGCTACCCGTTGCCTGCACCATCTCGCTTGCCCCGACAGCCCATTGGAAGGCCACCTGGCGAAACGGATCGATGTGGACGATGCCCCTAAAGAAGTTGGCGAGCTGAGGCCATGGGTTGAGAGGCTCGTTCCCGAGCAGGCCCTCGACCCTGGCAGGAGCGTCACCTGGGATGACGGCGTCTTCGTTTAGATAGATCCCACCAGGCCCGACCGCGACCTTGTAACGCCCAACTTCCTTCGTGTCATCGAGGAACTCGAACTGGAGCACCATTTCTCGATCCATATCGTGTCGAGAGACGACACGATCGAGGCCATGGCGTTCTGACAGCGCGTGTTGGAAGCTTCGCGCGCGGAGCGCGTCGCTGATGATCAAGAACGCGTCGATGACGTTCGACTTGCCTGTGTTGTTGGCGCCGATGAGGATCGTGACGTCATCGCGGAGTGCCATCCCGAAGTTCTCGAGAAGCCGGAAGTTCCTCACTCGAATCTTCGTCAGCACCATGTCGTTAGTGAGGCGCTGCTAACGACGCGACCCGTCGCGAGGCGGTGCGCCCCGCCCGTCGGGCTTATTCGGCGTCTGAACGCCGGGGGTCGACGGGTTCTTCACGATCGCCGTCTTGGGCTGCTTCGGCAGCCCGCGCTCCTCGTTCATCGCGGCTCCTTGTTGAAGGTGAACAGCGTTCGATCCGGCTTGCTCGCAGTCGTGGCTAGGTAGCGGAGCCGAGCCTGCCGGTTCGCGGTTGCGCCTGAACGCCAGGAGTGCTCGCCGACGAGGTCAGCTCCGAGTGCCGAGGCGACTGCTGGCGCAGGAGCCGACGGGCCTACCTTCCCGGGCGGAGGCGCGAGCTCATAATCCGTTCGGCCTGCAAGGTCGTGAACGATCGCGGCGCGTCCTTCGGTGAGACCGAGAAATCGCGCCGCCTTTAGAACCGCAGCCCGATAGTCGGCCACGGGACGCGGCCGTCGCCCCAGTGGACCCCAATCTTCGATCACGTCCCAAGCTCGGGCCCTGAGATCGGCGCAGCTCCTAATGGCTGCGTCCGCTCGGCGGCGAGCCTCGTCAATTAGGGCGCGAGCTTCTTCGTGGCTGTCGAGAAGCGCCTGCGCGTAGGCGTAGAGATCGGCCCACTCAGATTCTGCAGAAATCAACGGTTCGCCTCGCGGACACTCCGAGACATGCAGACAGTCAAGCATCCCGGAAGGACGTTACTTGAGCCGCTCCTGACGATCGGGGACGTCAGCGAGGCGTTGAACGTTTCCCGGGCGACCGTCTATCGACTCATGGAGACGGGCGAGCTCGAGCCGGTGCGCATCAGATCCCGAACGCGATTCGAGCCTACGGTCGTTCGTGGCTACATCGAGCGCCATCGGGCCCTGGTGGAGACCGCTGAAATGCGCGAGCCCGGAAGCTTTCCGGGCTCAATGGGCTCGCGCAATGGCAACGATGTCGAGTCTAGCGCGACACCGCGAAGAGACTGATCGAGTCGCGATCGTGCGAGCACTCGACGCGCTCGAAGTCGGCAACCAGTGGGAGGCCTCCGAGATCCTGCTGGCCGCGCTCGAGGTCGTGGACGTGCCTCGTCGGTTCAGCTGCCCCACCTGCGGCCTGCGCTTCTGCTGGCCAGGTGAGCTCGACGACCACCTGCGCGTCTCGCACCGGTTCGAGGCAGCGGCGTGAGCGAGATCGAGTTCGCGCCGGGCCTGCCGACCGTCGAGCCTGACGACGGTTGGCTCGTCGATGCCGCCGACCTTCTGGCCGAGCGGGACCCTGGGCCGGTGGAGTGGCTCGTCGAGGACCTGATCGTCGACGAGGCGCTGACGGCTGCAGTCGGGCGCTGGAAGAGCACGAAGTCGTTCGCGATGCTCGAGATCGCGATCTCCGTCGTCAGCGGCCGACCTGCCTTCGGCGAGCTGGAAGTCACCTACCCGGGACCCGTCGTTTTCGTGATCGAGGAGAGTGGCCGCGCTGCTCTCTGGCGCCGTTTGGACGCGCTCAGCCGAGGGCGAGCGATTCCGCGCGAGGAGCTACGCGGCCTCCTGTTGGCATCGAACGAGGGCGTCAAGCTCGATGACCAGGACTGGCAGGCGAGGCTCGTCGAGCTGGGCCAGCGCGTCCGGCCGCGTCTCTTTGTCTTCGACCCGCTGGCCCGGATGAAGGCGCCGGCGCGTGACGAGAGCGCGCAGACCGACATGGCCACGGTGATCGAGTTCCTGCGCACGTTGCGCTACGAGTCCGAGGCCGCCGTCGCGTTCGTGCATCACCTCGGGCATCAGGGAGAGCACATGAGGGGCTCGAGCGACCTCGAGTCGGTCTGGGAGTCACGGCTCGCCTGGAAAAAGGGCGAGGACGGCGTGATCGAGCTCGCAAGCGAACACCGCGAGGCCGAGGCCGGACCGGGGCTTCGCTACCGAATCGCCTGGGATGCCGACACGCGGACGATCCGCTTCCCGCTTGTGACGCTTCCGAGCGACCTGCTCGAGGACGTGCGCGCCTATCTCGCGAAGCATCCCGAGGCGTCGGCAAACGAGGTCTGCGACAAGCTCAAGGGCCGGAGGAAGGATGTCCTTGCCGCGGTCAGGCAGTTGCGCTCAGGCGGTTCCGAACCACCCGGGAACCACCCTTCTTCGACCCGCTCGCCCGCCGCCCCTGGTACTACGTACCAGGGCGGGGCGGGTACCGGTTCCGTGCTCGGCGACGAGATGTTCCCGGTGCTGCTTGCTGAGGCACGTCAGCACGGACATATCACCGAGCAGGAGTGCGGCGACCGGTACGCGTTGCACACGGTGGTTGAGAAGGTGCGGAAGGTGCGGGGCCGCGAAGCCGTGCCTGAGCAGGCAACGGGTTTCGGCAATTCGATGCGCGCAAGGCGGTCGGCTCGGTGACGGTGCTCGCTCCGCACCTGACCGAGCAGCTCGTGGCCGCGCTCGCCGAGGAGTTGGCGCCACTGATCGCGGCCGAGCTTGCCGCTCAGCTGCCGCCGGCAACCGCTGAGCCCTGGCATCTACTCGATCTCGAGGAAGCGGCTCAGCGTCTCGGTCGCTCACCGCGCTGGGTGCGCGAACGCGCCAAGACGGGCGTCCTGCCTCACGTCCGACTCGACGGCGGCGCGCTTGCCTTCGAACTCGACGACTTGCGCGAGTTCGCCCGCGATCGTCGGATTCCGCTTGCAGACCGCTTGCAGGCGAACGGCAACGGCGCTTCCGATGCGGCTTTGGCCCTTCCTCATCTGCCTGCGATTCAGAAGGTTCGGTCCTCGTGAGATCTCGCGGAAGCCACCCACCCCATGCCCGTGGCCATTTGCTGGCTGGACTCGAATGCGCGCGGGGGTACCTGCCTCACCTATGGAAAGGAATCATTTGACCCAATCGAGCAACACGCCCGCCAAACAGGGCAACGGCCCCGGCCACGGCGGGCCCGCCCGCGGCTACAGCTGGCCGCCGTTCGAGAAGGGAAACACGGTCTCGCTTCGGCACGGCATGTACGCCAAGAGATTCCAGCCGCTCGACGAGGAAGAGATCGCGGAGACCGCCGACCTCCTGCGCGAGATCCTGCCGACCTACGCGAGCGCGTTCGAGCCCGCGCTCCAGCTGCTCGCCGCTCGCCTCTGGCGACTGCGCCGCGCCTATGAGTTTGTGGCCGCTACGCCCGAGAGCGAACTGCCCAGAAATTTTGGGGAAAAACTGAACAGCCTCGAGCTGCTGATCAATCGCACCCTGGCGGCGCTCGGCCTGACGCCCGTCAGCGCGGCCGAGCTAGGCGTCAACCTCACCCGCCTGGCCGGCGTCGGCGAGCACGGTCCGAATTTCGATTGGAACTCCCTCGCGAAGCCGGAGCGGCGTGAGCTCGAGCGCCTGCTCGCGAAGGGAAGAAGGGACAATGGCGACGGAGGCTGAGATCCGCGGAGCCGAGCGAGCTCGGCTCGAAGGGATCGTCGCGGAGCACGGTACGGAGCGCGAACAGTTCCAGCTTGTCCTCAGCGGCGTCATGCGCAGCGGCATCACGCTTGCGCAGTACGAGGGAGCCGAACCGGTCGGCTATCTCCCGCCGGAGCCAGAGCTGCTCGCCATGCTCGCTCGCCGAGTCGAGCGACGGGTACGACTGAAGCTGCCGGCGGCCGAGTGCGCGGGAGAGCCGCCGACCCCCTGTTGCTCCTGCCTCCAGACCGCGCTCGACGAGCCCGGTGATGGCGGCAAGCGACACGTCCTCCGGCGTGCCACCGCACTCCACTGGAGCCCACCGCCGAGACCCGAGCCGGTCAGGCCAGCGGAGGAGCCGACACCGGTCCCGCAGGAAGCTCTCGCAGAGTCGCAGGAGGCGAATGAGAGCGTCGAGGACCCCTTGCCGAAACCCAAGCCGAAACCGAAATCCGAGCCGCCAGTCCGCGTCGTCAAGCACTTTCCGCGCTGGAATGACCCTCACCCCGACATTCGCAATATGCGGTTCTAGGAAACCGACCGAAAGGAGCACACACCATGCACGACATTCGCAAAACGCTCGAGTCGACTGGCTTGCACGTCGCAGCAATTCGCCGACTCCCCCTCAGCTACTCAGCCGAGGAATACCTCGCCGCACTCGACCTCGCCCGTGCCACCTGTGCCGGCGAGCGCTACGCCGACATGTGCCTCGGCGTCGACGTCGATTCACTCCTACACGAAGTGGAGGAGACAGGCGACGACGTCGTCCGCGCAGCTGAGGCGAACCTGCGGCGTCGCGGAATCGACCCTGACGCAGCGACGTACCAGCAGTACACCGACGCACTCGTTGAGGCATCGTCATGAGTGACCTTCAGGAGCTAACCAGCCAGCTCGAGGAACTCAAGGGCCAGCGTGACGGTCTCCTCAGCGCGAGAACGAAAGAGGCCACCGCCGAGGCAGCGAGGACCTTCCTCGAGGGAGCGCGAGCACGTTCACAGGGCGTGGGTGGCCTTGTGGTTGGTGGCCATTCCGTCGGGCAGCCTCTTGACGACGTTCTCCGAGCCTTCCTACTTGCAGACTCGAAGCTCGAGGCGTGGCTCGTCGAGCAGGCCGAGCAATTCGCGGAGTTGACGTCGAAGCAGCGCGACTCGCAACTGCGCAAGATCAGCGCCGAGATCGAAGCGGCGACCGCTGAGTTGCGCTCTGCTCGCAAAGCCGAGGCGATCGCCGCGATCGAGGCTGAGTACGCCGGCGAGGCCGCGTGACCTGATTTGGCGGGCGTGGACGATCTGGTCGTAACGGGCACTGAGCTGAACCCTCAAAAAGAGGCGCTGCCCCTTGCGGCTGCCCTCGGTCACGGAGCCGCTTGAACCCGTGCGCCCGCCAATGAGGTTCGGCCGCGCTGGTCTCCAAATCGGTCAAGCGCGGCCGATCGGCCGAGGGTTTTTTCGTCTTTACCTCGGTCGCCCCGCCGAGCGTCGGCATGGACGCTCCGGTACATGACGTCCCGGACCGGTTTCTGCGAGGCCCGGTCCGGGGGCGGGGTGGGCGGGGTCTGTTAGCCTCGCCGAGCCTCCTCGACAAGGAGCACATGCGGCTGGTCGGCGTCCTCGTCCCGAACTCGGCTGTTGCACCTCGAACGCGCCGATGTCGACCCTCGGCCCGACGATCCGCGGGTAGCCCGGGCCGCGCTGGTCTGTGACCAGCCCTTGAGCAGCCGCGTTGTCGCCAGCATTGATTGCGACGCTGCCGCGCCTGAGGGCGATCGTCTGAGTCGGGCCGCCGTTGTTCGCGAGCGGGCCGAGCCTGAGGCGGGCGAGGCGGACCTGCCTGAAGGTCAGGCCGCAGGTCGAGTCGTCCGCCATGTTGCTCGTGCCCGCCGCGTCGAACCCGGAGCAGTCCCCGCCGTGGGTACTGCCGGCGACGATCGTGTTCGCGAGTGTCGCGGTGCCCTCGTTGGCGATCCCGGCACCCTCTAAGGCGCCGTTGCCGACGAGCGTGCTGTTCACGACCGTGAGCGTGCCCGAGCTTTCGATGCCTCCACCTGGTCCACCCAGCGTGGTGTTGCCGGCGAAGGTGCTGTTCGAGACGGCGAGCGTGCCCCCGTTGTCGATGCCCGCACCTTCGTCCTCAGCGTTGTTCCCGGCGAAAGTGCTTCGTCGGACGGTTCCGGAACCACGCATCGAGATGCCGCCGCCGTCGCGGGCCTCGTTACCCCAGAAGGAGCTGTCGACGACCCTGAGCGTGCCGAATATGGCGATTGCCCCACCCGTGTCCGAATCGTTCCCCGAGAACGTGCTCCTTGCGACCGTGACGATGCCTTCGCTGATAATCGCCCCGCCGGTTTGCGCGCCGTTCCCGGAGAAGACGCTGTCGTCGACGGTGAGGGTCGTTCCGGCGCGGCTGAGGATGGCGCCACCACCCGTTGCAAGGTTGCCGAGAAAGGAGCTGTTCCCGATGCTTAGGGTCGTGCCAAAGTTCTCGATGGCGCCGCCTCCCTCCGCGCTGTTACCAGTGAAGCTGGCGTCGCTGACAGCGAGTCTGCCCCCGGCCGCGTTGAAGATGGCGCCGCCGTCGTCCGCGCCGTCGCCGGAAAAAGTGGCGTTCTGGACGAGGGCTTCACCATCGTTGTAGACGCCGCCTCCCAGACCGCCTTCAAATTCGCCGTTGTCGGAAAGGCTGCTGTTTGTGACTGTGAGCCTGCCTTGAGCGGTGTTCCAGATGCCGGCGCCCATTCCGAAGTTCTCATCCACTTCGTTGTGGGACAGCGTGCTGTCGGCGACCAGGAGGGCGCCTTCATTCAGGATGCCGCCGGCGTCCGCGGCGGCGCCGTCGGCGACGGTGAGGCCCTGCAGCGTTAGCGAGCCGCCTGCGTCGACCTCGAGCACGCGTACCGATCCCTGACCGCTGACGACGATGCTCCGGCCCGAGCCGTCGACCGTGAGCTGGCTCGCGACCGCGGGAAGCGTGCTTCCCAGGTTGATCTGGCCGCTGACGCTGAAGTCGATCGTGTCGGCGCCATGACCGGCGCTGCAGCCGCCTGTCGCGGTGTCGGTGTTCGCGGCGGTGATCGCGTCGCGAAGGGTGCAGTTCGGTCCGCCCGTACCGTCTACCGTCGTGGTGACGGTGATGGTCGCGCCTGGAGTTCGCGCACTCCCGGCGCTCGGGACAAGCACGAACAGGAGCACGGCGAACGCCGTCAGCGTCACTGCGCCGAACAGGCCACCTCGCTGAGACTTGCCGCCTTCCCCAGTCAACGCCCCTCTCCCTAAGGCCGTTGTTGGGAGCGTACAACGCGGCACGAGATACGACAATCAAGCCCACGACGACCGGCGTCCGCGGATTTCTAGTCGCTTGACCGACGCCGCACACCGACGCCGACCACAAGGGCGACCCCGACGAGAGCACCGAACACAGCGGCGAGAATCTCGTTTCGGAGCACGTGGGGCCGGAACGAGGAGACAACGCGTGCGCGCTCGAGTGCGATCACGGTTGGCTTCGGCGGAGACGGCTGTTGGACCAGGTTGAGTCGGGGCCGTGCCTGGGGCAAGGGCCCTCTCCACCGTTCCCGGAAGAAGCGCACGAACTGGAGCACGTACTCATTGGTGAGCCGCACGGCGAGGACGCGTCGAGGATAGGAGACGGAGAAGGCAAGGACGGCTGAGTCCGGGGTCGGCTTCACGCTCGAGTCGCGCAAGAACTGGCGGGCGGTCAAGCCTGGAACCGCGAGCGCACGAACCACCCGTCCGGCAAGTTGTGGCGAGCGAGTGAGGCTCACCACCGTCTCCAGCCCTCTCTGCGGTTCGGCTAAAAGGGAGGGGTTCAGTAGCGGCGAGAGACCCGGCGCAATGAACACCTTTGCCCCACTGCGCCATACCCTCGTCGTGAGCTGGCTGGCGATGAGGGCGGCAAGCGGCCCGAGAAGAAGCGGTGGGCCAACTAGCCCAGGCCCTTGCTCTGAGGGCGGCGACAGACGGAATCGGAATCGAAAGCGCGAGCTGCTTCAGTCGCCATACGGCCTGCTCTGCCATTCTCCGCCTCCGCGATGGTTGCACTCAAATTCTAAGGCCGATCTCCCGCGCCGTCGCCTCGGTGCGCGGCCTCAGTCGTCGCCGAACTCCCGCTCAGCGCACTCCGGGCAGTAGAACGCGAGCTCCGGCGGCTCATCGTCGGTGAGTACGCCTGCCAGCGGCTCTCGTCGGCCGGCAGCCAGGGAACCTCGCACTCGGCGCACTGAGGAATCACGGCGACCCTCTCAGCTCTGATAGCCGGCGAGTCTAGGCGAGATCGCGCCGTGTTTTGATGGTACTAATCTATGGTAGAGTAAAAGAGAAAGAAAGACTAATCCACAGGCTAGCTAACCGTAGCGTAAACGACAATCCGAGAGTGGCGACAATGACTGAGTTGGTACGAACCGCGCGTCGCGCCAAGCAAGCCCAGGAGCGCGCCATTCATGCGCTAGAGGAGCGCGATGCGCTGATTGTCGCCCTACACCGGCAGGGCGAGTCACCGAAGCTCATGGCGACCGCGGTCGGTCTGAGTGAGAACCAGATCTTCAAGATCCTGCGGGCCGCCAAGCGGAAGGAGTCCTAGATGGCGAAGCGTTCCAACGTCAGACGACGCGGCCACATCCGGCAGCGCGGCAAGTCCTGGGTTGTCACGTTCCGTGTGAACGGCCAGCAGCACTGGAAGAGCTTCAGCCCGAGCGAGCATGCGAACCCGCGCGAGGCGGCCGAGCTCTATCTCGCCGACACTCAGGCGAAGATCGCGAGGCGCGAGTTCCGGGTGCCCGAGAAGGTCACCTTTGAGACTGCCGCGCTCGAATGGCTCCGACACGGCGAGTACGAGCGGCACCTCAAGCCGTCGACGATGCGCGACTACACGTCAGCGGTGAACGCGCACCTGATCCCGGCCTTCGGCGATCGACGGCTCGAGGACGTCACCGCGCAGGTGATCGAGCACTGGCGCGGCTTCGAGATGGGGGAGGGGAGGCTTCCGCGCCGAACCGCGGACAAGCTGGTCGCGATCCTGCACGGCATCTTCGAGCGCGCCCGCAAGGCCTACGGGTTCCCCTCCAACCCGGTCGACGACGTCGAGCGCTTCGCGGTCGAGTATTCGGGCCGCTTCGACTTCTACAGCGCCGAGGAGGTCCTGGCGATCGTGCGCAAGGCAGCCGACGAGCAGGACGGCGCCATTTTCCTGACCGCGGCCTTTACCGGCTTGCGGCGTGGGGAGGTCCTCGCCTTGCGCGTCCGCGACTGCGACTTCCAGCGCGAGGTCGTGCGCGTTGAGCACTCCCTCGACGGCCAGGCACTCGGGACGCCGAAGTCCGGCAAGACGCGGAGCGTGCCGATGCATCCTGACGTCGCTAAGGCGCTGGCGAAGCTGCTACAGCGCGAGCGCTTCACCGGCCAGGACGACTTCGTCTTCGTCGGCGCAGGCGGTGAGCCACTCGACGGCTCAGCCGTGCGTCGCCGCTACGTCGATGCGGTCAAGCGAGCCAAGCTCCGCCCGCTCCGCTTCCATGACCTGCGCCACACCTTCGGGACGATCGCCGCGAACGCCGTCCTGAGCGGACGGGAGTTGCAGGAGTGGATGGGCCACGCGGATCTCAAGACGACGGCTCGCTATCTCCACTACCGAGCCCGCGGCGACGAGGCCGGACGCCTGGCCGAGGCCTTCAAGACGACCGCTCCGACTGCAAGCGCCCTGCAAGCGAACGACCCGCCAACGCCTGCCGCGGCGTTCCCCGCAGCTGCACCCGTCGAAGCCGAAATCGCATAACAGAGCCGTTTAGACGGCAGGGCGCGGCAGGGAGTGACGCGCCGAGAGGCTTGCCATGCAGAAGGTCGTGGGTTCGAATCCCATCATCCGCTCTCTCGCTCCTCCTCGGTTCACTTTCAGTCCCAGCGGACTGGACGGGTCCTTTGTGCGGCTCAGGACTTTCTCGCACCACTCTGAAGTAGGCCGGCCTCCGCAGTCCCAGCGCCGCGTGCAAGCTTCGCTAGACGAACTTCGGGTACAGCGACATCCCGCCGTCGACGACGATGGTCGTCCCTGTCACGTAGTCGCTCTGCGCGCTAGCCGCCCAAGCGACCGCGGCGGCAATCTCCTCCGGTTTCCCAATCCGCCCGAGTGGGATCTCCTCCTCGACGGCGTGTTCGGCCTCCGGATCATCGAGAACGAACCGGTTGATCGGAGTGACGATCGCGCCGGGGGCGATGTTCAGGACCCGGATCTTCGGGGCGAGCTCGCGTGCGGCCGTTTGCATCAGCAGCTTCATTCCGCCCTTGCTTGCGCAGTAATGAGCAAAGCCGGGCCAGGGGATGAACTCGTGCACGCTCGACATGTTCACGATCACCCCGCCGGGCCCGTGCGCCATCACTTTCGCAGCCTCGCGCAGGCAGAGAAAGGCGCCGGTCAGGTTCGTCGTCATGACGGCGTTCCAGTCGGCGAGCGTCATCTTCAGCAACGGCACCCACTTCTCGATTCCCGCGTTGTTGACGAGGAGATCGAGGCCGCGGAACTCTTTCGCTACCTGGGCCGTCATCTGCTCGACGTCGT
>Ga0070708_100003179_pt1 | contig 12810 bp, 10 predicted proteins | sample KBSK5503metaG_FD_65469 | JGI IMG/M metagenome (GOLD analysis project Ga0070708, IMG submission 65469) | Corn, switchgrass and miscanthus rhizosphere microbial communities from Kellogg Biological Station, Michigan, USA - KBS K5-50-3 metaG | ecosystem: Host-associated > Plants > Roots >...
GCTGGCCGGGTCGGTCAAGGTGGGATCGGTCTCCGGCTCCTTCCTGTACGATCTCACGATCGAGGGCCTGGTTGTCCGCGACACCTCTGGGGCGCTGCTCGCGGACCTGCCCCGCGTGCGCGTCGCCTACCGCCTCCCGAATTTCTTCGCCCGGCGCTTCGTGCTGAGCCGGCTCCAGGTGGACCGGCCCACGATCCAGCTGATCAAGCACCGCGGCGGCCGCATGAACTACGAGGAAGTGCTCCGGCTGGGCGGCCCGGGCGGCGGACCGTCGCCCCTGATCGATTTTCATAATCTCCGAGTGCGCAACGGCACCCTCCGGATCCTGCTGCCCTGGTCGCCGGCGCCCCAGCTCACGACCGAGGCCCAGCAGGACTCGGCCCTCGCCGCCGAGCGGGCGCATCCGGGGCGGGTGATCGAATCCGGACCGGAAGGCCTGCGCCGAGTCATCGAGCTCACCAGCCTGACGACGACGCTCGCGCGCATGCGGATCAGCACGCCCGACCACCGGCCCTTCCTGGTGGACCTGGACACGCTGGCCGCCAAGGTGAGCGACCCGCAGATCGTGGTGCGCGATGCGGCCGGGCGGATCCGCCTCCGCGGCGACAGCGTGGTCTTCAGCTTCCAACGCGGCGCGCTGCCCCACACCCGCTTTACCGGCGGCGGGGCGATGACCTGGCCGCACGACACCACGCTGTACGATTTCCAGGTCGTGGCGAGCCACGCGAGCCTGGCCGACTTGCGCTGGATCTCGCCCAACTTCCCCGATTTCACCGGACGCGGCGTCGTCGCGGCCCGGTCGGAGAGCGGCACACGCACCGCGTTCGTGATCACGGATCTGCATCTCGTTCGCGGGCCGACCAGGATCGACGGCCAACTCACCGCGCTCGATGACCGCCGGCGGGGGCTCGGCGTCCGGGACCTGAAGCTGACCCACAAGGATCTCGACCTCGACGAAGTCCGGCCGTTCATTCCCGACCTGCCGTTCTTCGGCACGCTCTCCGGCACCACTGCGGGCGCGGGGTACCTTGACGCGCTCGACGTGCGGGTGGACTGGACCTTCGCCGACGAGGAGGTGCCGGGCCGCCCGGTGAGCCACGTCGTGGCCGAGGGACGGGTGAGCGCCCTGCCGCACAAGGGGCTCGCGTTCCACGATCTGGCCGTCAGCGAGTCGGACGTGGATCTGGGCACGGTGCGCCGGCTGGCGCCGGCCATCATCGTGCCCGGGCGGCTCGAGGCCATCGGCACACTGGACGGCCCGCTCCACGACGTGACCTTCGTCGGCACGGCCCGACAGCAGGACCAGGATCGGCCGGCCAGCGAGATCGACGGCACCGTGCACCTCGACACTCGGCGCGATACGCTCCGGCTCGAAACCGATGTCGCGGTCGAGCCGCTCTCCTTCGAAGGGATCCGGCGGGCCTTTCCCGCGCTCGTGAGTCGCGGCGACCTCACGGGCCGGGTGCGGCTGAGCGGCACGCTCGCGCACCTCGCGGTGGACGCCTCGGTGAGCGGCGAGATCGGGACGGTGAGCGCGAAGGGCGGGATGACCGTCCTCCCCCCGCGTTGGGGGGCCGACGAGCTGGAACTTGAGTTCCAGCACCTCGATCTCGCCGCCCTGCGAGCCAGCGGCCCGGCGACCAACCTCAACGGAACGATGCGAGTGACCGGCGTGACCGACACCGCCCGGGCGCCCGAGGGCCGGCTCGATCTGGCGCTCGGGCCGGGCCGGGTGCGGGATCTGCCGCTCGACACGGTCGTGGCGCACGTCGCGGTGCACGACAGTCTGATCACCGTGGACACGCTCGACGGCCGGCTGGCGAAGGTCACGGCGCGGGGCCGGGGAACCCTCGGCTGGAGCCGCCCGCACGAGGGCCGGATGGCGTTCGACATTCAGACCGACAGCCTCGCCGTCTTTGACTCGGTGCTGACCGCGTGGACCGGACTCACGCGCGATACGGCGGTGGACTCCCGGCCCCTCGGCGGCACCGCGCGGGGAACGCTGACGCTCGGGCGGAGCCTCGACTCGCTGGACCTCGCGGCGTCGTTCCAGGGGCGCAACCTGGAGTGGAGCACGCTCCGGGCGCCGGCGGCGATCGGGGCGTTCACCTACGTCGGAGGCACGCGGCCCGTGGTCACGGCCGCCTTCGGCATCGACTCGCTCGGGATGCGGGAGCGGGTGTTCCGTCGCGTCGGGCTCCAGGCGCGCGGCTTCGCCGACTCCCTCGAGTGGAACGGCGGGGTGGCGATCGGCAACGAGGTGCCCTCCCGCCTGGTGGGCGGCGGGCACTGGTGGCGGCGGGGCGACGCCCAGCTGCTCGCCCTCGAGACGCTGGAGGCGCACTTGGCGACGGGGAGCTGGCGGCTGGACCAGCCGGGCGTGTTGACCCTGTCCGACTCCGCCCCCGGCCTCACCCGGCTCGTCTTCCAGGCCGGGGACGGCTCCGGCCGGATCACGGCCGAGGGGCGCGTTCCGGGGCAAGCCGTGGGCGCGTTGTCGGTGGACGCCTTCGGCCTCCGCCTCCAGGATCTCTACGGCCTCCTCCAGCGCGACACCGCGGGCGTGTCCGGCACGATCGGCTTGACCCTGAAGCTGGGCGGGACGGCGCGGGACCCCAGGCTGGAGGGCACCGCCTGGCTGGAGGACGCGATCTTCGGCGATTTCCACGCCCCGTTCGCACACACGATTCTCAAGTACGGCGACCGCCGGCTCAACGCGCACGCGGGGCTCTTCCGGACGGGGACTGAGGTCCTGGACGTGGACGCCGACCTCCCGCTCGACCTGGGTCTCGGACGGGTCGAGCGGCGACAGCTCGACGGTCCGCTCACCGTCCGCGCCCGTGCGGACAGCGCGGATCTCGGCTTGCTGGAGGCCGTCTTCCCCGGGATAAAGGACGTCGAGGGCGAGTTCGTGGCCGAGGCCCAAGTGGCCGGCACCTGGGCACACCCGGAGGTCAGCGGGTATGCGAACGTGAGCCGGGGGGCGATGACGATTCCCGGCATCGGCGTGCGCTACGCGGCCATGCTCGGTCGCGGCGAGCTGCGCGGCGACTCGCTCCTCGTCCCGTACGCGCTGGTCACGAGCGGCGGCGGAACCCTCGAGATCAGCGGTGGGATCCGGTTCGACAGCCTGTCGCGTCCGCTCCTCAACCTCGACCTGGAGGCGAATCGCTTTCAGGCGCTCAACATCCGCAACTTCCTGAGTCTCACCGCCACGGGGCGGATCGCCTTGCGCGGCCCGGTGCTGGCGGCCCGCGCGTCCGGCAGCGGCACGGTCAACGAGGGCGTACTGTATTTCGCGGACCTGATCAACAAGCAGATCATCAACCTGGAGGACCCGACGATCGCCGACCTGGTGGACACCTCGCTGGTTCGCCGGGCGAACCTGGGCGCGGGATTCCAGAACCGCTTCCTCGACTCGCTCCGAGTCGACTCGCTCGCGCTGGAGATGGGCGAAGGCGTCTTCCTCCGGTCCGCCGACGCGAACATCCAGCTCTCGGGCCAGCTCACGGTCGACAAGCTCCGGCGTGCGTACCGCCCGGTGGGGACGTTGCAGGCTGTCCGGGGCACCTACGCCCTCAAGATCGGCCCGGTCACCCGGGACTTCACGGTCAGCCAGGGGACCGTGCGGTATTTCGGCACGCCCGACCTCAACGCCGAGCTCGACATCACCGCCCAGCACGTCGTGCGGACCGTGCGCACCAACGAGGAGATCCCGGTAGTGGCGCGGATCACGGGGACGCTGTTCGCGCCCAAGGTGGCCCTCGAGAGCCCGGTGCGCCCGCCGATTCCGGAGACCGATCTGGCGTCGTACCTCATCCTGGGCATGCCAGCCGGCGAGGCGGTCGCGTCCGGCCAGATCAACCAGTCGGCCCTCCAGAACGTCGTCGCCGCGTTCTCCAGCGAGGTCGAGCGCTTCCTCATCTCGGACCTGGGCGTGCCCATCGACTACGTGGAATTCCAGCCCGGCATCGCGACCTCGGGCGGCGCGGCGGTGAGCCGCTTTGCGTTCGGCTGGCGGATCGGGAGCCGGAGCTTCGTCACGCTCAACGCCGGGTTCTGCGGCGGCTCGGCCCAGTCCACGGCGTTCGGCGCGGAGAACTTCGGCGCGACGTTCGAGTATCGCTTCAGCCAGGCCTGGCGGTTCCAGACCAGCTTCGAGCCGACCTTCAGCTCCTGCACCGTGGCCGGCTACAACAGCTTTCTCAGCACCAACCGCTACCAGATCGGCGCCGACGTGTTCTGGGAGCGGGAGTTCTAGGGTGGCCACGGCGCTCCTCATCACCAACCCGGCTGCGGCCCGCACCGAGCCGCTCGCCGTGAACGTGGTGCGCGACGCGCTCCGCGCGGCGGGCTGGCGGACCGAGCTGCTCGCCACCGGCGGCCCGGGCGACGCGCGCAGGCTCGCCGCGTACGGGGTGCAGGAGTCGGTGGACCTGGTGGCGGTGTTCGGGGGTGACGGCACCACCATGCAGGCGGCGGCCGCCCTCGTCGGCACCGACGTGGCATTGGGGATCGTTCCGGGAGGCACGGGGAATCTGCTGGCCGGCAACCTCCGCATCCCCGCGTCGCCTGCGCGCGCCGCGGAGGTGCTGGTGCGGGGGCGGACCCGGCGGCTCGACCTGGGCCGGATGGAGCGCCCGAGCGGGACGCACTACTTCGCAGTGGCCTGCGGGGCAGGGATGGACGCGCGGGTGATGGCTGGGACGGCGTCCCAGCACAAGCGGCGCTGGGGGATGGCCGCATATGTCGCCACGACCTTGCGGCTCATCGCGGACGTGCGAAGCACGCCCCATCACCTGACGGTGGACGGGACCGACTACGAAGCCACCGCCGCGATGGTCCTGGTGGCCAATTGCGGCGAGGTGTTTCCGCCGTGGGTCCGCCTCGGAGCCGGGATCACCCCGGACGACGGCCTCCTCGACGTCGTCGTGATGCGAGCAGACAGCGTGGGGCAGAGCGTGCGGGCCGTGTGGGAGCTGCTGCGCGCGGGGCCGGCACGACCGGTCGCCGGCGGGCTGGTCGGCTACGCCCGCGGCCGGGAGATCACCGTGCGTTCGGCGGCGCCGGAGCCCGTGCAGCTCGACGGCGAGCCCGACGGCGATACGCCGTTCACGGCGAGGGTCGTCCCGGGCGCAATCCGGGTCGTCGTTCCGGAGAGCGGGTGACACAGATTCGCGTGCTGTTCCCGTTTTTGACAGTTGGTGCTAAGTTGAGAAGCAGGGAAGCTGTCAAAGAAAGCACCCTTTCCCGAGGCCGGTCCCGTGGCCGGGTCGTGCTAGAATGGCGGATTCGGTCCTCCTCATCGACGACGATGTCGACGTGCTGCGGGGCATCGGTAACTACTTCGAGCGCTTGGGCTACGAGGTTACCAGGGAGCTGAGCGGGGAGGCTGGCCTCGCCACCTTCGACCGGGTGCGCCCGGACGTCGTCGTCCTGGACCTGAGGCTGCCCGGGATGGACGGCATGGAGGTCCTGGAGCATCTCCGCCAGCGGGATGCTGCCGTCATTCTGCTCACCGGCCACAGCGACGTCGCCACCGCCGTCCGCGCCATGCAGCTGGGCGCGGAGAACTTCCTCACCAAGCCTGTGGACATGGCCCACCTCGCGGCGGCGACCGCACGGGTGGCGGACAAGGTGCGGCTCCGCCGGGTCAACGAAGCGCTGCTGGGCCAGACTGCGGCCGGTCCGGGACTCGACTCCCTCGGCGGTTCCTCCGCCATGCAGGAGTTCGCCCACCAGGTCGGCCTTCTGGCGCAGAGCGAGCGGACCACCGTCCTGCTGAACGGCGAGAGCGGCACCGGCAAGGGCTGGGTCGCCCGGATGATCCACGACCTGAGCCCGAGGGCCCGAGCGCCGTTCGTCGAGGTCAACAGCGCGGGGCTCAACGCCACCTTCCTCGACTCCGAGCTCTTTGGCCACGAGAAGGGCGCCTTCACCGACGCGAAGGATCGCAAACAGGGGCTCTTCGAGATCGCGGAGCACGGAACGATCTTCCTCGACGAGATCGGCGACCTCGCTCCCGAGCTCCAGCCCAAGCTCCTCAAGGTGCTCGAGACCAAGACGTTCCGCCGGCTGGGCGGCACCCGCGAGCTCACCGTGGACGTGCGGCTGATCGCGGCGACCAACAAGAACCTTCAGGTCGAGGTCGAGTCCGGGCGGTTCCGCGAGGACTTGTACTACCGGCTCAGCGTCATGCCGCTCACCCTCCCCGCGGTCCGCGACCGCTCCCGCGAGGACCGGCTCTCGCTGATTACCCGCCTCATGAGCGATCTGCAGGCGGAGCTCCCCGAGGCGCCCACCGTGCCCTCCAGCGAGGTGCTCGAGCGCCTGCTTGCGTATCCCTGGCCCGGCAACGTTCGCGAGATGCGGAACGTGCTTGAGCGCGCGATGATCCTGGGTCGCGGCCAGCCGGCGATCAGCGTGGAGCACCTGCCGGGCGAGTTCCGGGCGCGACCCGGCATCGGCGACCGGCGGCACACACCGTTGAGTCTGGACGATCTCGAGCGCCAGCACATCGAGCGCACCCTCAAGCACCACGGCGGGAACCGGACCCGGGCGGCCCACGAGCTGGGGATCTCCCGCGCCACCCTGATCAACAAGATCAAGCGCTACAGCATCACCGCGTGAGCGTCGGATGACACAGCACTACGAGCCCAGGGAGAAGGACGCCATGCGCTGCCGCGCGTGCGGCGGCGAGGAGCGCGCCTCCGAGGGCTACCCCTGTGTGGACTGCGGCACGTTCATCTGTCTCATCTGTACCTTCCGCGGCGTCACGCGGTGCCGCAGCTGCGCCGCGAAGGCCGAGCAGGCGCCCAGCTGACCGCCGTCGTCGCCCTCGCCGCCGTTGCGCCGCTCCTGGCGGAGCCGAGCCTGCGGGCGGAGCAGGTGTCGCAGGTCGTCCTCGGGGACACGGCCGAGATCCTCGAACCCAAGGCCGAATGGCGCCGGGTCCGCCTCGACCGCGACGGCTATGAGGGCTGGCTCAACCGCGGCTACGTCCGGGAGTGGACCCGGCGCGAGAGCGAAGCCTGGAGCGACCGCGCCCGCGGCTGGAGCGACGGTGCCGAGCTCGGGGTGGGCGGAACCACCGTGCGGCTTCCGCTCCGCGCGCGCGCCGCGCTCGTCCCCGACGGAGTGTTGCTGCCCGACGGGCGGGCGGGGCGGGTGATGCGCGGCGCGGTGCGCCGGTTCGCCGAGGTCGTCGCCGAGGCGCGGGCCACCCCGCCCGAGGAGTGGGCAGCCCGCCACTTTCTCGGAGCCCCGTACCAGTGGGGCGGCGTGACGCCCTGGGGGGTGGACTGCTCCGGCCTAGTGCAGACGACCTTCGCGGCCCGCGGGATCGCGCTCCCCCGCGACGCGGCCCGGCAGGCCGCCGCCGGCGTCGAGATCGCCCCGGTCGCGCTTCGCGCCGGCGACCTCCTCTTCTTTCAGAGCGAGTTCGGCACCGGCATCACGCACGTCGCGATCGCAGCGACCGGAGAGTCGCTGGTCCATTCCGCGCTCGCCTGCGGCGGGGTGGTGCGCGAGTCGTGGCGCCCGGGCACCCGGGCGGCGGGGCTTCGCGAGCGGCTGGTGATGGTGCGGCGCATCGGAGATTAGGTGGTCGAATCGCTCCCATGACATCCCGCCTGGTCCTCTTCGACATCGACGGCACCATCCTTCTCACGGCGGGCGCCGGCCGCCGCGCCATTACCGCGGCCCTCGCCGAGCTGGTCGGCGACAGCGCCGCGTTCGGCCGGATCCGCTTCGACGGAAAGACCGATCCTCAAATCGTGAGCGAGCTGCTCGCCGCCGCGGGCGAGCCCGGCCCCTACGACGACGGCCATGTCCAGGCCGTCTGCGAGCGTTACGTGATCCTCCTCGAGCGCGAGCTCGCCACGACGACGGGTACCCGGCTCATGCGGGGCTTCCCCGGCCTTCTCGATCGCCTGGAAGCCGAGACCGGCGTCGTGCTCGGCCTCCTCACCGGGAACCTGGAACGCGGCGCCGCGCTCAAGCTGCGCGCCGCCGGCATCGACCCGGCCCGGTTCAAGGTCGGGGCGTTCGGTTCCGATGCCGCCTACCGGCCCGACTTGCCTCCCATCGCCGCGCGCCGAGCCGAGCCGTTCTTCGGGCGGAGGCCCGCCGGGCCTGAGGTCGTGATCATCGGCGACACGCCCGCTGACGTCGCTTGCGGCGCGGGAATCGGCGCGCGTGCGGTGGCGGTCGCGACCGGCGCCTACTCGGTGGCCGCGCTCGCCGCCTGCGGGGCGCACGCGGTGTTTCCCGACTTCGGCGACACCGACCGCGCGCTCGAAGCCATCCTGGACTGACGCGTGGCGCAGGAGCTCGAGCTCAAGGCGATCGTGCCCGATCCTGGAGCGCTCCGCCGGCGCCTCGCGGCGGCGGGGGCGCGTCCCGGCTTCCGCGGGCTAATGGAAGACCGACGCTACGATCTGGACGGCGAGCTGATCGCGCACGACGAGGTCCTCCGAGTGCGCCGTTTCCTCCACGCCGGCGCTACGGTTGACGCCGAGCTGACCTGGAAGGGGCCGACTCGCCGCTCGGACGACGGCTACAAGCTGCGGGAGGAGCTGAGCTGCCGGGTCGCCGCCGGCTCGGACTCCCCCGGCAGGATTCTCGAGGCCCTTGGCTACACGGTGACCCAGGCCATCGACCGCTGGGTCGAGTTCTTCGAGCTCGGAGGGGCGGTGCTCCGGATCGAATGGTATCCCCGCATGGACGTCCTGCTCGAAGTGGAAGGACTGCCGGACGCGATCGAAGCCGCCATCCGCGTTACCGCGCTGCCGCGCGACGGGTTCAGCTCGGAGGCGCTGGTGGAGTTCGTGCGGCGCTACGACGCCCGTGGCCCACGGCCGGCCGTGCTCGCTGTCGCCCAGCTCGAAGGCGAGCGGCCCGCGTGGGAGATCCCGTGACGGCTCCGACCGGCTCCGACGGGGCGGTTCCCGAGCTCGGCCCCGCGCTCGGGCGCCTCTGCGCCCGGCCGGGGACGGCGGACGGGCGCTGGGTCCGGCTCGACGACATCCGGCTCGACATTGCGAGCCGGATCTTCGAGCTCGGCGGCGCCGCGCGCGAGTTCGCGGCGGCCGACGATCGTGCGGCCGCGGTCAGCTCGCTCAACCGGCAGGCGTGGCTCGTCGAGTGGGAGCGCGCCGTCGCGGAGGCGACCGACCGGATCGCCCACGCCGTAAATGCCAGGCTCGACGCCGCGGCCGGCGAGGCCCGGCTCCCGGGGCGGCGTCGTCGGGAGCTGCCGCTGTCCGAGGCCGATCGCCGGGCGATCTCGGCGCGCCTCGGGGCAGGGGCCTATGCCTTTCTCCAGGCGCTCGAGGGGCTGGAGCAGCTGGTCCCCGCCGTCTCGGCGGGCGGTGCCCGGGGGGAGGCGGCGGTCCAGGAGTGGCGGGAGGCGGTGCTGGCGGTAGCCCGGCGCCTGGAGTCGGGCTGGCTCGAGCTGGAGGCCGCCGCAGCCCGGGAGGAGGTGTTGTGGACCCCGGAGGTCGAGCGGGTCCGGTCCTGGCGCCGGCCGACCTGGCCAGTGTGGCTCCTCACCGTGGTCGTCCTCGCCGGTGCGACCTATCTCGGCCTCGTCTTTGGCGGCTACCTGCCTGTCCCACCGGCACTTCGGGGCATCGCGGAAGCGGTCTGGACCCAGCTCTAGCCCCGCCCCCCGAGCCCTCCCTCTTCCAAATCCGACTGGCGGCATCTAGTTTCCCCGGAACACAAGCCAAATCTATTGAAAATGGTTCTCATCGGCGCTGGTGCAGGATTGCTTCTCACGGCGGCGCTCGCCGCCCAACAGCCCCAGCTCTCCGGAGACCAGATCCCCGCAGTCCGGCGGGTCGCCGCGACCGCACAGCTGGCAGCCCAGGAATACCGCGCAGGTGTGCAGGACGGCCGCGTCGTGGCCAAGGCGGAAGTGAGTGAGGCGCGCCTCTTTCTCGCCGAGGCTCGGCGCAGCGCCGCGCTGTTGCCCGCCGACGCAAGCGCGGCAACGGTCCGCGAAATCGACGCCTTGCTCAGGCTGGTGGACGCCACCGCCGCTCCCGACAGCCTGGACGCCCACGTCCGCGCGTTCACCGGCTCGCTGTCCAGCCGCCTCGGCGTCGCTCTGGACGAGATCCCCGCCGCGGTGCCCTCCCTCTCGCGCGGGGCGCAGATCTATCGCGAGACCTGCGCGAGCTGCCACGGCAACCTGGGCCGGGGCGACGGCCCGGCGGGCGCGGGTCTCGATCCGAAGCCGGCTGATCTCGCTGACGCGGCGGCGCTTCGGGACGCATCGCCGCTCGACTTCTACCATCGGGTGACCATCGGCGTAGTTGGCACGGCCATGCCCGCGTTCGAGACCCGGCTTTCCACGGACGATCGCTGGGCCGTCGCTGCCTACGCGACGCTGCTCCGGCTTCCGCCTCCCAAGGGTGAGATCCCACCGTCGCTCCGGGACTTCGGCGCGACGGCCCGCCTGTCCGATTCCGGTGTGGCCGCCGCCCTCGTGGCGGCGGGCCGGGCCGACGCATCCCCGGCGGCCGTGGCCGCGGTGCGGAGCCTCCAGGAGAACGCGGACGCGGCAGCGACGGCGCGGGTATTCGCGCAGGTCGGGAAGCAGCTCGATTCGGCGTACGCGCTGGCCCACGAAGGGAAGGGCGAGGCGGCGAGCGCCGCCGCTTTCGACGCCTACATGACTTTCGAGCAGGTGGAGCGGTCCGTGCGGGCCAAGAACGCCGACCTCGCCGCGTCCCTGGAGAGCCGCTTCGCCGCGCTCCGCATCCGGGCCGCCGGCGGCGCGACAACGGCCGAGCTGAACGGCATCCGCAGCGGGCTCGCCGCCGACCTCGAGAACGCCGAGCGGCTCTTGGGGGAGACGCTGTCCCCAGTCAACCTGTTCTTCCAGTCGTTCGTGATCCTGGTGCGCGAGGGGCTCGAGGCCATCCTGGTCCTGGGCGCGCTGATGACGTTCCTGGTCAAGACCGGGGCGGCGAATCGGAAGCGTGACATCCACGTGGGCGTCGGAGCGGCGATCGGCGCGAGTCTGCTCACCGCGTTGGCGCTCGAAACCGTCTTCCGGCTCACGCCCGCGAAGCGCGAGGCGCTCGAGGGCCTCACGATGGTGGTCGCCACCGGTGTGCTGTTCTACGTGAGCTACTGGCTGCTCTCCAAGATGGAGGTAGCCAAATGGAACCAGTTCGTCCGGGGGAAGGTGCAGGACGCGGTGACGAGCGGCTCGGCCCTCGCCCTCGCGTCCGCCGCGTTCCTCGCCGTCTATCGTGAGGGCTTCGAGACGGTGCTGTTCTACAAGGCGCTCTTCGTGGCCGGCGGCGCCGGCGCCTCCGCCGGCGCGATCGTCGTCGGCATCGGTCTCGGCGCGATGGTCCTGGTCGGCGTGTACGTGGCGATCAACCGCTTCGGTGTGCGCCTGCCGCTCAAGCCGTTCTTCGGCGTGACGAGCGCGTTTCTGTATTACATGGCCTTCGTGTTCGCCGGGAAGGGCGTCGCGGAGCTCCAGGAGGGCGGGCTGCTTCCGACCACCATCATTTCCTGGGGCCCGCGGATGCCGGCGCTCGGCATTTACCCCACGGTCGAGTCGCTCTCGGCGCAGGCCGTGCTGGTCGTCCTGCTCCTCGTGGCGCTGGTCTGGACCTTCGTCCTCGAGCCTCGCCGGCTGCGGGTGACGTCGGTCCTCGTTCCCGAGGCGGCTCCCCGCCCGACCGGTCCGATGCACGGCGTGGCCGTGCCGCCGCCCATCCCGCCGGGGACGCGGATCGAGCTATTGCGCTCGCTCGAGCGCATGGAGGCGGATTTGGCGGAGCTCAGGGCCGAAGTGGAGCGGATGCGGGGTCAGCTGCGGGAGCGGCAGTCGGAGTCGGCCCGGCGCGGCCGGTGAGCCCGCCCGGTGAGCTGCGCGCGAAACGGCCCGCCTCGGCGGGCCGTAGTCGTTTTGGAGGGAGGTGACCGATGATCGCACGAACCTGGCACGGGATGGTGCCCGCGGCGCGGGCGGACGACTATATGGCCTATCTCGAGCGTACCGGCCTTCCGGACTACCGCGCCACACCGGGCAACCGCGGCGTCTGGGTGCTGCGCCGCACCGAGGGGGACCGGGCCCATTTTCTCCTCGTGTCGCTGTGGGAGTCGATGGACGCCATCCGCGCATTCGCGGGCGACGACGTCGAGCGCGCCCGCTACTACCCGGAGGACCGGGGTTTCCTGCTCGAGCTCGAGCCCCGCGTCACCCATTACGAAGTGCTCGGCCGGCCCGAGCCGGCGGAGGTGCGCTCATGAGCGAGATCGATCGAATTGCCGACGAGCTGCGTCGCGCACATCAGGCCGAGCCGTGGCACGGCCCGTCCGCCCGCCAGGTGCTGACCGGCGTCACCGCGGCCACGGCCGCGGCCCGACCGATCCGCGGCGCCCACAACATCTGGGAGCTCGTGCTTCACCTGATTGCGTGGCGGGGCGAGGCTGCTCGGCGGGTAGAGGGGGGAGACCCGGCGGAGCCGGCTGAGGGCGACTGGCCGCCGGTCACCGAAACGACGGACGCCGCGTGGACCCGCACGCTCTCCCGGCTGGACGAGTCGCACGAGCGGCTGGTAGCGGCGCTCCGCCGAATGCGGGAGGGTGGGCTCGACGAACCGGTGGGTCGCCCGCCAGACCGCGCGCTGGGCACGGGCGACAGCTACTACGTCATGCTGCACGGTGTCGCGCAGCACGATGCCTACCACCTCGGCCAGGTGTCGCTGCTCAAGCGTGCGGCCGGCGGGGGGTAAAAAGAACGAGCGATCCGCCGAACCCGGCGGACCGCTCGCAACAAAG
>Ga0070708_100003182_pt1 | contig 12804 bp, 14 predicted proteins | sample KBSK5503metaG_FD_65469 | JGI IMG/M metagenome (GOLD analysis project Ga0070708, IMG submission 65469) | Corn, switchgrass and miscanthus rhizosphere microbial communities from Kellogg Biological Station, Michigan, USA - KBS K5-50-3 metaG | ecosystem: Host-associated > Plants > Roots >...
CTGACAGCCACATCTTCAGCCACAGGCTCGTAGCGCGCTCCGTACGTCCGCGACCTCCTCGTCGACCTCCTAACCGCCTTAGGGCCTGATCCCAAGGCGACAGGATCTTGGATGTACGCGAACGCGGGGCGCTCCTTATGGCTATGGAACCCAGCAACTCCGAGGCGATCCTTGGCGCCCGATCCCTGCAGGGCCGGCTCACCGAGCTCCGTCAGGGTGGCTACGAAAAGACCCTTGGGCCCGGAGGCATCATCACCGAATCGCGGGACGTCGACCACTGGGCGGTAATCGGTTAACCTGGACGAACCTTGCTGGTATGTCCGCCGACCAACACATGCGGAACCTCTTGCGGAGCCGAGTTCGCAAGACTAAGCTCCCGTCCATCATGGCCCCACGCTACTGGGGCACGGCTGGCGACGTCACGAGCTCGAGCCGACGCCGAGCGACGACGCGATGCTGGCCATGAGACAGCGCCGGTCCTCGGAGGTATCCACGTGATGGCGGGTAGAAGTGACGGGTCTCCACCGAGACGCGGCGACTTGTCGACGGTATCGAAAAAGGCCGGCGCCTGGAGGTGACGTGATGCCCATCGAAGTGTGCATCTACTGCTCCCGCAAGATCGACGAGAAGGAGAAGTCCGTCAACCTGTCGACCGGCGTTGCCCACCTAGCGTGCGCCCAAAAGGCAACGATCCGGACGAAGTCGACCTAGTTACGACACGCTCGAAGCAGAAGGTTCGGTCCAAGAAGATATAGAGGACGTCGGAAGATCGATCGAGAGCGTCACGACGGAGTGCTTGTTCCTCTGCCAGGTGGCACGGCGGCTCGGCAGTTGAGGAACGGTCAGGGAGGTGGATCATGAGCAAGCGCCGGGTGAAGCGGACGAAGCCGAAGCGCACGACACGGAAGGGGGCCGCGGCGAAACGGGTGACCCCGACGCGGGCCCCCGCGAAGCAGGCGGGGACGGCGCGAGCCAAAGCAAAGGCGAGGATCACGCCGTCGGCCCGACGGTCGACGAGCCGCCCGAAGAAGCGCGCGGCGGCCACGCGGCCCAGCCCGGAGGGCGCCGAGGATCGAGGCCAGACCATCGGGTTGCTGCGCGACGTCATGGAACACCACGAGACGGGGCCGGCGGCGAGCGCTGGTGACGTGGACGCGGACTGGCAGCGGGCGGAGAGCTCCGGAGAAGAAGCGGCGGGGGGCAGCGTGTCCACGCCGGACCAAGACCGAGTCGACGAGATCGGCCGCGCGCTGGGCGTGGAGCAGCCGTCGCAGGCGCCGCTGCGCACCTCGGGAGAGATCCTGGGAGACCGTGACCAGCGGTACTGGGACCTCGAGCGCCGGGCTAGCCGGAAGGCTGACAAGCGGCGCGAGCCGTGATGCCGGCCCCGCGCATCGTCTGAGCATCCGAGCGATTGGGCTCACGATCGGGCGGTGATCCGGCAGCGATGGCGTGATCTGCTCTTCGTCCACTGGGCCATGCTGGTGGATGCGTGCGCCCGCTCGTCCCGGCGCCCTACCCGCTGCGCGCTGCCTCCTTCGAGGACCTCTCCGAATCGCTCCTGGCCGCCGCCGGCCTGCGCGCCCCCGAGGCCCCCCCCCTCTGCCATCACTCGCCGGGCGTGGACGTGGAGATTCTCGGCCTCCGGCCGGTGCTGCCGGGCCTCCCTGGCGCGTAGGCTACGCGCTCACACTGTTTACTTTTGAAGTGTCTATGTCGGTGGCTCACGGAGTTAAAGGTCAGCTTGAATGGAGGAAACATGGGGACCGTCCTAATAGTGATCCTCGTGCTTTTCCTGGTGGGAGCGCTTCCCGCCTGGCCTATAGGGCCGGCTGGGGCTGCTACCCCAGCGGGGGGCTCGGGCTGGTGCTGTTGATCGTGCTCATCTTGCTGCTCATGGGCCGGATACGACGCAACCTTCAAGGAGGAAGACAGCGATGCGAAGCAATTTTGTCGTGACCACTCTCAGCATTGCGGCGATGGTACTGGTCGCCGGGCCGGCCTACGCGCAGACGAGCGCTGACAAGCCGACCATGAAGGAAAAGGTCGAGCAGAAGACCGAGCAGGCCAAAGCGGGTATGAGCGATTCCTGGGTCACATCAAAAACGAAGATCGCCCTCTTCGCTGATGATCGGGTCAAGGGCCGGCAGGTCCACGTGGAGACCAAGGACGGCGTCGTGATGCTGCGTGGGAAGGTCGACTCCGCCGAGGCAAAGTCGGCCGCTCTCGAGATCGCGAAGGGCATCGAGGGTGTCAAGAACGTAAAGAACGAACTCCAAGTCGTGGCACCGTCGAAGCGCAGTGAGGTGGCGGCCGATGACAAAGTCGTCGCCAAGAACGTCCAGAGCAAGTTCAAGGCAGATCCGCAGCTGAAGAACGTCAAGGTCGAAGTAAACAACGGCGTAGTGTCCCTGTCCGGTGAAGTGAAGAGCATCGATGCGAGCGCCAAGGCATCTGAAGTCGCCCGCAGCGTTGCCGGTGTGCGGTCGGTCAAGAACGATCTGACCTACGCCACGCGCAGCCGCCTGAAGTAACCTGGGGCTAACTCGGGGCCGGCGGGCTTTGTTCAGCCCGCTGGCCCCGGTTTACGCTAAAGTCCGATACACAAGCTCTCGGTCGGTCAGGCTTCCGGCCGAGGTTGGCCTTCCTTGAACGTCGTCTCCGGCGCGGTGCTGCTCGGCTTCTTTTCCGCTCCCGTCGCTTCGGTCACCTTTTTGCTGAACACGAATTCGCTGAACCAATTCACGAGCAACCCCGTGTACGCGCGATGCCACGCCTCGTTCGAGAGCCCGTGATCCGCGCCCTCCATCAATCGATAGGTCACCGACTTGGCCTGGATGCACGCCTCCCGATAGTTGACGATCACCTGGCGTGGGATCACCGTGTCGTTCTCCGACTCGACGATGAGCACATCACCGGTGAATTCCCTGCACACGCGCAGCGCATTGCTTTCATCCGGACTAACCGACTGCAATCGATATTTCTCGAGTGCCTGCTCCCTCCGGAGCTGCAGCTTGGGCAGCCGCCATTCCGAGTCCTTGTAGAGCGCCGGCGCGCGCAGCGCGAGCCACTTGACCGGACGCAGCGCAGTCAGCAGTGCCGCCAGGTAGCCGCCATAGCTGCTGCCCACGACAGCAATCGAGTCCGAATCCACGTTGCGCTGCGCGCCGAGAAAATCATATGCGGCCAGGACGTCGCGCATGCCCTCCTCGCGAGAGACGGACTCGAATTGCGCTTGTGTCTGCGCGTGCCCGCGCAAATCGAAGGTCACGCATACGCACCCGAGCGCCGCCAGCTCGCTCGCTCGCGTGACGTATTGGTGCTGGTCCCCACCCCAGCCGTGCACGAACAGGACGCCGGGCATGAGCGTCCCGGGCGTGATCAGCGTGCCGAGGATGTGTTCATTCTCGACCCGAATGTAGACCGGCTCCTCGCGTGTCGTCATGACCGTTCCGTCCATGCATATTTCGTAAGCGGCTCGAAATGCGGATCGTCGCCGGAAAAATACACCGCGGCATTCGGCGGCAACACCGGGGCTTTGCCATAGACCTCACGCGAACTCGCACGCACGGTGCGTAGCGAGGGATCGGCGCGAAACGCTTCCAGTGCGCCGATTTCCGCGCCGCTTGCGCCGCCCAGGCGCCACGATTGCTCCAGTACGCCCGAGCGACGATGACCTGCCGCATCAACACCCTGCGCGACGTCGTAGTTGCGACGCGACGCGAAAAATCCATCGAAGCACCGAGTCGCCGCATCGTCGTAGGCGCGCGCCTGCTCGATCGCCAGCCGGGTGTCTTCAGGCAGCGTCAAGGCCAGCAGCGCGTCGAAATCGCCCTGGAGCACGATCAGTTCCGATCCGCCGTAGATTTTCACGCCGCGATTGTTCGTCGTCAGGCGCTGCGTGCCATAGTACGTGCAGACGACATCCCCCGCGCGCACATGGCCGACGCTGTACGTGGTCACGTCGACCAGGTTCTGCTCGATGACCGCGCCGAATCGAGCTATCTCCGCCTCGTCGATCGCATCCACCACGCGGGCAAGATCGGAGGCATTGTTCGCAATGGATTGGCCACGCCCTCCAATTCCATTCGCCCGCTTGATGCGAACCGGGCCGAGTTCAAGCAGTTTGCGGCCGGCCAGCAACGCGTCCCCCTTGGCGAACACGCTGACGCCGTCCAGCACGACTCCGGCGACGCGGCGGGGAAACTCCGCGCACCAGCCCGCGGGCGCATACGACGCGACATCGAGTAGAGGATGTGTGATCGCCTTGGTCGCCTCGAAAGGATGGCGCACCACGCCCCCGTAGAGGTCGCGCTCGTCGCGAATGCCAAGGCGCGAGGCGGTTTCGCTCGTCAACGTGTCGGCGGGAACGAAGTAGAGCGGCGTCGCATACCGGCGGAGCGAGTCGTATTCGCCCTCGTACGGGTATCCCAGGAACATCGCCAAGCGCCGCGCGATCTCCTTCCGCGTCGACGCTTCATGGCCGTCGGGGCTGCCGGCAGCGCCGACCGAATACGTGACGACGCCGCCGCCTGCCACAGCTTTTCCTCTTGTCACAGCGCGGATAGCGCCCTTCCCATAGCGCCCCGATGCTGCCAGACGGCCTCGGAAAGGTCAATCGGGAGGCGGGCACTGCTCCTGCTCCGGAAGTGCCCGTGTCCGCACTCTAGCGATTGTTGCTCGAAGGCCCCCGCTCGTAGCCCAGCGCCTTGGCGGATGCGGACTGCAGACCGTCCCGATCCTCGTGTGCGCGCCCCATGGCCTCCTTGAGCCGCGTCAGATCCTCCTCGATCCGCACGGCCGGATCCTCCCCGAAGATGGCGGAGATCATGTGCGCAAGCTCACCGCCGGGGGGATTGTACTGGAGAGACACGTGGACCAGGGTGCTGCCGTCTAGCCTCGGCTCGAATCGCACGGAGCCCGCGGACTCGACTCGCGCTCCCTCCGTCCGCCAGGCAATCAGCTCGTTCGGCTTGTCGTTGATGATCTCCGCATCCCACTCGAATGTGGCGCCCATGGGACCCTTCACCACCCAGTGTGACCACGTGTCCGACTGCATCGTCACCGATTCGACATTGGACATGATGGCCGGCAGGTTGCGGAAATCGCGCCAAAAGCGGTAGAGCTTCTCCGCGGGCTCCTCGATCGACATCTCACGCTCGACCTTGACGCCAAGATTACCGCGACGACCTTCCTCGTCGCTGGTCCGGTCGATGCCGAGCGCGCGATACACGACACAGTTCCCGCTCAAGCCGCGGTACAGGAGAGCGGCTCCCGTCGCGGCCAACGTCCATCCCGCCCGGGACCGACGTATGAGGCCGAAGGCCACGAGCCCGGATCCGAGGACGATGGAGGCGAAGCGCTCGCCATGTCCCACATTCACCGATTGCGTCGTACTCAGTTGTTCTTCTTGCGCAGACTGCATTCTGAGCTCCTTGAAGCGACGTGACGTCGCCGGCTGCGTGGTGGTCGTGATGCGAGAGCGTAGATAAGATGCTGCCAGAGGGCGTGGTAAAGGTCAATCGGGAGCCTCAGCCCGGGATTTGCGATTCGGACCCATCTTCTTCCTCGTTTCACCCTGGCGAGTGGGCGACGTGACACCCTCACTGCCATGCTGCCTGCTCGCAGCAGGTGACTTACTATACCTAAAGAGCCGTTGAGGAGGGACAGAGGGACACGACGACGAGACCCGCACGGAGTAGGATACCGGCAAGTCCATTTACCGTGGGAAAGGCGGGAAGGCGTGGGCAAGCGCGCGACGGCACCCCACATCGAGGACATCGACCGGTGAGGGGAGCACTCCCGGGTGTCAGACTGGCGCCCGCGCGGAAGACCGCGTTTCGCCCACCCGGGTTGCGCGGGGAGGGAGTCAAGGGGAAGCCTTTGTCCATCCTATGTACTCACTCCGCTATGCGTCGGCGCCTCATCGCCAGCATGATGGCGGGCTTTCGCCGTCTCGGTCTGGGCTCGGGCCACGCCCTTACGTCGTCCTAGCCGTGGCCTTGCGGCGGACCCTTTACACGGCACGGACCGCTCTCTGGATCACGTGCGGCTGGATCGGAGCGGCCCTGCTTGTGCATTGGATCGTACGGCGGGTGCCTACGTACTTCGCCCGGGAGCTCACGGCGGCGGCCACTGGAGCTTTCATCGGGCTCGGCAGCGCCTGGTTCGAGCTGCACCTGATTCCGAGAGTCGTGCGTTCCCTGACAGTGGGCGGTCTCCTCCTCGTCCGGACCTTCTTCTACGTCACCCTCTGCGCCGTGGGCATCCACGTCGTGACGATGAGCCTGCTGGGACTGTCCGAGCATGGAGGTTTGTTGGAGTACTACAAGTCCGAGCAATACCGAGATTTCGTGCTGGGCGGCCGATTCGTGCTGGCGTTGGCGATCCTCACTCTGGTGAGCTTCTTCATCAACTTCGGCCGGCAGCTCAACCGAATGCTCGGTCCGGGAACACTGGTGAACCTCCTGCTGGGCCGGTATCACCGGCCCGTCGCGGAAGACCGCATCTTCATGTTCCTGGATCTGAATGACTCGACCGCGATCGCCGCGGCGTTGGGACCCTTGCGCTTCAACGACTTCAAGAACGACTTCTTCTACGACATCGCCGAGCCCGTGCTCGAGACTCGCGGACAGATTTACCAGTACGTCGGGGACGAGGTGGTAGTGACTTGGACGATCGAGAGTGGGCTCCGCCAGGGCAACTGCCTCCGCTGTGTCTTTCTCGTGACCGAGCGTATCCACGAGCAGAAGGATCGGTATCTCGCCCGGTATGGGGTCGTTCCTGGGTTCAAGGTTGGCCTCCACGGTGGACCCGTCGTCACGGCCGAGATCGGCGACATCAAGAAGGACATCGTCCACAGTGGCGACACTGTCAACACGGCGGCCAGGATCGAGGCGCAGTGTCGCCCGCTGGAGCGTCGCGTGCTGGTGTCAGCGGCCCTGCTGAGCCGGTGCCAGGTGCCTGAGGAGCTCGAGATCGAGGACATGGGGGACCAGGTGCTGCGCGGCAAGGTCGAGGCACTGCGTCTTTACAGTGTCCGCGCCCGGGCATGAAGGAGGAGACGTCCGTGGACACCACGACGCCGAGCAGGGACCTCGACGCCGATGGCAGGCCGCTACGCGCCGATCCGGAACTACGGCGTCATCGGTAACGGCCGCACGGCCGGCGTTCGGGAATCAAGTGGTTCTTGAACGCTTCCGTCGCATCCGCTAAGTCCCGATAACTGACTCTTCTGCCCAGGCCGATGCTCCAATGTTTTGTGACCGCGGTAATCTTCGACCAGAGCCGAGTTGAGGCAACCCAGGGTGCGCCAAAATCGCTGATAACATGCGGCTCGCAAGTAGTCGCCACGGCAGGGTCGTACGGAACTAGAATCCGGTGCTCAAAAGGGAAATTTTAAGACCGCCCACGGGGCCGCCCTGTTTCACCATTTCTCGCCGCAGTTCGGGCCCGGCTATTCTCGGATTGGGGCAAGGGCCAACGCATCGAGCTTCATGCCCATACCCGTGAGGCCAACCGCATCTGCGCGAGGGAGGCGCAGGAGATGCCTCTCGGGGTGATGGCGCCCTACGACTGCTCAGGGCAGAGCCGCGATGATCTTCCGGTACTCGTCTTCGGAGAATGCCCGCAAAGTCTCGGTCCGGACATTTCCCATCGAGCCAGTGCCAAGGGCCAATCGGGCAGCGGCCTCGTCGTTCGGAAGTTCCGAGATGGCCACGGCGTCGTACTGCCCTGTGACGAGGTAGAACGCCTTCAGCTCGCCGCCGGCGGCGCGGAACTGCTGCTTCGCTGCCTCCACCCGCTTGGGACCGTCCTTGATGGTTTCCATCCCCTTCTGGGTGAATCGAATCAGAGAAATATATGTCGGCATCGCATGGCCTCATCGTTGCGTGGGTCGTTGCGCCTCCCTCGCCACAGATCCTCGCGCGAACTACACCTTCTTGCGAATCTCGTTAGCCGTGACGGTCGTGATCCGATCGCGGTAGTCAACACCGGTCTCCCACTTCACCCTGTACCGACCACCACCCAAGACCGTAATGATCTCACCCTCGACGTACTCCGAGCTCTGGCGCAGCACGACGACATCCCCGGCTCTCGGCTGAGGAGGCGGAGGCGGCTTCGGCTTGGCCATGAGCAGAGCCTCTCTTGTCGCCTGCAGTCGGATCGAGCCCCTCGACGCCCCACGGCGGTGTCGGAGCCCCTCCGTCGTCGATCCACTCCCGAGCCCTTCCGGAGCTCAGGTCTATCAGGACTTGCGCGACGTCTGAGAGAAGAACGTGCTCACCAACGGGCGCAGCGTTGTACTACCGCACTGCGGGCAGGCAACCTTGGTCTTGTCATGCTCGCTGATCGAGAGGGTGATGCTCACGTCCCGTCGACAGTTCTCACAGTAATACTCGTATACCGGCATGGCGGCTCCTCCTCGAGACTCGGAGGCCCGTTGACTGTCCCACCAAAAAATGCGGGGCCCAAAGAGTACTGCGGGCGCCATTCCACTGCTAGACGCGTCGCACCATCGCGATGGCCAGGCTAAGTGCGAAGGGAGTGCCCTCGAAGGTGCCTGCTAGGCTCTTAATTCCATCCTGGTGACTCTGGATACCCTTCTGACCCCCCCCCGAGGATCCCCCGAGCACCTTTCTGCCACCAACCCGAGAGGGCATTTGCCTGGGCTATGCGAAAGGCTCGGCGCGCCGATGTCGATCATTGCTGACCCTGAGTTCGACGCTCCGAAAAATCACAGCGGGACGCGAACACCGACGGGGACTGATAGTCGCGTTTGATTCCCTTACCGGCACCTGTGAATGTCGAGATCCGGGACCGAAAACGCGACTTTCAGTCCCCCTAGACTACCCGTACCTCTGCTTGACTTCCTAGTCCGCTCGACGGACTCCCCCATGCCCCGAAAACGGTCCCTCATTCCGGACTGGGCCCTTCGCGATTGGATGGTCTTTCACTTGCTCCAGCCGACCGCCGGCGACCAGCGGAGTGTGGAGCGAGAGGCCGGAAGGGAGGCCTGATCGGCCGGCGCGTCTCTCCTGACAAGCGCAAGAACTTCGTAGGTCAGACTTTTGTATGCCCTGTCGACGCTGATGCCTTCTCTGGGGAAATGATTGCCCATGCGTAGATCCGCAGATTTTGGGCGCTGCAAGTCTAAGTCACCAAGAACATGGAGATGCGGGTGACTGGTACTGTTCTTGCGGTTGATCTCCTCGCCGATGATGATCTCGGCAGTGGCCGCCTAAGGCATATCTCACGAGGAGATCGAGTGAGGAACGGTCATCGCACGCGCCGGGCGATCGGGCTGGCGCTCCTATTCGTGCTCGTGGCCTCCTTGCTTGGGCTTCAATCTCTCACGCGAGGAGCCCCTGGCCTTCCAGGCCATCAGCCTGGTTCATCCCGGCTCACGACGAGTACGGGACACGACCAGGGCGAGGCGAACGGGCCAGCAGGAGGAGCTGCCGGCGCATCGACGCACACATTCACGCATGACGTCGAGGGCGTGCATTCGCTCGGTGCCAGCGGCTCTTGGGATGACGACTCCAAGATCGGCGGCGATCAGCGAGGTTCGGGAACAACAGACGCGGGCGCGGGATCAGGGAATCTAACCGGCGCGGGGGATGTCTGGCCCGCCGGTGGTTCGGCCAGCGGTGGAAGTGGCACCTCAAACTCGCATGATTTGGGCTCGAGCAAACAACCAGGGGGTGGAGCGCCGTTTGCCTCGGTTTGGCAGTCGTCGCCAGGAGGCGGGTCCGGAGGATCGTTCTGGGGCGGCAGTGGAACCGGAGGGTCGGGTGGGCCAGGCGGGTCGGGCGGCCCCGGGTCGGGCGGCACCGGCGGGGGGAGTGGACCAAGCGGTTTGGGGGGGTCCGGTGGGGCCGGCGGGGTCCGTGGCCCGAGCGGTAAATTCCCTGAAACCGAGCTGGTCTCCACGGGAACCGACCTTGCCGGCGGTGAGGGCGGCGACCCTGCGAACACAGGGCCCGTTCCTACCCGCGTCGCAACGGTACCTGGACCTCCCACGATCATCCTCGTCGTTGCTGGGATTGGGATGCTCTGGGGCACCATGAAGGTCCGAGTTCGGCGCCGCGACGAACGGCCCCCAGAATTCAAATCCCCAGGGCACATCGTTGAGTCAACATTTCGTAACTAAGTGATACGAAACAACTAGCGCGTGACGGACACTAAACACGGGTTCGAACCCGGTCTGGCCGAGCAGAAGGTCGCAGAATCTTCGAAGTGCTGTGATTCTGAGTGTCCGTGTTTTGTGGGCACGCACTGACGGTCATCATAGAGGGCGGGGCGTTTCACAGGAACCTTTCTGTCCTGACTGAAAAGCTTTGCGACAATGGGCTCGCCTGAGAGGATGGGCCCGTGCGCCTCTTCGATCAGAGGTTCGGCGCCGATTTCCTGGCCGAGGTGCCGACCCAGCCCGGCGTCTACCGCCTGTACGACGAGGCCGGCACGCTGCTCTACGTCGGCAAGGCCGCCAACCTGCGTCGCCGCCTCGGCCAATACCGCACGGCGGGTCGGAAGAAGCGGGAGCGCAAGCGGCGGGCGCTGGTGAAGGCCGCCACGAGCATTACGTGGGAGATCTGCGAGTCCGCCCTCGCGGCCGCCCTCACGGAGATCCGCCTCATCCAGACCCTGCGGCCACCGCGGAACGTGACGAGCGCCTTCCCGCTTCTCTACCCGTTCGTGGGAATCCACGCCGAGGGTCGCGAGACGTACTTCTGTCTGACCACCTCGCCCGGCGCCTTCCCCGGCTTCGATCTGCACGGCGCCTTCCGGTCACGGGAAGTGACGAGCGAAGCATTCTTCTCGCTGATGCGACTCCTGCACTTCGTCGGCCACCCGGTGCCGCGGCACCGATGCCGGCGCGTCGGATCGGCGCCTCACTCGCACGTGGTAGGATTCCGACGCCTCCCCAGCGAGGCGGCCGATGGGTGGCGCCGGCTGCTGCGTGGCGAGTCCCGCGCGGCCCTCGAGGCGCTGGCCCTCGAGCTGATCGAGCACGACGGGGCGCGGGCCCGGGCCGCGGAGATCCACGGGGACCTCCTGGCCATCGATCGCTTCTTCGAGCAAGAGGCCCGCGCGCTGTCCCGAGCCATCGCGGTGACGAACCACTCAGGCTATCCTGTTGCCCAGCAGGAGCGCGACCTGCTCTTTACCACGTACCGGGAGACGAGCGCCTGAGGGTCATTGACTCTCGAGGCCGGTGAGGCGGCGGAAGAAGCCCTCGCGGTGAAGCTGTGCCACCGGCTCCTGGTCGATGAAGTCCCCGGGGGCGGGAACGCGCGGGATGACGCCGAGCCGGTGGAGCATCCGCGCGGCGGCGGTCACGCCCTCGGGGGTTGGGTACATCGTGCCCGCCATGAGCTGGGAGAAGTAGAGGTAGGCGGCCTCGAGAATCTCGCGGTCCGTCTCGCCGCTGTACTTCCGGATAACCTCGGTGCCGAACTTCCCGTCGGCGCGGAAACGGTATACGCCCTGCGCGTAGGCGCGCACATAGCGAAGGACGAGTTCGGGCCGTGATCTCGCGAACCACCGGGTGGTGGCGGCACAACTGTTCTGGAACGCCACGTCGAGCCGACGCAGATCCTCCACGAGATTCCAGCCGCGCTTGGCCGCCTGGAAGGGCTCGGGCGAATGCATGATGACGACGTCGACCTTGGCGGGGTCGAGGAGCAGATCGAGCTTCGGCCCGCCCGCCCCCACGGGGACGATCCGAGCGTCCGCGTCGAGGTCCCAGCCCCAGCGCTCGAAGGCCATGGCGATCGTGCAGTGGTCGGCATCGCCTCGGGCGAGCACGCCCCAGCGCTTTCCGCGCAGCTCCTCGCGCGTGGTGAGGCCGGGGCGCGCCGTCACGTAGGTGGCGCTCCGGCTCACCGCGGAGGCGACGATCACGACGTCGGCGTCATCACGCAGGTCGATGGTGATCACGTCGGGCGAGACGGTGTTGGTGAACTCCGCCTCACCGGCCACGAGGGCGGGCAGCGCCCGCGGGTGCCCCTCGTAGAACTTCAATTCGGGGTCGAGCCCGTGGTCCTTCATGTAGCCGCCCTCGACGGCGGCGAACAGGGGTGAGGTGCCCACGCCCCGATTGCCGCAGGCGATGCGAATCTTTTCCATCGGCGGTGTCCTTCCTCAGCCCTTCAATGCGGAGAGGTCGAAGCCCTTCCGCAGCGCGCGCTGGAGCAGGAGGAACAAGAGAAAGATGGGAATGGTGGCGAGGACGGCGATCGCCATCTGCTCCGTGGGCGGGTTTCCGTAGTCGTCGCCGAAGCGCACGAGCCCGAGGGGATAGGTGCGGAACTCGTCCCGCGACACGACCACCAGCGGCCACAGGAACTGGTCCCAGCTGTCGCGGAACGAGAACAGGGCGAGGACGGCGAGGGCCGCCCGGCACTGGGGAATGATGATCGACCAGAGGATCCGCAGCTCCCCCGCCCCGTCGATCCGCGCCGCCTCGACGTAGTCCGACGGGATCTTGAGCATGAACTGGCGCATGAGAAACACGCCGAAGGCGTCGATGAGGAGCGGGCCCGCGAGGCCCTGATAGCTGTCGACCCACCCGAGGGTGTGGATCACCAGGAAGGTCGGCACCAGCGTCACCTCGAGGGGCAACATCAATGTCGACAGGATGACGAGGAGCAGGAGCCGGTCGCCCCGAAAGCGATACTTCGCGAGCCCGTACCCGGCCAGGGTGCAGAAGATCAGGTTCCCGAGCATCACGGAGGCCGACACGATGGCGCTGTTGAGGAAGAAGCGCGGGAACGCCGAGCGCGAGAGCGCGTTGGGGTA
>Ga0070708_100003183_pt1 | contig 12803 bp, 8 predicted proteins | sample KBSK5503metaG_FD_65469 | JGI IMG/M metagenome (GOLD analysis project Ga0070708, IMG submission 65469) | Corn, switchgrass and miscanthus rhizosphere microbial communities from Kellogg Biological Station, Michigan, USA - KBS K5-50-3 metaG | ecosystem: Host-associated > Plants > Roots >...
TACTGGTTTGCTGGGACAAGGAAGAACGGTACGTGGGTCTGCTGATCCGAGGTGTTCTTTGGGCAGCATTCGATGCCGAAAAAAGGAAAATGTTCGGCGGGAACTACGAGAGCGGCACGGAGCCCAACCTTCCTCCCAACGTGCGTCAGAAGTTCGCTGTTTACCTATCATGATCATCGGTGCGCAAGCCGGTGGAGAAGTGTGGCGCATCTGGCCTCTGCTCGCGCCTGTTCTTTAGTGCTCCGACCAAAAGGTAACATCATCTCCCCCCTCTTCATTTAGTACTGGTATCGCAGACCCAGCGTCACCCGGCGCGACGTCTCCCGCGCCGAGACCGTCCCGAAGAGATCGTTGTCCGTGGTGTTGAATGTATTCGGCGTCACAGAATTCAACACATTGGTTATGGCCGCGGTGAGGATGATGTGCTGGCGAATCAGCCGATAGAAATCGTAGCCGACGGTAATCCCCAGGTTGAAGAAATCGGGCGTCCTGAACTCGGTCCAGCTGGCGGTGTTGTTCAGCGGAACACCGGGCTCGGTGCCAATCGGAGAACGATATCTCGTGGTGCCTGGCAGGCCGGCGTTGGTCGTAAATGACTTGACCAGCGCTTGGCCCGACGACCAGTTGAATAGAACGCCGAAGATCACCCCGTTCCAGCGGTAGGAGGTGGTGGTCTTGACGAAGTGCCGGCGGTCGACGAGCGGCGCATAACCCGAGAAGTATTGCGCCAGCCGCGGGTTGTTCCAGGGGCTCGGACTGATCTGATCTTCGTAGGCGGGGCCGTAGGTATAGGCCAGCGTATAGGAGCCGAGAAAATCGAGGTTCTGGCTCGGCCTCGAGGAGAATGACAGGCTCAGACCCGAATACTTCGAGTAGGCGTCGCTCGGGTAGGTGGCGACCGTGATCGGGAAGGGTCTGGTCGGATCGACATAGCCGATCACCCGATTGCCGGACGGGTCGATAATCCGATTGATCTCGACGGACTCCAGGATGTTGGAAACCTTCTTGTATGTGTATTCGATCTCGACGACCGAATTGGTAAAGACCTCGCGGCTGAGCCGGACGAGGAGCTCGTCGCTGTGAGGCGGAGTGTGGTTCGCCGTGTCCAGGAACGATCCGCCCGGGCCGGTGTTCTGGACCGGATTCTGAAAACTGCCTCCCGGCGCACCCGGCGCCGGTCGCCAGGTCTCGGTCACCGACGTCTGTTTGTTGCTGATATCCGCCGTCGTCAGGGTGCTGGCATAGACCGGTTGCGTTGCTCGCCCGTACGAGAGTTGCAGAATCGTCTTCTGATCGCCGGTCAGGTCGGTGATCACCGCGAACCGGGGCCCAAACCCGTAGGTCAGGACCCTGTCCCCATACGGCAGCGGAACGTTCGGATCGTCCCGCTTCAGCCGGTCTTCGTAGCGATCCCAGCGCAGGCCGGGAAGAATCGTCAACCATCTGAACGGCTTCCAGCGATCCTGAACGTAGAGCCCGAAATTGTAGTTGAAGGTCGCGGTTTGGTACCCGTTGATCGTCGTCCTTTGAAAGCAATACATGCCGGTCCGCAACGCGGGATCCGGCTGGACGAAGGGATCGTCGTCGCACAGCCCCTGGTTCAAAGGAGCCGCCGTCGTGCCCGGAGTCGGAGCGTCCACGTACGAGACGCCTCTCCCCGTCGGAGTCGACCGCGCGGTGTAGTGGCTGTACAGACCCTGGAATCCCGCTTCGAATTCGTGGTTTCCGAACCACCTGGGCCGCCAGGTGACCGAGGCGTCGAACTGGAACTTCGGCCGACCGTCGACATTGTAGGCGGACGCGGTCGGAGGAGTGCAGCAATTGTCCCAAACCGAACCGTCGGTCCGATTCTGGTGCCGCGGCCGGTCGAAGTCATAGATTCCATATTTTGGGTCCAGTCCATTGACCTGGCCCTGCGGACCCGAGGTGATTCCCGATCGCTGGAAACCGGCGAGGACCTTGGTGTCGAGAGACTGGGAGATGAAGTAGTCCCATTCCGCCATGACGTGCCATCCGCCCTGGTTCTGGGTGAAGGCGGCCAGCGGCTCGGCGATGTTTGCCTGAGAGCCGTTGTTGTTGACAAAGTCGAACTGGGTCGGGTCGGCGATGAATTGGGTGATGATCCGGTGAGATGCCGACGGGGCCCAATTGAGCTTCAGACGCGGTTGATAGATCGTCGAGACTCTCGTCGGCCCCTGCATGTTCAGGGGCGGGCCCGGCGGCTGAAGCGCCTGGGATTTGGAGTAGCGGAACGACGCCGAATACCAGAGCTTGTGCTTGATGATCGGACCGTCGACGACGAAGCTGAGATCGTAGTCCTTCGAGGGCGGCTTGGGATCGATGGAGAACGGGCGCGGCCCGTCGTACACCTGCCTGCCCGGGGTATTGAAATCGGTGAGAAAATCCGGCCGGTAGAAACCCGAGACGTTGAAATGCAATTCGTCGGAGCCGGATCGGGTGATCAGGTTGGTCACGGCGCCGATGGCGTTGTACTTCGCCTCCATGCCTCCGGTGATCACCTGGATCGAGTCGGTGGCGTCGAACTGCCAGTTTCCGCGGAAGGTGTTGGTGACCGGATCGGTGATGTCCAATCCGTCGATGAGGAATCGATTCTGCCGCTGGGTGCTGCCTTTGACGTTGGCGTTGCCGGTGCCGATCACCCCCGGCGCCTGCTGCATGGTGTTCTGGTACTGGCGGGTGAGCGGTATGTAATCGAATTTCGACACCGAGAACACCGACTCCGCCATCGGCGAGTCCGGCTTGGTCAGGTGCCGCTCTTCGATCACCACCGTCGTCTGGGTCTCGGCGAGCTCGGCGGACCAGGAGATGTTCAGGGGCGTGGTCACGCTCGGGTCGACCGCGACGCGGCGTAGGATCGGCTTTACCCCCTGGTAGCCCACTTCGACGTCGTAGACACCGGTCGGAAGATTGGCGATCTCATAGTGGCCGTCGTCGTCCGTCTGGGTCTGTCGCGGGGGCCCGATCAGCGCCGGGCTGGTGGCGGTGATCGTGGCCCCGGGAACGGGCGCCGCCGTTTGCGCTTCCGTGACCCGTCCCTCGAGCCTCCCTACCTCCTGCCCGACCGCATAGGCGAGGTTGGGAAGAGCGAGGAAAAGACCGGCGACCGCGAGAATTCTCTCATGCCTCTGCGTCGGGTTTCTCATCGGCAGTCCCGTCCGTTACTGCGTCTGGAGGCAAAAGACGTAAGGGGGGATGACGTCGCTCGGGGCGATGGAATCGGTGGGCACCGCCGTCGGATCCCTTAAGGAACCGGCCGGGATGGCCGTCGCGTTTTTGGGCAGGTTTTCAATTCGGGTGCCGGTTCCAGTGTTGTAAATGCGCACCCTGCAGATCGGTGAATACCGCGGGTCGCTGCGCGGGAAATCCAAGACGTCGTATCCGGCGCCCAACCTTCCGTTCGCTGCCATCGTCCCTCCGTCGATCGGCAGCAGCACGGTCGAAGGGACGTACAGGTTTTGCGTGGCAAATTGATTTGTCGGATTCGTGCTGATTGGGATGTAGCCGCCGTCGATGTACGCGACGAGAAACCTCTGAAACCAACCCCAGCGCTGGATTCCGACGCCCGGGCCGCTGGTGCTCTCTCCCACGTGATAGACGCCGGAGCCGGGATCGATCAGCGCCCAGGCCAGATATCGCCCGTCCGCGACCGGACCACCGTTCGAATCCTTCGAGATATTCACGTCGGTCCGGGTGAGGAGCGTCCGTTCGCTCTTGATGTCTTGACAGGGCTCTCCGGCGGATCCGACCACCACCTCCTGGACGATGGGAACGTAGCTCCAGGTCGGAAGGGTTCCGGCGCCGAAGGTCGCATCGGGCAGGGCGCTGAAGATCTCCCCCTGCTCGTCGTAGTGAACGTCGTCCCGGCGTTGATCGAATTGGTATCCATCGGGCGCTCGACATTGCTGCTGGGCGGGAAACGGGCTATTCGAGCCGGGAGGATCGAAGACGTAGCCATTGGGGAATTGGCGGATGGTCAGCGCGTTGCGCATCTGGTTGGCGAGGGTGATGCCCGGGTACCCGGTCCGGACGACTTGGGAGGGCGAAAAGGGAAACAGGAAGTACTCGAGCGTCCTGTCCTGCGCGAAGGCGCGCACCGCGCTGAAGCCGGTCCCCGATCCCGCGACATTCCGAGTCGCGCCAGCCCCCCGGTACGGCGGAGGATAATTCGCCGGATCCGCCGAACCCGCGTTGAACTCGCCCTTCAGTTTGTAGTCTTTGTACGGATCGCAACCCGCGATCGCGAGCACAACTGTCCCGCAAAGCCAGAGACGTCTCATGGCCATCCCCTCCCCCCGATGCAGGCTTAGAACGCGAAGGCTAAACAAATCTGCCGCGACGTCAACAAGAATCTTTGGCCTTCGCTCCGCCGCTCAAGATCCAGCCAGCCGTTTGCTAACTGCTACAAATCAGGGAATCCGATGGAGGTCAGTGTCCTCCGCCCGTGCTCCTGGGGGGCGAAACGGGCACCGGCAAGGCTCCGGCGCTATCGCTCCTGGATCTGCGAAATCGCCTCGGGACGATCGCCGGCCTGGCCGTGGATCAGCTCGCCCACGGTGACCAGCTCGAACCCCCGTGCGCGCAGCCCGGAAATAATCTCCGGGAGCGCCTCGGCGGTGTGGAAGCGGAGGTGATTGATGTGCATCACGACGATCGAGCCCGGCTGCGCTTTTTGCAGCACCCAGTGTACGAGCCGCTCCTTCGTCGCGTGAACGTCCGGATCGCCGGAGGCGAGATCGTACTCGACCGTGGTGAGGCCGAGCTCGGCGGCGATTCGAACCAGCCGCTCGTTGTACTCACCATAGGGCGGGCGGAAGAACTTCGGCGTCCTGCCGGTGAGCCGGTGAATCTCCGCCTGGGTGCGCTGCAGCTCGCGCCGGATGCGGACGTCATCGACGATCGCCGCCATGTGCGGATGGGTATAGGAGTGGTTGCCCAGCTCGAACAGAGGATTGCCGGCGAGCTCCTTCACGTGGGCGGTTTCCTCGACCGCCCAGCGGCCGCCGAGAAAAATCGTGGCGGGGGTGTGGGTGGCGATCAGCGCGCGGGTCACCAGTTCGTCGTACTGGCTCACGTCTCGCGTCGAGCAGGCGTCAAAGGTCAGGGCGATCCGCTTCTGGTCGCGCGGCCCGTGAGACACCACTTCCGGCGCAACGGGCAGGAGCGGCGGAGGGGGCGCGTGGGTCGCCGCGGCCAGTTGCTGCTCCGCTTTCATCTCGGCGGCGGGCGAGGTGTGTCCCGTCGGCCCGGGCTTCTGCTCGATCTCCCGGGGCAGCCGGGTGCAGGCGCTCAACGCGATCGCCAGCGCCGCCGCCCAGATCGTCCGCGGGCGGCTCCGTCCATCGACCTTAAAGCTCATTGCCGCCTTGCCTCATTCGCGTCGGCCGATGCGGGCCGGCCGCCAGCCGAAACTGTATCACCTTGGCTCAGGGGAACGGATTCCACCCTGTAATCAATGGTGACCGGGGAGTGGTCGGAGAAGATCGGCTCGCGATCGATCGCGGCGTGCTGCGCCCGCGCCGCGATCGACGGCGTCGCGATCTGATAATCGAGCCGCCAGCCGAGGTTCCGCTTTCGCGCTCCGCGGAAATTCGACCACCAGGTGTATTGGCCCGGCTCCGGGCCCACCAGGTTGCGGAACACGTCCACGAAGCCCGCCCCGAATAGCCGGTCCATCCATTGGCGCTCCTCGGGGAAATAGCCGCTGGTGGTTTCGTGGCGAACCGGATCGCACAGGTCGATCGGCTGATGGGCGATGTTGAAGTCCCCGCAGACGATCAGCTCCCGACCCGCCGATTTCAACGCGCTCAGATAAGCGAGGAAGGCGTCGAGGAATCGCATCTTCTGCCGCTGGCGCTCCCCTCCCATGATCCCGGAGGGAACGTAGACAGAGAGCACGCTGAAGCTGGCGAAATCGACGCGCAGCACCCGGCCTTCCCCCTGAAAATCGGGGTGGTCGATCCCCCGCACGGTCTGCTCCACCGGTCGCCGGGTGAGCAGGCCCACGCCGCTGTACCCTTTCCGCTCCGCGCAGTGCCAGAAGGCCCGATAGCCCTCCAGCGCCAGAAGCTCGGGCGGCAGCTGATCCTCGGCGGCGCGGATCTCTTGAAGACAGACGATCTCCGCGTCGCGGTCGGCGAGCCACTTCACCAGGCCCTTGCCCGCGGCCGAGCGGATGCCATTGACGTTGAGGGTGACCAGGCGCATGGGGAATTTCCAGCCCCAAGTATTTAACGAGGAGCGGCTACAAAAGAACGGCTGAAAGCGCCGCCCGCCCTCGTATCGCCTAGCGCTTCTTGCGTCGCGAAGGCTGCACGCGCGGGGGCTCGTCGGGCTGCTTCTCGTAGTGCGGCGGCCAGGGGGCGTCTCCGTGCCCTTCCGCTTCCTGCCTGCTCGACAGCTCGAGCAGCGATTCGAGGCTGAAGGCCTGCCCGTCGATCCCCTGGGCGGGATCTCCGATCTTCGCGAACCGGGCCGGGACGGTGGCGACGGTGAAATCCGCGGGGTCGAGATCCGGCACCTCGTCCCACCGCACCGGGGTGGACACTCGGGCGTCGGGCGTCGGGCGGACCGAATAGGCCGAGGCGATGGTGCGATCCTTCGCGTTTTGATTGTAATCAATGAATACGCCGTGCCGTTCTTCCTTCCACCACTTGCTCGTCGCCAGCGCGGGAATGCGCCGCTCGACCTCCCGGGCGAGCGCCAGCGCCGCCCGGCGCACCTCGCCGAAAGTCCAGCGGGGTTCGATCCTCACGTAGATGTGCATCCCCCGCGAGCCGGATGTCTTCGGATAGGCGGTCAGTCCGTGCTCCGAGAGGACCTCCCGGATGACCAGGGCCACCTGCCTTACCGGGGGCCAGCCCGCCTCGGGCGTCGGATCCAGATCGACGCGCAGCTCGTCCGGATGGTGCAGGTCATCGCGCCGGACCGGGTGGGGATTCAGATCGATGCACCCCAGATTGATCACCCAGGCCAGCCCCGCGGCGTCGTTGACCACGATTTCGTCGGCCGTTCGCCCGGAGGGAAAGGAGATCCGCGAGGTCTGGACCCATTCGGGCCTCGGCTGTGGAGCGCGCTTCTGGAAGAAGAAATCGGCGCCGATCCCGTTGGGGTAGCGCTTCAGCGCCATCGGCCGGGCGGCGATCCCGCGCAGGGCCCCGTCCGCCACCGAGAGGTAGTAGTCGACCAGGTCGAGCTTGGTGATCCCCGGCTCGGGGAAAAAGAGCTTGCCCGGGTTCGAAATAGCAACCTCCCGGCCGGCGATCGTCCGGACGATTTTGTCCTCGGGCATCGCCGGCAAGCATAAGGGGATTGGGCCGCCGGCGCGAAGTTGTGCGTGACGCGGCGCGAATCGTTGTTCAGCTTTGAAATCCGGTGCTGTAGAACCAGGCGATGTCGCCGATCGCCCTTTTCTGCGCTCTGCTCGTCGCCGCCGGGCCCACGCCGGAGAAGGCGAAGCCCACGCCGCCCATGGAATTGACGGTCGACGAGAGCTTCGATCCGCCGATCCCGTCGCCGGCCTACCCCAAGGGACAGGGGCCGCTGATCCTCGTCGACCAGCAACACCGCAACGTCGTCTCGCTGACCTCCTATTTCGGGCCCGTCGGTCGATACCTGACCCGGGACGGCTATGCCGTGCGTCCGCTCTCGGAGCCGTTCAGCGCGGCCAGCCTGAAAAATGCGCGAATCCTCGTGATCATCAACGCGCAATCGCCGGAGGGTTCGCCGGATGGCGCCTCGGCCTTCGGCGAGGGGGAAATCCGGTCGATCGAGGAGTGGGTGCACCAGGGAGGTGGGCTCTTGTTCATCGCGGATCGGGCACCCTTCGGCGGACCGGCCTCGGCGCTGGGCAAGGCGTTCGGCGTCACCTTCGACGACAATGCGATCCTACGCCGCGGGACGGATGGAAAGCCAGACGGCGTTTTGAAGCTTGAGGTGAAGACTTCGGGTAAACCGGCCCATCCTCTTTTCAACGAGGTCTCCCAGCTCGTCTACGTCGTGGGGGAATCCATCCGGGGGCCGGCGCCGATCCTCTTCGCCCCGAAAAACACATACAGCGGCGCGACGATAGATTCCGCGAACGGACCGGATGCCTCGGGCAGACCCCTCGCGCTGGCATTCTCCCGGGGCTCTGGCCGGGTCGTGGTCATCGGCGACGCGGGGATCTTCTCCGCCTTCGGCAGCGTGAACGGTCCGACGCGTCGCGGCATCAGCGAAGCAGACAACGCGCAATTCTTGAGAAACGTCGTTCGCTGGCTCGCTCGATAGCGGTTGCGATCTCTCTCGATCCGACGCATCGGAGCATCCGGGAAGTCACACAACTCGTGCGGCGGCCTCCGCGCGAACCGGAGCCCGCGATCGCTCGCAGTGAGCGCCTGGCCGGTCACTTGCCGTCACCCGGCAGTCGCATCCGTCATAGCTCCGCGGCTGACGGAGGGATCACGCTCGCCATCCCACGGAGCGCCCACGCGAGGTGTGTGACAATTGTGGCCCGCGCCGCCTGCAAATGACGCACACCTCGTTCGCGATCGCTCGCAGTCAACGCTTGGCCGTCTTCGGCGGCAGGCCCGCGCGAACAGGAGCCCGCGATCGCTCGCAGTCAGCGCCTGGCCGGTCACTGCTACCCGCCAGTCGCATCCGTCATAGTTCCGCGGCTGCCGGAGGAATCACACTCGCCATCCCACGGAGCCCACGCGAGGTGTGTGACATTCGTCTCCCGCGCCGCCCGCAAATGACGCACACCTCGTTCGCGATCGCTCGCGGTCAACGCCTGGCTATCTTTCGTGTCGCGCAACGGTGCTCGCCGGCTCGCCCGTTAACTTCGCGGCATTCGGGATGTCTCCCGCAGAGCATTGCTCACCGCCGGGTTTTGAAACTTCTAGGCCATTTTTCCGGAAAGGACTATGCGCTTGGGCTCAACCCTGGGGGGTCCCATGCACTCTTCGATCGAAAGCGGCGCAACGAATCAACCGCCGCGCAATAGTTTTTCTTTGTTGCTCGCCATCGCGGTGACTTTGTTTGTTTCCGGATCCTCGTTCGCCGGAGCGCCGTCGATTCAAATCGTTCCTCTTTCATCCGGCGGCGCGGTCGTGACCGGGGGCAGCGTCTACGTCGCGATCCTCCTGCCCGACTCCATTCCTCCGGACCAGATCGAGGTGCGGCTCAACGGCGCGCTGATCACCGACCGATTCCGCATCGATCCGGTCACCGGCCAATTCAGGGGACTCGTTTCCGGCCTCAACATCGGCGAGAACCATCTCGGCGTCCGATCGCCGAACGCCCGGGCGATGATTCTCTTGACCAACCATCCGATCACCGGCCCCTTGCTCGCCGGCCCTCAAGAACAGCCGTTCGGCTGCGAGACCGACTCCTTCATGATTCCGGTGGTCGCCTCCACCCTCGGACCGCCGCTGGACGACGCCTGCTCGATCGTGACCCGCATCGACTACATCTATAGAGCCAACGATGGAACGTTCAAGCCGCTGACGGACTTCACCGGCTACCCATCGGACATGGTGAGGACGGTCACGCTGCTCGGAGCCGACGTCCCCTACATCGTGCGGATCGAGACCGGCACGATCAATCGGGCGATCTACGAGACGGCGATACTGCACGACCCGATGGCCGAGCCCGCGCCCGATATCTTTACCCATCCCGCGGGTTGGAACGGCAGGTTGATCTATGCGTTCGGAGGCGGGTGCACCGCCGGTTGGTTCCGCCAGGGCGCGAGCACGGGCGGCGTCGTGGACGACGTGATGCTCCGCCAGGGGTATGCGGTGGCGTCCGCGTCGCTCAACGTCTTCGGAAACAACTGCAACGACCTGATCGCCGCCGAGACCATGGCCATGGTCAAGGAGCACTTCATCAAGACGTATGGCGAGCTGCGCTACACGATTGGCTTTGGCTGCTCCGGCGGCTCGTATCAGCAGCATCAAATCGCTGACAACTACCCCGGTCTGCTCGACGGCATCATTCCCGGCTGCAGCTTCCCCGAGGTCGGTTTCGCGACGATCCATTTCATCACCGATGCCCGGCTGCTGAACCACTACTTCAACGTGGTCGCTCCCGGCCTGTTCACGCCCGAGCAGCAGCGGCGGGTGACGGGATTTCTCCAGCTGGATACGATGCCGAACGTCTCGGTGGGCGCGGGCCGCATTTCTCCTTTCGAATTTTGCCCCCCGGAGTCCGTGCTGCCGGCGGCGCTGCGCTACGATCCGATCACCAATCCCGGAGGGGTTCGCTGCGACGTGTATGACCACACCGTCAACACCTACGGCCGCGATCCGATCACCCACTTCGCCCGCCGGCCACTGGACAACGTCGGCATCCAGTATGGAATGGGCGCCCTCAACGACGGGGTGATCAGCGTGGATCAGTTCCTCGATCTCAATCAGAGGATTGGCGGATATGACAAGGACGCTGGCTACATCCCCCAGCGAACCACCGCGGATCTGGCGGCGGTGGCGGCTGCCTATCAAACGGGGCGACTGACCTACGCCGGCAATGGCCTGGGGAGGATTCCGATCATCGACTACCGTTCCTACAACGACGACGCACCCGGCGGCGACATCCACGTCCGCTACCACTCGTTCACCATGCGCGAGCGCCTGAGGAAGGCCAACGGGACGGCCGCCAACCAGGTGATGCTGGTCGAAAAGAGCCCCTTCGGTCTGTACGACACCCGCAGCCCGGTGCTGAGCGGCGCGATCAATCAAATGGATCGCTGGCTGGACAACCTCTCCGCGGACGCCTCGAGCGATCCACCGATCATCAAGATCGTCCGGGCCAAACCGGCCGACCTTCAGGAAGGCTGCTGGACGCGCGATCCGAGCCCGGTGCAGATCGTCGAGCCGCAAGTCCGGGGAGTCGGCCAATGCGAGACGCTGTACCCCTCGGCCCCGGCGCCGCGGGAGGTGGCCGGTGAGCCGCTGGTGGGCGACATCATCAAGTGCCAGCTCAAGCCGGTGGATCCGTCCGACTACCGCGCGTCCTTCTCGCCGACGCAGTGGTCGAGGCTGGAGAGCATCTTCAAGAGCGGCGTCTGCGATTACACGCTGCCCGGCGAGATGCAGCAGCCGCCGTTGGATACCTGGCTGATCTTCAACTGAGGGCGAGCCAGCGTGAGGGGCGACCACGTCGCCCCCCACCCCTGGCGGCCGGGTCGCACCTTGAAGGAGCGGTGACCATCACGGGCGTTCCGGCCGGGCCCGGATGTCGAGATTCCGGCGCCCATCCACTGTGGGAGCTGTCGGCAATCGTGCGCTGCCGGTAGGCAATATCGGTTGCATTTGCCCGTCGTGAACGCGCCGGGTTTTTTTATTTGACTCGTCGTGCTCCAATCGCGGGGTTGGGACCCGGCATTTCAGAGCAGGCCACGCCGACGATCCTGGTGGTGGATGACGATGCGCTCAACCAGGCGATCGCGCGCGACTATTTGGAAACGGCGGGATATCGGGTTCACTGCGTGGGCGATGGCGAGCAGGCGCTGGCATTCCTCAGGCGCAGCGCCGTCGATCTGGTGCTGCTCGACATTACGATGCCCCGGATGGATGGATTCGAGACGCTCAAAGGCATTCGTCGGCTGAAGAATCAACCCGACGTTCCGGTTGTTTTTTTCACCGCGATGGAAGACATGGAGACCCACCACCGGGCGATGGAAGCCGGGGTCGATGACTTTCTCACCAAACCGGTCAAGCAGACCGAGATGTTGATCCGGGTCCGCTCGCTGATCCGGCTCAGGGAGCTTCGGGATCGCGACCGATCGAATGCCGACCTGATCCTGGCTCAGCGCGACGAGCTGAAGCGCTCGGAGCAGCGGCGGCGGGAGCTGATCAAGCTGGTGGTGCACGATTTGAAGAGCCCGCTTTCCAGCGTGATCTCCAACCTCGAATACATCCGTCGCACGCAAAAAATCGCCGGTGACGGCGCCGAGGCGGTGCACGATGGGCTCGACTGTGCGACCGCGATGTTCGACATGATCCTGAACATCCTGGACATCAACAAAAGTGAAGATGGCAAGCTGATTCCGAAGCTGCAGCGCACCGATCTGCCCGCGCTGATCCGGGGCTTGCAGCGCACGCTCCGGCGTCGCCTGAACGCGCGAAAGCAGAGCATCGTCGTACACGATCACGGCAACGACGGCGAGCTGCTGGCCGATCCCGAGCTGGTTCGCCGCCTGGTGGAAAACCTCCTCGACAATGGAATCCGGCACTCTCCCGACGGAGAAACGATCAGCGTGGACATCGGCCGGACGAACGACGGTTTTATCGAGGTCCGCGTCCGCGATCTCGGCCCCGGCGTGCCCCCTCACTGGCGCGACAAGATCTTCGATCAGTACCTTCAGCTCGAGGCGGGCGAGCGCTTCAATGACCGTACGTCGCTCGGGCTCGGCCTGGCATTCTGCCGACTCGCCACCCAGGTTCATGGCGGCCGGATCTGGGTCGAAGACAACAAGCCTCACGGAAGCTCCTTCTGCATCCGGTTGCCGCTGGCCGGGCCCCCGGACGCCCTCTCCGCCGAGCCGCCGCACTGAAGTCCGGGGCGCGGCGCCTGCCGAGCCCGGCTGAAGTCCGAATGCGGCGGCCGTCGAGCCCCTGCCGAAGTCCGAACGCACCGCCCGTCGAGCCGCCGCCGAACTCCGGATGCGGCGGCCGTCGAGGCCCTGCCGAAGTCCGGATGCGGCGGCCGTCGAGCCCCTGCCGAAGTCCGAACGCACCGCCCGTCGAGGCCCTGCCGAAGTCCGAACGAAGCCGCCGTAGACGCTCGCGCTGAGCCCCGGGCGCAGT
>Ga0070708_100003184_pt1 | contig 12794 bp, 8 predicted proteins | sample KBSK5503metaG_FD_65469 | JGI IMG/M metagenome (GOLD analysis project Ga0070708, IMG submission 65469) | Corn, switchgrass and miscanthus rhizosphere microbial communities from Kellogg Biological Station, Michigan, USA - KBS K5-50-3 metaG | ecosystem: Host-associated > Plants > Roots >...
TTCAGCAGGGTCGACTTCCCGGCGCCATTGGGTCCGATGACGGCGACCAGCTCACCGTCGTCGACGCGAAGCGAGAGACCATGGAGGATGTCGTTGTCGCCGTAGCCTGCCGAGAGATCGTGCACCTCGAGAAGCGCGGTCACCGGGCGGTCCCGAGATAGGCTTCGAGCACTCGGGGGTCGTGCCGGACGTCCGCGAACGGCGCCTCCATGAGCTTGCGCCCCTGGGCCATCACGATGACGGGATCGCAGAGCTCGGTGACGAGGTCCATGTCGTGCTCGATCAGGAGGAACGTGCGCCCGGCCGCCCGGAGGGCGCGGATTGTCTCGACGAGCGACCGCATCAGCGTCGGGTTCACGCCGGCGCCGGGCTCGTCGAGCAGGATGATGCGGGGGTCGCTCATCAGGGCACGCGCCAGCTCGAGCAGCTTCTTCTGGCCGCCGGAGAGCGTTTCCGCCCGCGCACCGGCGAGATGCGCGAGGTCCACGGAGTCGAGGATCGCCTGCGCTCGCTCGCGCACGCGGTGCTCCGCGGCCCTCACGCGCTTCGGCGTGGTGAACACACGCGCGAGCCCTTCGCCCGGCTGATCGTGGGCGTAGACGAGCACGTTTTCCAGCACGGTCATCCGTCCGAGGGGACGCGGGATCTGGAACGTGCGCCCGACGCCTCGCCGGGCGATCGCGTGCGCCGAGAGCCCGTCGAGACGATCGGCGCCGAGACGGATCTGGCCGCCGTCGGCGGGCGTGAGGCCGCTGATCACGTTGAAGAGCGTCGTCTTGCCCGCGCCGTTCGGGCCGATGAGCCCCGTGATCGAACCTTCCCCGACGGAGAACGTGCAGCCGGCGAGCGCCTCGACGCCGCCGAAGCGCTTGGTGATGCTGGTGACGGTGAGGAGCTCACTCGTGACAGGTTCCCCCGTGCTCGCGGCGCTCGGAACGGCATCGCCTCTGGATGTTCAAATTGGCGCGTATCATACGTCAGGCTCGGGGACCCCCGCAACGCGCCACGGCTTCGTGAGTGTCACGAGGGTCCGCGAGGTCCACCGAGGCAACCTGTGCTACGGTGGCTCGATCGTCGTCCACGGAGGGGCGCCAAATCGGGGCAGGAGGCTTCAACATGAAATGTCCCCGGTGCCAGGGAGAGAATCGTCAGCGCCCTGGGGAGTGATCCAGACTGAGTCCCACGAAGGATCCTGACAAGATCAGGAATCATCAGGAGCCGGGGCGTTACCTCTGCGATCCTTTTTCAGGGCGGCGCGGCGGTTGTGGTCGATCGTTCGGCGAGGGCGTCGGCTCGATTACGCCTGGCTTGAAGCGGCAATCGATGGCGACGGTTATCTGGTTCGCGGCCGGATCAGTTGCCAGCGCCATCACCGCCGGATCGCACGATGCGGGAAGCCCGAATCGAGTCCGAAGCTCCGCCGGCGAGAGCTTCTGAACTTCGACGAACTCGACGGTGGTCATGGAGATTGCCGCCGCCAGCAGGGTTCCTCCAAGAGGGGTTCGCCAGTGAGAGCGGGACGGGTCTTTCATGAGCTTAGCCTTTCGAATGGACGCGATGAAGTGGACCTTCGGCATTCACGGATCGTACGACGGTTGGACTGAAGACTCCCTGAATGGAGCCTGAATTCTTCTTCAGGTTCGCCAGGATGGCGCCAGCGGCGCTACCATAGGCGCGCGATGCGGGTGCTGTTGATCGAGGACGACCGCAGGGCCGCGAAGCTTCTCGTGAAGGGGCTTCAGGAGGAAGGCTTCGTCGTCGACAGCGCATTTACCGGCGAAGACGGCGAAGAGAGGGCCGTAGTGAATGAGTACGACGTGATCGTGCTCGACTGGCTCCTGCCGGGCAAAGACGGGATCGCGGTATGCCGGGCGCTCCGCACCCGTGACGTCTCGACCCCGATCTTGATGCTCACCGCGCGCGACAGCCTGGCCGACCGGGTTAACGGTCTCAGCACCGGAGCGGATGATTACCTGACGAAGCCTTTCGCCTTCGCTGAGCTCCTCGCGCGGATCCGGGCTCTCCTTCGGCGATCCCGTCTGGTCCGGTCGGCCGTGCTTCAGGTAGCTGATCTGACACTCGACCCGGCGACGCACCGCGTGACGCGCGCGGGGGTCACGATCACCCTCACCTCCAAAGAGTACGCAATTCTTGAGGTGCTCATGCAGAGCGCCGGCGAGATCGTGAGCCGGACGCGGCTGGTCGAGCGCGTGTGGGACGAGGCCTCCGTCGTGATCGACAATCTCGTCGATGCTCACGTGAGCCACCTGAGAAAGAAGATCGATCGGGGCGGGAGCGAATCGCTCATTCATACCGTGCGTGGGTTCGGCTATCGGCTGGGACCGCTTGAGGAGTCAACTGACGTATGAGGCCGCCCAGCTTCAAGACTCGGCTGTGGCTAGGGCAGGTGATGGTGGTGGCGGCGATGTTGACCCTCGCCGCGCTGGGCGCCGACTGGGCGCTCAGCCGGGTGGTCCTGGGCAAGATCATCGATGACGCGATCCTCTCGCTGGCATCCACGGAGGCGGCGGCGCTTCAAGGCGACCCCAGCCGCCCGCGCGTGCACGAGATTGCGGCGGGGGCGGGCCCGCCCTCCTTCGTGCGTCTCGACAAGTTCGTCCAGATCGTAGACCTCAACGGTGGTGTCGTGGCCCGAAGCGGCACGCTCGGCACCGAACGACTGCCGACGCCACCAGCGCTGCTCGCCAGCTTGCGGGACGGGGAGACGGTCTTCTGGACGGTCACCGATTTCGGGGAAGAGCCGGTCCGAATGGTGTCCCTTCCTGTCATCGCCGGCCAGAGTCGCTACGCGGTTCAGGTCGCGATGTCGCTGGATGACGCGCACGCGGTCTTGCGGGCCGGGCGCTGGCTCTTCCTGAGCATGTCGCTGGTAATCCTCGCGGGGATCGGGTTGACCAGCGCCCTGCTTGCCCGCAAAGCGCTTCGTCCGATTGATCGGATCGTGATGCGGGCGCGACTCGTCGGCGAGGCAAACCTGGCCGAGCGCCTGCCACACCCGGGAGCCCGAGACGAGATCGGGCGGCTCGTCGAGACACTCAACGAGATGCTCGGGCGCCTCGAGCGGAGTTTCGAGACCCAACGGCGGTTCACGGCCGACGCCTCTCATGAGTTGCGCTCGCCTCTATCGCGTCTCCGGGCGGAGTTGGAGGTGACGCTTCGCCGCCAGCGGAGCGTGCCCGAGTATGAGGAGGCGCTCCAATCCTGCCTCAATGAGGTCCAGCGGGTCCAGACGCTGACCGAAGAGTTGCTGGAGCTCGCCCGTATCGACGCCCGGGAGGAATCCGAGACAGCCCAGCCTATTGCCGTGAGCGAGATCGTCGATGCGGCCGTGTCGGCGGTCACGCGTGAGGCGGAGGGGCGTGGCATCCTCGTCATGGTGGAGTGTCAACCAGAGCTCCTCGTAAATACGGCACCTGTTGCTGCGAAGGTCGCTCTCGCCAATATCCTTGACAATGCCGTGAAGTTCTCGCCAGCGGGTGGCGACGTGAAGGTCACCGTCACCGCGGCTCACTCGGAAGGGATCATCACCGTCGCGGACGCGGGACCCGGTGTGTCGCTAGAGGACGCTCCGCGGCTATTTCAACGGTTTTTTCGCGGCAAAGCGTCACGCGCGAGCGACGTCCCCGGTGTCGGCCTGGGGCTTGCCATCGCTCGGGCCCTCATCGAGCGTCAAGGCGGGCGGATCGCCGTGGAGTCCTCGGCCGAAAAGGGTGCGAGATTCACAATTCACCTGCCGCGCGCCTGAAAGGAGCCTGAAGCGGTCGTCCATTCTCCCACTCCTTTGGGCCGGCATACTTCGGGTGAGCGGCGCAGTACCTCCGTCCTCGAAGTGCTGCCCGCGTCATGCCGCCCGGTTAGGCGCGAGTCTCCTGCTCCGGCCAGCCCGCCACGATCCGGCTGAAGAAGAATTCACGTTGTCTTCAGGAATTCTTCAGGCATGCCTCGCTACACTTGCAATGTTCGCTTCAAAACGCTCACGCAGGCTGGCCGAGAAGGACGGATGAACATGTATGGTTGCGAGCGCGTATGCCTACCCACGCAGGGCCAGATCTGATCGCGCGGGTACGTGACTCGGGTGCACCAATGAGATCATGGCACGCCTGCCTCCGGATCCGACTTCCTTGGCCCGGCCGATCAGTTTGGCCTTCCGGCAAGCAACCCGAACATTGCCGTCGATTTCCAACTGTATTCCGCCCTCGCCCGAACTGGGTCATTTTGCTTGCGAGAGTCACGATGGTGTTGGTCTGTGGGCTCACAGCGCTGAGCGGTTGCCGTCAGTCCCAAGATGGGCGATCAAGCGCGGACGAGCGGCGCTCACCAAGCATCTCGTCCGCGCCGGCATTGCAAGAGATGCCGCTGGTCGTCGTGCCGCCAGATTCCCCGAGGTTCAAGCAGCTCCGCGTCGAGCCGGTCCGCGAGCAGGCGCTTCCGACTGACGAGCTAACCGCCCCTGCGCGCGTCATCATCAATCCGAATCGCATTTCACGAGTGCTTCCCCCGGTCCAGGGGCGGGTGCTCGCGGTGTCCGTCAAGCTCGGCGACGCGGTTTCGGAGGGTCAGCCGCTCGTCACCCTGAATAGTCCCGACGCCGATGCGGCCATCTCCGGCTATCTCCAGGCCGATGCAACGCTCCGCCAGGCGAAGGTGACTCTCGTCAAGACTGAAACCGACCTCGAGCGGGCGCGCAAGCTCCTCGAATTTCAGGGAATCTCCGAAAAGGACCTGCTCGCCGTACAAAACGACGCCGCGACCGCCCGCGCCTTGCTCGATAACGCCGAGGCGACACGCGCGCAGGCGCTACGAAAGCTGGCATTGCTCGGCCTCAAGCCCTCGGATTTGCAGCAGGCGGTCGTCGTCCGCGCGCCGATCGCCGGCGTCGTGACGGACATCAGCGTGGTCCCAGGCGACTACCGCGCCGCTGTCTCGTCTGCGGCCGATGTGGCGACCCCGCTCATGTCGATCGCCGACTTGAGTACGGTGTGGGTCTCGTCGGACGTGCCCGAGCCGTTCATGCGGCATATCCGCATCGGGGAAAACGTCGAAATCATCCTGGTCGCCTACCCTGGGGAGAAGTTCGCCGGCCGCGTCGCGCGCGTCGGCAGCACCCTCGATGCCCAGACTCGCACGCTCAAGGTCTACGTGGACCTGCCCAATCCATCGCGACGTTTCGTCCCTGAGATGTTCGGCACGATGCGCCATGTTGGGACGCCACGGCTGTTCCCGGTGGTGCCGGTCGCTGCCATTGTCCAGGAGTACGGACGTTCCCAGGTTTTCGTAGAGCGGGGGCCCGGCCAGTTCGAGCGACGGGTCGTCACGACGGGAGCCCGGGCGGCTGATCTCGTAGCAATCACGAGCGGGCTTGACGCGAACAGCCGCGTGATTGTCGATGGCGCGATTCTCCTTAGGGGCCAGTAGATCCCATGCTTGCTCGGATGCTCGAGCTGGCGTTGTCGCATCGCACCGTGGTCGTCCTCGCCGTGCTCGCGATGGCCGGCGCGGGGACCTGGTCCTTCACCCAACTCAAGCTCGAGGCCTATCCAGACCTCTCGGACCCCGGTGTCGTGGTCGTCTCCCTGTACCCTGGGTTTGCCGCCGAAGAGGTCGAGAGACAGGTCACGGTGCCAATTGAGCGCGCCCTGAACAATACCCCTAACGTCATCGCTCGACGGTCTCGGACCATCTTCGGTCTCTCGGTGGTCGAGCTCACGTTCACCGACACGACCGATGATTACTTTGCTCGACAGGTCGTGCTCGAGAAGCTGCGGGACGCCGATCTCCCAGCCGGCGTCACCTCTACGCTCGGCCCGCTGATCGGCGGGATTAGCGAGTTCTACCGCTACGTCCTCGAAGGCTCTGGGTACGACGCCATGCAGCTGCGCGAGCTACAGGACTGGGTCGTGGCGCCGCGCCTGCTCCAGATCCCGGGCGTGGCGGACGTGACGCCCTTCGGCGGGCTCACCCGCCAGTACGAGATCCAGATCGATCCACGCGGGCTCGACAAGTACAACTTCAGCGTGCGGCAAATCGCGGATGCGGTGAAGAACAACAACCGCAATGCGGGCGGCGCCCTGCTTCGGATGGGACAGCAGTCGCTCGCCATTCGCGGATCTGGCCTCATCCAGAACAGCGAGGACATCGAACAGATCATCATCGACTCGCAGAAGAACGTGCCGGTCTACGTGCGCGATATCGGCAGGGTGGCGGTGGGCAACTTGCCTCAGACGGGAATCTTTGCCATGAATCGAGGCCCGCTCGGCCCGGGCGGCGTGGAGGCGATCGTCCTCATGCGCCGCGGCGAAAATCCCAGCGAGGTCCTTCGCCAGATCCACGAGGTAGTCGAGGAGATCAATACCACTCGGCTGCCGCACGGGGTCCATGTCGTGCCGATCCATGACAAGACAGAGCTCGTGCAGAGCACGTTGCGCACCATTGCCCGCGTGCTCATCGAAGGCTTTGTCATTGTCGTGACTGTCCTGCTGGTCTTCCTCGTAAGCCTGCGGGCGGCCCTCCTGACGGCGGTCACGATTCCGCTGTCCCTCCTTTTCGCGCTTCTCTGCATGCACCTGTCGGGCGTGTCCATGAGCCTGCTCAGCATCGGCGCCCTCGACTTCGGCATCCTGGTGGACGCCACCGTCGTCATGGTGGAACGGATTATCCGGAGGCTGGGGCAGGAGTCCGGACGGCTGGACGGCGTGCAACTCACGGCGCGGGTTCGGGAGGCGGCGCTGGCTGTCCAGCGCCCCATCCTGTTTTCGCTCCTTATCATCATTGCGGCGTATATCCCGCTTCTGACCCTCGAGCGGGTCGAGCGTCGCCTCTTCACGCCGATGGCCCTCACGGTCGTCTTCGCGCTGCTCGGGTCGCTCCTACTGTGCCTCACCCTGGTCCCGGTCCTGGCGAGCTTCGTCTTCCGTGGGCGGACCCAGGTCAAGGAGCACCGGTTGCTCGACCTGATCACGCGGCGCTACGAGGCGATCATCCGCGCCACCGTTCGCCACGCGCGGCTGACGGTCCTCGGGGCAACGTGCGTCGTGTTGGGCGCCATGTACCTCGGCATGCATCTAGGGACTGAGTTCCTCCCGGCGCTCGACGAGGGGGTCATCTGGATTCGGGCAAACCTGCCGTCGGGCATTGCGCTCGAGAAGTCAGCCGAGGTCGCCCGAGCGATCCGTCTCGCCGTACTCCAATCGCCGGAAGTCAGTTTGGTGACGTCGCAGACCGGGCGGAACGACTCAGGGACGGATCCGTTCGGCCCGAACCGCAACGAGCTGCTGCTGAATCTGCATCCCTATGACACGTGGCGTTCCGGGAGGACAAAAGGGCAGCTTGTAGAGGAGCTGCGACGGCGTCTTCGAGACACGATCCCTGACGTGACCCTCAACTTCACGCAACCGATCATCGACTCGGCGACGGAGATCGCCACCGGGTCGTCCGCGGATCTCGCCGTCATCATCAGTGGAGCCGACCTCAACCAACTCCGCACGCTTGCCGAGCAGACTCTTCGGCTGCTGCGGGACGTGCAGGGGGCGGTCGATACGTCGATCGAGCAAGAGCGAGATCAGGCGCAGTTGCGGATTACCATCAACCGATACCAGGTCGCGCGCTACGGCATCAACGTGGGCGACGTTCAGGACGTGATCGACCTTGCGATTGGGGGCAGCCCCATCACGGCGGTATTCGAGGGAGATCGGCACTTCGACATAGTGGTGCGCTTCATACCCGAGGCTCGAGCCGATCCGGCGAGCATCGGGAATCTGTTGATCCCCGTCCGGGACGGAGCTCGGATCCCGCTCGCGCAACTTGCCGACATTCGAGTGGTGGACGGCGCGACAATTGTCGCGCGGCGCGAGAACGAACGGGCGATTACCGTCCGGGCGAACATCCATGGGCGCGACCAGGGCGGGTTCGTGGCCCAGGCGCAGATGCGACTCGCCAGAGAGATTCCGCTGCCTCCCGGATATCGCGTGACGTGGGGCGGGCAGTTCGAGAACTTTCAGCGCGCACGCCAGCGGCTGATGCTCATCATCCCGGTGACGATCGCGATCATCTTTGTCCTTCTCTTCATTACCTTCGGCACGGGACTCGATGCGCTGCTGGTCCTTCTGAATGTGCCGTTCTCCTTGGCGGGAGGGCTGGTCCTGCTCTATCTGAGAGGCATCAATCTCAGCGTCTCGGCGGCGGTCGGCTTCATCTCGCTGTTCGGTGTCGCCGTCATGGGCGGTCTGCTGTACGTCTCTGAGATCAACACTCGACGTCGAATGCCGGGGGTATCGCTCCTTGACGCCGTTGTTCAAGGGGCACGGGTGCAGTTCCGGCCGCTTTTGATTCTTATCGTCGTGGCTGGCCTGGGGATGCTCCCGGCCGCGCTTGCGCGTGGCATCGGCTCCGACATTCAGCGGCCGCTCGCCACCGTTGTCATCGGGGGCCTGTTCTCCACGCTCTTCCTCACGCTGTTTGCGCTTCCCGCCGTCTATTGGTTGGCGGAAGTGTTTCGCCCGGCCACGCGGGGCGTTCCGGACGGCCCGGAATGCTAGACCGCCAACGTCGTCGACACGCCCGCTCGGCAAGATGGGTGAGAAATGCCGCGGTCGCCCTGGCTGCCGTAACGCTCGTGTGCGGCTGCGCAGTGGGTCCCAATTTTCGGCGGCCCGCCGCCCCGACGGTCGACAGCTACACACGGCCCTCGCTTTCCTCGACGACGGCGTCGGTGGACGCCGCAGCCGGGAACGCGCAGCGGCTCGTCCACGGGCAGGACCTCCCCCACGAGTGGTGGACGCTCTTTCAATCGCCCGCGCTGAATACGCTCGTCGAGCGCACCCTGAGGGCCAGTCCTACTCTCGTCGCGGCCCAGCAGTCGCTGCGCCAGGCGATGGCGCTCGTAGCCGCGCAGCGCGGTCTCTACTATCCGAGCGTCCAAGGCAGCTTCTCGCCAAGTTACCAGAAGACGTCGGCGACGTTAGCGCCGCCGCTCAACTCTGACCAGTTGAGATACACACTCTACACGGCGCAGGTCACCGTTGGGTTCACGCCGGACGTGTTCGGTGGCAACCGGCGGCAGGTCGAGGCGCTGCTCGGGCAGGCCGAGGCCCAGGGCTTTCAGCTGCACGCGGCGTACGCGACGCTAACCTCGAACGTGGTCGCCGCGGCGGTGCAAGAGGCCTCGCTGCGAGCGCAGATCTCGGCAACCCGGGAGATCATCGCGATCAGCACCAGATCCGTCGAATTGGTGCGGCGCCAGTTTGAGTTGGGTGCGGTGGCCGGGCTCGAGGTGGCGGCGCAGGAAACCGCGCTCGCGCAGGTGGAGCAGACGCTGCCGCCCCTGCGGAGGCAGCTCGAACAAAATCGCAACTTGCTGACGGTTCTGGCGGGCCGGCTCCCTAGTGATGATCTCGAGGAGACATTCGAGCTCGCCTCCCTGCAGCTTCCCACGGATCTGCCCGTGGGCCTGCCGTCCAGGCTTGTCGACCAGCGCCCGGACGTACGCGCCGCGGAAGCTCAGCTGCATGCGACCAGTGCTCAGATTGGTGTCGCCGTGGCGAACCAGCTGCCCCAATTCACGATTACAGGAGCCTACGGGGGAAGCTCGACCAGCATCGCCAGCATGTTCGCCAACGGCAATCCGTTCTGGACCATCGCGGGCAACGTCGCACAGTCGATCTTCGACTTCGGCACCTTACTATATCGTCGGCGCGCCGCCGAGGCGGCGTTCGAGCAGGCGGCGGCGCAGTACCGGAGCACCGTCCTCACGGCCTTCCAAAACGTGGCGGACGCACTGTATGCGCTTCAGGCGGACGCAGAAAGCCTGAAGGCGACCGTTGCCGCCGAAGGGGCGGCCAAGAGGACGCTCGATATCACCCTCAAGCAGCAGCAATTTGGCGCAGTCAACTATCTGGCGTTGCTCAGCGCGCAGCAAGCCTATCAGCAGACGCTTATCGCGCGAGTTCAGGCGCAGGCGAACCGATTTTCCGACACGGCGGCGCTCTTCCAGGCGCTCGGCGGGGGTTGGTGGAGCCGCCCGGGGATGGCGCAAACGACCGACGGCGCTGCCGCGCGATAAGGAGCCCGACGTTGCGATACCTAGCTTTGGTCACTGCCGCCTATGTCCTGGCCGGTTGCGCCAGTGATGTAGTCATGCTGAACCCGCGCACCGGTGAAACAGGGATCTGCAGGGAAAGCCTCAGGGGGCTGAACCCTTGGTCGCAAAAGGAAGCCTGCATCGGCAAATACATTGCAGAGGGATGGATCAGGGGAAGTAGAGATTGAAGCGGTCCACGATTGCTCGCCACGTTTCTCCTGACCTTCTCGATTTAGCCGGACATGTATCTCTTTGCCGATGGCGGGGGCCGCTTTAACGCGGTCCGCGACTCCAGAGGTACCGGGCCATGAGGGTTGCTCTCTGGAACACCTCATTCATCTACGGGCTTCTGATTGTGGGAATATGCATTGTTCTACTCCTCGTAGGGGGAATGATTCTCCATACAAGTGTGCGGACGTCTCGGGCGCTTCGCCGACGGAAACGATCGAGATCGCAATTGCACAGATGACACAGGTTAAGGCCGGCAGTTTGTTGGATTGAGGCTGCGTCGTTAGGGTCTTCAGTAACCTTGTGTCCGGTTGTCTTGAGTGCTTCGTTCAACCCCTCGAATGTGCACGTCCGGTCGGGACGCCGAATCGGTGCTCCGACGAACGCGGTGACGCGATGTTCCCCGATAGACGATCCGCTTGGGGATACCCGCAGTCAGGCAGGATTGAGTTCAATAAGTGGTGAATTTTGCGGTGCAAGAGCAAAAGGGAGGGAGCACCTGCCAACTATGGAGCGCAGACAAGAAAGGGAAATGATAAGATTTCCGGGAACTTCGGGGTGTGGCGCAGCCCGGTAGCGCACCTGCTTTGGGAGCAGGGAGTCGGAGGTTCAAATCCTCTCACCCCGACCATTCCCACGCCTCGCCGACGGCCGAGGAGACGCGCGGCCGTCGGCGACCGTTTCCTGGAATTCACGACCGGCGGAAGATCTCAAGGAGGAGATGCTCATGGCGGATAGCGTGAAGCGCGTGGCCTACTTCAAGATGATGGTGCCCAATCGCGCAGGACAGGGTGCGCGAGCCCTCGCCGTGCTACATGAGGCCGGAGTCAACTTGATTGCGTTCTCCGGGTTTCCGCATCGTGGGAACGCGCAGATGGATTTCGTGCCCGCCAATCCGTCGGCGTTTCGCAAGGTGGCCAAGAAGGCCAAGTGGAAGATCGCCGGACCCAAGCGGGCCTTCCTCGTCTCGGGCGATGATCGGGTGGGCGCGGGCGCGCGGTTGCTCAGCAAGCTGGCCGCGAAGCGGATCAACGTCGTCGCCATCGATGCCGTGCATGCGGGCAAGGGACGCTATGGCGCCATCCTGTGGGTCTCCCCCAGCCAGTATGGCAAGGCGGCGCGCGTCCTCCGAGTCCGCTAGATCCGAGGCTTCCATCGCATGACCGCTCGAGGCGCAGGTTTCTCCCGCCGTGAATTACTGCGTGGGGCCGCCTTCGCGGCGGGGCTGACCTTTGCGTGGGGTCCCGCGGCGCGGGCCGCGGGGCCTGCCGCCCCGGGACCCCCCGCGGATGAAGTGCTTCGACGGTTGCGTGAGGGCAATGAGCGGTTCGTGAAGGGGGCGACGATGAGCCCGCGCCGGACCCCGGAGGATTTTCGGCCGCTCGCCGGGGGCCAGCGTCCCATGGCCGTGATCGTGGGATGCTCCGATTCGCGCGTGCCGCCCGAGATCCTCTTCGACCAGGGGGTCGGCGACCTCTTCGTCGTCCGCGTGGCCGGCAATGTGATCGGCGGGGCGGGCGCCTTCGTCAAGGGCAGCATCGAGTATGGCATCGTCGAGCTCGGCATTTCCCTCGTCATGGTGCTCGGCCACAGCGAGTGTGGCGCGATCAAGGCGGCCATCAAGCACCTCGACGATCGCGATGCCTTGCCCGGCTCCATCGGCCCTCTCGTCCACAGCATCCGCCCCGCTGTGCTGAAGGCGAAGTCCCGCCCGGGAGATCAGCTCGACAACGCGATTCACGTGAACGTGGAGATCGGCGTGGGCCAGCTTCGAAATCTCCCGCCCATCGTGGCCCCCGCGGTCCAGAGAGGCGCCGTGAAGGTGGTGGGCGCCGTGTACGATCTCCGCACCGGGAGCGTCAGCCCGATCGCGTGAGCGGGCCACGCCGGTCGTCGATCTCGCGATGAAGATCGCCAGGAGAGGACAGGGAGCGCTCGTGCTCGGTCTCGCTGCCGCCCTCCTGATGCCCTCGACCTTGGTGGCGGAGCTCAGTGCCGTCGAAGACTGGAGTCAGCACGCCGTCGGCTCGAAGGGCGTGCCCGCCGGCTGGCGGCCTTACGAGACGTTCGGAGGTCGGCCGGCCTACGACTTCTCCGTTGTCGACGACGAGGGGCGCCGCGCCCTCCACCTGAAGAGCCGGGACGAGCACTCGACGATCGCGAAGGAGATCCACGTCTCCCTTCGCGCCACCCCCGTCCTGGAATGGAGCTGGAAGGTCGTGCAGCATCCGGCGGGCGCCGACATTCGCAGGCGCGAGAGCTCGGATCTGACCGGGCACGTCTTCGTGGTGTGGCCGCGTTTCCCGGGCCCCTTGCGAACTCGTTTGATTGGGTACGCGTGGGACGCGGGCCTGCCCGCGGGCTCGATAGAAAGAAGCCGCAAGACCGGCAACGTCATGTTCGTCATCGTTCGATCGGGGACCCAGGAGCTCGGCCGATGGGTGACCGAGCGGCGAAACGTCTACGAGGA
>Ga0070708_100003187_pt1 | contig 12789 bp, 15 predicted proteins | sample KBSK5503metaG_FD_65469 | JGI IMG/M metagenome (GOLD analysis project Ga0070708, IMG submission 65469) | Corn, switchgrass and miscanthus rhizosphere microbial communities from Kellogg Biological Station, Michigan, USA - KBS K5-50-3 metaG | ecosystem: Host-associated > Plants > Roots >...
CCGGGTCGAGTACACCACGCCGTTCCTGGCCCGGCTGGAGCGCGGGGAGGTCGACGGCGCCTACCGAGGCGCGGCCGCTGAGGCTGAGGCGCCGTGAGCGACGTCCACGCTCACCGCGCGCGCCGCCGGAATCCGCGTCCGGCTCCGGGCAGCCACCTGTCCCAGGCTGGCCGACGGTCCCCGATGTCTGCACCGCCTCGGCCATTGTGCCACTATGAGTCATTTCTTCCGCCTCGTCTCCGGGCGCCCACGTCGTGAGGACCCATTCACGCAGGCTGTGGGCCTACGCCCGGGCATTCCCGGTCGTGTTTGCCGCGATGGGCATCGGGATCTGGGGCACGGTCGAGGTCGTGCGCGCGCACCTGCCGTGGTACGCGACGGCACTGGCCTGCTGGGGCATAGCGATCGTGGAGGTAGTGCTCTTCCAGCTCGGCATGTTCCTGTCGCGCCAGGCGAAAGCCACCCGGGGGACCCGGTAACCCGCTTCGCGCGACCGTCTGCTCCACTGGTTTCTCCCGTACGTCCCCGCAACCGCAACCGCAACCGCAACCGCATCGATGGAACATAGATGCTGCTACAACCGCATCGATGGAACATAGATGCGGTTCGCCTGGAGGTGAGGCCCGCCGTAAAGCCGACGAAACGGGCAGCGGCGGAGCGCGCCGCGACAGCCATCGCGCACGACTAGCTCCGGGCGGTCGAGCCGGGCGTCAACGATCAGCAGGCGCGGCCGCGGGCCGGCGCTCGCCATCAGATCGGCCCGGTCACGCCAGGTCGAACTCGCCCTGCTTGACACCCCGCACGAACGAGGCCCACGCGCCGGCGGTGAAGCCCAGCTCCGGCCCGCCGCGGTCCTTGGAGTCCCGCACGGCCACCGCATCGGGCTCGCCGACACGGACCTCGACGCAATTGGCGTTGCTGTTGCTGTGGCTGCTCTTGTGCCACGCACCCGCGACCTCGACGCAGCTGCCCTGACCATTGCTATAAGTGCTCTTACGCCACTCCTGGGTAATCATAACGGTATCTCCTTCGATGCTCGGTTAAGCAGATCCTGCGATGACCTCTCATTCAGAGCAGCAGACCATATCCCGCCGAAGGCTTCATCGTAACGGCGAATCTCCTTCGGCTTCTCAAGGTAGAGTGCGCCGGTAAAGCCATCCACGTAGACAGTTGGCGGTTCGGTTTCCTTGCCGTCTCCGTTCAGTGGGAAACGCAGGAGCTCAAACGGCCCGGACATGAGTCCGGGATGCAGCCCGGCGCTGAACGGCATGACGCGTAGCGCCACGTTGGGGAACTCGCTGGCGTCCAGCAGTCGCCTGAGCTGAGCGACCATGACCTCCGCGCCGCCTACCGGCCGCCGGACGATCGATTCGTTAAGTACTATGTTCAGCTCCGGTGCGGCCGTGATCCGCGTTACCAGCGCCTGCCGTTCGATCCGGACATGGACGCGACGGTCTATTTCCTCGTCCCCGACTCCAGGGTTATCCGCGCTTATTACCGCACGGGCGTAGCCATCGGTTTGCAGGAGCCCTGGCACGAGTTCGGATTCGTACCAGGAGATACTAGCCGCAGCCTCTTCAAGGCCGATATAGACATCTAACCATTCGGGGATGACGTCGCCGTAGGAGTGCCACCAGCCCTTGGCCTTGGTCTCCTTGGCCAGGCCCATGAGGGCCTCGGTCAGGTCGGGCGCCGCGCCGTAGATCCGGCACATCGCCTCCACGTCCAGGCTGCGCAGGCCGACCTGGCCGGTCTCGATGCGCCAGATCTTGGCCTCCGACCACTCCAGCCGCTCCGCGGCCGCCCGGACGGTCAGGCGCTGGCCGTTACGGAGATCTCGTAAGTAGCGGCCCAACTGCCGGCGCGGCACCGTCGAGCCCGTCGTCTGCTCGGTCATCGCTCGCCTTCTCTCTGAGCGAGGACTGCTCTCACCCGTTATGAAAGCATCTCCACGCACGCTTCGCAATGGTTTTACCTCATCGGGCTTTGATTGTCGATACTTCGTTATGAAAGCTTGCAGATTGGTTCATCGGAGTGATTGACTCTGGCTCATGAGCGGCGTTCCCTTCGCGGTGAGATCGGCACCCGGACAACGTTCCGGTGCCCGCGAGTGGCCGTTCCAGAGCCACCTCGACCTGGCCGCCCTGCCCGCGGCGGTGCCGTGCGCCCGGATGCACGCCAAGCAGGTGGTCATCGAATGGGGCCTGGCGGAACTCGCGGACACCACGGAATTGCTCGTCTCGGAATTAACGACGAACGCCGTTCGCGCGTCGGCAGGCCTGACGTCGGCCACCGTCCGGCTGCGGCTGGTCTCGGACGGCCGCTGCGTGGTCATTCACGTATGGGACGGCAGCAGCCAGATGCCCGTGCGACGGGACGCGGGGCCGGATTCGGAGTGCGGCCACGGCCTGCTGCTGGTGGACGCGCTGGCCGAGGACTGGGGCGCGTACCGGACTGCGGGCGGCAAGGTGGTGTGGGTGCTGGCCAAGTAGTCGAGATCACCGCACGGACAGCCCCGACTCAGGCCCGGGCCGGGCCAATCGGCGAGAGGACCAGCTATGACCGACACTTCACGCACCCCGCCCCGCCGCGACGGCGCGGTGCCGTTAGCCCTGGCTTTGCTCGACCGGACATGGCCGACCGCTCCGCAGCTTGCCGATGCAGTCGGCGCGGCCACTGTCGGGTCGGACACGGTCACCGCGCTCGAGACCGACCCCCGGTACCTCATCGGTCGCTTCCAGCAGGCCCTCACCGCGCTCCTGGCCACCGACTTGCCACCCATGGACCCGCCGACCGGGCTACTCTCACACGCTCTCGCCGACGCGATCGCCTGGCGTCAGCACCAAGACCGGCCTTGCCCACGCTGCGCAGATTCGCTCTGCGATCCGTGCAACGCCGACTGGGACCAGGCCGACCGCTACCACGCACTGGCTCGCGCCCTCGGCGCCGTCGGCGATCCACCCTACTGCGACCCCGGACGGTCACCTCGGAGGCCTGGTCTTAGTTAGCCACGCCCGGCATGCTGCTGCGCGAGGCGGCCATGTCCTGCGGGGATACCGACGCGGTCGTTTCCGCGGAAACGTGTCCTCCCGTGCAGGGCCCTCCACTTCCACCACTGTGTGCCTCGGAGCCTTCGGGCAGCGCATGTAGCGCAGGCCCAGGCCCGGGCCTTTCCTACTCCGTAGCCGGGGTAAGCCAGCGGTGGAGGTCGTCGAGGACCGCTTCGATGGCCGGCCGTAGCTCGTCGGCGATCTGGTTCTGGCTTTGGCCCTCGCGGGTGCGGCGCCCGGCCTCGGTGATGATGATCTGGAAGACACCGGCGAGCGCGATTCCCCGCAGTTTTGCGATCTCGGGCGGCACAGCGTCGGTCTCGGTGATGGCGGTGGCGAGGGCGCTGGCCTGGCGGTCTGACATCTCCAGGGCGAGCCGGCGAACGGTCGGGCTGATGGCGGCCAGGAAGCCGAGCTCACCGCGCCATTGTTCGGCGGGAACGCGGCGGATGCCCTCGACGGTGTCGAGCACGAATTCGCGGATGGCTGCGGCCGGCGTGGTCCCGGCCGGTCGCGCCCGGATCAGCCGGGACAGCTCATCCTGGACGAGCTGATCGCGGTCGGTGACCAGCTGGTCCTTGGTCGGGAAGTAGTTGTAGACGGTCTGCTCGGAGACCTCGGCCTCGCGTGCCACGTCGCTGACGGCGACCTGCTCATATCCGCGCTCCGCGAACAGCCGCGCGGCGGCGGCGGCGATGACCTGGCGTGTGCGGGCCTTCTTGCGTTCGCGCAAGCCGAGTTCGGACATAGGCCCAGCATAGCAAAGCTTGACTGAACTAAAAACTTGTAGTTCACTCAACTTATGTCACAAGGCCGCGACGACAGGCCCCTGAGTGGCCCTCTGGCGCGGGCCAGCAACGAAGAAGAAAGAGAGCCGTCATGACAACCACTAGCCGTACCGCGCACCTGCTCGCCCTCATGAGGAAGGGGGACGACGCGTTCAACGCCCGCGACTTCACCGCGGTGGACCAGGTCCACCATCCCGACATGGTCGCCTACATCCCCGGCCTCGCCGAGCCGGTCTACGGACGGCAAGCGCACGCCGCGGCGATGCAGCAGATGCTGCGCATCTTCCCCGACATGCACGTGTACTCCGACCCCTACCCGATCCAGTTCGGCAGCGGCGACTGGATCACCGTGGTCACCAACGCCACCGGGACCTTCACAGGGCAGATGACCCTGCCCGACGGCACCGTGATCCCGCCGACCGGAAAGGCGTTCGACGTCGAGTTCGGCCAGACCACCAAGTGGGACGGCGACCAGCTCATCGTCATCGCCGCCTTCTGGGACGCCGCGCTGCAGCGGCAGCAGATCGGCCTCGCCTAGCAGCACGGGGCGCAAGCCGGCCGGTGGCGATCTTCTCTCGCACGCCGGCCGGCAAGGCTCTTCGCCGACATGACTCCCTCCGCCGGCCCGAACGGGGTTATCTGCGCACGGTCCGGAAGCCACCCGGCCGCCGTGGCCTATCGGGCTTTGATGGTGGCTGTGAAGATCTCCTCATCGAGGGATGCCACTGCCGTCCGCCGGTCGGTCCAGACGGGGTGGATCGAGCCATCCATGGCGGCGATGCCTTCGTAGTCCCCGTACTGGTTGCCAAGATCGGCGCCACAGCCCGCTGCGCATGGCGCCGGTGAACAACACCATCGTCATCAACGCGGTATTGACCCGCCAGTAAGCTCATACGCGGGCGAGGCAGCTCCGGTAGTGCAGGTCGGCGGCCTAGTCGCCGGTGGTCTCGCTGCCGACGCCGTGGTGGACGCGGAACAGGTTGCCGGGGTCGTAGGTGTGCTTGATCTCGAGCAGCCGGGCGTAGTTGTCGCCCCACAAGCTGCGCTGCCAGTCGGGCTGGTGGTAGTCGGTCTCGTTGAGATAGCTGCCGGCGTCGGGTGCCGCCGCGCGGATGATGTCCATGACCTGGGTGACGGCCTGCTGGCCCGCTCGCGCGAGCTCGGGGTCGGGTTCGCGGCCGGGCACGCCAGGGTAGGCGTACTGCTCCCAGGACGCGCAGATGGCCAGCGCGGCCGCGTCAAAGACGGCGGGGTTGATCGCGGTGGCCCGGTCGCGGGCGAGTGCGCTGGCTGCGGCGCCGGACAGGGCCTTGTTGAAGTCGAGGCGGACGCCCAGGGGACGGGAGGCGCGGAAGAGGGTGCCGGCGAGCGTATCGGGGGTGTCCAGGAGCCCGCGGGGCAGCCATTGCGACTGGTACGCGTGCAGGTACCACGACACCTCGAGCTGGTTCGCTGCGTTCCAGAATCGGGCGGGCGGGGCGCCGGGCCGGTCATCGTGGCAGATCGAGTCCGGCGCGAGCTGGCTCCGGACCTCGTGGTCCCAGATGACGAAGGGCGAGGTCAGCGCCGATACGTCGCAGCGGTAGGCGTCCGGCTGCGCGGTCACCCAGTCCAGGAACGGCGCCCACAGTGCCTGCAGCTGCTCGTCGGGCAGGTCGGCGGCGAGCAGGCCGAACTCGGCCACATTGGTGGAGGCGACGGCGATGTGCTCGCCCCAGTGATCGTCGCACAGGGCCGGCAGGACCAGGGCCAGGCGGCCGAGCAGACGCCGGAAGTCGGCGTCGCTGCTGGCGGTGACGGTGCCGGCGACATAGCCGAGGGTCTGCGGGGCGGGATGGGTCCGCAAGGTGAGCCTGGAGACCACGCCGAAGGTCCCGCCGCCGCCACCGCGGAGCGCCCAGAACAGGTCGGGGTGCTGGATGGCGTTCGCGGTCACGATCTCACCGGACGCGGTCACTACCTCGGCTTCCAGCATGTTGCCGGCCGCGGTGCCGTAACGGCGCGACAGGCTCCCGAATCCGCCGCCCTGGACGAACCCGCCCGCCGCGCCGACGGTCACGCACCCGCCGCCCTGGACGTAGCGGCCGTAGGGCAGCAGCGTCTGGTAGGCCTCCAGCCACCGGGTCCCGGCCCCGACCGTGATCGCCGGCACGCCCGCCTCGCTGGCGGGCGACCCGGCCGGCACGAAGGCGTCGTGAACCGTCACCTCGCGCATCCTGTGCGTCCAGATCATCAGCGAGCCCGGCGCGCACGACCGCCCCAGGTAATCGTGCCCGGTGCCCTTGATCACCAGCCCGGCCCCGTGCTCGCGGGCGAAATCGACCGCAGCCGCGATGTCAGCGGCCGACTCGGCCGCGACCACCCGCGGGCTGTGCGCTGAGACGTGCGCGCCGTGCCAGCCCGTGGTGTGAAAGGCGCCCGGGTCGTCCTCGATCGCGTACGGGTTGCGCAGGCTCGCCAGCGCCGCGGCGCACTCCCGCCCATCACGCCCGGCCAGGCACGCCGCCAGCGGCGCCCCGACATCGAGCAGCCGGCTGCCGACCCTTTCCTTAAGCGCGGAGCAGTCGAGTTCGCCGATGTTGCGCTGCACCGCGGATCACCTGTCCCGTCTGCGGCCGGGCGGCGTCGGCCGCGGAAACGGACGCCTGACGGTTTCTAGGGCTGAAGCCACAGCCTGTAAACGATGAACAACGGTACTCCGACGACAGTGCCGAGGTCGTCCGGGAACAGTCGCAGTGCCTCAGGGGAGGTAGGCCTCGCGGGTTCGCCGGGTGTGCTCAGCTTGGTTGCCAGGCATGTCCATAGTCAGGCCGGTGCGTGAGGCGGGCCTGGCGCGCAAGCTCGGAGGAATCCGCGCAGGGCATCGTTGAACTGCTGGCTCGCCTCGAGGTTAGGGAGATGGCCGACGCCATCGATCACCAGCAGTTCAGGGTGTTTCAGGCTGGAAACGATCAAAGCAGTCACCGCGGCATCTGACCATGGATCAGCTGAGCCCGCGCAGACAAACGCGGGCATGCCGAGCCGCGCCAGGACAGGCCGGTAGTCTGGCCGCTCGGCTCGGCCGCGTAGTGCGGCCGCCGCGCCAGCAGGCGATGTCGCGGACATCATCGCGTCGATGCGGGCACGGATAGCCTGCGGGCATCGCGGGCCATACAGGCCGGTGTGCATGTAGTCCACCAGGACGGCCATCCCGTTCCGCTCGACCGCATCGGCGCGCTGGCGCCGGGTGAGGCTCTCCTGCGGTGTCACCGGCTCGGCGGTCGTGGCCACCAGGCCGATGGCCCAGTACCGCCGCGGCTGGGCCGCGGCCAATTCCATGGTCACCAGCCCGCCCATGCTCAGCCCGATGACCGCCGCGCGGCCGACGCCGAGCTCGTCTAGCAAGTCTTCGATATCGGCCGCGTACTCACGCATCAAGACCATCCCCGGCTTGACCGGGCTCTCGCCGAAGCCGCGCAGGTCAGGCGCGATCAGGCGGAAATCGTCACGCAACCCGGCCAGCTGCGGCTCCCACAGGGTGCGATCGAACGGGTGGCCATGAATCAGGACCACGCAGTCACCGCTGCCGACATCGTCGTACGCGAGTCCCATCCGCCTGCTCCGTCCTATCTGGCTGCTTGCCCGGCCAAGCCCTCGTCGCGGGCTAGTCAGGACTTACGACGGCGGCCAGGGTGCCGATCAGCTGCCGGAATCGTTGGACTGCCCCGGTCTCGCCGGTGATGTCGATGCCGGGGTCCGACCCGGAAAATATGAAGGTGGCCAGGGACTGGGTGGTCGCGGTGATCGTGACGTCGGCCGGCGTCGGCGGTGCCTTGGCGGTGAGCGACCACTGGTGGCCGTCGCTTTCGGCCAGGTAGTCCGCACCGTCGAGGCGGAAGTGCCAGCAGACTGGCTGGTGGTCGCCGACGGCGAGGTCGATGGCGTGGATCGCGGCGCCGAGCAGGTGCTCGGCGTGCAGCGGCTCGCCGGCCTGGGGCCAGCGCCAGGCGTGCCGTACCCCCCACCAGCCGAGCGCGTCGATGACGGGTCCGAGGTCGGTTCCGGCCGGGGTCAGGCGGTACCAGACCTCCCGCCGGCCGGGCTCGCGGTCGGCGACGACGATCCCGGCGTCGTCAAGCTCGCGCAGCCGCTGGCTGAGCGTCTTGGGGGTGATCCCGCCGAGGCGGTCCATCAGGTCGGTGAACCTTTTGGCGCCGGTGAGAAGGTCACGGATCACCAGCAGGCTCCACCGGTCGCCGACGCGCTCCAGGGCGCGCGCGACCGTGCAGAAGTGCTCGTAGGTGCGAACGTTCCGGGTCACGTCCTCCATAATACTGGTTGACAGATACTAGTTACAAGTTAGTATCTTGGAGCTATTACCTGCTCACGGAGGATGTCATGTACCACCCGCCCGGAAAAGGCCAACCCATGCGATCCAAGCCCATGATCCTCGCCGTGCTGCTGCTGGCAGCGTTCCTGGTCAACCTGGACACCACCCTGGTGAACGTGGCGCTGCCCGCCATGGTGCGCCAGCTCCATGCCACCACCACCCAGCTGCAGTGGGTCGTCGACGCCTACAACCTGGTCTTCGCCGCGCTGCTGCTCACCTTCGGCAGCTTGTCCGACCGGTTCGGCCGCAAGGGCATGCTGCTCGCCGGGCTGGCAGTGGTCGGGACCGCCAGCCTCGCCGGCGGCTTCACCACCAGCCCGGCGCAGCTCATCGCCGCCAGGGCGGTAATGGGGCTCGGTGCCGCCATGACGTTCCCGGCGACGCTGTCGCTGATCTCCAACGTCTTCACCGAGCGGACCGAACGGGCCCGCGCCATCGGCCTGTGGGGCGCGATCGGGGGCGTGGCCATCGCGATGGGCCCGATCGTGGGGGGCTGGCTGCTCGAGCACTACTCCTGGGCGGCCATCTTCGTCGCCATGGCGCCGGTCGCGGCCGTGGCCGTGATCGGCGTGGCGCTCGCCGTTCCCGCCTCGAAGGACCTGAACGCCGCAGCTGCGGACATCCCCGGCCTGCTGCTGTCGTCGGCAACCATGGGCCTGCTGGTCTTCACCATCATCGAGGCGCCGGCCTACGGGTGGGGGGCCGGGCGCACCCTGGCCAGCTTCGCCGGCTCGGCGATCCTGCTCGCCGCGTTCATCGTGGCCGAGCGGCGAGCCGCGCACCCTATGCTCGACGTGGCCCTGTTCCGCAACATGCGGTTCAGCGCGGCCAGCGCCGCGGTCACGGTGTCGTTCTTCACCCTGTTCGGCTTCATCTTCCTGATCGCCCAGTACTTCCAGTTCGTCCAGGGCTACAGCCCGCTGGAGACCGGGGTTCGGCTGCTCCCGGTGGCGGTCTCGGTAGCCGCCGGGTCGGTCGCCGGGACCCAGCTCGCCGTCCGGGTCGGGACCAAGCTCATCGTCACCACGGGGCTGGTCGCGATGGCCGCGTTCTACGGCTGGGTCGCGGCGACCACCAGCGCCACGCTCAGCTACGGCATCATCGCGGCCCAGATGGTGATCTACGGGCTCGGCCTGGGCCTGACCTCCGCGCCCGCCACCGAGTCCATCATGGGCGCCATCTCGGCGGCCAGGGCCGGCGTCGGCTCGGCCGTGAACGACTCGACCAGGCTCGTCGGCGGGACGCTCGGCGTGGCCGTGATCGGCAGCGTGTACGCCTCGGTCTACGGATCACACCTGACAGCCACGATGCCGCCCGGCGTGCCGGGCCGGGTGGCGGCGATCGCGCACCAGTCCATCGGAGCCGCGTACGCGGCCGCCGGCAAGATCACCGCCCTCGGCCATACAGCCCTCGGCCAGGCCCTGCACCAGGCGGCCACCAGCGCGTTCCTGCGCGGCCTCACCATCGGCGCCCTCGTCGCCGGCGGCGTCGCCGCGGCCGGCGCGCTGCTGGCGGTTCTGTTCCTGCCCGCCCAGCCGACGAGCCCAGCGGCCGACAAAGCCGGAACCGATGACGCCCGCGAACCCGAAACCGCGGCACACCCCACCCCAGCGGCCCGGTAACCCGCGGCAGAACGACATCTACGGACGACGCATTTAGTGGAGAGGCGGTGCCTGATGGTACTGCCAGAGAGGGGATGGACAATGGCAGGACGGGGGCCACGCCGAATCCGGCAGCTGATCACGGTGGTCGCGGCGGTCGCCGCGGCGGGGGTGGTCACCGGGCTGAGTGTGCCGTCCGCCATGGCGGGCCAGGCCACCGCCCCGGCGGGACACGGTGCCGTGATCAGGCTGCAGGCCAGCCAGCTGAACGGTAGCGAGCGCCGGGCTGGTAAGAACATCGCGGACGTCTGGGCCTTGCGGATTTCCCGAAGGACCCGTTCAGTAGGTTCAGGAACGCGATCAGCAACCTGCCCGCTCACTCACCGGGGAGCACACGATGAACATTGACGATCTGATCCTTGTGTCGGTTGACGACCACGTCGTTGAGCCGCCGGACATGTTCGACGGCCACATCCCGGACAGGTACCGGGACCAGGCGCCCAGGGTCATCACGCGGGAGGACGGCACCGACGCGTGGGTGTTCGAGGGGCAGGAGGCGACGAACGTCGGCCTGAACGCGGTGGCCGGCCGCCCGCCGGACGAGTACGGCGTCGAGCCCACCAAGTTCAGCGAGATCCGCCCCGGCTGCTACGACATTCACGAGCGCATCAGGGACATGAACGCCAACGGCCTGCTCGCGTCGATGAACTTCCCGTCCTACCCGCAGTTCTGTGGCCAGTACTTCGCCCGCGCGCAGGACAAGGACCTCGCGATCGCCGTCTTGCGGGCCTACAACGACTGGCACGTGGACGAGTGGTGCGGCACGTACCCCGGCCGGATGATCCCCCTGGCCCTGCCTCCGATCTGGGACCCGGGGCTGATGGCCGACGAGGTCCGGCGGATGGCGGGCAAGGGCTGCCATGCGGTCACGTTCTCGGAGAACCCGGAGAAGCTCGGCTACCCGTCGCTGCACAACGAGCACTGGAATCCGTTCTGGACGGCGTGCAGCGATGAGAACACCGTGGTGTGCCTGCACATCGGGTCGTCCTCGCAGGTGGTGGTGACCTCGATCGAGGCCCCCATCGACACGCTGATCACGCTGCAGCCGATCAACATCGTCCAGGCCGCGGCCGACCTCCTGTGGTCGCCGGTGCTGCGCAAGTTCCCGCAGCTCACCGTCGCGCTCAGCGAGGGCGGCATCGGGTGGATCCCGTACTTCCTGGAGCGGGTCGACTACGTCTACAAGAATCACCGGGCCTGGACCCACCAGGACTTCGGCGACAAGCTGCCCAGCGAGGTGTTCCTCGAGCGCATCGTCACCTGCTTCATCGACGACGCGTTCGGGATCGAGAGCCGGCACAAGCTCAACCTCGACATGATCACCTGGGAATGCGACTACCCGCACTCCGACTCCACCTGGCCCGTCGCGCCCGAGACGGTCGGCGCCCACCTCGACGGCGTGCCAGGCCCCGAGGTGGCGAAGATCACCCACGAGAACGCCCTGCGGGTCTTCTCCTTCGACGCCTTCCGGCATGTGCCGAGAAAGGACGCGAAGGTGAGCGCGCTACGCGCCCAGGCCACCGACGTCGACCTCGGCTACCGGTCCTCGGCCCGCCTGAAGAAGGAAGGCACCGAGACCGTCAGCGTGCTCAGCCTCGCGTCCCAGCTGGCCCCCGGGCGCTGACTGCCATCGGCGCTATTCGCCGGGACTCTTACCCGGCCTGGCAATGCCGAGCGCGTTGGCCCAGAGGATCGTGAGCTGCTCGACGGCCTGCTCGAACTCGTACCGCGCGCCGGACACGAACAGGGCCGCGGCGAACGCCGCGACCATGCCGCCCAGGGCCCACGCGGCGTACCTCGGGTCCACGTCCGGGTCGGCCTGTCCGGCCTTCTGGAGCCTGCGGATCAAGGCGGCCTGCCGCGCGGCAAGCTCGTCCTGGCGTCGCTCCCGGACGGCCCGTACCTGGTCGTCGTAGTGGCTGACCTCCTCGATCACCCTCATGATCCCGGCATTGCGCTGGTACGCGCCGAGATAGGACCGGTTCGCATCGCGAATGCGCTCGTAGGCGTGGAAGGGTCCTTTACGGTGCGGCACGTCGTCCATCGACAGGAGGGTCACTTCCATCTCCTCCGCGATCTCGCGGAAGAGGGTCTCCTTCGAGTCGAAGTAGTGGTAAAAGACGCCGTAGGACGCGCTGGCCTCGGTCGCGATGTCCGCGATCCGGGCTTTCAGGAAGCCGTCACGAGCAAAGACAACCTTCCCGGCCTCGATGAACCGGGCCCTGGTCCGGCGGCCTTTGTCCGACCTGGGCGCGCTGACCGTGTTCGCCTGGGACATCAGGGACTTCAGCTGCCCGCGGGGGTCGACGGGGCGAAACCGAAGGTGTGAACCTCGATACCGTCCTCGGTGATCCTGAAAGGTCGCACGACGACTTCGAACTCCATCCCGAAACGCAGGTCCTTCGGGTCGACATCGTACAGCCGGCCCTCGACTCTCAGCTGGCCGTCGAGCTCCACGTATCCCACGGCCCAGGGCTCGAAGGTCTGCGGGGTCTCGGGGCCCTGGTATGGCAGCTTGGGCAGGAATTCCTGCGTCGTCCAGGTATAGAGCGTCCCGCGGGCCGGTAGCTCCACGGGGCCCATGCGGTCTTGCCCGCAACGGGGGCAGCCGGGCGCCGGCGGGAACGTGACGGCTCCGCACGGCCCGCAGCGCGCGCCGTACAGGGCCGGGCGGGCCGGGGGCGCCGGGACAGGCCAGGTGAACAGCCCTTCGCTGATCGGACGGCTCGGCAAGGTGCTACCTCCTGTGCTGGCTCTGCTGACGGTCCCGCGGCTCACGTCGACACGATCGTCACGGACGAGATACCGGGCGCGCCGTAGAGATGGGCGAGACCGGTCCTGGGGCGCTGCGGCACCTGCCGGGCGCCGGCCCGGCCCTGGAGCTGCAGGGTCAGCTCGTGGATCTGCCGCAGCCCGGAAGC
>Ga0070708_100003190_pt1 | contig 12782 bp, 11 predicted proteins | sample KBSK5503metaG_FD_65469 | JGI IMG/M metagenome (GOLD analysis project Ga0070708, IMG submission 65469) | Corn, switchgrass and miscanthus rhizosphere microbial communities from Kellogg Biological Station, Michigan, USA - KBS K5-50-3 metaG | ecosystem: Host-associated > Plants > Roots >...
ACCACCCTTCCCACTCGGACGGATGGCGCAACCCAGATTGGTTCACAACACGCGTCCCAGACCAAACTCTTCCACGGTCTCACTTCATCCAGGGTTGCCACGATCTTTGCCGTCCACGCCTGATCGGACACGCGACTCGGCTCAATTTTCATCTCTATGGGTGGGCCCAAGGCCCATGCGAAACTCTTCCCTAATCCTGTAAGGGAAGGTTTGCCGACCACTCAGGAGTTACTCGTGCTGACCACGGTGACCCCAAGGCGGAATGCGGCGGCGTATTCTGGTTACCAATGTAACGGTCGCACAAGGGCAAATTACTGCATCTCTCCGTCCTTCGGTAGAGACTATCTACAAAGGTATGTATAGATCCGGTGTTGCTAAACGCCTTGGAACCAATATGCTCGCGACGTCCAGAGTGCTCTCATGGATCTGGATATTCTGCTTTTTCTCCCTGGCGCAACAGCCGACGTTGACTTGGCAAGAAGAAGTTCGGAGGTGTGCCGCGGCGCAGGATTGGACCACAGCAATGAGCATCGTGGAACGTGAGATTGCCCGTGCACCACAAGATATGGACATACGAACGTGGCGCGCACGCGTGCTGCTGTGGTCAGGGAAAGTCGCGGAAGCCGAACGTGAATATCACGAGATTCTTATTGCTGTCCCCAACGATCCCGACAACTGGATGGCATTGGCAAATGTCTATTCACACGAAAGGCGAACCCAGGACGCGTTGCAAGCCTTAAGTCGTGCCGTGGAACTCGATCCCAAGCGCGCCGATCTCCATGCTGCACGCGGTCGCGCACTGCGGGCAGCAAACAATCAGAGCGGAGCAAAGCTGGAATTTCGCCGGGCGCTGGAACTGGATCCGACAAATAAGGAGGCCGGGTTGGGCCTGCTTTCTTTGCACGACGAACCCAAGCACGAGATGCGCGTGGGAGTGAACACCGATCTCTTCAGCTTTGCTGGCGCTAATGATCTGGAAGGAGTGAGCCTCACTTCGCGGTGGACACCGCGCTGGAAAACTAGCGTGTCGGAGAATTTTTACCAGCGGGCAGGGACGGACGCGGAAACATTCGTGGCGAGCCTGACTGGAAAGTTGCCTAGGTGGGGCGCGTTAACAGTGGGTGGAGCGGCAGCTCATGACAACAATGTGATTCCGAAAAACGAAGCATTTTTCGACTACGACCAAGGATGGAGACTCACCGACACCAAGCTGCTGCACGGGTTAGAAATTGCCTTTGGGCAGCACTGGTATTGGTACACGACGGCGCGGATTCTGACCATCAATGAGATGACGCTCTTTTACCTGCCTCGCGACTGGACGTGGTCCGTAGGACTGACCGGCGCAAGAAGCCGTTTTTCCGGAACTGGTGCGGAATGGCGTCCTTCGGGGATGACACGCATCGGATTTCCCATCTCTGGGCGGGAAGAGCGCCGCCTCCAGGGAAATGTCTTCTGTGCCGTAGGGACGGAGAATTTCGCGCAAGTGGATCAGATCGGGCAGTTTTCTTCGCAGACATATGGTGGCGGTTTGCGTTTTCAGTTGACAGAGCGTCATGACGTGAGTGGCTTTGCTGCCTATCAGAAGCGCACGCAAGGCCGCAGGCAAACGAGTTTTGGATTTAGCTATGGGTTCCACTTTTGATTCATTTCGCAGGCTAGGCCCAGCCGCTTTCGTTCTGAAGGCGATCGTCTCCATGATCGTCGCAGACGTCTTGCTGCTGGGGTTTATCCTGCTTCGGCGAACCTACCGCAGACGCTATTTCGCGCACCGTGATGCGCGCCAGTTCGAACTCCGCCAGAGCTGGGACGACCTGATATCTGGAACGATTCCTTATGCGACATGGCGTACGAAACCGTTCGACTGCCAGCTTGTCGAAACCATGGTACTGGACGCCTTTGAAGTCGCGGGACCGGCAGAATCGGCGCGGCTGCTGAAATTCATGCGCGCCAGCGGGCTCATCGAGAAGTGCATCTCTGATGCGCGACACCATCAAGGGTGGAAGCGGCACCGCGCACTGGTAGCACTCGGTAGAACTCGTGCCCCGGAAAGTATTCCGGCCCTGGCAGAAGGATTGCGCGATCGTGATCTGGAAACCCGGCTCGCGGCGTTGCGCGGTCTCGGACGAATGGTTTGTCCAGAAGCAGCGGAGGAAATTCTGCATTGGGTTGGTGAAGTCGGGTTGGTCGTGCCGGCGCTACCCTTGCAAAGCGCACTGGTCCTGAGTTGCGCGGAGCGTCCGCAAATCTTGCTGCCGTATCTGCAACACGCAGCTCCAGCCGTGCGCGAGGCACTCGGACGCGTACTGGGGGAAGTAGCCACCGCTTCGCTGGGGACTGAGCTCCTGCAGTTTGCCGACGACGATCTGCCCGAATTGCGAGCCGCAGCCGCGCGCGCACTCTCCTTTGCCGAACCCCGCCTGGCGATCAACGTTCTGAGTGAGTTGGCGAAAGACCCCATGTGGTTCGTGCGGCTGCGCGCTATCGTGAGCCTGGGTAAGCTCTCCCAGCCAGCTGCGATCCCCTTCTTGCTACAGGGCTTGAGCGATTCAAATCGGCTGGTACGCCTGCGGGCAGCAGAAGCAATCGTGGATTCCCCTGCGGAGATGGTGCCGATTTTTGAACAATTGGTCGCCATGCGAGACCGGTACGGATTGCATGCCTACCTGACAGCGCTCGAGAATGCCGGCTTGCAAGCCAAGCTCGAAAGCGAGACCAGAACCAGCAAACAAGTCAACAAGCGCACGAAGACGATTTTGCTGGAAGTACTGCGCACCGGGACGTTGCCTGCCGAAGCCCACCCGTCCCAGAAGAGAGTCTCTGCCGCGGTGGGTTCTTCGTCATGATTCGCTTTCTCGAACTTTCCAACCACATCCTTTTCTTCTACTACCTCCTTTCGAATCTCGGGTACTTGCTGATGCTTGCAATCGCGTTGAAGACGAGTGCAGCACACCTGCGACGCCTGCAAAGCATCCCCCTCGACTGGATCAAGAGATCCCCGATGGTACCTCCCATCACCATCCTTGTGCCCGCACATAACGAAGAGAGATCTATTTGCACGGCAGTTTGGAATCTGCTTGACCTGGATTATCCGGAACTCGAGGTCATTGTCATTAACGACGGCTCGTCCGACAGCACGCTCCAGATAATGCAGGAAAAGTTTCGCCTGCGCCTGGTCAGGGCGGTGTACATCCCGCAAGCAATCAGCGCGCCCGTTCGGGGACTCTACCGAAGCGACGTTGACCCCCGCCTTGTTATGGTGGATAAGGAATCGGCTGGAAGTAAGGCGGATGCGGTAAATGCCGGCTTAAACGCGGCGGCCTCTCCCTATGTGTGTGTCGTCGACGCGGACTCCGTGCTCGAGCGCGATGCGCTGCTGCGAATCATGGTGCCGGTACTGGCAGACCCCAAGCGCGTGGTATCCGTTGGCGGAATTGTCAGGGTGCTGAACGGGTCAGAGGTCGAAGGAGGACGCATGCGCCGCGTTCGCCTGCCCCGGAAGAGTATCGAAGTCATTCAGGTCGTCGAATACTTGCGCGCTTTCCTGATCGGAAGAGAAGCATGGGCACGAGGAAACATGCTGATGATTATTTCCGGAGCTTTCGGAGTGTTCCGAACCGACCTGGTCCGCGCTGTAGGGGGCTATCGATCATGCGCCATCGGCGAGGATTTCGATCTGGTGGCGCGTTTGCATCGCCACCTGTTAGATAAAGGCGCGGACTATCGCATCCAGTTCGTCCCCGACCCCGTGTGCTGGACGGAAGTGCCCTCCGACGTGCGGTCGCTTGCCAGACAGCGCGCGCGCTGGCAAAAAGGCCTGCTCGACGTTTTGTGGCCGAACCGGGACATGCTCTTCCGGCCGCGCTATGGAGCCATCGGAAGCCTGGCGCTTCCTTACTTGTGGCTGTTTGAACTCCTGGCTCCCGTCATCGAACTGGGCGGCATTGTCACGATTATTTTAGCAGCATGTTTTGGCGTCTTGAGCCAGTCATTCTTTCTTCAGTTCGTCATCTTCGGCTACGCTTTCGCGACAGTGATTTCCATTGGCTCCGTCCTCCAGGAGGAACTGACTTACAAACGCTACAACGATTGGCAGGATGTCGCCCGGCTCGTCAGCTATTGCTTCCTGGAACATTTTCCTTACCGGCAATTGCATATGATCTGGCGATTGCAAGGCCTCTGGCAATACTTGCGGGGCGACTTGGTCTGGCGACCGCTAAAGCGACAGGGAATACAGTCCGCGGGCGTGGACTAGAACCGCCCAACCCGTCCGCGAGACTGACGGTTCTTGGATGACGGGCAATCCTTCCCTAATCCGGTTATGGAAGGGTTGCCGACAGTTTGCGGACAATCCTGTCCGATTACTTCTCTGATTTGGACTTGACCCAATCCGCCCATATTCTCAATCTAACCATTGAAAAACTCCAGCAACGGTGGCGCATGCGCCTTCGGCTTCAGCATGTGCGTCTGCCTTTCGAGCGTTCGGTACCGCGCGTTCGGCAATGCGCTCGCCAGCGACTGGTTCCCGTGACGCATCCACGCAGGGCTTTTCCCACCATCCATGACCAGTGCCGGTACTGTGACGGATGCCCAACGTCCGGTCGGCAGCGGTTTGCCTCTCTGGTTGTCTCCTACTATCGCGCCGTCGTAAAGCAACGTATGCGCAACGGCTTTAAGCTTCGACCACATGGGCATCAGCGGCATCACGGCGATAAAGAAGGCAGGAACGCCGACCGATTTCAGAAAGAGCTTGACCGCCTTGCTGCGCTGATTTGCCGCGACCGCCTCAGCGATCCTTGCCCAATCGCTCTCTGTTGTGGAACGGCTGTCGTCAACGATGAACGGTGCTTCGTACAACGCCAGCTTCTTGATCCCCCTGAGGCGATTTGCCGCCTCAAGCGCAAGAACTGCGCCCGAGGATGTGCCCCAGAGGAACGCCGCACCGCCCGCTTCACTCAGTACCTCTGCAATGTCTTCCACCTCGCGCTCCACTCGATAGGGCGCCGTATCCCCACTTTCGCCTCGACCTCGTCGGTCGTAGGTGAACACGGTGAAATATGGTGCCAGGAGCTCAGCCAGTTGCCCGCTCTGACCCATACCCCGGTAGCAGAGCGCCCCCATCGACCAGGATCACAGGTGGTCCGTCGCCGATTCGCTCGAACGCGATCGGTGTGCCGTCCTTTGACAGCGCTGTTCCGATAGAGGCCAAAGCCCCCCGTGACTGTACAATCCTGCGGGCTCTGTCTTTCGCTTCTATTGCGGTTATGTTTTGCATCGGTCCTCCCGTTGCATCACTCTGTCTCTGCTGTTAGGTCGAACGAAGGTCTGCTAGATCGACGCGGTCGAGGTATTCAGCAAGGTTTTCCAACGTTTGGCCGGTGCCAACATCAATACGCATCTGGAGCAGCGCGTCGCGATCCTCAATTGAGTTGCACTCAATCCTCATCGTGAGCTTCGTCTTGCTCCCGTCCTCGCTGAAGAGGAGAGTTGCGAGCGGGTCGGGGCGCCACGGAAATATCTTCACCGCGAACACGAGTCGTTCAGGAGGCGTGATTTCGCGATAGGTGCCTGCAAATGTATGTTCCGCACCGTGGGCGCTATTGACCCATCGAAATACTCCGTTTGGCCGAAGGTCGATTTCGCAAACGGAGAGCGGAACGCCGCTCGGGTCCCACCAATGCTTGACGTGCTCGGCTTTGGTCCAGGCTTCGAAGACGGCCGCACGCGGCGCATCGAAGGTTCGCGTCATCAAAATCTCGCGGTCGGTAGATGGAGTGACTTTAAACGCTCCGGCATTCTTCATCGGTGATCCCCTGATCGCTTCGTGCGTCCATGGTGACTCCCCTTCCTTTGCGCCTTCTTGTTTTGCATCTCTTTCAGGTACCCATCCAACCGGACAAACTTCTCTTCCCAGAAGTGGCGAAAGGGCTCCATCCAATCGGCAACATCCTTCAGCGGAACTGCCACGAGCGTGCGCGGACGTCGTTGCGCATTGCGGCCACGCACCACGAGTCCTGCGCGCTCAAGCACATTAAGGTGCTTGGAGATCGTAGGTTGGCTCAGATCAAACGGCCTCATGAGTTCCGACACGTCCGCGTCTCCCGACGCCAGACGAGCGAGGATCGCGCGTCGCGTGGGATCCGCGAGCGCTCCGAAGGTCAAGCTAAGGGGGTCCAGTTCATTAATCGCCATACGGCTATATTGCCATATGGAAATATAGTAGTCAATTGTTTTCCGGCACTTTTCCAGTGTCAGTCTTTCTCCCGATTCCGGCCGGATGACGGTCAACCCTGAAGTAATCCCAAGGTAAGGTTTGCCGACCAACCGGACGGAGGCGACCGGAAGCATTTCTTGTCCACAGCACGGTCAAATCCCCATGAGCTTGTTCAGCTCCGTCGTTGTTACGCACCGGTCGAGGAAACCGAACTGGCCTGTGTCTTTCACCTCGCACGCAGCGTCGAGCAAACTGGTCATTGCCGCGCGATAGAGTGAGGTCGCAAGGCTGATGCGCCTGACTCCGGCCGCGGCGAGTTCACCCACGGAAAATGATTTCCCTTTGATTCCCACCATGAAATTGACCGGCTTCGACACCGCCGCACAGACTGCGCGCACCGCGGCAAGGTCAGGCAGGCCGGGGGCGAAAAGCACATCGGCTCCAGCTTTTTCGAAGGCTTGAAGGCGGCTGATGGTGTCGTCCAGGCTCGCGGCGGCAAAGAGAAGATTGTGCGCTCGCGCAGCCAACATAAAAGGAAACGAGAGTGCATGCGCAGCCTGCGCGGCCGCAGCAATCCTCTCGACCGCCAAGCGAACATCGTAAAGTGGATTGTTCGGGTTGCCGGTCGCATCCTCTATGGTGCATCCAACGAGCCCCACCTCGGCCGCCAGCCGGATTGTTTCCGCCACCACTTCCGGAGCGTCGCCAAACCCCTTCTCCAAGTCCGCGGAGACGGGCAGATCCGTCGCACCGACAATCAAACGCGAGTGCGCCAGGGCCTCATCCCGCGTGAGCCCGTGATCTCTTCGACCAATGGCAGTGGCGGAAGCAGCGCTCGACGTGGCCAACGCCTTGAAGCCAAGGCCGGCGAGAAGCTGGGCGGAGCCGACATCCCATGGATTCGGAATGACGAAGGCGCCAGGGCCGTCGTGAAGCGCGCGGAAGCGAGCCGCCTTTTCGTTCTGGGTGACTCTCACAAGAGTTACCTCGCGATCAGATCTCTACTATGCTGCCCCTCAACTACACGGATGTATTGTCGCCTACCCGTGGATCTGGCCGGAGATCCTGGCTGCGGATCATGGGTAAACCCTGAAGTAATCGGCCGAGTCCAGTTTCCGGTTGGCCGATAACGAGGTTATCGTCACGCAATCAATGCATTCGTTGACTGGTATTGTTCCGAACCCCGCTTGGCCTTCAATCGAACTGTGGTTTTGCGTTACCGCTCTCATCTCGAATCGCGCCAACTCTATCTCTTGCCCACCACTCCGACTATGCCGAACCGTTTACGGGCTCCTCCTTTAACCACGCTCTCACTGCGGTGGAACTCGGCATTATCCGGGATTCGGCATAGCGGCGCAGATCATGCGGCGCGAATTTGGCTATGCCAACGGTCTTTGCGGAGCGACAGTCTACTGCGCGCCAGGAACGGAAGGTAGAGGCATTGGCACGCGCCTGTACTCAGCTCTATTTGAGGCAATCTCCACCGAGGATATTCATCGCATCCTGGACGCAGGCTAGATCGCTATTGGGACGTCGCCTGGACGGAGCGGTCTTTGCACCTGTAATCGATCTTTCGGAGCCACGCTGGCAAGTTCACTGCGACTGGCTTTGCTAAGTCGCTCAAGAAAATCAGGGCGGCCAAAAAAAATGGCCGCCCTGAAACTTGCTGTTCCCCATCGTAGCTTAGTTATGCCCGGTGTGCCCTCCGGCGGACGCATGCCCGGATGGCGCGGCGCTGCGGCCCATCCCCACGCTACTAGTCGCTGCATGCGACGCACCATGTGCGCCTGCAGTTGGACCGCTGGCCGAACGCGATGTCGCGGGACGTAACTCCACAAAGCCCGACTTCGCGACCTGGCCATTCACATGGCTCAAATTGCTCACCGCGCCACGAGGAATGCCCAAGCCCGCGGAACCACGGTTCACGAACAATGAGGATTGAGCCAGGCTTGAAACTCCCTGCCAGCTTTTTCCGACGACAACCGTAGCCCCCGTTCCGCCAGGCCGCACTGGTGGATGGAAGCGCAGTGGTGCGGTTCCTACGTAAGTCGGGACCGCATTCCAGCTACTCCAGCCGCCCGGCTGCCACATCCATCCGAAGCCCGGAACGAACGCCCAGTTTCCATACCGGTAAGGTAGCCAGCCCCAGGGATAGGCTGACGCCCACATGTATCCGAAACCCGGGTAAAACGCCCAGGCTCCGTCCATGAAGGGATCCCAACCGACGCCCGTGAAAAATGGTTGCCACATCATTCCGTAGCCGCCAACATTCCTAAACGAGCCGTAGTAGTTAAGGTCGCTGTAGCCGTATCCGTAGGGCGACGAGTTCCCTTTGGCGTATTGCTCGTGGTATTCCACGGAGCGTTTATCCCACGCGTCAAGGGGATCCTCTTGGAAATTCTTGGCTAGCGTGTATTTATCCTCATCGTTCACATCGAAGATGACCATTTTCTTCTTGCTCACCCTCACGGTACCCGCAGGGCCCGCCACATCCACATCCCCTTTGAATACCGCGAATGTAGCCTCGTTGCTCGAGCTCTCGACGCGGAAATGTGCGCCGTGATGGAGTTGAACTTTTTCACGCGAAAAATTCAGCGTAAAATCGTCGCTTTTTCCCAGCCAGTTGACGTAAGCCTTGCCCTCCGTAAGGTTGACTTCCGAGATGCGCTGGCCAGCGTCACTCAGGCCAAGGCGGCTGAAGTCGATCATGGTATTCGGAGCCAGGCGGACGGTGCTGCCATCTTCGAATTCAATCTCGGCGCGGCCGGTGTCGCGGGTCCTGAGCCGCGTCCCCTGCGTGATAGGAAGGTTCAGAAACGCGTTCTCGAATCCCATTCCGGTATTTTTGTCGATCTCGACCGATCCTTGTACGTCACTCAAGCGAACAATGCGTGCTTGCGAATCAGCCATGGCGGGCAGCGCTACAAGCGCGCAGGCCAAGGCCACCAGAACGACAGGCACCAAAGACGATTTTGGCTTATACATACAAAGCCCCCCGGGAAGGACTTCCTTCACAGGTCATATTAGAGCACGATTTTTGCCCTGAAGTGTCACCAAATTCGGAAAGCATCCCTTGAAGGGTTTAGGGCCGGCGGGAGGAAACGATCTCTGGTCTCCTGACCGCTCTATCGTCTCACGGCCTCTTTGTCAGAGGCTGTAGTATCAAGAATTCCCTCGGCAACCTGGATCATTTCATCGTCTACGGTGCGGTTGCGGGCAATAGCATCCCTGAGCGGGATGGATACAATCTTGTTGGAACGCAACGCGGCCATGCATCCGAATTCGCCACGATGGACCATGTCAATGGCGCCAATGCCATAACGCGTTGCTAGAACCCGATCGAAGGCGCTAGGCGATCCACCCCGTTGGATGTGACCGAGCACAACGCTGCGGGCTTCAAATCCTGTTCGCTTTTCAATCTCGCGGGCCAGGATGTTACCGATGCCGCCCAGCTTCGCGTGACCAAATTCGTCCTTGTCCGCGTCTTGTAAAACCGGAGCGCCATGCGAGGGGTCAGTATCAGCGGAAAACTTTGCTCCTTCCGCCACCACAACAATGGAAAAATAGCGCCCGCGCTCGTGGCGCTGGCGGATAGACTCGGCAACCTTGTCGACGTCGAAAGGACGTTCGGGGATCAGGATTACGTCGGCGCCGCCCGCGATACCACTGTACATTGCGATCCAGCCTGCATCGCGACCCATGACTTCAACAACCATCACCCGGTTGTGTGCCTCGGCGGTGGTGTGAACGCGGTCAATGGCTTCACAAACCACGTTGACCGCAGTATCAAAGCCGAAGGTGAAGTCGGTGCCGGCGAGATCGTTGTCAATGGTCTTGGGAACGCCGACCACCTTCACCCCGCGCTCGTGCAGTTTCTGCGCGACCGACAAGGTGTCATCGCCGCCGATGGCGATGAGCGCGTCGATTTTATGATCCGCAAGAGTGGCAATGCACCGATCAATGCCATCAGGCCGCTTCGAAGGATTGGTGCGTGAAGTGCGCAGGATGGTTCCACCGCGCGGGAGTATGCCGGCAACGGCAACCAAGTCCAGCGGCATGCTCTTATCTTCCACCAGGCCACGCCATCCTTCGAGGAAGCCGACGAAATTATCCTGGTAGTGAAAAATACCTTTGCGTACCACTGCGCGGATGACGGCATTCAGGCCGGGACAATCGCCCCCACCGGTCAACATGCCAACTTTCATTTCGACTCCTGTGCAAAAGATGAAGAAAATTGGAACCGCTTGCCTCGAATGCACCTCGGCCACGGAGACTGCGTGGAGAGTCCCGAATGCCGGGCCACAATCGTTTGGGAAAAGTAGATTACCATTAAATCGGCCTATCCGCCGGCGCTGGCAAGACTGAACCAAAAACCGGGATTGCGCGCGGGCAGAAGATTCGCCACAATGCTCGACTGATATGAAAAAGTCCCTCTCGTTTCTTTTGTGGATTGCAGTGGCTCTCGTGGGCACACTCGCGGTCGGGGTGGTCGCCGTACGCCGTGGCGAGCCCATCAATGCGATGTGGCTGGTGGTGGGTGCGGCCTGCTGTTACGCCCTCGGCTACCGCTTCTACAGCAAGTTCATTGCAGCCAAGATGCTAGCGCTTGACGCCGTAAGGGCTACGCCGGCGGAGCGACTGCAGAACGGACGAGATTATGTGGTCACCAATAAGTGGGTTGTCTTCGGGCATCATTTTGCGGCCATCGCCGGGCCGGGCCCGCTGGTGGGGCCCGTGCTGGCAGCACAGTTCGGTTACCTTCCGGGAACATTGTGGGTGCTGGCGGGAGCAGTTTTCGCGGGCTGCGTGCAGGACTTCGTGATCCTGCTGTTTTCCGTGCGCCGGGATGGCAAATCGCTCACCGAGATGGCCAAGACAGAGATTGGCCGCGTCGGAGGCTTTGTGGCCTACGCGGCAGTCACGTCCATTTTGGTCATTCTTCTGGCGGTGGCGGCCTTGATCGTAGTCAATGCGCTGAAAGCCAGTCCGTGGGGCACGTTCACGATTGCGATGACAATCCCGATTGCGCTGCTGATGGGAGTTTATCTGCGGCGCATTCGTCCGGGCGAGGTGCTGGAAGTCTCCGTTCTTGGATTCATCCTCGTAATGCTGGCGATCTGGGGAGGCCAGTGGGTATCGCAGCATCCGGCAGTGGCGGGGATATTTACTTTGACCGCACCCGCTTTGGCTCTGCTCATCATCGGCTATGGATTCGCCGCGTCCGCCATGCCGGTGTGGCTGCTGCTCGCGCCACGGGACTACCTGAGCACGTTTGTCAAGTTGGGGACCATCGCCTTGTTGGGGGTCGGAATCGTGGCGCTGCATCCCACGCTGCATATGCCAGCGTTGACACGATTTGTCGATGGCACTGGCCCGGTGTTCGCGGGGAAGATTTTTCCTTTCGCTTTTATCACGATTGCGTGCGGAGCAATTAGCGGCTTCCATTCTTTGATCTCAAGCGGGACGACACCCAAGCTCATCGCGCGCGAAACCGAGACCCGAATCGTTGGATACGGCGCGATGATCGCCGAGTCGGCGGTAGCGGTGATGGCGATTATCGCGGCTTGTGTAATGCAGCCGGGCGTGTATTTCGCGATAAACAGTCCTGCGGGCATTGTTGGTCAAGCGCCGGCGGCTGCGGCCGCGACCATTTCAGGTTGGGGATTCCCCGTGACCGCGGCCGATATGCAGGCCCTGGCTCACGCTGTGGGCGAGCAAACGCTCTACAACCGCACCGGCGGTGCACCGGCATTTGCCGTGGGTATGGCGAACATTTTTTCCAACAGCCTGGGAGGACAGGCGTTGATGGCCCTCTGGTATCACTTCGCCATTATGTTCGAGGCGTTATTTATTCTGACCGTTCTCGACGCCGGCACGCGCGTCGCCCGCTTCATGCTGCAGGATGCGCTGGCGCATGTTTATAAGCCGCTGGGCAGGACCAGTTGGTATCCCTCGATTTTGGCAACCAGCGCTCTGGTCGTGGCCGCTTGGGGATATTTCCTGTGGCAAGGCGTTAAGGATCCGCTGGGCGGAATCAATTCCTTGTGGCCGCTGTTTGGCATTTCCAATCAATTGCTGGCCACGGTGGCGCTGTGCGTGGCGACTACCATCATCGTCAAGATGCACCGCACAAAGTATGCGCTGGTGACGCTGGCGCCTCTGGCATGGCTGGTAGCGATAACCTTCACGGCGTCATGGCATAAGGTGTTCGATCCCAGCCCGCGGATTGGATTTTTGGCACAGGCACGGCAGTTGGCCGCAGGTCCAAGCACGATCGAGACCGCGCGATTGATCTTCAATAACCGTCTGGACGCGGTCGTCACCGGCGTTCTCGTGGTTATGGTTGCGCTTGTTCTGCTGGAGTCCACGCGGCACTGGCTCGAGATTTTGAGTGGGAAAAAAGAATTGCCGGTGAGCGAATCCCCGTTCGTGATGACCCAGCTAGCGCAGGAGGGTCAGCGATGAACCGTCTCCGTAAAATTCTCCGGACTCTGCTCGCCGCACTGCGAGAGATTTTCGACGAGGCAGCGTACCAGCGGTTCTTGGAACGGGCGAGCTTAGCATCTTCGCC